>JGI12269J14319_10005476_pt1 | contig 11243 bp, 12 predicted proteins | sample PeaSoiSIISIP2007_FD_14319 | JGI IMG/M metagenome (IMG submission 14319) | reverse complement strand
AAACAGCGCCTGAAGGGCTTCGCTCCGTTGCGTCGCAGCTTGGCAGGAAGCCTTGATCGCGGCGGCCGCTCCGAGCCTTCAGATGGGACTGGGGTGGCCTGTGACCGTAGCAGACCCCTGAGTTACCTCCTTTGACCGATCCATGTCACACGCGTGCCTCGGTGCCCCCGGATCGGCTGTGCGGCGATGACCAGGGCGTGCGCATGGTGTGATGGCCCTATCCCTGTTCGGGCCGCGGGCGGGTCTCCGTCGCCGGAGCCCGTTGAGCGTGTCGTGCCTAGCCGGGGCTGCCTCCGGTGAACACGTAGGCGGCTGACTGCAAAGCTGCCCCGATCAGGGCGGTGGTGCCCGGGAGCGACAGGGCCACCGAGCACCCGAACGCGGCGTACCGCACCCTGTGGGAGGCGGTCAGCTCGGCGGCCTGGGTCCAGGTGCCGCGGCGCAGCCTGAACACGTACGCTGCCCCGGCGCCCGAGTTCCGTCCCGGCGCCCCGGCCAGGGCGGTGGTGCCCGAGGCGGACAGGGCCACGGAGACCCCGAACTGGTCGAACCCCTTCCCCCCGGTGGCGGTCAGCTCGGCGGCCTGGGACCAGGTGCCGCCCCGCAGCGTGAACACGTACACCGCCCCCGTCTGCGCGTTGCGCTGCGACGCCCCGGCCAGGGCGGTGGTACCCAGCGCGGACAGGGCCACCGAGAGGCCGAACTCGTCGCCCCGTGCCCCGTCGGAGGCGGTCAGCTCGGCGGTCCGGGACCAGGTGCCACGCCGCAGCGTGAACACGTACGCCGCCCCGGTGTCCGCGTGGTGTACCAGCGCCCCGACCAGGGCGGTGCCGCCCGAGGCCGACAGGGCCACCGAGAACCCGGACTCGCCCGGCGCCCCGTCGGAGGCGGTCAGCTCGGCGGTCTGGGACCAGGTGCCGCCCCGCAGCGTGAACACGTACGCCGCCCCGGTGCCCGCGTCGTAGTCCGGCGCCCCGACCAGGGCGGTGGCGCCCGAGGCCGACAGGGCCACCGAGCGCCCGAATTCATCGCCCGGCGCCCTGCCGGAGGCGGTCAGCTCGGCAGTCTGGGACCAGGTGCCGCCCCGCAGCGTGAACACGTACGCCGCCCCGGTGGTGGCGTTGTGCATGTACGCCCCGACCAGGGCGGTGGTGCCCGAGGCGGACAAGGCCACCGAGAAGCCGAACGCATCGCCCGGCGTCCCGTCGGAGGCGGTCAGCTCGGCGCTCCGGGACCAGGTGCCGCCCCGCCGCGTCAGCACGTACGCCGCCCCGTTGGTCACGACGGTGCCAGGGTCCCCGGCCAGGGCGGTGGTGCCCGAGGCGGACAGGGCCACCGAGAGCCCGAACTCGCCACCCGCCGTCCCCAGGGCGGTGAGCTCGGCCTGCTGGACGTAACCCCCAGCAGACACCGAGGTCCCCGGCGACCCGCACCCGAGCACCAGAAGTGGCGCGACCAGGACGGCCAGGCACCTGGCCGGCGAGCTCCGAATCCGCTGCCCCATGGCCCCTCCCTCGGTCGCCCCCGGCCGAGCGCCGAACCTGACGCACCGTCATCGTAGCTGCCGGCCACCGCACCGGATAGCGCCGCCGCTGACGTGCTGCAGTCGTTGCTGGCGCGGCCCGGCGTGCGCCGCGCGGGCCTCCGCAGGCCGAGCGGCGGCGCTGACGCCGGGCCCGGCGCCGCTTGATCTGAACACGGCTCGACCCGGGTGCACCTGCCGAATACGCCGCGTCACCACAACAGGACGAGCGCTGCGCGGGCATGCCGCCCAGAACTGGGCGATATGAATGTCGTCATCACAGTCGGCCGACCGTCCCGGCGGGCATAAATATTCGGCGATCTGAAATTGTACGAGCCAATTACAATATTCCTGCCTGTCACGCTAAGCGACCGCGGGGAGCGCTAACCGGGCCGTCATGGCTCACCCGGATCGTGGTCGATTACGGCAGTTGTAGATCGTGACCTTGTTTGCATAACTGCAGGTCGCGGTCGCTCCTCGTGTGCGGGCATCACGCTGGCCTGACACGGCAGCGACATAGATAGATCCACGGGAAAGCTGGCGCGACTGCCGTGATCATGCCGGCTTGTGGAACACAACAACGACCCGGCAGCCGCTGCTGCCAGCGTAGATCATGCGGCGCATGCCGGCTTGCTCGATGACCTGATGGCCCGGGTAGCTCCGTGCTTCGCTCGTCGGGAAACCCGGCTGACCTGCCGTGACATGGTGAACGGCCTGCTTTCCGAACTCGATGACCATAACTGCTGGACGCTGGCCGAAGCCGCCGGGCACGCCAGCCCGTACCGGGTGCAGCACCTGCTGTCCCGCGCCCGCGTCGACGACCGGCAGCTGCTGGACGCCGCCGCGGACTGGGCCGCCGCGCGCATCACTGCAGGCCAGGACGAGGGTGACGTGATGCTCATCGTGGACGAGACCGCCGACGAGAAGCCTCCTCCGACTGCGCCGGGGCGGCCCGCCAGTACAGCGGCACCGTCGGCGGCATCGCGATGTGCCAGATCGCGGTCACTCTGACCTGCGCGTCCCCGGCCGGGCACGCACTGATCGGCCGCGCGCTCTATCTTCCCGCGGACTGGGCCGCTGACGAGGAGCGCCGCGAGCTCGCCGGGGTCCCCGACGAGATCATGTTCGCCACCAAGCCGCAGCTCGCCGGCGACCCTTCTGCAGGACGCCCATGACCGGGGCATCCGCGCCGGATTCGCCGTCGGCGACGAGGTGTACGGCGGCCTTGACCTGCGCCGCAGCATCCGGGAACGCGGCACCGGCTACGTCCTGGCCGTCCGCTCCACCCATATGGTGACCCTGCCCTCCGGCCGTCGCCTCACCGTGAAAACCGCCGCCAGCCTGGCCAAACCCGGAATGTGGCAGCGGATGCGCACCGGCTCGGCCACCAAGGGCGCCAAGGACTACCACTGGGCCATGATCGAGATCACCCCTGATGACACCCCTGAAGGACAAGACCCCGGCCACGCGGTCCTACTTCTGCGCCGGCACCGCTACACGGGCACCCTCAGCAGCTACCTGTGCTGGACACCGGACCCGGTCCCGCTGGCGAAACTGATCTCCGTCGCGATCGCGAGATGGAGAATCGAGGAAGATCACCAGCTATCGAAGCAGGTCAGCAGGCTCGACAGCGGCCAGGTCACCACCTGGACCTCCTGGCACCGCTGGACCGCGATCAGCCTAATCGCCTGCGCGTACCTCGCCGTGGCCACCGCCTGCCAGCGCGCCGCCGACGGCAGCGCCAGCGCACTCGAACTAATTCCCGTCACCCTCCCTGAGCTGCTGCGACAGCTCCGCGGCACCGTCATCCCCGAACCCCGACGCGACAGGCCGCACCGCGACGCCTGGACACTCTGGCGACGCCGGCACCAGTACAGAGCCCGCCAGGCCCACCAACGATGGCATGCCCACGCCGACGAGGTGCCACAGTAACGATCTACAACTGCTGTATCGATGACGTGACCTGCCGGTTACAAGAAGGTCTATCATGCCCTCGGACCATCGTCGGCAGTCAGGTGACTCAGCCCGGCTTATCTGCATTCTGACTGATCATTCGGGCCCGCACCGTCGTAGGGGCTGTGCTGCCCAGGTGCCGAATAGTGCTGTTTTGTCTGTGTTGTTATGGTGTTGATCTTCTGCTACCTCCGGCCTTGTGTTGGTGCGAACCCGCCCCGTCTGCAGGATGTACTTGGCCGGTTAGTGATCAAGTGGGGTTGTGATGGTCAGGAATAGCTGTCGGAATGGTAAGGGAATTGTCTCTGGAATGGGGTGGTAACCGGAGTTACGTTCTGGTCGTGGTGAAGTGGGCCAGGAAGATGTTCGTACGCTACTGGGGCTACCTCGCGCTGGCGGTCGCGGTGCCCGGAGCCGTCGAGCATTTGGCGGTCTCAGCCGTGCTCGCGCTCGCTGGGCTGGCGTTCGGGTACCTGCTCCTGCTTGCGCCATTGTGGTGCGGCGCAGCGACGCGCGAAGGGCTGGCCTGCCGGAACAACTCCCACGGCCTGCTGCTCGGGTGCTGGATACGCGAGCACAAATGGCAGCGGCTGAAGCAGGCCTTTCTGCCTGCCCGGTGGGGAAAGCTCGGGCGCAGCCTGTTCGGGTCGTTCAAGGACAGCCTGGCGACCATTTCGGCGATCATTGCAATCGGGACGGCGGCAGCCGCCGCAATCGGCCACGTGTAGCTGGCCTCAGATGTTGACCAGCACCCCGCGTAGCACACTGCAATTCAATCGGGCATCACGCTGAGTGATGAAGGAAGTCGGAGAGAACGCTCGCGGAGCCGCCTGATTGAGACGCGGCCTGCGGCTCGTGTGGCATGGTCGCAGACAGTGTGCAGAAGAATTAATCTGCAGCGGCGGTCTCGCGGCGGACACCATTGAGAACGGATGATGATTCCCGGTGGCTGAGTCTGGTGTGATGGCATCGCTTGATGCTCAGCGGCTACGACCGACTGTGCCGTTTCGATTTATTCATCAACGTAGCTAGATTCTCACGAAACTGCTTTGTAAATGGGTGGTCAGCGCCCAAGACCCGCTCGCTGTCGGCGAGCGTCCGTTCAAGTAGCGGGATCGCCTTGGCCGTCTGCCCCGCTGACTGGTAGGCCAGCGCAAGGTTGTTATGCGATCTCAGGGTGTCTGGGTGGTCCGAGCCGAGCACCCGCTCGAAGGCGGCTAGGGTCTGCTCGTGCAGCGGGATTGCCTCGGTTATCCGTCCCGCAGCCTGGCAGGCCAACGCAAGGTGGCTCCGCGACCTCAAGGTGTCTGGGTGATCAGCACCCAGGACCCGCTTGTTATCGGCGAGGGTCCGCTCGAGTAGCGGGATCGCCTTGGCCGTCTGCCTTGCAGCCTGGTAGCCCAGCGCGAGTTTGTTCCGCGATGTCAGGGTCTCTGGGTGGTCCGGGCCGAGCACTCGCTCGTTGTCGGCGAGGGTCCGCTCAAGTTGCGGGATCGCCTTGGCCGTCTGCCTTGCAGCCTGGTAGGCCAGCGCGAGTTTGTTCCGCGATGTCAGGGGCTCTGGGTGGTCGTTGTCCAGCAGCCGCTCGAGGTTTGCGAGCACCAGCTCAAGTACCGGGATGGCCTCGGCCATCCGCTTCGTAATCCAGTAGGGCAGCGTGTGTTTGTTCGGCGATGTCGGGGTTTCTGGGTGGTCAGTGTTCAGGACCCGCTCGCTGTCGGCAAGCGTCCGCACAAGCAGCGGGCTTGCCTTAGCCGCCCACCCCGCAGCCTGGTAGGCCGCCGCGAGGTTGCTCCGCGTCCTCAGGGTGTCGGGGTGGTCAGCGCCTAGCACCCGCTCGCTGTCGGCGAGCGCCCGCTCAAGTAGCGGGATCGCCGCGGCCATTCGCCCCGCAGACTGGTAGACGGCCAGCGCAAGGTTGCTCCGCGTCCTCAGGGTGTCGGGATGGTCAGCGCCTAGCACCCGCTCGCGGTCGGCGAGCGTCCGCTCAAGTAGCGGGATCGCCTCGGCTGCCCGCCCCGCATCCTTGTAGCCCAGCGCGAGGTCGTTCCGCGTCCTCAGGGTGTCGGGGTGGTCAGCGCCCAGCACCCGCTCGCGGTCGGCGAGCGTCCGCTCAAGTAGCGGGATCGCCTCGGCTGCCCGCCCCGCCTCCTGGTAGGCATTGGCGAGGTGGTTGCGCGAGGTCAGTGTGTCGGGGTGGTCAGTGCCCAGGACCCGTTCCATTTCGGTCAGCAGCGGCTCTGCGATAACGATGGACTGTGCGGTGCTGTCACCAAGTTCATTGAGGAAAAAGACTGCCCACAATCGCAGCGAGAGTACGCGGCGGACCAGCGTGCTGTCAGCTAGGCAGGCAGCGGACGATTGGTACAACGCGGTGATCTGATCCACCAAGTCCCTGACCACCGTTCTGTCTTGATGCCAGGTCTCGCGGAGTGAGCCTGCTACGCCGTCCAGCAGTTCCGCGACCGCCACGCAGACGGCGGTAAGCGAATTGTCGGCGGCCAGGTACTCCCGGATCACCCGCATCACCAGACGGTGCACGCTGACGCTGGCGTCATCCATGCTGAATGTCAGCAGCGACGCCTCGGCCAGCCGTCCCAGCGCCTGGTCCGCCACCTCGGACCCCAGCGCACTGGACTGCCCGTCCCTGCTCAGGACACCCTGCCGTGCAGCTTGTCGCACCAGGGTCCGGCGAACGCCGCCAGGCGACAGCACGGCCAGCAACGCCATCACCGCCGTGCACACGCCAGTATCATCGGCGGCCCGGACGCCTTCCAAGGACAACATCACCGCCGCAGCAACGCCGCGCGGATACTGTCCCGCTTTCACCGGCGTCAGCAGGTCACTCACCGGCATGCCGCGCAACATGTCCAGGTACGTACCGAAACCCAGGTGCTGACCGGCGATCACTGCCGCTGCCTGCGCCAGCGCCAGCGGCAGGTATCCCAGCTCGGCAGCCACGGCCCGGGCGCCTTCAGGGTCCGCCGAGGCGGTCCGCCCGTCCAGGAACGCCACCGCCTCGGGCTCAGAGAACACGGCCACCGGCATACTCGCGCCCAGGTTTGCCACCCATTGGTTGCTGGTGATGATTACCCGGGCCGCCCCAGCCGCAGGAAGGAACGGTTCGAGTAGCTCTGGGTCGGTGGCGTCGTCGAACACCAGAAGGCAGCGATGCCCGCCGGTCTCCAGCCAGTGACGCACTGCCAGGCCAGTTGCCGCCGCGTCCTCCTGGATCGCGCCCAGGCCGAGACCGGCCGCGACTTCGGCCAGGCCCCCTAGCACCCCGCCCAGATCTTCAGCGTTGATCCAGGCCACCAGCCGCCACGGCTCGGCCAGCTTGGCCCGGGCATAGGCCGCGGCCAGGTGCGTCTTGCCGACACCCCGCATCCCGGTCACCGCCTGCACCACCACCCGCGATGCGGTCCGGGGCGCATCCAACGCCGCCAGCAGGTCCGCTCGGGGCTGGAAACCCAGCGGCTCCCGCGGGATCTTCCCGACCACCACCGGATCATGCTCACCGCCAGCGGCAGGCAACGCCTCATCCCCGGCCACACTTGGCGGCTCCGGGACCTGCCTGCGCCCCCGCAGCACAGGAACGAGCCCGATGATCGCCGCGGCAGCCGCCACCACACCGGCCACCGAGCCGACCACCTCCCAGCCGAACGCGCTCATGCTGTGACAATACGCATACCGCCGCACGCACTTACGAGCCGCTGTCCTCGTCGTCTCCGTTGTGGCACATGTTCGCGGGAACAAGTGCGCTTTGGCGGGTGCCCGGTTGGATGTCAGGATGAGCGAGTGGCCGGCCCGTTCCGTGATCAGCTCGTTGAGATCGTCGGCCTGGGTGACAACATCTACTGCACCGACAACCCCGGCCAGCCATACAACGAGGGAGCCGGTCTGGGGCTACCCCAACCTGACCGAGCTGGCGGGCGACTTCCCCTACTACCCCGCAGGACCGGGCAGTCCCGGCAATATCCCCGTCCCCGGGCCGCCCACCATGCCGCGGCCCGGGGTTCGCCTCGAAAGTCGGCCGCCTAGGCACGCTGCCTCCAGGCGGCCGGCGCCTAGGGGCCGGGAGTTGGCGGAGGCCGACCGGCTCATCGGCGAGGCGATCGCCAGCTTCCGCCTACGCGACCCGCTAGGCCGATGCGGGGCAACACCGAACAGGCTGCTCTGTGCGCAGTCTCTCGTGATGGCCAGGTCGATTCGTCCCGCGCCGAGTCGGCATTATACGGGTGATCGAAGATCGCCCAAGCCCTCTGGGCGTATAACGCAAGATATACGGGTGATCATCGCTGGATTTTTCGATCCGATATGCGGAGATGATCACCCGTATATCAGTCGTTCGGCGCAGTAGTCTCCCTGGTTGGCACTGCGCCCGGCAACCGAGGGTTATCCCCGGCGAGTGATTACCAGCGCCAACCAGTGGTTGGAGTACCTGGGTGCCCCAGGTCGGTTGGCCAGGCAAGTCAGGGTTCTTGCGAGCCCGCAGAAACCAGGGCCACCTCCACGTCATAAACCTCCCGTCGTCGCTGGTGACCGCAGACACGGTAAGGTCTTCGCACATCGCCAGCTTCACGGTCAGTTCGCGGAACCACGCGCCGGAGTGGTATTCATGCTCATCCCGATTCGGGGCGAGGTCTTCCATCGTCCCTCGGACATCATCGGGTGTTCCGCTGGGCCTTTGCTTATTGATCGTGATCATGCTGCATGCCCTGTCAAGCGTGTGCGGACATGTAGTCGATCACCATGTCGGCGTGCGCGTTTTCGGCGTACAGGTCGGAGTGAGGGTCGTCTTCGGCCACTCGCCAGACCCCGCTGCGCTTGTCCCAGAAGGCCGACCATCCTGGATGGCTATCGAGGAAGGCCGCGAGCCGCAGGGCGTCATCGTGATCGGGAAGTCTGGTCATGTGCTTGCGCCTCGATCTCGGCGAGCCTTCCCGCCTTCGTCTCGGCGGTGAACGGGGACTGGAGCAGGCTCGCCAAGCTTCGCCAAAGTCGCCCCCTTGGGTCGGCGAAGGGCACGGACGTTCATAATGACAGCGGCAGACTGCCACTCCGGGATCTCATCTACGCGGCGGCGCGTTCCTAGCGTCATGCGCCCGCCTCCTTCGCGAGTATCGCGAAGATCGCTTTTCCGCCGTGTTCCGGATGCCAGCCCCAGCGAGCAGATAGCGCCCCTACGATCTTGAGCCCTCGACCTCGTTCGCTGTCGGCCGGCACCTCGTGCACGGCCGGGCCTTCTGGCGAGGAGTCCGACACGATGACGGTCACGGCTGCCGGGTTCCACGTGCGCGCGAGGGTTACCCCGATCGTTTCCGTACCGTCGCCGCAGACGTGCTCTATCACATTAGTGACCAGCTCGGAGGTGATGATCGCGGCGTCGTCAGCGTACTGGTCTAGTTCGTGGAGGCCGAGCGCGGCCCGGACGCGGGAACGTGCCATCGGCACCGATTCGGGGATGCTCGGCAACACGAATGCGATCAGCTGTGAATCGGTTCCTGCCGCTGTGCCAGCCATGGCCTGCTTTCCTTCCGCGCGTGCCTTGAAGGCACCCTGCACCGGCCGAGCGGGCGATCGGTAGACAACGAGAGTCACACGGCAAATGGCGCCCGCGTTTGGCAAACCTGCCTGCGTGAATGCGGAAGGGGTGCTCTCAAGAGCAAGAGCACCCCGTAGTCGCGTGGCCGAGCGCTGCGGCTTTACCTGATCGTCGCCGTGAATGATCGCCAGGCGTCAGCGGTGAAGGTGAGTACTGGGCCGTTGCGGTCAGTGGTGTCGCGGACCAGCACGGCGTCAGCCGAGGCTACCTCTACGCATTCCCCGCCGTTGTCGCCTGAGTAACTGCTTTTGCGCCAGTTGCTTTCCATTCCTCGCACATCCGCTCTATCAAGGTCAGGGATTCTGATCCCCGGAACGCTTCGCTTCTGAGCGTATCGAAACGGGTGAGCAGTCCGGCGATGACTTCGGGGTCCTCGAACACCTGACCGGCGACTGCGGTTTCCACGTAGGCCGCGCGCTCGGTGAGCGCGAAGCCGCCGAGCAGGCCGGCATGCGCGGTGCTGGGGATGACCTGGATCGTGACGTTCGGCAGGCGGGCTACGGCTAGGAGGTGGGCGAGCTGGGCGGCCATGACTTCCGGGGGGCTGATGCGGCGGCTGAGGGCGGCTTCGTCTACCAGGAACCACGCCGTCGGCGGGTCATCGCGCGTCAGTACGGCCTGGCGCTCGAGCCGCGCGGCCAGGCGTGCGCTCACCTCGTCTTCGGTCGTGCCCGGGTTGACGGTCAGGATGGAGCGGGCGTAGTCGGCGGTTTGCAGCAGGCCCGAGAGGACGCCTAGCTGCCAGATGCGCAAGGTGGCGGCATGTTGCTCGTGCTCTACCCAACTGCGGAACCATGGCGGGGTCGCGATCCAGGTGCGTGACTCGGCATAGAACTCGCCGAACCATCCGTCGCGATCGGGGAACGCCCGGTCGCACATCTGCGCGAACAGTTCCGTTGGCGGGCGTTTGCCGTTCTCGATGCGGGATATCTGTCCGGGGTCGTAGCCGATTCGCTGCCCGAGCTCGGCAAGGGTCCACCCGGCCGCGCGCCGTGCCCTGCGGACCTGCCGCCCGAAGTACCGGGCGGGGTTGCTCGTGTCATCGCTCATCGGTTGGCTCCACCTGGCCAGGCATGCCGGAACGGCGTCGGCGGGGGCCTTGGAAGTGGATGCGGAAGGCATCGCGGCCCCCGCCGAGCAACGCCAGCCTAGTACTAGACGTCTATTGATGTCTAGTGAGCCTCGCTAGACATAGCTATTCGTTCATGCAGGTCAAGGGTCATCTACCATGATCAACATGTCGCTGGATGACCGATCTGACCGGATACGGCACGATTCGTCCGTACCCGTGGCTACCCAGGTCGCCCGGGACATCGAGGAAGACATCACCGCCGGGCGGCTCGCACCGGATACCCGGCTGCCGAGCGAGGTAGATCTGTCCCAGCAATACGGCGTCGCCAGGATGACAGTGCGTCGCGCCGTGGCCCAGCTAAGGGACAAGGGGCTCGTCGTCACGGTCCACGGTCGCGGCTCTTTCGTCGCGCCGTAATCATCAGGTGCAGGGATTGCCAGACAAGCTGCACGTCCCGCCGCCGTACGCGATCCTGGGGACCAAGGCTAGCTGAGACTCAGGCACGAGGCGTCAAGTGGCCTGCGAGGGTCCAAGGTTGGCCGTGCCCACGGGCTGCCAGTTCCAATGCCGCTCAGGCCCCCACTGGATCACCAGGCTGACGGCTCTTACGGTTATGTCGCATCGTGGCACTTCGCGTCCCAGCGCATTGACGATGGGCGCCATGGGCTGTTTGCCAGTGCTGTACGAGATGGTGATATGAGGGGTCCATCGCTCCGCAGGCCCTGTGATGTCGCCCGTTCTTCCCGTTACCGTGAGCGTGGCTTGCCGTACGGCGTGGTGGATGGGATCTAGGGCACCCTTGGGCGTGAAGCCCAGCATGATCGCCTCCGGGTGGTACAGGACCCTGGAGATCGTGACGCTGATCGGCTGGATCCCGGAGAGATGCTGCCGTGCCTCGGACAGCATCTGGTGGAGGTACTCGCTAGGGATATCTTCCGTGGTGCCCGCGACCAGAGCTGTGGCGTGCAGCCACTCCTCGGGGGTCAGGTGGAGATCGCGGAACGGAGCCAGCCGAGCTTGCGCGTTCCTGGCGGCGGCGCGGACGGCAGGATCGTCCCGGAACAGTATGTGCCAGTAGATGGTGCCCTTAG
>JGI12269J14319_10005474_pt1 | contig 11248 bp, 10 predicted proteins | sample PeaSoiSIISIP2007_FD_14319 | JGI IMG/M metagenome (IMG submission 14319) | reverse complement strand
CCCCTCCTCCCGGGCCCCGCCGCCCGCCGGGGCTCGCGCGGATCGGAAGCGCCCCGCTCCGGATCGGCTCGGCGTCGGCGATAGTGTCGGTCGTCGGGGCGGGCGTCATCTGGCTGGCCCTGCTCGGCCCCGTGATTGCCCTGTTCGACCACATCTCCGGCAGCGCGATCGCGAGCGCGTTGACGCAGCCGGGAGCGCTCCAACCGGTCGCGACCTCGCTTGAATCCGGGCTCGTCACGCTGGGCGTGCTGGCCTTCATCTGTACGCCCCTGTCCTGGATGCTCGCCCGCGGCAAGCTGCCGTTCCCGCGCGTGTGGGAAGCGGGCGTGCTGTGCAGCCTGCTGCTGCCGCCGCTGGTCATCGGCCTGCTGCTGATCTTCATGGTCGGCCCGTACACGCCGATCGGCGAGATCCTCTCCGACCTGCACCAGAACGCGACCAACACGTTCCTGGCCCTGGTCATCGCGGAGGTCTACGAGTCGGCGCCGTACTACGTGCTCGGCGCGCAGGCGGCCTTCGCCAGCGTCGAGCCTCGCCTCGAGCAGCAGGCCGGCCTGCTCGGCGACCGGCCGCGCCGAGTGTTCCGCCGGGTGACGCTGCCGCTGGCCGCGCCCGGCCTGGCCATGTCGCTGTCCATCGCCTGGGCGCGAGCCATGGGCGCGTTCGGGGCGGTCATCATCATCGCCTACCACCCCTACGGGATACCGTTGGAGATCTATACGACGCTGCAGGAGACCGGCCTGCCTTCCGCGCTGCCGTATGCCCTGGTCCTGCTGGTGGTCGCGCTACCGCTGCCACTCGCCGCCTACATCTGGAGCGCCCGTGCTGGACGCCGACGTCGAGGTTGACCGGCGCGAGTTCACCGTGCGGGCCGCGCTGCAGGTAGCGCCCGGTGAACGGCTAGCCCTCTTCGGGCCGTCCGGCGCGGGAAAGACGACACTGCTCGAGACCATCGCCGGCCTGGTTCAGCCGCGCCGCGGCCTTATCTCGGTCAGCGGCCGGGTGCTCACCTCGACCGATCCCCCGGTACGCTCGGTACCGCCCTGGCAACGGCGGGTCGGGCTGCTGCGGCAGAACCCTGGGCTGTTCCCGCACCTGTCGGTCCGAGCCAACCTGTGCTATGCGCCCTCCGCGCCCCGCTCCGGGCCCGAGCTGTCCTCGCTGGCTTCCGTGCTCGGGATCGGCGACCTGCTGCCGGCGATGCCCGCCAAGCTGTCTGGCGGCCAGGCGCACCGGGTCGCACTCGCCCGCCTGCTCCTGGCCCACTGCGACGCGCTGCTGCTCGATGAGCCCTACACCGGCCTGGACGCGAGCCTGCGGCGAACCCTCACCGACCTGGTGAGCACGCTGGTAGCCGAGCGGGGCGTGCCCGCCATCCTCGTCACCCACGAGCTCACCGATGCCCAGGCGTTCGCCGACCGGCTGGCCGTGCTCGACCGCGGCGAGCTGCTCCAGGCCGGCGCGCCGGATGAAGTCGTACTGCGGCCCTCCTCCCGGAGGGTGGCCGAGCTGATCGGGTATCTCGGGTTCGTGCCCGCGGCGGCTCCCGGTTCAGGAGAGCAGGCGGTGGCCGGGGTCCATCCCGAGCGGGTGATCCCGGGCTCGTGGCCGAACCGGGGCATCGTGCTGACCGGCGTGGTCACGGCCATCCGCCCGGCCGGAGCAGGCTGGGCAGCCGACGTGCGGGTCGGCGAGGCGGTCATCACCTGCCGCCTGCCCGAGCGGCCCCCGGATCCCGGCGGCGAGGCGGTCGTCACGGTCCTTGACCCGCCGTACTTCGGGGCCGACGGGGGCGGTCTCCCCCCGGTTGCGGCCGATCCCGGCTGGCCAGTCGCGCGCGCGAATGCGCCGAGCCAGGCGTAATCGTCAGGATCGGCCGACCCGGGCTCCGGAACGCTCCATGACCTGCGGGCTGACGTCGTCGAGGAAGCCGAGCGCGGCGGCGGCGGTCGCCCGGCGCCACGCCAGCAATACGGCGTCGAAGCCCTCAAGCTCGGCTCGCTGGGCTTCGATGGCCTGGGCGATCGGATCCAGGACGGCTCTTTGCCGCGTGAGCAGGTCGCCCGGATCCAAGCCGGACCGGTGCAGGAGGGCCAGCTTGATCAGCAGGTGCGACCGGATGTCTCTGACGTGCTCCACCGGCGTATCCAGCCAGTCCTCGACTTCCTGGCGGCCCTGGGCGGTCGCGGCGTAGATGGTCCGCTGGGGGCCGAGGCCCGCCTCGACTGACTCGGGCCTGATGAGCCCGGCCTCGACGAGCCGGCCGAGCGACCGGTAGACGACCGGCCTGGGGATGCGCCAGATGCGCCCGAGCTCGCCGCCCGGCGCGCTGAGCTGCGCCAGGGCGAAACCGTGGGCAGGCTGCTCGCGCAACAGCGCGAGCACCGTCCACTCCGCCAGCGACAGCTTCCCTGCCATGAGCCCGAGAGTAGCGGGTTCGCGAGGCTACGGTACGGCGGCCAGCCGGGTACGGTCGAAGTCGCCTTCGCAGGCGCCGGGTCCCGGTTCCGCGGTGACCGCGCGCGCGTCGAGCGGCTCCCCGCAGTGCGAGCAGGTCGGCACGGCCACCGTGACGTGGCCGCATGCGTTGTGCCTGATCTCCACCGGCGGGCCCTCCGGGGCCGCCCACCGGTCGCCCCACTGGCTCATGGCCGTCACCACGGGCCACAGATCGCGGCCCTTGTCCGTGAGCCGGTATTCGGACCGGGGCGGATGGTCCTGGTAGGCCACCCGCCTGAGGACCCCATGATCAACGAGGCGGTTCAGCCGCTGGGTGAGGATGTTCCTGGAGATGCCCAGGCGAGCCTGGAAGTCGTCGAATCGGGTCACGCCGAGGAAGGCGTCCCTGACGATCAGCAGGCTCCACCACTCCCCTACGACGTCGAGGCACTGAGCGACCGAGCACCGCATGTCCTCGAAACTCGTCCGTTGCACGACTCCAGCATAGTGGGTTGCGTAATAGAACGCATTATCTCTAGACTCAGTTTCATGAGAAAACTTACACAGCGCGCGACCGCCGCCCGGTGAGCACGGACGTGGGGCGGACCGCCGCCGGCCCCGGATCCCCTGCGGCGCCTGGCCGCCGCCGCGAGGTCACCTGGGAGGATCCCGGCGTGGGCGCGGCGCTGGCCCGGGAGATGGCCGGCCTGGATTACCTGCGCGGCATCGCCGAGGGGCGCATTGCGGCCCCGCCGATCGCCGCGTTGCTGGGACTCGGCATCGTCGAGGTCGAACCCGGCCGGGTCACCTTCTCGCTCGACGTCGGCGAGCACCTGTATAACCCGATCGGGTCCGTCCACGGCGGCGTCTTCTGCGCCCTGCTCGACTCCGCGATGGCCTGTGCCGTGCATTCGGGGCTGGGCCCGGGCCAGGCGTACACCACCCTGGAGCTCAAGGTGAACCTGGTGAAGCCGCTCACCGTGGGCACGCCGCGGGTGGTGGCCACCGGGCAGGTGATCAGCTCGGGCCGGCGGGTCGCCACCGCCTCGGGTCAGATCACCGGGCCCGACGGGACCCTGTACGCGCACGCCACCACGACCTGCCTCGTCATCGAGACCCGGCAGGCGCCGTCGGCGCCAGCACCGCGGTGCGCGATCAGGGTCAGGTCGCCGTCGGGCTGACCAACACCACGCACTTCCTGCGTTCGGTGACCAGCGGGCGGGTGAACGTCGAGGCGGCCGCGCTCAGCCAGGGCCGCACCCAGCAGTTGTGGCGCGTCGACATCACCGACGAGTCGGGCAGGCTGGTCGCTCACGGCGAGGTGCGGCTGCAGAACGTCGCCGGCCGGTCCTAAGGAGCTGGTGAGGACGCGGCGGCGCAGGTCGCGGCGGATGTCCTGACCGAGCCTGCGGGTCTCGCGGCCGTTGAGGAACGCGCCTACCGCCGCGCCGGTGAGGAGCGGACCCAGCGAGAGCGCGCTGCGGCCCGCGCGGGCGGCGAGCCGCCGCCGCAGGAGCCGGGCGAGCGGGGACCCCGCGACGAGGACCACGCCGCCGGGAATCATGTACACGCCCCGGCGGTGCGCCCAGGACGCGACGTAGGCGCTCATCCGTTCCGCGACGTTTCCCTCGGCGGGCATGCCGTACGCCTCGTGCAGCTCGGCGACGAGCTTGATCTCGATCCCCACCAGGACCAGGGTCTCCGCCGCCACCTCGGCCGGGAAGGCGGGCAGCGCCGGCAGCACCGCCCAGAGGCCGGCGACTCCCCCGGTTGTGGCCGCCGCGCGAACCGCGCCCTCGACGAGCGCGTCGGCGATGTCCTCGGCGGACTTGCCGCCGAACTGCTCTCGCAGCGCCGCCTGGTCCCGCACCCGCAGGCGCGGCGCCATCGCGGTCACCTGAGCGGCCAGCCAGGCGGTGCCCGAGCGGGCGCCGCCCCCCGCCGCCCGCACCTGGCGCCGCGCGGCCCGTGTGCCGCGGCCTGCCACCCGCGCGCCCGAGCGTGCGGCCCTGGTGAACGCCTCGACCAGCCTGCGCCGGTCCTGCGGGCGCTCGGCCTCGCTGACGTCGGCGGCGACCTCGGCGGCGCGCAGCGAGATCTCGCTCGGTTCGCTTCCTGGTTCTGCCACGTCTCTCCCCCTACCCGTGATCGCGGCGGCCCACCGTGCGGGGCGGGGCGGTCAGTTAGGCCGCTGTCGCGGCTGCCCACCGTGCGGGGCGGGGCGGTCAGTTGGGGCTCTGCGGCGTGTACCGCAGATCCGGGGCCGGCCGCGACGTGGTGGCCTTCAGCACCGCGGTCTCACGCGACAGCAGGGAACGCTCAGCGCTCAGCCGGCGCACGGTGTCGGGCTCGGTCAGCAGGCCCTGGCGTTCCGGCAGGTCGATGACCATGGCGGCGGCGACAAGGAACGACAGCAGGGTCGGTTCGCCGGGCAGTTCGTCGACCTTCACGACGGCGCCGCCCCCTTCGGTGAGCGCGTCCACGTACGCGTGGAAGGCCACCTGGACGGCGCGCACCAGGGGCGCCGCGGCGTCAGGGTCGACGGCCTCTTCGGTTAGCGGCTCGACCTCACCCTGCAGGTACGGCAGGCTCTGATCCAGGGTCAGGAGCCTGAACCGGCTGGTGCCGACGGTCACGATGTCGAACCGCCCGTCGGGGTACTGCTCTACCCGGCGCAAGGTCGCGGTGCAGCCGATCTCGTAGAGCGACTGCACCCCCTCCACGCCGGTCTCCCGGCCCTTGCGGATCGCGATCACGCCGAACCGCCGGGGATCTGGCCTGTCCATCAGGTCCCGGACGAGCTGGCGATACCGCTCCTCAAAGATGTGCAGCGGCAGCAGCATGCCCGGGTAGAGTACCGCACCGAGCGGAAACAACGGCAGCTTCTCGCCCATACCCTGACAGTACGCTCACGCCGCCGCTTAAGGCACCAGGACGATCTTGCCCAGGATGTGGCCCTCGGCGAGCCGCCGGTAAGCGTCCTGGACCCGGTCGAGCGGGAACGTCGCGGCGATCGGTACCTCTAGCTCGCCCGCTGCGATCAGGCCCGCGAGCTCGGCGAGGACGCTCGCGCGGGCCCCGGCCGCGTTGCCGTCGGCCTTGACCCCGTACCGCGCGACGGCCTCGAAGTTGGCGATCGTGTCGATGCGGGACGGCTCGACGCCGAGTTCGAGGGCCAGCTCCACATATCCCGCGCCGAACGTGTCGATGAACGCGTCTACCGTGCCCGTGGCCTGCTGGATCCGGTCGGTCGCCCCGTCGCCGTAGTTCACCGGGATGACGCCGTGCCCGGCCAGCCACTGGTGGTGGGCCTCGCTGGCCAGCCCGATCACGGCGGCGCCGGCCCGCCGGGCCAGCTGGACGGCGAGCGAGCCGACCCCGCCGGCGGCCCCGGAGACCACCACCGTGTCGCCCTCGGTCAGGTCCACGGCCCGGACTGTCGCGTAGGCGGTGGCCCCGGCCACGAACAGTGCTCCGGCGACCTCCCAGGGCACGTCGGCCGGCTTGGCGGTCAGGTGCTGCTCCTCGACCAGCGCGTACTCGGCGTGGCTGGCCCGGTCGTCTGTCCAGCCGATCACCTCGTCGCCGGCTGAGAAGCCGGTCACGCCGGGGCCGGTCTCGGCGACGATCCCGGCCAGGTCGCTGCCCTGCCCGGACGGAAAGGTGGCGGGCCACCTGGTCTGCAGCAGGCCCGCGCGGATCTTGGCCTCGCCGGGGTTGATCCCCGCCGCTTTGACCTGGACCAGCACCTGTCCCGCCCCCGGCACCGGACGCGGCACGTCCACGACCTTCAGGACGTCAACCCCGCCGTATTCATCGAACCGGACTGCCTTCACTGGCGTGCCTCCCTTTCCGGCTAATGGCCAACTGCCTGCCGCCTCCCTTTATGCCGGCCGGCGCCTCAGCGCGAGGGAAATGTCGGCGGCGCGCGTAGGGTGCCCGTGTGGGCGAACGCTGGGATCACGCACGGGTGCTCGCGCTGGCGTCCGACGCATCGTCGCTGCGGGCCGCGCAGCCCCTGGCGTCCAGCCGGTCCTGGCCGCTGACGGGGCTCGCGGACGGGAGCGCGCTCTGGGGTGAGTGCCAGGGCAGCGCCGCCGCGCCCTACCGCACCGCGGTCGACCTGTCCGGCCCGGCCTACCGGTGTTCCTGCCCGAGCCGGAAGTTCCCGTGCAAGCACGCGCTCGCGCTCATGCTGCTGTGGTCCGACGGCGCTGTCGCGCTGCGCACCGATCCGCCAGAATGGGCCTCGGCCTGGCTCGCGACCCGCTTGGCCAAGGCCAGCGACACCAGGGACCCGAAGCCTTTGGCCGACCCCGCGGCCGCACTACGCCGGGCAGATCAGCGCGAGGCGCGGGTCGCGACCGGACTGACCGAACTCGACCGCTGGCTCTGCGATCAGGTCCGTCAGGGCCTGGCGGCCAGTCAGCGGTCCGGTTACCGGCACTGGGACGACATCGCCGCCCACATGGTCGACGCACAGACGCCTGGCCTGGCCGAACGTCTCCGCGCCCTGGCCGCGGTGCCCTACTCCGGATCCGGCTGGGACGGCAGGCTGCTGGAGGAGTACGCACTGCTCCGGCTGCTAGCCACCGCCTGCCGCGAACAGGCCGCGCTGCCGCCGCCACTCCGGGACACCGTACGATCGCGGGTCGGATTCACCGTCCGCCAGGCCTACGTGCTGGCCGGCGCCACGCCGGTCCGGGATCACTGGCACGTCCTGGCCAGGCGGGATCTGGACCAGGACCGGATCCGGACCCGTCGCGTCTGGCTGCGCGGCCGGCGCACCGGCCGGACCGCGCTCGTCCTGAGCTTCGCCGCGACCGGCCAGTCGCTGGACGACTCGCTCGCCGTCGGCACTGAGACCGATGCTGAGCTGGCCTTCTACCCTGGTGCCTGCCCGCTGCGCGCCCTGGTCGCGACCAGGCACGACACCGTCCCCGGCGGGCCGCCGTCCGGTGCCACCGTCGCCGGGCTGCTGGCCGGGTACGCCGCGGCGCTCGCCGAGGACCCCTGGCTGGACACCTGGCCTGCCGTGCTGGACGTCACCCCGGCTCGCGCCCCGGCGCCCTGCCTGTACGACGCGGCCGGCGACGCAGTGCCGATGCACCCGGGCGCGGGCGACTGCTGGCCCCTGCTCGCGCTCTCCGGAGGCCACCCGCTGACGGTGGCCGGCGAGTGGACGCCGCGCGGCCTGTGGCCGCTGACCGCCTGGGATCAGGGCGGGATGGTGGTCCCGCTGTGAGCGAGCCAAAGGGGCGCGGTGTTGCCTGGACTGAGGAACGACGAAGGAGCGACGAAGGAAGGCGACACCTAAAAGCGCCCAGGAGGCGAGCGGGGGGACGCTGTGAGTACATGGCATGACCTGGTCACCGCGAGTCTTATCGGGACCGAACGAACGGTGGTTCCCCCGGTCGGTATCCCTGGCCTGCCCCCGGCGGAAGACGACACGGGCGATCCCGCGGCCGTCCTGCTCGACAGGGCCGCGCTGCTGACCGCCGCCCGCCGGGCGGGCCGCCGGCCCGATCGCGCCGAGCCGCTACCCGTGTGCGAGCCAGACCCGCGGCCCGCGGTGAGCCCGGCCGCTGGCCGCCGACTGGCGCGGCTGCTCGGCGGCGAGCACCCCGACCTGCTCACCGAGTGGCTCACCGCCGCCGCGGCCCGCGGCCTGCGGCCGCCATCTCAGTTTCTCCCGGACCTGCTTGACCGGGCGCGCCGCGCCGGATGGGCGGATCCGAGGCTACCGCGCCTGATCGCCGACGCGGGCGGGCCGCGCGCCAGGTGGCTGGCCGCTCTCAACCCGGACTGGGAGTCCGTGCTGGCGGAAACCGGAGACACCGCGTGGCGGCTCGGCCGCACCGGCCAGCGGCGGGCCTACCTCACTGCGCTGCGCGCCCGTGATCCCGGGGCGGCCCGCGAACTGATCGCGGACAGCTGGGCCGCGGCGGGCCCGGACGAGCGTGTCATGTTCGCGGGCGTGCTGGCGGATGGCCTGAGCCCGGCCGATGAGCCGCTGCTGGAAGCCGCGCTCCACGACGGCACGTCCTGGGTGCGCAAGATGGCGGCCGATGTGCTCGCCGGGCTGCCCGGATCCACCCTTTCCCGGCGGATGGCCGAGCGCGCCGTCCTCTGGCTGCGGATGGAACACGGTGAGAACGGCCCGCGCCTGGTGATCGTCCTGCAGCCCGGAGCCGACGCCGCGATGCGGCGGGACGGCATCATCCCCGACCCCGCCGCGGCGGCTTCGCAGGCCGAACGTGCGCGCCTCATCGTCGAGATCGTGGCCCGCACCCCGCTCCAGACCTGGACGCAGGAGTTCGGCCTGACGGCGGCGCAGATCGTCGCCATGTACGCGGGTGACTGGGCCCCATCGCTGTTCATCAGCTGGTCCCGGGCGGCGCTCTCCCAGGGTGACCGGGAGTGGGTGACCGCCCTCATCAACCAGGCGCTCACCGGTCGGCCCCCGGTCACCGCCGCGGAAATCGCGGCGCTGTCGCGGCTGATGCTCCGGGCCGACCCCAGGCTCGGCGCCCCCGACGTCCTGCCCGGCCCGGGTCCGGACGCTCCGCCTGCTCTATGGCCCGCGATCAGGACACTGCGATTCCGCTACGAGATGCTGAGGGAGCTTGACGATGGCCACGGCGACGGCTGATCCGAACGCGGTCCTGCGTCCCCATGCTGAGCAGGAGTACCAGGCCGAGCTGGCCGCGCTGGCCACGGGCGACGACCGGCCGCGGCCGCCCGGCTGGCGGCTGGCCCCTTGGGCGGTGACCACCTACCTGCTGGGCGGCACAGCCGCCGACGGCACCGAGATCACGCCGAAGTACGTCGGCTCCCGCCGCCTGGTGGAGGTGGCTGTCGCCACGCTGGCCACTGACCGCGCCCTGCTGCTGCTCGGCCTGCCGGGCACGGCCAAGACGTGGCTGTCCGAGCACCTGGCCGCGGCCATCTCCGGCGATTCCACGCTGATGGTCCAGGGCACGGCGGGGACCGCGGAAGAAACGGTCAGGTACGGCTGGAACTACGCAAGGCTGATCGCCGAGGGACCGTCCAGGGACGCCATGGTGCCCAGCCCGGTCATGCGCGCCATGGCCGCGGGCCAGATCGCCCGGGTCGAGGAGCTGACCCGGATGCCCTCGGACGTGCAGGACGCGCTGATCACCATCCTGTCCGAGAAGACGCTGCCGATCCCCGAACTGGGCGGCGAGCTTCAGGCGGTCCGAGGTTTCAACGTCATCGCCACCGCCAATGACCGGGACCGCGGCGTGAACGAGCTGTCCAGCGCGCTACGCAGGCGGTTCAACACGGTCGTGCTGCCGGTGCCCGAATCACCCGAGCAGGAGGTAGAGATCGTCACCCGGCGGGTCGCCCAGCTCGGCCGCTCCATCGGGCTCCCGGAGACCCCGCCCGGCGCGGAGGAGATCCGGCGGGTGGTCACGGTCTTCCGCGAGCTGCGCCAGGGCGTCACCGAAGACGGCCGGTCCAAGGTCAAGTCGCCGAGCGGCACGCTGTCCCCCGCCGAGGCGATCTCCGTGGTCACCAGCGGCCTCGCCCTGGCCGCGCACTTCGGCGACGGCGTCCTCCGCCCCGCCGACGTGGCCGGCGGCATCACCGGCGCGATCATCCAGGATCCCGTGTCCGACCGGGTCGCGTGGCAGGAATACCTGGAGACCGTGGTCCGCGAGCGCGACGACTGGAGTGACTTCTACCGCGCCTGCCGCGATGTGGCCGGGTCGTGACGGGCGCGGCGCTGTACGGCATCCGGCATCACGGGCCGGGGTCGGCGCGGTCGCTGCGGGAGGCGCTGGCCGAGCTCGGTCCGGACGTGGTGCTGATCGAGGGCCCGCCCGAGGCCGACGGGCTGATCCGGCTGGCGGGCGACCCGGAGATGCAGCCGCCGGTGGCGCTGCTGGGGTACGTGCCCGGTGAGCCGAAGAAGGCGGCGTTCTGGCCGTTCGCGGTGTTCTCCCCGGAGTGGCAGGCGATCAGGTACGCGCTCGGCGCGGGCGTCCCGGTCCGGTTCTGCGACCTGCCGGCCGCGCACCAGCTGGCCATGGCCGATCGCGGAACAGCCAAGCCGCGGACCGACCCGGTCAGCGAGCTGGCCGGGGCCGCCGGCTACGAGGACCCGGAGCGGTGGTGGGAGGACGTGGTGGAGCACGTCCCCGGCCCCGCCGTCTTCGCTGCGCTGGCCGAAGCCATGGTCATACTCCGGGCGCAGGTTGAACCGGACCCCCGCGACGCGATCCGCGAGGCACACATGCGGAGGGTGCTCCGCCGGACGGTCAAGGACGGCTACCAGCGGATCGCGGTGGTCTGCGGTGCCTGGCACGTCCCGGCCCTGCGGGACCTCCTGCCCGCGGCGGCCGACGACCGGCTGCTGCGCGGCCTGCCCAGGGTGAAGGCCGCACTCACCTGGGTCCCGTGGACCTACGGCCGTCTCGCCTATACCTCGGGTTACGGTGCCGGCATCCGGTCCCCGGGCTGGTACGACCACCTGTTCTCAGCCGACGGGCAGCCCATCGAGCGGTGGCTGGCCAAGGCCGCGGCCGTGCTGCGCGACGAGGGGGTTCCGGCGTCGTCGGCGCACGTGATCGAGTCGGTCCGGCTGGCCGAGGCGCTGGCCGCGCTGCGCGGGCGGCCGCTAGCGGGCCTGGAGGAGGTCACCGAGGCGGCCCGCGCGGCGCTGTGCGAGGGCAGCGACCTGCTCGTGGGACTCATCCAGCGGCGCCTGGTGGTCGGCGAGCGGCTCGGCGCGGTGCCTGCCGCCACGCCCATGATGCCGCTGCAGCGGGACCTGCAGGNCAGC
>JGI12269J14319_10005469_pt1 | contig 11253 bp, 10 predicted proteins | sample PeaSoiSIISIP2007_FD_14319 | JGI IMG/M metagenome (IMG submission 14319) | reverse complement strand
TGGACGGGGGCTGCTTGCCTCGCCGAGGATTCTGCTGATGGACGAGCCGCTGGCTTCGCTCGATACCGAGCGCAAGCTCGAGATCCTGCCGTTGATCGAATCGCTGCGCGACGAGTTCCGGATCCCAATGGTGTATGTGTCGCATGCCATCGATGAGGTCGCCAGGCTCGCGGCACGAGTGGTGGTGCTGGAAAACGGCCGCGTAGCAGTGATCGGCGCGGTCGAGGACGTGCTAGGACCGGGCCTGAGCCATATCGGGGTCAGCCGCTTCGCCCGGTCTTCGGTCGTCACCGGGCGGCTGTCCGGTATTGATGCCGAGTACGGCCTGACCGAGATTTCGCACCCTGCCGGGACGATCTGGCTCGCTGGTCGCGCAGGCCCGCTCGGACGCGACGCGCGCGTCGTCATCCGGGCGACCGACATTACCCTGTCCACGACTCGTGCGCACAGCCTCAGCGTTCGGACCACTCTGGCCGGGACGGTGGCAGGCGTCGAGACCGACGATGGCCCGCTCGCGGCGGTCACGATCGACCTCGATGGTCACGGCCAGCTCTTCGCGCTTGCCACGCGCAAGGCGATCGATGAGCTCGAGCTTGGCCGCGGCGACCGCGTATTCGCGCTGGTGAAGACCGTCGCGCTCGATGAACGGGCGGTGGCAACGACCGAGTCGTGATTTCATCTCGTCCCCGCAGATACGTGTATCGAGAGCCGAGAACAGGTATAAGCGCCAGCATGTCCGGCTCGCATGAACGGCAAATTGTCTTGGTACCTTGAGTGAGTTGCATAACACACTGAAATATAACCGCTTTGCCGTCGCGCCGATGATGGAGTGGACCGACCGTCACTGCCGCTATTTCCTGCGGCTCATCTCCAGGCGCACCTTCCTCTACACCGAGATGGTGACGGTGGAGGCCATCCTGCGCGGCAATCGCGAGCGGCTGCTCAAATTTCACCCCGATGAACATCCGCTTGCGTTGCAGGTCGGCGGAAGCGATCCGCATGGTCTCGCCGAGGCCGCGCGCATCGGCGGGGAGTTGGGCTATGACGAGATCAACCTCAATGTCGGCTGTCCATCCGACCGCGTGCAGGCGGGACGGTTCGGCGCCTGTCTCATGGCCGAGCCGGATCTGGTGGCTGAATGCATCGCAGCCATGGCGGCGAAAGCTCGCGTGCCGGTCACCGTCAAATGCCGCATCGGCATCGACGACCAGGACGCGGAGGAGAGCCTCGACCGGTTTATCAATGTGGTTGCGGAAGGCGGCTGCCCGACCTTCATCCTGCATGCCCGCAAAGCATGGCTCGAAGGCCTGAGCCCGAAAGAGAATCGCGACGTGCCGCCGATCGATTACGGGCGGGTGTATCGGGTCAAGGCACGCCGCCCGGATCTTACGATCATTGTCAATGGCGGCATCGGATCGCTCGACGAGGCGGTCGCGCACCTAACCCATGTCGATGGCGTCATGCTGGGGCGCGCCGCTTATCAGGATCCTTATCTGCTCGCGGGTGTGGACAAGACCGTGTTCGGGTCGATGGAGACCGTCCCCTCGCGTCTCGACGTGCTGGAGAGGTTCATGCCCTATGTCGAGGGCGAACTCGCCCGCGGGGTACGGCTCAATCAGATGACCCGTCATATTCTCGGCCTATTCCACGGACAGCCCCGCGCGCGCGCCTTCCGGCGGGTATTGGCCGAGACCGCACATCTGGACGGCGCCGGCATGGACGTGCTCAAGGCGGCGCGCCGCGTGGTCGGGGGCCAGGGGCACCGGCCTGCCGTTGCCGCGGAATAGAGTCAGCTTGTCTGCCGGGAGGGTCTTTTTCGATCTGCCAGCGCGAGCAGACCTTGGATGTCGAGGAAGCGAGCGGTCTGCATGCAATAGTCGCGATAGGGTGCGCCGTAGAGCTGCTTCAGCCAGTCCTCCTCGACCATGGCCATCATCACATAGGCTGCAACGATCAGCGTGGCGAGCGCGATGGTGAGCAGCGAGTTGGCGCCAATCGACAGGCCAATTAGCCCGGCAATCGAGGCGGTGTATTGTGGGTTACGGCTGAAGCGGTAAAGACCGCCGGTCACGAGGCCGTCCGTGCCGCAATAGGTGTTACCGAGGCCGAGATTGAAATAGCCGCGCACCGTGATGCCGAGGCCGATGAGCCCGAGCGACAGGCCGGGGATGAAACGGGTCCAATCGAGAAGTGGGGTGCTATTCCAGTCGAGCGCGGCGACAATGAAGGTCGCGAGCCAGCTGCCGCGGAACAGTCCCCAGAAGGTAAAGCTCTGCCAGCTCCCAGCCTTGGCGGGCCAGATGCGCAAGAGTGGAGCGAGAAGAGTCCGAAGCAGCAGGAGATCGAGGATTAGGCCGGCGGCGAGGCCGCATGCAAAGACGAATGGGGTCATGGTTTGCGGACGGAAACAGATTCCCTTTGCAGAAATGCGACAGCTTGCTGACGGTTTTGCTACAGCCCCAGGCCGCTTACAAGGTTGAGGACAGCTGGGGAGCAACGCTGTGCTTCACCCGAAGGCAGCGCAGAGACCTCAAATCTTCTGATTGTAGGCGCCGACCTCGGGCTGCTTGGAAAGCTCCGCGTCGATCTCGGCGAAGATGGCCTGCATATTCGCCTCCGAGGTCGGGCTTTCCACCACCACCACGAGCTCCGGCTTGTTGGAGGACGCACGCACGAGGCCCCAGGTGCCGTCCTCGAGCACGATCCTGATCCCGTTCACGGTGATCAGCTCGCGGACCTTCTGGCCGGCGAGGGTGCCTCCATCGGCGGCAACCTTTTTGAAGTGATCCACCACGCGGTCGACCACCTGATATTTGAGCTCGTCGTCGCAATGCGGCGACATGGTGGGTGACTGCCAGGTGCGGGGAAGCGCGCGCTCTAGATCCGCGAGAGTCTTGCCGGGATTGCGGTCGAGCATATCGAGCACGGCGAGCGCGGCCACGAGGCCGTCGTCATATCCGCGGCCCAAAGGCGGATTGAAGAAGAAGTGGCCGGACTTCTCAAAGCCGACAAGGGCGCCGGTCTCGTGACTGTAACGCTTGATGTAGGAATGGCCGGTCTTCCAGAAGAGCGTCCTGGCGCCATGCTCCTTCAGCACGGGATCGGTCTGGAACAGGCCGGTCGACTTCACATCGGCGACGAAGAGGGCACCCTTGTTGCGGGCGGCGATGTCGCGGGCGAGCATGACGCCCACTTTGTCGGCGAAGATCGGCCCGCCTTCATTGTCGACCACGCCGCAACGGTCGCCGTCGCCGTCAAAGGCGAGTCCGAGATCGGCGCCATGGGCCAATACGGCATCGCGCGTGGCATGCAGCATGCCCATATCCTCGGGGTTTGGGTTGTGGGCTGGGAAGGTGTAGTCGAGGTCGCAATTGAGGGGCACAACGGTCGCCCCAAGCTCGGCGAGCACGCGGGGGGCGAACGCGCCCGCCGTGCCATTGCCGCAGGAGACGACGACTTTCAGCGGGCGCATCAGCTTAGGCCGTCTGAGCAGGTCGGCCATGTAGCGCTCGGGCATGTCCGGCACGAAGATGTAGGTCCCGCCGCCCGGCAGTGCCAACCGTCCCTCGAGCACTAACTCTTTCAGCGCGCTCATATCGTCCGGCGCGAAGGTCAGCGGCCGCTCGATCCCCATCTTGATCCCGGTCCAGCCATTGTCGTTGTGGCTCGCGGTGACCATGGCAACGCCTTCGACGCCGAGATCGAACTGGGCGAAATAGGCCATGGGCGACAGCGCGAGGCCAATGTCGTGAACCTCGGCGCCGCCAGCGAGCAGCCCAGTGATCAGCGCGGCCTTAATGGACGCCGAATAGGAGCGATAGTCGTGGCCGACCACGATGCGTGGAGGCACGCCGCGCTCGCGCATCAAACCGGCAAAGGCCAAGCCAACTGCCTCAAGCCCGAGGAGATTGATCTCCTCGGGATAACGCCAGCGGGCGTCGTATTCGCGAAATCCGGTCGCCTTGACGAAGGGCAGGCGCTCGAACTCGGCTGTGTTGGGTCGGAGATCCTGGCGCGGCTTTGGAAACATGCTCCACTTGCATAGGCGATTTTCAACTTTCCACCAACAGCACAGGGCGTGGCTGGGTTTCCCGACGAGCCGGCTATTGCACCAGCACCAGCTCGCGTCCGCTCATCTGAAAGCTTTTGAGCCTGCTCAAGAAGCTCATGCCCGGAAGGTTGACGTCGAGCGCACCCCGTTCGGCGCCGGGGACGTCGCCCAGCGCAATATCGGCGACGCGCACCGCTGCAAGCGTCAACGGGGTCACCCGGGCAGTCCCATTTGCGGTCTGCACCAGCCCCGAGAAATCGAGGCTCCTGGGCGCAAGCCCGAGCCGCTCGGTTTCCTCGTAAGCCAGCACCACCACAGTGGCGCCGGTATCGGCCATTAGCGTTACCGGGCGCTCATTGATCGTGGCCTCGATCACGAAATGCCCGCGCTCGTCGGCTTTCAGCCGCACCTCGCGATCGAAGCCCGCAACATGAGCGGCAAGCTCGCTCGATCGCCNAGCTTGCGACCGGGCAGCNTCGCGGGGCGTCTCAGATCCGCTGGGCAGCGCGGCGGTCAGGTCATCGTAGAAGTNAAACAAGGCAAGTCCGGCAAGGGCCGCGCTTGCCCAGACCAGCGCTTCGCGTAACGCATGCCTGGCGCCAGAACCCATGAGATGCNCCCAGGGGAGAGAACGAGGGCGGTTCACGCTCGCGTCAAACGTGCAGCGGCGTCAGCCGCGCAGCGTCAGGAAATCGCCGGAAAATTCATAAGAGCGCAGGCGGCTTAAGAAACTCATACCGAGCAGGCTCTCGGTCAGCGCGTTGGGCTCGGCCACCAGGGCATCCACTTTCTGCCGATCCAGCGGACCGATTGCCACAGTGTCGAGACGAACTCGGGCGGCCGTGGTGCGGCCGTTGGCGGTCAGCACCGGCACCGTGTAGCTGAGGCTGCCGACGTCGATGCCGGCTTTCGCGGCGTCCTCCGGGCGGAGCACGATGGTCGAGGCGCCCGTATCCACGATCATGAAAATCGGCTTCCCATTGATGACAGCCTTGGCCGTGAAATGACCGTCGAGACGGCGCCTGATCTTGACCTCTGCCGGCCCGTTCGCACTTTCCTCGACGACCATGGCGCTGCCGGGCAGGAGCTCGCCGGTGAGGCGTCCGGCAATTGGCAGAAGGTCGTCCCGATAGGAGTAAAGCGCGACAAGCGCGAATCCCAGCGCTGTCCAGGTGACAGCATCGCGGAGAATCGAGCTCGCGCGTCCGCTATTGCGCGCCAACATCCCGCCGCCGAGAAAGACGAGCAGAGCTACGCCAAGCGCCAAATAGCCGAAGGTGGTGCTATCGAGATAGGCGATGGTGCCGGACTCATCGCTCACCAGCAGCATCGCCGCGAGGGCGAGAATGAAAAGGGCAAGCCATGCCGACAAAGGTCTAGCCTTTCGTTGTCGCCGCGCGCCTGTGTCGCGCAGGCAAAATTGCCATGATCGCGCGCCGCTCGTCCGCGCTCAATTCCGCCCAGCGGGCGATCTCGTCGAGCGAGCGCCCGCAGCCGATGCAGAGGCCCGAGCTCGCGTCGATGTCACAGGCGTCGATGCAAGGAGTTTCCAAATGAGGCTTCGGTTCTGTGGTCAACGAAGGCTATGTAGGGGGGTGACGTGCCACCGGGCAATTGCATTCGACGGGACCGCGGCTGCGAGCCGCAAACCAGCATGGCACTCTCACCTGGCACCATGGCTTCGGTTTGCTGATTTCGGGCTAGCGCGGCCCTCTTACGCGCCGCGAGGTCTGCAATTTCTCTTGCGCAATCTCCCCGGGCTCGGCAAGCCGGGGCCGCGCCTCCATGACCCGCTTGCGCGGGAAGGTGACGATGACGTCGGTTCCGTAGCGGAGCTTGCTCTTGAGTTCGAAGGTGCCGTTATGCAGCTCAGTCAATCCTTTGGTGATGGGAAGGCCGAGCCCAGTGCCCCCTTCCACCGTGTGATGAGCTAACGAGCCCTGGCCGAAGCTTTTCAGCACGCGTGGGATCTCGTGCTCGGGGATGCCTGGCCCCGTGTCCTTCACGCTCAAGAACTGATCCCCCGTGGGGGTGCGTCCGATGGTCAGCGTGACCGTCCCCCCCGTCGGGGTGAACTTGATGGCGTTCGACAGGAGGTTGAGACAGATCTGGCGCAGCGCCCGCTCATCGGCCCAGAGCTGAGGTAAGTCAGGCTCGAACTGCTCGACGATCCGCAATCCCTTGTTCTCGGCTCGGAGCCGCATCAATCGCTGGCAGTCCTCGGCCACGTTGGCGAGCGCCACCGGGGCCTCATGCAGCTCGTAGCGGCCGGCCTCGATGCGGGAGATGTCCAAGATCTCGTTAATCAGATTGAGCAGGTGCTGGCCGCTCTGATGGATGTCGTTGGCATATTCCTTGTATGTCGGGTTCTCGTGCGGTCCCAGGATCTCCGACCGCATGATCTCGGAGAAGCCGAGGATGGCGTTCAGGGGTGTGCGCAGCTCATGGCTCATGGTGGCGAGAAAGCGGGACTTGGCATGGTTAGCCTCCTCGGCACGGAGCCGCGCGTCGTCGGAGATCGACTTCGCCTGCTCCAGCTCGGCGATCAGCGCGTCCTTCTCGGCGCGGAACTCGAGCATGGCGGTGACGGTCGAGTTCATCCCGTTCATCAGCCAGATGAAATAGATATGGACGCCAACGGCCATCGCCGCCATCGCCCAATAGAACGGATTGTCGAGCAGCGCGAAGCGGAGGACGATGGCTGCGGTCATCGGCAAGGTGCCCGCATAGACGATCGGCATGACCGTCGAGGCGAATAGCATGCGCATCGAGATGACGACGAGAAGGGTGGCGAAGACAAAGGTGTGCGCAGCCTCGCCTTCGGTGCCGGCGCTGACGAAGGCGACTCCGGCCCAGGAGACGCCGTAAAGGAATTCGGCGGCGGTGATCTTGGCCCGCCAGGTAGGGGTCTTGGCGTCCTCCCGCGGCGCTTTGAGGAATTGCCGGCAAAGGCTGATGAGGATGCCCTTGGAGACGAAAACCGTCGCGAGCCAAAGCAGCAATTGGGCCGGCGGCGCCCAGAACATCGCACCCAGGGCCACGATGACCGCGAGCAGGGGCGTGGTCACCGCCGTCGACAGCTCGTTGCGCACGAACATGAGCAGCAGCTCGTATTCGAACTCTGGCTTGAAGCCGGACTTGTAGGTGAGCTTCTCGCGAGCTTCCTGGACGCTGCGGGAGGAGCGTCGCTTAGCGTTCATTGCCGCCGATGCGGCCGCACGAGCTTCGGCTGAAACGCCTGCTGTCATGCTTCTTAAGGCCCGCATACGAACCCGAACGAGGATAAGGGCGCCGGTTGGCATGGGACTGGAGCCGCGCTCCCAGCCCTTAACCAAGAGCCCAACGATGACTATGTGCGGAATTCCCTAATGGGGCGTTTACTCTCCCCCGGGCTAAGACGCTTCCGCCATGCATTGCGACCGGGCTTGGCGTCTCGTAGGAGGAGCAGAGATTAAGAGATCACACGAAGAGGGGGCGGCGTCCGGGCACATCATGCGTCTAACAATCATCGGTTGCGGCGATGCCTTCGGTGCGGGGGGGCAGCTGCAGACCTCGTTCCATGTGCGGTCTGACCGCTCCACCTTCCTGATCGATTGCGGCACCTCGACGCTGATAGGGATGCGGAGGCTTGGGCTCGCTACCAACGACATCGACATGGTGTGCGTCACCCATCTGCATGGCGACCATTTCGGAGGGCTGCCCTGGCTCCTGATCGACGCCCAATATGCGAGCAAGCGCACGCGCCCGCTCGTCATTACCGGCCCCCGAGGCACCGAGGCGCGCTTCATGATCGCGGCGGAGGCCCTCTATCCCGATATCACCAAATGTCCGCGCGCCTTCGAGCTCAGATTCATCGAATATGAGGAGCGAACCCCGCTCGAGCTCAACGGCGTCACCCTCACGCCTTTCGAGGTCAAGCACCCTTCGGGCGCTCCGCCTTACGCCTTGCGGTTCGAACTGGACGGCAAGGCGATCGCCTTCACCGGCGACACCGGCTGGACGGATAGCCTTTATGCCGTCGCGCCAGACGCCGATCTCTTCATTAGCGAATGCTTCCAATACGACGTAACGCTGCCGATCCATCTCGACTACAAGGCCATCGATGCCAATTATGAGAGGCTGGGTGCAAAGCAGGTGCTCTTGACCCATATGGGTGAGGCTATGCTCGCTCAAATCGATAAGGTCGACGCCTCCCGATATCTCATCGCCCAGGACGGCATGGCGCTCGATCTATGAGGGCACAGGCAACCGAGCTCGATCGCGTGCTCGCCAGCATCCGCGCCTGCCGCCACTGCGTCGAAGCGCCAGAGGGCAAGCCATTGCCCCATGCGCCCCGGCCAGTGTTGCGGGCGAGCCGGACGGCGCGGCTCGGAGTCTGCAGTCAGGCGCCCGGGACGCGCGTGCATGCTTCCGGCATCCCCTTCACCGACGCTTCCGGCGACCGCTTGCGCGACTGGATGGGGGTCAGCCCGCAAGAGTTCTACGACGTGGCCCACGTCGCCATCATTCCCATGGGCTTCTGCTTTCCCGGGCAGGATGCCAAGGGCGCCGATCTGCCGCCGCGCCGCGAATGCGCAATGCTTTGGCACCAAACACTGTTCGCCGCGTTGCCGCAGCTCGATCTCGTGCTCGCCGTCGGCTCCTACGCCCAAAGCTGGCACCTTGGCGGGGAGGCGGGAGAGAGCCTGCAAGCAACCATGCTCGACTGGCGCAAGCCTCTTCGGAAAAGACGCCCTCGGGTTCTACCGCTGCCGCACCCGTCCTGGCGCAACAATGGCTGGCTGCGGCGGAATCCCTGGTTCGAGGAAGAGCTGTTGCCGGTGCTGCGTCGTGAGGTCCGTGCGCTTCTTTAAAAACACCTCTTGCAGTGCGGGAAAAAATAATCTATTAACTCGGTAGAGTTAATGCTGATTAAAAAGGGAATCTACATTGTGCTGGAATCGCCCAAAAATATCATTAGGTCAGCCATGCTCGACAGAATGGACCGCAAGATTCTCGATATCCTGCAGAGGGACTGCACCATGCCGGTTGCCGAGATCGGCAAGCAGATCGGGCTCTCCACCACGCCCTGCTGGCGCCGCATCCAGAAACTCGAAGAAAGCGGGGTTATCCAACGGCGCGTGGCCTTGCTCGACGCCAAGAAGGTCAATGTGGGGGTAACGGTGTTCGTCTCCATCACCACGAGCCATCACACGCAAGAATGGCTCGACAGCTTCCACGAGGCCCTGAAGGACTTTCCCGAGGTGGTTGAGTTCTACCGCATGAGTGGACAGGTGGACTATCTGCTCCGTGTGGTGGTGCCCGACATCGAGCGTTACGACGCCTTCTATAAGAAGCTGATCGCCAAGATCGAGCTGAGTGACGTGAGCTCCGCTTTCGCCATGGAGCAGATCAAATATACGACGGCGCTGCCGCTCGACTACGCGGCGGAGTAGGAAGGGTTAGGGCTTCCCTCCAGAAGGGCGATCAGGCTCGACGTATCCCAACGGTTGCCGCCCATGGCCTGGACCGCGGCGTAGAACTGATCCACCAGCGCCGTGACCGGGAGCTCGGCTCCATTCGCCCGCGCTTCGTCGAAGACGAGCGCAAAGTCCTTGCGCACCAGGTCCACGGCAAAGCCGAAATCGAACCTGCCCTCGACCATGCTCTGCCAGCGGTTTTCCATCTGCCAGGATTGCGCCGCGCCCTTGGAGATCGTGTCGATCACCTTCGGGATGTCGAGGCCCGCGCGTTTGGCGAACGCAAGCGCCTCGGCGAGGCCTTGGATCAACCCGGCAATGCAGATCTGGTTGACCATCTTGGTGAGCTGGCCCGCGCCTGACGGGCCGATCAGCGTGACCGCGCGGGCGTAAGCCGCGATCACGGGCGCGGCCTTGCGGAAATCCTCCTCGTCGCCGCCGACCATGACGGTGAGCGTGCCGATCTCCGCACCAGACTGGCCGCCGGACACCGGCGCATCGAGGAAACCCGCACCCTTAGTCTTGGCGGCCGCATGCAGCTCGCGGGCGATCTTGGCCGAAGCGGTGGTGTTGTCGACCAACACGGCGTCAGGTCGCAGTCCCGAGAAGACGCCGTCTTCGCCGAAAGTCACCGCGAGGAGATCATCGTCATTGCCGACGCATGTGAAGACGAAATCCGCGCCGTTGGCAGCGTCGGCAGGGGTTCTTGCGGCCTTGCCGCCGAACTCGGCGACCCAGGCTTCCGCCCGCGCTCTTGTCCGGTTGAACACGACGATGTCGTGCTTTCCGCGCCTTCGCAAATGGCCCGCCATGGGATAGCCCATGACGCCAAGCCCGATAAAGGCGACCTTGCTCATTGCCAGACTCCACTCTTTGTCATTGCCCGGCTTGACCGGGCAATCCAGTAATCACCAAAGCGACTGTTCGCCACTTCAGTGGTTACTGGATGCCCGCTTTCGCGGGTATGACACCTGTATGAAGACGACCCTACCAGCCTGGGGTCAAAATCTGTCGATGGCGAGCCTGAATCGTCAGGCGATTGGCTGCTTGGGGAAGGAAAGCTGCTCGCGCGCGCGCCATTCATCCGTCACGTAGTTGATGATCAGCGAGGTGCGCACGCCCTTGATGGGGCGCTTCTCGAAGCCGTGAAAGGTATTGTCCGCAGGCACGAAGATCATGGCAGCGTTGGGCGCGAAGGGCGAGCAGCCGACGCGGTTCTTGTTGGCGTCGTAGATGTCGGTGCCGAGATCGTGGTGGCTAGGGTCTTTCGACAGATAGACCAGCATGGTGAAGACCTTGACGCCAAGGTCGCTGTGCGGCTCGAGCCAGAAGCCGTCGATGTCCTGGGCGAATTCGATGCGCAGATAGGTGCCCTTGAGATTGGTGCCAAACGCCTTCTCGATGTGGCGCGTCACACGCGGGTCCTGGAAGGCCTGCGCCACCGCCTCGCAGACCGGGAACTGCTCACGGTTTCCCATGTCGAAATATTTGCGGGTATTGTTGTGCAGCTCGCGTTTGCCCGACACGCCGTCGAGCGAAGGGGCCTCGAAGGGAAGCGCCAGGATGTCGTCGACGGTGTCGGAAGGAAAGCAGCCCCGAAGCGACCAGTGGCGATAGGGCCGATCGGAACGCTGTCCGTTGTCGATGCTTTTGAGGAAGGTCTGGACGACGTCCTCGGCCGAACTCTTCACCCCCTGCTCAGCCGCACGCTTCGCCGCGACGTTGTCCCTCATGATGGGCCTG
>JGI12269J14319_10005465_pt1 | contig 11256 bp, 8 predicted proteins | sample PeaSoiSIISIP2007_FD_14319 | JGI IMG/M metagenome (IMG submission 14319) | reverse complement strand
CAGCCATAGCAAACGGCTGCGCGCGAAAATGCGGCTGGCCGAGCCCTGCCTATTGGAGGTCTCGGATCAATTCTGGACGCACGCGCAGCTCGCACAGATGTTTCCCGAATTCCTGTTCATGATGCACTCCATCATTCGCAGCAGCGTTTCTTTGCATAACGCTGCGGCGGAATCGGCGCAAGAGCGCGCCGATTCGGATGCGGTGTCCCGCCAGCTCGTTGGATATTACAAGACACATGCCATCGAAGAAACGCACCACGACGATTGGCTGTTGGACGACCTGGTAGCCATCGGCAACGAGCGCTCGGAAGTCCTTGCGCGGCTACCGTCGCCGGCCGTGGCGTCGCTCGTCGGCGCGCAATATTATTGGGCGCTGCATGTGCATCCCGTGTCGCTGTTTGGGTATCTGGCGGTGCTGGAAGGAAACCCGACATCGCTGAAAGAGCTTGACGGCATCCGCAAGAAGCATGGGCTACCGGCTGAGGGTCTGCGCACGATGATCAAGCACGCGCGGCTTGATCCGCATCATCGCGATGAAATATATGCGCAGCTGGATGATTTGCCGCTGACGGAAAGTCAGGCCGAGCTAGTGGCGCTTAGTGCGTTTCATACGATTGAGCACATCAGCGAAGCGCTTCAAGAAATACTGGATTCGCAGCACAACAGAATCAAGAAAGCTTCTTAGCGCCGGCGTCCCTGGCGGCATCTTTCGAGCTTGATAATGGCGAAGGCAGCGATCTTGCGCGGAGCTCGGCCTTAAATAGATTGCCCTGGTTTACTGGCGAAGTCCGCGCGTAAGCGTTGGCCTTGGCGGGATTGGTGCTCGCAAGATGCCGGCAGGGACGCCGGCGCTACTTTACTGCGCCTTCCAACGCTTCGAGTAGGCGATCGCCTAGCGGGGAACCCAGGCCGGTGCAGGCGTTCCAGCCGGGGCCGGCGTGATAGGCGCCGTTTTCGCCGTGAGTGATTGGGCGGAATGTGCCGGATTCGCTGGGCCGAGCGGCGAGCTTGTAGAGCAGGGAATTGAGATAGCCGGAATGCGCTCCCATGGCGTGATTGAGGCGCGCGACTAGCGCGGCCCAGAGCGGTGCGACGGCGCTGGTGCCCGCTGAGACGCCGTCCACTCCGCCTACTACGATGCGGCATCCCGTGTGAGGATCGGCGACGCCCGCTACATCGGGCACTCCGCGGCCTCCGTGTTTCGAACTTGGATGTGGCACCGCGAAATCCTGCTGCCAATACGGTCGCGGAAACATGCCGCTGACACCGCCACCAGTGGCGCCGTGCATACCATCGAAGACGCAATTCCAAACCGTCTCCGCTTCGATCTTGCTTCCCGATACTTTCAGCGTAGTTCCACCGCAGCCCAGCGCGTAGGGGCTGCTCGCCGGGAAATTTACGGATGGCTTGCCGGGCGTTCCGTTATGCGCGCCGGAGTCGCCGGAAGAGACGCAGACGGTGACGCCCACGTTGGCCAGGTTCTTCAGAACCTCATTAATCAGAGCCGCGTACTTCGACGACACATTCGGCTCCGGCTCGCCCCAACTCAGCGAGAGAACCGAAGGGCGGTGTTTCTTGTCGGCGAGAGCGGTGGTGAGCGCGTGATAGATGCCCTGCTCGGTATTCGGCGCGAAATACACGACGATGTGCGCGCCGGGAGCGAAGGCGGCCACAAGTTCGATATCCATCGTCGTCTCGGTCGTGGACATCGCCAGTTCCGTGGCGCGGCGCGATTCAGAATTGCCGTTTTTTGCGAAATTCTTTCCGCTGCTCAACGCGGTCATAAATTTTGTGAGACTGGCGCGATCGGCCGGCGCGTTCTTGGCGCCGTCCACGGAGACATCGGTAATTCGCGGCACGGGCAATTTCAAGGCGGAAAAGAAACTCTCGAGATCGCTCTTGTAATAACCGCCGCCGAGTTCAATCACGCCGATGCATTGCCCTTTCCCGTCGGCGTGGCGCGGAAAGCGGTAGAGTTCCGCGATGTCTTGCGGCGAGAACGATGCGCGCCGAGCTTTTTTCACGCCCGTCGCGGGCAGATGGCGCCGCGCGCACGGCCGGTCGTGCAAGCCGAGCACGCCTTCGACGCTGCCGGCGATGGAACGCGGAAGGTGAATTGGGCCGGCGAACGCGCGATGCGGGCCGCGTTCGTGTTGGTACTGATTAAGCTCCACACGAAAGGACTTGCCGAAATCGCCGGCGCTGCCTTGCAACATCACGCTGTGTCGCAGGGCGGAGACTTCAAGAACCTCAAAGCCGTTGTCGCGGGCGAAGCGCTCGACGCGCGCGAAATCGCCGCCTTGCGCGCCGTGGTAGGTCTCAAATTCTTCGCGCGAGAGATAGTGGCGGAAGCGCGGCAGCGTGGCGGCGAACTCGCGATCATCATGCAGCGGCGCGGCAGGGCGGCGGTTGCGCAGTACTAGAGTGACTCTGATGGACTCGTGCGGATCCGTGGGGGCCACGTGGGTCGCGCCGATATCGGGCGGATCGCTGCCGAGGATGGGGATATGCGAGCTGCGAGAAGCCAATGCTGTCTCCTTCTCGCCGGGGCTGGCGCGGGCTGTATGGTATCACGAGGCCTGGCAGATCATCCGCACTCTGGAAGAAGCCGGCCCTCATCGCGAGCGGAGGAGATCGTGAGCAAGACGCGCAGAAGTTTCATCACGAACGCGGGAGTAATCGGAGCCATGGCGGCGAGAGGAAAATGCATCGCGTAGTCACAGAACGAGCGCGGGCTAGCTCCCCGGCGTTACGAGCGGAACGACGGCGAGCGTACTGGACGCCTTAGCGACCATCACAAGGCCCTTCTCATTCTCGGTCGATACCACAGCTTCCACGAAGACCAGGTTCTTGCCTGAGCGCAAGACATCCGCGCGGCAAGTCAGGCTTGAGCCCGAAGCAGGGCGCAAAAACGAGACTTTGTTTTCCACAGTGAGTACGTCTCGGCCTTCGGGCACCGTCGTTGCCGCGGCGCCACCGCAGGTGTGGTCAGCGAGGGTCATTACGACGCCGGCGTGGAGAAATCCGTGCTGTTGTCGAAGAAGATCCGACGCTTCCACTCGCGTCTCACACCAACCCTCGCCGCAGGACGTCAGTTCAATTCCCAAGGAACGAATGAAGTTTGCTTTGTAAAAGATTTGCTGCACCAGAGCGAGATTCGCGCTGTTCATCTCGAGGTCACTTTCCGCTGAGTGGTAGCGGTGACGGGTTTCGTCATGGCCGAGCCTGCGCAACGCCGCCGGACGCGACTTCCAACGCGCGCTCTCGCAGATCAGAGGGGATGGCGCGCGCTCTCCTCAGCGTCGTGTCCATATAAACCCCGACGATCTCGGAAACGGCGGCCAGCTCACCGGTTTCGTCATTAGTCATTTCATGGAGCAACCGGACGGATTTCTCGTTGATTTCCAGCACGCTGGAACGAACCGTCACGATGTCGCCGGCGTGCAGCTCGCGCTTGTAGGTGATGTTCTGTTCGACCGCGGCCATCCCCGTGCCATGCTCGCGAAAATGCGCCCGCGTGAGGCCCAGTTTGGCGAGTAACTGCCAGGTGGCCTCATCGAAATTCCCTGAGTACCACATGACGTTCATGTGGCCGATGTGATCGCAGTGCCACGGATAAACCGTACCGCGATAGGTGACTTCGAAATCCGTCATGTCAGATGCTCGCTTTCGAGATTCGGAATCGCATTGCACTTCCAGTTTTAGATGCAATCGCGCCGGTTGCGATTCGTTTTCTTAGTCGGCTCTAATTTCGGTTCGCACGCCGGATCTACTCTCGCGCGGTTGCGTTGACTTGGTGCGGCGCGAGACCTAAGATTCGCCGGTGCAAGATTCCCGCCCCATTTCCGGCGAAACCATATCCCACTATCGCGTGCTCGAACTTATCGGCGGCGGCGGTATGGGTGTGGTTTATAAGGCGGAAGACACGCGGCTTCATCGGCCTGTCGCCCTGAAATTTCTTCCCGACGAAGTCGCGCGCAATCTGGGGGCTCTTGAGCGCTTCCGACGCGAAGCTGAAGCGGCCTCTGCGCTGAATCATCCCAACATCTGCACGATTTACGACATCGGCGAGGAAAACGGACGCGCGTTTATCGCTATGGAATTTCTCGAGGGCAAGACTCTCAAACATTTGATCGAGGGCCGCGCGCTCGAACTCGAAACTCTTCTCGATCTGGCGACCGAAATCACCGACGCCCTCGAAGCCGCGCACTCGAAGGGCATCATCCATCGCGACATCAAGCCCGCGAACATCTTCGTCACATCGCGCGGACATGCCAAGCTGCTCGATTTCGGCCTGGCGAAGCAGATGTCGCGTCCTGCGGACCTGGGAAACACCGCCGCGAAGCACGAAGATCCCAATCTAGCTCCAGAGCAGTTAACCGAATCCGGCATCGCTATCGGGACATTGCCCTACATGTCTCCTGAGCAGGCTCTCGGCAAAGAACTCGACTCGCGCACCGACCTGTTCTCGTTCGGAGTCGCCCTCTACGAAATGGCCACGGGCAAGCGGCCTTTCCACGGCGACACCACCGCGGCGATGCTCGATTCGATTCTGCACAAAGTGCCGGTCGCGCCGGTGCGGCTGAATTCCGATGTGCCCGCGAAGCTGGAAGAAGTGATCAACAAGGCCATGGAGAAAGATCCTCGGCTGCGCTACCAGCACGCCGCGGACATGCGCTCCGATCTGCAGCGCCTCAAGCGCGACACCGTGGCCATGAGCATTTCGGCGTCCACCCGGGCCGCCGAAGATCACCCGGCAACTGCGCGAACTTCCCGCGTTTATGCTGGGACGCGCCCGAAGTGGATTCTCCCCACGGCGATTGCGCTCGCGGTTGTAGTGGTCGCGGCGATCGGATTCTATGTGCTGCGCGGGCGCGGCAGCGGGATCGATTCGCTGGCCATCATGCCCTTCGAGAATGCCGGCGGCAACAAGGACGCGGATTACCTCAGTGATGGAATCACCGAAAGCCTGATCAACAGCGCCTCCGAACTGCCCCATCTCAAAGTCATCGCGCACAGCTCTGTCTTTCGCTACAAAGGCCGCGAGATCGATCCTCATACGGTGAGCCGCGACTTGAACGCGCGCGCGATTCTTACCGGACGCGTGCTCGAGCGCGGCGACACTCTTTCGGTCAGCGCCGAATTGATGGACGCGACGAATGACCGCCACATCTGGGGCGCGCAGTACAACGAGAAGATGGACAATCTCCTCGACATCCAGGAAAGCATCTCCCGGGAAATCATGGCCAATCTTCGCTCGCATCTCGAAGGCGAAGAAGAGAAGCGCGTCTCGAAGCACTACACCGAAAATGTGGAAGCCTATCAGTTGTATCTGAAAGGGCGGTACAACACCGAGCAATTCACGCAAGAAAGCGTGAACAAAGGGATCGATTATTTCGAGCAAGCCATCGCCAAAGATCCGAATTACGCGCTGGCCTATGCGGGAATCGCGGAGGCGCATTTCGAAGTTTCCAGCCAATACGTAGCGCCGCGCGAGGCCATGCCCAAATTGAAGGGCGCCGCGTCGAAGGCGCTGAGCCTCGATGATTCGCTCGCTGAAGCCCACACACTGATGGGCATGGCCGACGCCGTCTACGACCACGATTATTCGTCCGCCGAGCGAGAATTCAAGCGCGGCACCGAATTCAATCCCGGCTCGCCGTTCGTCCATCAGTGGTACGGCTATATTTTGACCGGCATGGGCCGCGAGGATGAAGCGCTGGCGGAATTGAAGCGCGCGCAGGAACTCGATCCGCTCTCCGATACGGTGGACTTGATTTACAGCTTGAATTTTTGTTTCTCGGACCAATTCGATCGCGCCATCGAGCGCTCGCGCAAAATGATTCAAGCGGACCCCAATTTCTGGTTCGGGCATTTCTTCCTGGGATGGGCGCTCGCCCGCGAAGGCAAATACGACGAGGCCATCAAATCGCTGAATGAAGCTATTCGCCTGGGGGCGAGCCCTTATGCGCAAGGCTATCTGGGATACGCTTACGCGCTATCGGGACAAACCGCGAAAGCGCGCGAGGTGGCGCAGCAGATGGAGCAGGCCTCGAAGCAATCCTATGTCCCGGTCTATCAGATTGCGATTGTGTACGTTGGCTTGGGCGACAAAGATAAAGCTCTCGAGCTGCTGCAGAAGTCCTATGACGACCGCGAAGAAATTATGACCTTCCTAAAAGTCGATTCAACCTGGGCAAGCCTCCGCACGGACCCGCGATTCCAATCGCTTCTGCATCGCGCTGCACTGCAATAATTGTCTCGAAGTGATCCGGTAAAGGAAACGTGCAAGCCGCTTCGTCAGCCGATTTTGTGACATGGATGCTGAGACTGCGCCTGCGTCAAGTTCAGGATCCCAGCGATTCGGCGCTCGCTTGAAAACCGGAATTTCCGGCCAAGTCCTTATGCGCATTTGACTTGCCTATTCCGTTAAAGCTCCGGGTCTGCACTTCCGACGCATTGTGATGTGCATCACGTGGGATGGTGACGCCAGTCGCGGCGCACAATTCTGCAAGCGTCCATCATGTGGGCGTCGCGGGAGATAGCAAAGCGAGACTCGCGATGGGACACGAAGCGAAGTTCCAGGCAGCTTTCCCGCACCGCTCGCGGGGCCAGGCGCTTCGCCGGAAAGCAGGAGGTAACGCCCATGGTCAGCCAACCGTTCTCGATTCCGGCACTCATTGACCCGAATCGCTACCGCGGAAAGAAAATTGCGCCGGAGACACTACGTCATGCCGGCGAAAAAGATCTATTTGTGGATGCATTGCTGGAACTGCCGACGGCGCATCAGCGGCGCCGCAATCCGCTCGATTGGGCGGTGTCGCTGATCGTGCATGTGACGTTGATCGCGGCTTTGCTGGCGGTTCCTTTGTACTTCAACGAAACGCTCGATTTGAAAGCTTACTCGCTGACCATGCTGGTGGCCGTGCCTCCGCCACCGCCGCCTCCTCCTCCCTCGGCCATGGCCAGACAGATCGTGCGGCCGAAGATGGCCGATTTGGTCTCTCGCGGATTGGTGTCGCCAACGTTCATTCCGCGGCAGATTGCGATGATCAAGGAAGATGTGCCGCCGCCGACACCCGACGATGGCGTGATGGGCGGCGTACCCGGTGGAGTTCCGGGCGGTATTCCGGGCGGCGTGATTGGCGGGGTGCTCGGCGGCGTGCTCGGCTCGGTTGGTTCAGGAACGACGGGGCCACCCCCGCCGAAGGCGGTGAAGAAGATCGTGCGCGTTGGTGGAAACGTGAAGCCGCCGCGCTTGATCAGCAGCCCTGCTCCGGAATATCCGCAATTGGCAAAGGCCGCGAAGATTTCGGGCACGGTGATTATCGACGCGGTGATCGATGAGAAGGGCAACGTAGTTGAAGCGCACGTCATCAGCGGCCCGGGCTTGCTAATCCCGGCGGCGCTGAAAGCGATCACATCGTGGAGATACGAACCCACCTACCTCGATGGCGAGCCGATTGAAGTGCGCATGCACGTGGACGTGAATTTCCTCCTGCAGTAAATGGGCGGCGAGTGGCGCCGGATGTCTCGGCGCCACTCGTTAACCTTACTCCGAGATCCTGCCGTAACAATCCGTGGCGCAACGTAGGCAGTCCAGTAGCACAGCCACTCCTGCCTGTGGCTGCGTGTCGGCATTGCTAGCAGTTGAAGAACACAGCCAGGAGTGGCTGTGCTACTGATCTAGCGGCACGCGAATTGTGAATGTCGCGCCGCCACTCGCGGGGCTTTCCGCCGTGAGCGAGCCGCCGTGAGATTCGGCGATCCAACGGCCGATAGAAAGTCCCAGCCCCGCGCCGCCAGTTTCGCTGGAGCGCGCCTTATCGGCGCGATAGAAGCGATCAAAGATGTGCGGCAGATCGGCGGGGGCGATCCCGGGGCCGGTGTCCCGGACGGCGATTTGTGCCGTGCCATTGCTGGCCGTGAGCGCAAGCTCGATTTTTCCATCGCGCGGCGTGTACTTCACCGCGTTATCGAGCAGAATGAGCAGCAACCGCTCGAGCACACGCGCGTCGGCACGCACCCACACCGGATCCGACGGCACCTGCGCCGCGAATTGAATTGACTGCGGCGCGGCGAGAGTTTCGGCCTGGCGGCTGACATTGCGGACGCATTCGGCCAGATCGGTGCGCGCCAAGTCGAGCGCTCCCGCCGCAAGTCCGGAAGCGGCTGCGTCGGCGCGCGCAAGAGTGAGCAGATTGTCGATGAGCGACGACGTTCGCTCGGCGGCCTCCAGAATCCGCGCCAGAGCTTCGCGATACTCCTCCGCGCTCCGCGGCTTGCGCAACGCCAGCTCCGCGCTAGTGCGCATCAGCGCCACGGGAGTGCGCAGCTCGTGCGACGCGTCCGCAGTGAATTGGCGGATTTTCTGAAACGCCGCGTCAATGCGCGCCAGCATTTCATTGAGCGTCTCGGTAAGCCGCCGCAGCTCGTCGTGCGCCGCGGGCACGGCGAGGCGCCGCGAGAGATTGTCAGCCCCGATGCTCCGCGCCGTACCGATGATTTCGTCCACGGGCCGCAGCGCGCGCCGGCTCATCCAGTACCCGCCCAGCGAAGCCAGAATCAGAAGCGCCGGAGACGTGAGAAACAGGATCCACCGGAAGCGGTCGAGCGCCCGATCGAAGGATTCGGTCGGGGTGGCCACCTCGATCGTAAACGTCCGCCCCGCGGCTTCGACCTGCTCACGCGCGGCACGGAATTGCCGGCCGTCAATGTGCACGGTGGAGAATTCGCGCGCTCCTGAATCGAGCTGCCAATCGGCCATGCGGTCATGCGAGGAAGATGCCGCTCGCGCTGCGGGGCCTTCGTAGGTGTAGCTGTGGTCTGCGGCTGAAACTATCAGAATCAGGCCCGAAGCCTGCGTCCCGTTCAGTTCTTCCAATTCGTCGTTGAGTGCGGGGGCGCCTTCCGGAATCTCCGTGCCGATCACGCCCCGAATTCCGGCGGCATCCTTGCGCAGCGCATCATCAAGAGTGGTTTCGATGCTGTGGCGCATGACAAAATCGGCTGCAGCGCCAAAAGCCGCAAAAGACGCGGCGAGCACCGCGAAATACCACAGCGTCAGCCGCAAGCGCAGCGGCAAATTCATTCGCCGGACTCCGCTTTTACGTAGTAGCCGAATCCTCGCGCGGTATGGATCAATTTGCGCGCATGGCCTTCATCCACTTTGCGGCGCAACAGTCGCACGAATGCGTCGAGCGTATTTTCTTCGATATCTTCCTCGAGCCCCCAGACGGCTTCGATGATCGCCTGGCGCGAGGCGACGCGGCCGTTGCGCCGCATCAGAAATTCGAGGAGCCTGAATTCGGTGGGCGTGAGGCGAAGCTCCGCGCCCGCCCGCGTGACGCGACTGGCAATGGTGTCGAGCTCCAGATCGGCAATATGCAGCGCATTCGTCTTCACTTCCGGCGCGCGCCGGCTGAGCGCGCGGATGCGTGCGAGCAGCTCGGCAAACGAGAACGGCTTGGTGAGGTAATCGTCAGCCCCCGCATTGAGCCCGTTGACGATGTCGGGAACGGCATCGCGCGCGGTGAGCATCAAAATTGGCGTCTTCTTTTTATGGCTGCGCAAACGCCGCGCCACTTCCAGTCCGTCAATCCCCGGCAGCATCACGTCGAGAAGAATGAGATCGAACTCGTACCCTTCGGCCAGCTCCAGCGCCGTGCGTCCATCAGCGGCAACACTGACGGAATGGTGCTCCTCTTCCAGGCCGCGCTTCAGCAGATTGGCCATGGCCCGCTCGTCTTCCACGACTAGGATTCTCATGCGTCTCCGCGCATCGAATCAGCTTCGCTCCCGAAGCTGAAGGATAGCTGAAAAATGGCGCGTTGACGCCTGGGGTCACAACTGCGATCGGCTGCGGAGGGGGTTAAGGGTGAAGGATGCACACGCAAGCTTCGCCGCAAATCAGCGCAAGTTTGCGTGAAATTCCGCGCCACATTCTTGCCGGCTGCGGCCGGATTCTTGCTGCGGCGAGCGGCGACTATTTTTCTTGCAGCGATTTGAGGTAGTTCGTCAGATTCGTGATGCGCATGTTCACGATCGCGTCATCTTTCGAGCTGACGGACTGGAACAGCGGTCCCCATGTCGGCATGTCCGACGTTCCGTGCGCGGGCGCCTTCACGCCATTGCGCAGCACGCTGGCAACGTGATCGGCGGGGAACTTGCCGTCGTTCTTCTTCGCGAGAGCGGATAGGTCGGCCGGAGCAGTTTTCAGATCAGCCGCCGCGGGACCGTCTCCCTTTCCGGTTTTTCCGTGGCAGACGGCGCAGTACTGCTTGTACTTTAACGTAAGCGATTGGCAACCGGTAAAGAACAGCAACCTTGTACTCTGGCGAGCGCGAGAAGTCAACGCACGAACGGTACAGTGTAGCAGCAAAGTGAGAATGTCCGGTTTGTGCAAAGTAGAAATGTCCGCTTTTCTGGGGGCCGGGAGGCCCCATGGAAGAGGAGCGGATCGAGTTGAGCGCCAAAGAGCGAGAGCGATTGAAGATTCTGCACGAAGTCGAGCAAGGGCATCTGCGGCAGATCGATGCTGCAGACCGTCTGCGGCTAAGCGATCGGCAGGTGCGGCGCTTGCTGGGGCGTCTTCGCAACCTGGGGGATCGCGGGTTGGTGCATCGGTTACGCGGACGTCCCTCGAATCGCAAGATTCCTGAGGACCTCCAGCAGCGCAGTCTGCGACGCTTGCGGCTGCCAGCTTATCGGGGGTTCGGTCCTACGCTGGCTGCCGAGCATCTGGCACAACACGGGCTGGGGGTGAGCCGCGAGACTTTGCGGAAGTGGATGAACGCCGCCGGACTGCGGGCGTCACGCCGCCGGCACGTGAAGCCGGTGCATGTGTGGCGGCCGCGCCGTGCTGCTTTCGGCGAGTTGGTGATGATGGACAGCTCGCCGTTCCGTTGGCTGGAAGAGCGCGGCCCGGCCTGCCAGCTGATTGCGTTAATCGACGACGCCAGCAGCCGNGTGTGGGGCCGCTTGGCGCTGCAGGATTCGAGCGAAGAAAATCTNCGCACCCTGGGCGGCTGGCTGGAGCGTTACGGGCGGCCGCTGTCGCTATACACCGATAAAAACGGCCTGTTTGTGACCTCCCGGCCGGTGCAGTGGCAAGAGCAGTTGCACGACACTCCACCGCGCACGCAGTTCGGCCGCGCGCTGGCGGAACTGGATGTCCAGTGGATCGCCGCGCACTCTCCGCAAGCCAAAGGGCGCATCGAGCGGCTGTTCAAAACGCTGCAAGACCGGCTGGGGAAA
>JGI12269J14319_10005461_pt1 | contig 11267 bp, 8 predicted proteins | sample PeaSoiSIISIP2007_FD_14319 | JGI IMG/M metagenome (IMG submission 14319) | reverse complement strand
CGCGGCCCGGAGCCCGGCGGACGACCCGAGATCGGGGCGGGCGGAGGGGAACCACACTTCTGCCGCGTCTGCTCCCGACCAGCAGAACACCGCACGGTCGGCGACACCGGCGGTCCGCGCCGTCGCCAAGGACGTCACGACGACCGCCGCGCCTTGGTTCACGTTCAAGAACGCGCACATGCGTTTCGGGAACGGCTCGGCTACCAGACGGTTGTCGGGGGTCACTGTGGCGAGCTCCGTCGGGGTGCGGACCTCGGGGAACCAAGCGGTGTGATGCTTGGCCGCCACCGCGCTGAACGGTGCCATGAGCTCGCCCAGCGCCACGCGGTGCTCGGCGGCACTGCGCCGCGCCCGGTGGGCGATGACGCTCTCGAACAGCGCGTACACGTGGACCGGCGCGACGAGCCCGACACTCATCTCGGCCGCGCTCACCCCGGCGCGGTCGTCGCCCACCACGGCGTCGGTCCCCAAGTCGTCGCGGTGGGCTCGGATCGAGGAGGATGCGCCGCGGTACCGGGCGGAGTGCTGAGCCTCGGCACCCACGATCAGCGCGCTGTCGAGCTCCCCTGCACCGATGGCAGCCGCGGCCCGGGTGATCAACCACTGCGGTGCGTTCCCGCCGACCGCCGTCATCTCGGTGCGTACCGGAGTCAGCCCCAGGTTCCGGGCCAGGACGCGGGCGGGTGCGGTGCTCGTCTCCGACATGATGTTGACGACCGAGACGTGCGAGACCTTGCGCCGGAGTGCGGGGACCTCGTCGAGGGCCTGTTGCGCGGCGCGTGTGGCCAGCTCGAGGGCCGACACGTTCGGGGCGCGGTCGATCGTCTGCCCTGCGGCGACCAGCACCGGGATCCTGTCCTCGTCGAGTGCCACGTCGTCGGTCAGCGCGGGAGCAGGCCGTCGAGCAACAGCGACACCACGAAATCGGCGGTGACCTCAGCCGACAATCCGTCATCGGTGACAAGCCTGCGGTGGGCGATCTGGCCCACGAGCGCGGCAACCGAGCACGCCACCAGGCGCGGCGGCGCCTCGACGATGAGGCCAAGTCGCCGTGCATCCTCGACGATGGTTTCGATGTCGCCGATGAAGGCCTCGAAGATCCCGAAGAGTTGCTTCTCGAACCGATCCCCCAACGCGTAGGAGTCCCGGAACAACAGCTTCACGAGGGCCCGGTCCGACTCGAAGAACTCGAACGTGGTCAGCACCGCGGCCCGCAACGGCGCATCGGGAGTGCCCCGTGCCGGGTTGGCGCGCACCGCCGCGGTGACGTGGTCGCGCAGCGCCTGGCCCTCGGCCTCCATGAGCGCGTGGAACAGAGCGTCTTTGGAGTCGAAATACCAGTAGATCGAGCCGTAGGACAGGCTCGCCGCGCTGGCGATGTCTGCGATCGTGGTGGCGTGGTAGCCCTTGCGGGCGAACACCTTCTTGGCCGCGCTCAGGATCTCGGCCCTGCGCTCCTCCTTGTCGGTGTCGCTGGTGGCGCGCCGCACCGCTCGCTCCGCACGTGCTGGGCGCCGCGCCTTGGTGGGTACCGGGGGAGCGCCCGCCATGCGCGCACGCTAGCAAACTGATCCGTCAGTCAGCAGGGCCGCACTGCTGTTCCGATGGCTCGGAGATCGCCCTACGGCTCAGGGCCGGAGGCCGATCTCGGCGTGCGCAGTACCGCGCAAGGTCCAGCTCGCTTCGATCTCCCACCGGGCCCGGCGATGTTCGAGGACGATCTCGGCGTCCGCGATCTCGCTGTTGACGCACGTGGCACCGGCCCCGTCGGGGTCGACGTAGTCGACGTGCACCGAGCCCTCGTCGGGGATGGTGACCTCGGCCCGCAGTCGCCACCGTCCCACCGTTCCGCGCACGTTCCAGGCGGGGAGCCCGAGCCGGGTCCGGAACAGCGGTGCCGCCGCGAGCGGGCCACGGGGCCAATCACGGCCACCGATGCGCAACTGCACGAAGGCGAGCGGGGGGAGATGGTTGAGCCCTGGGCGCCGGCTGACCGCACTCACGATCTCGAGCACGTCGGTGCGGTCGAGCGCGGCGTGCAACCACGCCCAGCGCTGCGCGTTGCCGTGCCCGTAGATGTGGCTGACCGCACCGCGGGTCTCGGGCGACAGGGTGACGAGATCCGGTCCGACCCGGACCGTTCCCTCGAACGCGGCGCTGGGGACGGCCACGACCTGCGCGCCCGGAAGCGACTCGCGTTCCCATGCCCAGGCCGGAAAGGTGAACAGGGGTCGGGTCCGGTCCATCGCGTCGTCGTGCCATCGCAGGTCCCAGGCGAGTCCTTCTGTCTCCCCCCGCAGGCTCGGGGGGTCCAGCACGGCGGTCCCGCCCATCAACGGCGCGAGCCCGGCGCGGTCGCCCACCGCAGGTCCAGGGCCGAAGCGCTCGAGCACCGGAGTCGAGCCCGGGCGGAACAACGCGATCCAACCGTGCGTGTACGGATCACCCGACACGGGGGAGACGAGCTCGTGGTGGACCCAGCAGCCCAGTCCGCTGCGCCCATCGGAGAGGGTGGCGTACCACACCTCGAGTCGGGGACGTTGACCCCGCCACCGTTGCGCCAGCGCGTTTCGGCTGTCGACGTGGTCACCTTGTCGGGGCCCGCCCGGTAGGGAGGCGCGCATGAGGCACCCTACGTTCGCCCTCTGGGGCCGTGCCATGCTGGCCTTCGTGCCCGAGCCCGGCGACCGCTCCCCTCGTGCCCGGAAGAATCCCGGGTCACACGACGGCATCCTTCCGCCCGGGTTTCGCTTCGGTGTCGCCACGGCGGGGTTCCAGATCGAAGGCGGTTTCAACGGGCCGGGCGAGCCGGCCAACAACTGGGTGCGCTGGGAGCGTGCCGGGCGCGTGGAGGTCTCGGGTGCAGCCGTGGACTTCTGGAACCGCTACGAAGAGCACCTCGACCGCGCCGCGGCACTCGGCTGCGACGCGGTCCGCCTCGGCGTGGAGTGGGCCCGGGTCGAGCCCGCGCCCGGACAGATCGACGACACGGCGCTCGAGCATTACGCCACGATCCTCGAAGCGTGCCGGGCGAGAGGCCTCGAACCGCTCGTCACCTTGCACCATTTCACCCACCCGGCCTGGCTGGGCGAGGACTTCTGGCTGTCGGGGGACTCCCCGGACCGCTACGCCTCGTGGGTCGAGACGGCGGTCTCGCGCCTGAGCCCGTGGTGCCGGACGTGGGTGACGCTCAACGAGATCAACGCGTTGGCCTTCGCGTCGTACCTGTTCGGCCAGTTCCCTCCCGGCCGCACCCTCGCCTTCACGGACATGGCGGAAGCGCTCGATCACCTCGTGGCCGCCCACATCAAGGGCTACGACGTCATCCATCGCCTGCAACCCGACGCCACGGTCACCACGAACAACTTCTCGCTCAGCCTGTACGAGCTGGACCGGATGCTCATTGACATCCTCATGGCGCGGCGCCAGGGCGTGTCACGGGACGAGGCCGGCGCTTGGATCGCGCAGCGGCGATCAGCGTGGTACGGGTCGATCGCGCCGGCCGGCCCGCTGGAGCGCGTGCTGCGCCGGACGACCGAGAGACAGTGGGCGCGAGGCGACGGGTTCTCACGGGCACTCGACGCGGTGTGGGCCAGCCCGCACCACTGCACGCTCGACGTGGTCGGGATCGACTACTACGCACCCCTCGCGGCGCACTACGCGCGCCTCCCCGGTCACCGCACCGCGGGGGGACGGTCGTGGCGACCGGGCAACGACTTGTGGGACGACCCCGTCGAGCCCCGGGGGCTCGTCGAGTACGCGCGCGCCAACGTGGCACCGGGGCTCGATCTGTGGATCGTCGAGAACGGCCTGTGCAACCGGGTGCGCCGGGGCCGGAGCTTCCCGCGCCTCGACCGGTGGGATCGCGTTCGCTACCTCCGGAGCATGCTCGGTGCGCTCGTCGATGCCATCGACGACGGCGTGCCCGTCGGTGGGTATTACCACTGGTCGCTCATGGACAACTACGAGTGGGGGAGCTACGAACCGCGCTTCGGGATCCACGGGATCGATCGGGAACGGGGCCTTCGGCTGCTCGACACCGACGCCATGGGCTTCGACGCCGCCGGTGCCTACCGCCGGATGATCGAAGGGCTCAGAGCCGGCGACCGCTCGGTGCTCGCGGGGCCTCCCCACTGACCGTGGCGCACGTGCCGACCGTGGCGCACGTGCCGACCGTTCTCATGGCGCCGCACCGGATCCGGCCGCGAAGTGCTCGGGGTCGACGGCGATGAACAGACCCTCGCCCTCCGCGACGAGGGTGTCACCGCAGCGGGCATCGGCTTCGATCCGGAGCTTGCGACCGTGCCGGGAATGCAACCGGGCTCGGATCTCGAGCTCCTGCCCGAGCGGGGTCGGTGCCCGGTAGGTGACGGTGAGGCGCCCGGTGTAGGCCGGGGTGGCATGGATCGAGAGCACGAAACCCATGACCTCGTCGACGAGCGCGGCGACAACGCCGCCGTGCGCACGGTCGGGCGCGCCCTCGAAAGCGGGGCCGAGGACGATGCGGAGCACGGCCACGTCGCCGTCGCGGGTGATGTCGGCGGCCATGCCCATCGGGTTGGCCTTCCCGGTGACGATGTCGTCGGGGAAGTTGGTGCGACCGCGCCCGTCGGGCGGCGGGACGACGAAGACGTTGTGCACCATGTCGTGCGGCGTCCGGACCCGGTCCGCAGAGCCCTGCACTTCGCCCAGCAGTCTCTCGACCTCGGTGATGATGCGGCCGAACACCTCGTCGTCGACCTCGTGCGCCACGATCGCATGACCGAGTTGCCGGAGCAGGGCCGCCGCGGCGAGCCGCGCCGACGACGGGCCGTCTGTGGTCAACTGCGCTTCACGTCCGCCCAGGCGACGTCCTTGTCGACCTCGACGTCGCGGGGGAGACCCAGGATCCGCTCCGCCATCTGGTTGCGCAGGACCTCGGACGTTCCACCCTCGATGGTGTTGGCCCTCGCCCGCAGGAACGTTGTGGCGCGCGCTTCGGCCCGGGTGTCACCGGGCATCCAGGCCGTGGCCGCGATGCCGTTGGCGTCCACGGCGAAGGCCGAGCGACGTTGGTTGTACTCGGCGTTGAAGACCTTGTTGACCGAGCCCTCCGGCCCGGGTTGCTGGCCCCGCAGGCGCGCCGAGTTGGCGCGGAAGGCGGTGATCTCCTTCACCTCGGACTCGATGTAGAACTGGGCCAGGCGTTGGCGGACGCGCTCGTCGGTCCGATCGGGGATCCCTTCCAGATAGGACTGCCACGGGTCGCGCCGCACGCCCCCGGTGAACGACACAGGGTCGAGCGAGATCCCCGCCAGCGCCACCCGTTCGTTCATGAGCGTGGTGCGCGCACAGCGCCACCCGTCTCCGACGTCCCCGACGCGGTTGGCATCGGGGATGCGCACATCGGAGAGGAACACCTCGTTGAACTCCGACGAGCCGGTCATCTGCTTGAGCGGGCGGATGTCCACGCCGGGGGCCTTCATCTCGAGGATGAAGTAGCTGAGACCCTCGTGCTTGGGGACATCGGGGTCCGTCCGGGCGAGAAGCATCCCGAATTTCGCGAATTGCGCGATCGTCGTCCACACCTTCTGGCCGTTGACCACCCACTCGTCGCCGTCGCGCACCGCCCGGGTCGACAGCGACGCCAGGTCGGACCCCGAGCCCGGTTCACTGAACAGCTGGCACCAGATCTCCTCGGCGGAGAGGATCTTGCGGAGGTAGCGCTCCTTCTGCTCCTTGGTCCCGTGCGCGATGAGAGTGGGACCGGCGAGTCCCACGCCGAGCAGGTTGATCGAGACCGTGGGGAGCCGGTAGTGGACCAGCTCGGAACGGATGACCGTCTGCATCCATACCTCGCCCGACAGCCCGCCGTACTCCTCGGGCCACAGCGGTGCTGCGTAGGGGCTGCGCCCGATGGTCCCCTGCCAGGAGAAAGGGTTGAACCCGCTGTCCGCCTTCAGCTTCTCGAGCTTGGCGTCGTCGCCCGTGTCGGCGGCCCCCATCCATCCTGCCGGCAGGTTCTCGGTCAGCCACGAGCGGAACCCGACGCGGAACTCCTGTTGCTCGGGAGTGTCCTCGTTCGTCCACCGCATCGCCCGTTCCCTCTTTCGCTTCTTTGCGCTCAGCGCACGAGGTGGATCGCCGAACCGTTGGACCTGCCCATCGTGACCCCGCCGTCGGCGCCCGAGCTCCCGGCTGCCAGCAGGGTCTGGCGCCGGTCGGTGAGATCCGCCACGAATTCACGACCGCGCCGGAGGTGGCGCAGGATGTCGGCCTGGCCCTGGGGCCGCGGCAGCATCCACGAATGCCCGCCCGGGACCCACACAACGTCGATGCCGGTGACGTCGGTGAATTCGCGCGCCGTGTGGGGGCTGACGATCCGGTCGAAGCAACCCCACACCGGGAGGATCGGGATGCCGCTCGCCACGACGCGCTTCACTTCGGGACGCAGGTCCAGGGCCATGAGCATCGAACCCACAGGGAGCGTGCGTCCCATGGAGCGCAGGTTGCGACGTGCGTCGGGCCATAGGCCCCGGAGTGTGGAGGCCAGCCGGCGCCCCACGAACAGGTCCGGTGTGTCGAGCACCGCGGCCATCAGGAGGTCCATGACCCCCGCCATGTCGGGGAGGACGGGACCCAGGAGCGACACGACGACGCCGCGCCGATGCTTCCAGCCCGGCGTGGCCGCGCCGTCGCGGTACACGATGCCCAGCACCCGCTCGGGATGGGTGTCGGCGAACTGCACCGCGACGGCCCCCCCCATGGAGTGCCCGAGGAGCACGGCGCGCTGCGCCCCGACGTGATCGAGCAGATGGCCGACCACGTTGGAGATCTCGCTGATCGTGACGCGCTCCCACGGCAACGGATCGCTGCCGGCGAATCCGGGCAGGCTCGGGTTCAGCACGCGCCAGCCGAGCGCCTCGGCGAGGTGGCTGCTCTCGCGCCAGTACATCCCGCCGCCGGCGAAGTACCCGTGGAGGTTTACGGCCCAGATGGGTTCGCTGCCCGGACCCTCGGGTCCGTGCGCCCGCGCGTTGTCCGACAGCGCGTACCGCACGCGCCTCCCGTCGACCACCAGCTTGTGAGGGATCATGCGCACCGCGCGCCGCGCACCGAGTGCGGGGCCCGGCACGGGGGCGGACGCGGCCCGGTGTCGGTCGTTGTGACCGCGATCGTCATGACGACGCGGAGGAAGCGCAGGAGCTTGCATGATGACTCAGACGACCCTACCTCAGCGGGACCCACTACCCCCGGAACGTGGCACGTCGGGCACGCACCGTCGTGGCGACCGGTGAAGGTACGGCGCACCAGGGCACCGGCCACGTAGCCTCGCCCTTGGTGGCCGAGCCCCGATCGAAGATGCGAGGTGCCGCGGCCNAGGCGCGGGTCACGGCTCACGCCGTGCACCACCTCGGCCTCCGCACCGTCGGCCTCATCCTGGCCAACTCGGCGCGCCGGCAACTGCAGCGGACTCGGCCGAGTACCACGCCGCGCGCCGACGCTGCGCCGGTGTCACCGGGCCGGCTCGAGCGTGTCGAGGTGTGGAACCCCCTGCCGGGCACCGCCCTCTTCCATTTCGAACGGGCGCAGCTCGAGCTGTCGTTCCTGGCCGCCGATGTAGTCCGGGTGTCGTGGGGGCCCGGGCCCGCTCCCGTGCCCTATGCCATCGCCGGGGGCATCTCCGGATCGGCCCCGGCGGTCCAGGCGCACCCCATCGACGTGCTGCGAGCCGACGGCGCCTGGGTGCTGCGCAGCGAGTCGCTCGAAGTCACGGTGTCGCCCGACGGGTCGCTGCGAACGGCACGGACCGATGGCACGCTCCTGCGCAGCGAGTCGGCACCGGCCCGACGCGGTCCGGCCTGGGAGCAGTCGTTCTCGATGCGCGCCGGTGAGCGCATGTGCGGGCTGGGCGAGCAGGCATCGGGCATCGACCTGCGCGGCTCGGAACTCACTCTGTGGAACACCGATCCGGGTGGTTCGTGGGGACCGGGAAGCACCCCGTTGTACCTCGGCATCCCGGTGGTGCTGTCGACGCATCCCGACGGAGACGTCCTCGCCTTCTACGAGAACTCGACCCGTGCCACGTTCTCGTTGGGCGAGCCCGGCACCGGACGCGAGGAACCGGGGACCGCGACGGTCCGATTCGCAGGCGGGGTGTTGCGCCGCTACCTGGTGGCCGGACCCGCCCCACACCTGTTGGACCGTTACAGCGAGCTCACCGGGCGCCCCGCCATTCCGCCGCGCTGGGCGCTCGGCTATCACCAGAGCCGATGGGGATACCGACGCGAAGCCGACGTGGGGGCCATCACCGACGGGTTCGCGGAGCTCGGCATCCCCCTCAGTGCAGTGCACCTCGACATCGACTACATGCGCGGTTTCCGGGTGTTCACGGTCGACGCCGACCGCTTCCCCGATCTCGATCGTCTGACCGCCGATGCGGCGGCCCGGGGGACGCGGGTGGTGACCATCGTCGACGCCGGGGTGAAGATCGACCCCGAATATGACGTGTACGCCGAGGGCATGGACCAGCATCGCTTCTGCACCGATGAGCACGGGCACCCGGCGGTGGGTGTGGTGTGGCCGGGGCGCAGTGTCTTCCCCGACTTCACCGACCCCGGCACGCGGTCGTGGTGGGCGGGGAAGTACCAACGGCTCACCGACGCCGGGGTCGGCGGTATCTGGCACGACATGAACGAGCCCACGTCGATCGCGTTGCTCGGTGACCCGACGTTGCCCGTCTCCACCCGTCACCACTTCGACGGCCGGGGTGGTGACCACGGGGAGGGCCACAACCTGTACGGGATGCTCATGAACCGCGCCGGGTACGACGGTCTGCGCGCGGCGCGTGCAGACCGCAGGCCTTTCATCGTGTCGCGCTCGGGTTGGGCCGGGATGCAGCGTTGGGCGTGGAACTGGACGGGCGACGCCGCGTCGACGTGGGAGTCGATGCGCCAGCAGATCGCGACCGTGGTGGGCCTCGGACTGTCGGGAGTGCCGTACTCGGGATCCGACATCGGTGGGTTCTCCGGTGTTCCCGACGACGAGCTCTATCTGCGGTGGCTGCAGATGAGCGTCTTCATGCCCTATTGCCGGACACACTCGGTGCGCGGGGTCCCGCACCGCGAGCCCTGGTGTTTCGCAGAGCCCACTCGCGCTTCGGTGGCGGCGTGGATCTCGTTCCGCTACCGGCTTCTTCCCTACCTCTACACGTTGGCGCACGAATCATCGGAGAACGGGGCACCGCTCGTCCGCCCGCTGTGGTGGCCCGGGACCGACACCGATGCGGGCATCGATGCGGGGGCCGGGGCCGGACCCGACGCGGACGATGCCTTTCTTCTGGGCGACGCCCTCTTGGTGGCACCGGTCACCGAGCCCGGCGCGCGCCGGCGCGCGCTACCCCTTCCCCCGGGGCTTTGGATCAGCATGTGGGGAGACGAGTTCATCGACGGCGACGGCGTCGATGCCCCCCTGGAGCGGATCCCCGTACTCGTTCGGGCCGGGTCCATCGTCCCTTTCGACGACGGGTGGATGAACCCGTCGGGCCCGTGCCGACTCGACGGGGACAGGGGCGCAATTGGTTCTGGCTCGGCGACTGGGTCGGGCTCGGGGACTGGTTCTGGCTCGGCGACTGGGTCGGGCTCGGGGACTGGTTCTGGCTCGGCGACTGGGTCGGGCCCGGTGGGGCTCGACCATGCCCCACGGGCGCTCGCCTTTCACTGCTGGGCCGACGACGAAGGTGTCGCGCAGGGCGTGTGTGTCGATGACGAGGGTGACGGTGAAGGGCCGGTCCGACGCGACATGGTGCGCGTCGAGGGGGCGGTCCCAGGTGGGACGGCGCGCTGGACGTGGGAAACGTCGGGCGATTTTGCGCAACCGCCCCTCGTGCGCGTGGTGCTGCACGGACTGGTCGCGTCGGGTGCTTCGGCCGACGGCGTCGACGTGGCCGTGACGGGGAACGTGGTCGAGTGCACGCCGTTCACCGAGCTCACGATGCAGGGGTTGCGCCCTACGCCGCCCCGTCCCGCGTCGCAGGCCTGAGGCGCAACGGTGCGACGCCGTTCACGACGGTCCGAGCACAGCGGTCGTGCTCTGGTCGCGCCCGAGGTGGTCGAGCGTGACGGCGTGGTCCTGCGCCGACTGACCGCCGACGACGCCACCGCCTTGTCGCGGGCCGCCACCGAGAGCCTCGAACACCTCCGTCCGTGGATGCCGTGGGCGACGCCGGAGGGGACTTCGTACGAGACCCAGCACGAGCGCCTGCTGGGTCCGGCCACCATGTGGAACTCGGGCAGCGGCTACGAGTACGGCATCTTTCTCCCTGACGGCACGATGGTGGGCGGCTGCGGCCTGCACCGACGGATCGGGCCCAGTGCTCTGGAGATCGGCTACTGGGTGCACGTGGCGTACACGCGCCGCGGCATCGCCACCGCGAGTGCCGGCGCGTTGACCGATGTCGGGTTCGGACTGCGAGGCGTCGAACGCATGGAGATCCACTGCGACGAGGCGAACGTCGCGAGCGCCGCGGTGCCTCCCCGGTTGGGGTACCGGCTCACGGGCCGGGTCGACCACGAGCAGGAGGCGCCGGGTGAGGTGGGATCGCGCCTGATCTGGGTGTTGTACCGGCGGGAGTGGCAGGCGCTTGCATCGCGGGCGGGCTCGCCCGGGCCCGTAGATTGACGCCATGCCCGCACCCGACGATGCCGGCCCGAACGACGATGCCGGCCCGAACGACGATTCCGGCACGTCAGGTTCGGTCCCGGCGCCGCTCACCGCGGCGGTGTTCCACGAGCTCCTCGACGAGCTGAGCGCCCTCGAAGGCCGTCTGTTCCTCCCCGAGGTCCCACTCGACGAGCTGAGCGTCCTCGAGGGGTACAAGTGGATCTTCACCATCCTGGCGGTGGGCCTCGACGCGCACGTATGGGCCGACACGGCGCGGCCGCGCTTCGTCGACATCGTGGGTCCCTATCGCAAGTGGGGCGGGGACAACGCCGATGCCTTCTACCAATACGCCCCGATCGACCCCGACCGTACCTATGTGGTCACGGGTCGCAAGGGTGACGCCGACTACCTGTCTCTCACCGTCTACGGCGGCCCCTCCGACGGGCGCTATTCCGAGCGCATCGTGGGCACCATCAACGACCGGGCGCTCGACATCGCCGACGACGGCACCTTCTCCATCGTGCTCAGCTCGCAGCACCACGATGGGGCGTGGATCGCGCTCGAACCCGACGCCGTGTGTGCCATCACGCGCGACTATCTGGCCGATCCTGTCGGCGGGCGCCGCG
>JGI12269J14319_10005459_pt1 | contig 11269 bp, 8 predicted proteins | sample PeaSoiSIISIP2007_FD_14319 | JGI IMG/M metagenome (IMG submission 14319) | reverse complement strand
CGCGCCCCAACCCGCCATACAGATCGAGCGCCCGCTCCTGCCACGCCAGCACCGGATCGTCTGGCGCCAGCATCTCGAACCGGCTGATGCAGCGCGGCCATTGCAGCGTGCCGAACAGGATGAGGTCGGCGTAGCTCGGCGCCGCACCGCCCAGCCAGGGCTGCGCGCGCAGCACCAGCCGCGCCGGCGTCAGGCTGTCGCGGAACGCCGCCACCCGATGGGCACGCCCTTCCGCCTGCACCGCCTCCAGCGTCATCCCGAAGCGCTGCTCGCGGCTGGAGCGAAAATAGTCGCGGTCCTTGGGATCGATCACGTCGAAGATGTCGCGCACCACCAGGTGCACCGCCGCGCTCAGCACCGCGGCATCCGCCCAGGCGTTGATCAGCCTGGCATGCGCCTGTCCGGTGGCGCCGCCGAACAGGCTGGGGCGCTCCGGGTAGTGCGCCTCCAGGTGGCAGGCGATCGCCCAGCTATCCGACACCACCGTCTCGCCGTCGCGGATCACCGGCACCCGCCCCTGGCCGGAGAAGGCGATCACGTCCTTGTCGGTGAACCGCCAGGGCACCGTCTCGACGTCCAGCCCCTTGTGCGCCAGCGCCATCCGGGTGCGCCAGCAATAGGGGCTGAAGCGCAGCGCCGGGTCCGCCCCGGCCAGGTCATACATGATGATCGACACCCAACCCCCTCCCGGCCTGCGACCGAAGCGCGCAATCTTTGCTGGCAACCTTGGCTTGCAACCTTTGCTTGCTCTGGCCGGCCGACCGATCGATGATACAGTCCGGACGTCCAGGCAAGACAGCAGGCAACCCGCGCGGTGAACATCCTCGCCCCCCCCAAGGCCCGGCTGAGCGTCGAGATCGTGCACGATCTCGTCTGCCCCTGGTGCTTCCTTGGCGTGCGGCGCCTGCTGCGCACATTGCGCCGCCGGCCCGACCTGCTGTTCGACCTGACCTGGCGGCCGTTCCTGCTGAACCCGGACATGCCGCGCGGGGGCATGGCGCGACCGGACTACGTGGTGCGCAAGTTCGGCGGCGAGGACCGGGCCCGGCGGCTATACAGCTCGATCGCCGAGATCGGCCGGGCCGAGGGCGTGGCGTTCCGCTTCGATCGCATCGGCCGCACGCCGTCGTCCGTCGATGCGCACCGCCTGGTGCGCTACGCCGCGCGCCACGGTTGCGCCGACGCAATGGTGGAGGCGCTGTTCTCCACCTACTTCACCGACGGCCACGACATCGGCGACCAGAACGTGCTGGCCGCGGTGGGGGGAAGCTGCGGCCTGGAGATGCCCGCGGTGCGCCGCTTCCTGCAGAGCGACGATGACGCCGACGCGGTGCACGCCGACAATTTGCGGGCGCACCGGCTGGGCATCAACGGGGTGCCGTGCTTCGTCGTTGCCGGCCGGCACGCGATCGCCGGCGCGCAGGAGCCCGAGGTGATCGAGCGGCTGCTGGACGTCGCGGCGGTCGAGGCCACCGAGTACTGAAGCAAGCCCCGGATGGCGGCGCGGCGGCCATCCCGGGCATTGCAGCGCGGTCGCAACGACCCGAGGAACCGCGCCCCCACCCCCATGAGCCACACCACGAGCCACGCCGCAACGAGGCATGCCCAAACGCAGCACGCCCCAACGAGCCACGCCCCAACGCGGCATGCCATTGACTTCCGCATCTCCGGCCTGCCGGCTGAGCCCTTCCAGCCCTACTTCGCCATGACCGACGCCGAACTGCGCGCGCACGGCGCCCGCCGCGTGGTCGCCACCGAGGCCGACCTCGGCCTGATGCCGCCCTGCCGCGTCAGCCTGCGCGACGCCGCCGTGGGGGAGAGCTCGATCCTGCTGCACTACGCGCACCACACCAGCCCGGCCTCGCCGTATCGCGCCAGTGGGCCGATCTATGTGCGTGAGGGCGTGACGGAGACCGCCATCTTCGAAAACCAGGTGCCGGCGCAGCAGCGCACGCGGCTGCTGTCGGTGCGCGCCTACGACGCGGACGGCATCATGGTCGATGCCGAGGTGGCGCCGGGGGAGGAATTGGAGGCGCTGATCGCGCGGTTGTTCGCGCGTGACGACGTGGCGTTCCTGCACGCGCACAACGCGCGCCGGGGGTGTTATTCGTGCCGTATCGATCGGGTGTGACCTTGCGTTCGATCAGCGTGAGCCGCGCCCCATCGCCACGCCATGGCTTGGGTGGTGGCCGGCCGTGGAGGCGCAGCGATGTGCGCCCTACAGCCCCTGCCTGACCAGCGCCTGGTAGAACTGCGTCGCTGCCCGATCGACGCATGCCGAATCCGGCTCCGGCCCCGCCGGCATCGGTGCGACCACCAGCCCGAACATTGCCTGCTGCTCGCCGGACTGGAAGATCGTGTAGGTCAGGTTCATGCAGTTGCCCTCACCATGCAACCAGGGCGAAACGAGCACTTTGCCGTCGCTCCAGCCATCGAACAGGAAGCTGTTCCGGTCATTGTCCAGAAAGACCACCTGCGTCCGCGGCATCGCCGCCAGGTCGGCGATGAACCGGTTGGTGAACGGCAGTTGCGGGGCCGGATCATCGCGCATCCGCTCGATTCCCAGCATCCAGGATTTGCTCAGCGCCGTCGGCGCGGGCACGCCACTGGGCTGCGCGCACCCGGCCATGCCGGCCGTCAACAGCAGAACCTTCGCCAGAGCCGTGACCCGGTCCATCGTTCGCGTGTGCACCCCGCGTGTCTCCTTGCACGGCGCTGGCGGTGGCCGTGGCGTGGGGCACATTGGCGCAATAATCGCCCGAGGTGAAGCACGCGGCAGCGATCGGCGTGCGCGTGAAATGCGTGAGCCAGGCCGTGTTGACAATCAGGCCGACAGTCGCGCGCCGCCGGTGCGTCGCCGGATTCGTTGCGAGGCCGGGGACGACGAGGCAGGCGCGGGCATCGGTGCGCCGAAATCGCTTGCCGGCGGCGGAATCGCTTGCAGGTTGCGGAATGCGCTGCTGCAGGTGGCGGAATGCGCTGCCTCCGGATCAAGCGTCCGGGGCACGGTTTTTCCGCCCTACGTCGTTTGCAACGCCGCCGTAATGGCAGGCCCCAGTTTGCCGCCCTGGGGTTCGTCGCCGGAGCCGAACGTTCCGGCAATACGGCCGTCGCGGCCGATCAGCACCTTGTTGAAGTTCCAGCTCGGCTCCCACTGGCGGACCGCACGCACCCAGGCATAGAACGGCGCCGCCTGCGGCCCGCGCACGTGCGACAGGCCGGCCAGCGGGAAGTCGATGCCGAATTTCGTTTCGCAGAAATTCTTCACCGTGGCGTCGTCGGGGCTTTCCTGGTTGAAGTCCTGGCTTGGCACGCCGATCACCGTCAGCCCCTGCGGGGCGAGCGCGGTGTGCAGCTTCTCCAGCCCGTCATATTGATACGTGTAGCCACAGAAGCTGGCGGTGTTGGCCACCAGCAGCACGCGGCCCTGGAATGCGCCGAGCGCCAGCGTGCCACCCTCGATCGCCGGAAAGTCGAACGCCCAGGCCAGTTTTTCCTCGGTTGCCGCCATTGCCAGCCTCCCTTCCTGTAGCGCGAGCCCACCCAGTGCCGCGAGCAGGGCGCGGCGCGTTGGTTCAGCCATAGCGCTCCTCCTGCCACGGATCGGCGTTGTTGTGATAGCCGCGCACCTCCCAGAACCCCGGGCGGTCCTGCGCGGCCAGCTCGATCCGGCGCAGCCATTTCGCCGACTTCCAGAGATAGAGCCGCGGGATCAGCACCCGCACCGGGCCGCCGTGCTGGCGGGGGATCGGCTTGCCCTCCCACCGGTGCACCAGGAACACGTCCGGCTGGTCGAACTGATCGAGCCGCACATTGGTCGTGTAGCCGTCGTGCGAATGGAACACGACGTGGCGCGCCTGCGGATTCGGGTGGGCCAGCTCCAGCAGGGTGCGCGCCGCCACGCCCTGCCAGTGGTTGTCGTAGCGCGACCATTGGGTGACGCAGTGCATGTCGGAGACGCTGTCGGTCTGCGGCAATGCCATGAAGTCGTCCAGCGTGAGGTGCACGGGATTTTCCACCAGACCGTCAAGGTCGAGGCGGAATTTTTCTGGCGTGACGTTCGGCTCCACGCCGAGATCGAGCACCGGCCAGTCGCGCACCAGGCGCTGCCCGGGCGGCAGCCGGTCCCGCGTGGGGTCGGCGGTCGTGCCGGTCAGCAGGCGGCCGTCGCGCGCCCAGCCCTGCTTCGCCTCGATCAGCTTGTCTTTGATCGCGCCGTCAATCGGGATCTCGTCGTCGGTCATGCGTCCTCGCCTTTGCCGTCGCGCCGTCGCTGCCTTATCCGCATATCGGTATCCTATGCGCGCCATGCGTTACACCACGCCGGATGCCTCACCCAGCCGAGTGCCATCGTGTCGGTGGGATCAATCGATTGCTACAATCGGTCTGTCCGTGACGACGGCGCATGCCGGCATCCACGACTTGCCTTCGTGCGGCAAGCAAAGTCGTGGATACCGGCATGCGCCGGCATGACGGGGGGCGTCGACCTTGCCTCACTTCGCCTGACTGTGTCTCGGCGAACCCGTAAATGCCGAGCTATTCCCTCACCCCTTCAACCTCACATTCTCCGGATCCCACGCCGGCCGCGCCAGCACGCGCGCGGCGCAGCGCTGGCCCAGTAGCAGGATCTCGAAACGTTCGTCCGCGCGCGCAAGGTCCGGCTCGACATAGGCGAACGCCAGCGACTGCCCGACCGCATGGCCATAGGCGCCGCTCGTCGTCAGGCCGACCAGTCGGTCGCCGTGATAGACCGGCTCGTTGCCGTGGCAGTCGCTGTCGACGCTGTCCACCGCCAGGCAAACCAGCTTGATCGGCGGCCCTTCCTGCTTCGCCTGCTGCGTCGCCGCCTTGCCGATGAAATCCTTGTCGAACGCGACGAACCGTTCCATGTCCGCGGCGATCAGCGAGACCTCGTTGGTCAGCTCCTCGCCCCAGGCGTGATAGGCCTTCTCCATCCGCAGGCTGTTCATCGCATAGGTGCCGAACAGCGCGATGGCATGCGGCTCGCCGGCCCGCATCAGCGCCTCGAACACAAGCGGCATCTCGACCATCTTCGTGTGCAGCTCCCAGCCGAGCTCGCCCACGTAGTTGACCCGCAGTGCCCGCACATTCGGCACGCCGGCAACCTCGATTTCCTTGCTGGTGAGCCAGCGGAACGCTGCGTTGCCGAGATCGGCCGAGGTGCACGCGGCCAGCACGTCCCGCGCGCGCGGACCCGCCAGAACCAGCACGCCGAAATCGTCCGTCACGTCGGTGATGCTGACGCGCTCGCCATCAGCGATGCGCCAGCGCAACTGATCCATGTCGTGCAACTGCGCCGCCGCCGCCGAGGCCAGGTAGAACCGGTCGGGCGCCAGCCGCGTCACGGTGACCTCGCTCAGGATGAAGCCGTTCTCGTTGAGCAGGTGCCCGAGCATGATGCGGCCACTCGCCGTCGGCACCTTGTTGGCGCAGATCCGCTGCAGGAAGGCGAAGGCGTCCGGTCCCTCGACCTCGAATTTTGCAAATGTCGACAGGTCCATCAGCCCGACCCGCTCGCGCACGGCGAGGCACTCCGCGCGCACCGCGTCCCACCAGTTGGACCGCTTGAACGAGAACACCTCGCCGTTGCCGGAATGATCATACCAGCGCGGCCGCTCCCAGCCGAACACCTGGCTGAATTGCGCGCCGCACGCGGCGAGCGCGTCGTACAGCGAGGACTTGCGCAGACCGCGCCCGACCGCGTGCTGTTCGGCGGGCTTGTAGCAGTAATACATGTGCTGGTAGTCGGCGACGCCGACCGCGCGCGCGAATTCCTGGCTCTCCCACGCGCCGAAGCGCCGCGGGTCGAACTCGCGCATGTTGATCTCGGCCTGGCCGTGCACCATCCACTGCGCGAGATATTTTCCGGCGCCGGCGGCCTGGCAGATGCCGAGCGCGGCGCCGCAATGCATCCAGTAGTTGCGCGTGCCGGACGCCGGGCCCGACAGCGGGGCGCCGTCCGGCGTATGCGGGATGGCGCCGGAGATGACGCGCTTGATCCCCGCCTCGGCAAACAGCGGGATGCGTTCGGCGGCACGCTCGAGGCAGGGCGTGAGGCGATCGAGCTCGGGCGCCACCAGCTCGCTCTCGAAATCCCACGCCGGCGCCCCGTCCCAGCACGGATGCGCGCCCGCGGTCTCGTACGGGCCGAGCAGAATCCCGCCCGCCTCCTGGCGAAAATAGCAGTGCGCCCACGGATCGCGCACGATCGGCAGCTCTGGCCCGCGGCCGATCAGTTGCGGCAACGGTTCGGTGATCACGTAGTGATGCAGCATGTTGGCGATCCGCGCACGGTGCCCGGTCCAGCCGGCAACCACGTCGCAATAGGAGCCGGCGGCGTTCACCACGTGCTTGCAACGAATGTCGCCCTGGTCGGTGGCGACCAGCCATTCGCCGGTCTCCAGCAGGCTGATGCCGGTGACCCTGGTGCGGCGATGGATCTCGGCGTCGAGCGCGCGCGCGCCGGCCGCCATGGCCATGGTGGCGTCGGCCGGCGCGACGTGCCCGTCGGTCACCGTCAGGAACGCCGCCTTGACGCCCTTGGTATCGAGGAACGGATGGTGTTGCGCGATCTCGTCGGGGCCGATGATGTGCGCCTCGTAGCCGGCCAGCTTCGAGATGCCGTAGACATGCTGGAACCAGTGCAGCTCTTCGTCGTTGCAGGCCAGCCGCAGGCCGCCGCAGCCGTGCCAGCTTGCCGCGTGGCCGGTCAGCGCCTCGAGCTTGGCATAGAGCTGGGTGCCGTAGACATGCAGCTTCGTCGCGTTGAGCGAGCTGTTGAAATGCGGGCACTGGCCGGCCGCGTGCCAAGTCGAGCCCGAGGTCAGCTCGCCCTTCTCGAGCAGCACGATCTCGCGCCAGCCTTCCAGCGCGAGGTGATACAGCAGCCCGACGCCCATGATGCCGCCGCCGACGATCACCACCCGTGCATGCGATTTCATTCCGGTTCCCAGTTCATCTCAGGATGATACGCTCTATCAACACGAGTCACGCGAGCCTCGCCACATCAGCGCGGCGTCGGCGGTGGCGGTCAACCCGCGGGCCGGCGTCGGGACGTCACGCACCCGTGGCATGCCGCGCGAGCGCCTCAACGCCCGCCGCCAAGGCCGCGGTGGCCTGATCGACGGCGCCGCCAAGCGCGTGCCGCGCGGCGATCCAGACGGGATCGTTATACGACAGACTGACGGCCCCGCGCGCATCCTGCCAGACCAGCGCCTTCAACGGCAGATCGATGCCCGCCGTCTGGCCGGCCTGCATCAGCGGCGTGCCCGCGGTGGGATTGCCGAACACCACAACCGTCGTGGGCGGCAGGTGGAGTCCCACGCCCGCGGCGCCCGCCGCATGGTCGATGCGGGCGAAAACCGTGATGCCCTTGCCGGCCAACGCGGCCAGGAGCCGCTCCAGCGTCGTCGCGAAATCGTGCGAACTTCGCAGCGTGATCAAGCCGTTCGAGGGCATGCAGGTCACCATCGAAACCCGCGATCAGTCTGCCATGGATCGTCGTGATCGATCCACTAGCGCGTCCGGCCCTCTGGCGCGTCCGGCCGTCAGTGCGATATCAGCAGCGGCACCGTCATGTGCTGCAGCAGTCCGCGGCTGACCCCGCCCAGCACCAGCTCGCGCGCCCGCGAATGGCCATACCCGCCCACCACCAGCAGGTCGGCGCCGATGTCGGAGGCATAGCTCAGCAGCGCATCGCCATCGCTGATGCTGCCGTCCGTCGCCGTCCGCGCGGCGGTCACCGACAGGCCCCAGCGCGCGAGATGCTCCGCGATGTCCGCGCCGGGCATCTCCTGTGGCTCCACGCCGGAGCGGCCGCGCTCCACCGTCAGCACCGTCACCGTGGCGGTCGGCGCGATCAGCGGCAGCGCGTCATGCACCGCGCGCGCCGCCTCCCGCGTCGCGTTCCAGCCGATCAGCACGTTGGTGCCCATCACATCGAACCGGCCGGCGAACGGAACCAGCAGCAACGGACGCCCCGAGTTCATCAGCGCGTCTTCGATCATGGTGCGCGCCGACGGCGGCAACGGATGCTCGGGATCGGCCTGGCCGAGCACCACGAGATCGGTCGTGCGGGCGCGCCGCGCGACCACCTCGCCGACCACGCCGCGGCCAATCTGCCAGTCCCCGCGCAACTCGTTGCGGCGAAGCTGATCGCGGAAGTCCGCCTCGATCAACGCCGCCTTTGCCTGCGCCTCGTCCTCAAGCTGGTTGGCGGCGCCCTGCAAGGAGCTCAGCGCCGGATAGCCGCCCAGCGCGAAGGCCAGGTTGGCCGGCATCAGTGTCTCCAGCGGGCAAAATCCCGTCAGGTGCGCGTCATGCCGCCGGGCGACATCCATCGCCACGCCCAGCACAACGTCGCTGCGCGCCGACCCGTCCAGCACGACCAGAAGATCCCGCAGCTTCATCGTCCGTCTCCATCCGCTCCGCCGAACTTGTCCGGCGCGCATCACCGCGAACCATGGCCCAGGCCACGCGACGCGTGGCCTGGGGGCACCATTTCCTCCACATTGAAACCGGCCGCAAGGTACGCCGCATTGACATGCGTCAACTGCTCGGATCCCGCGTCTGCGGCATGCGCGCCCCTGGCGGGCCGCGCCGGCGCGGCGTCGGGATGCAAGTCGATGCGACCGACCGGCGCCGCTTCCGTCCGGCGCCCGGTCGTCGCCGGATCAAGCGAGGTTAGGCTCCGGCGTTCACGCCACCTCGCGCGCCGGCGCGTCGGCGCCGTAGCGCGTCCGGCAGGCGACGTGCAGCTCCAGCTCGAACCCGCCCTGCACGCCGTCGAACAAGGCAGCGGGCAGCAGCGCGTCGCCATCAGTCCAGCGGAACAGGTTTTCCCCCTCGTAGTCGTGGAACCCCTCGACCAGCGAGGCGTCCGCCGCCTCGATCAGTCGCAGCCGCGCCCCCTGGCGCAGTATGATCCAGCGTAGCGCCACGCCGAGCAGGCGCGGATCGCGCGCCACGCCGAGCTCCTGCGGCGCGGCGGCGCGCGAGGCGATGCGCACCGTCTGCGGCCGTGCCGCCAGACGGAACACGTGCGCCTCGCCGTGGCGTGACGCGGCGTCCAGCCGCTGCTCATCGACCAGCAGGTGCAGGTCCGGGTCCTCCGTCAGCGGCAGACCGGGGCGCGGGCCGGCGCGCTCGAGCAGCCGCCGCCACGCCGCGTCCACCAGTGCCCCGCCGGTCAGCACCGGCGCGCACGGCGCCTGCGGCGGCAGCGCCCAGCCGTCGTTGGCGTTACGGAACAGCCAGCGATTGCCGTCGTCGCGGTAGCTTTCGGCCGGCGCGCCGTTGGCGATCAGCACGTCGTGCGTTTCCAGCTCGATATGGAACAGCGTCACTTCCTGCGCCCGGTCGTCCCATTCGATCGAGCGGTGGTTGACCAGGAATTCTACGGGGATCAGCGCGCCGTCGAGGTAGAGCGCGTGGCCCTTGGTGATCCGCAGGTCGTGGTGCGGCACATTGTCGGCCAGCGCGCCCTTGCGCACGATCACCGGTGTCGCCGCGGCGCGCCGCCCGCGCGTCGCCAGCGCCGCACCGGTGCCGATCCACACGATGGGCCGCGCCACGCCGCGCGCCGTCACCACCAGGTCACCCACGGCAAGGTCCTGCACCTTGACCTGGCCGCTCGGCGTCTCGATCAGCGTGTCGATGCAGAAGCAGATCACGCCGGCATTCGTGATGTCCGTGCCGGTGGCGGCGTCAGGAGCGAGAACGAAATGGTCTCCCGCGTAGTCGCCCGCGAGTTGTTGCGTGTAGGTATTCGCCCCCACGGTGACCGACAGCACGTCGTTCCCATCAACGAACGCCGAGCCGCCGCCGACATAGGTGAAATAGGTCAGATCGATCGCGCCACCGACGTTCACCGTCGTGCTGATGGCACTACCACCGTTGGACAGGACCTCGTAGCCGCCGCTGTCGACCGTGGTGCTGATGGCCGTGCCGCCGCTGGGATCAGAGTAAATACCCTTGAACAGGATCTCGGTGCCGCCGCCGCGCACCACCGCGTCGATAGTCGTACCATTATAGCCCACGGTTTGGCTGCCGCCGCTGTTCACCGTGGTGAAGCTGGCCGTGCCGCCATAGTTCACATTCTCAGAGCCGCCGCTGTCGACCGTGGTGCCGCTGGCCGTGCCGCCGTAGTCCAGGTACTCAGCGCCGCCGTTGTTCACCGTGGTGCCGCTGGCCGTGCCGCCCTTGTCGTAGACCCACTCGGCGCCGCCGCCGCTCACCGTGGTGAAACTCGCCGTGCCGCCGGCCACGTATTCACGGCCGCCGTTGCTCACGATGGTGCTGACGGTCGAGCCGCCGGAGGACGCGTACTCCGCGCCACCGCCCATCACCGTGGTGCCACTGGCCGCGCCGCCCGTGGACACGACCTCAGTGCCGCCGCCGCTCACCGTGGTGAAGCTCGCCACGCCGCCGGCGGACACGAGCTCGCTTCCGCCGCCGCTCACCATGGTGCTGATGACGGTGCCGCCTGAGTACACGAACTCGGTGCCGCGACTGCGCACCGTGGTGACGCTGGCGCTACCACCGGAATACACCGCCTCGGCACCGCCGCTGTTTATCGTGGTGAGGCTGGTCGTGCCTTCCGGCAGGACGTATTCGATCGCGCCGCTGCCGACGACGATATCGTTGGCGGAATCTCCGTATACGGTGAACCCTGAAGCGGGCTGATACAGCACCACCCCGGTTGAGACGATCTGCCCGCCCGACAGCGTCGCATAGGTCTGCGCCCCGCCCGGGAAGACGAAGAGGTATCCGCCGCTGTTCACCGTGGTGCTGGTGGCCGTTCCCCCGAAGAACACCAACGCGGCGCCGCCGCTGCTGATGGTGGTGAAGTTGGCCGCGCCGCTGGAGAACACGTCCTCGATGCCGCGGCTGTTCACCGCGGTGCTGATGGTCGTGCCGCCGGCGTAAACGTCCTCCCGGCCGCCGCTGTTCACCGTGGTGCTGGTGGCGGTGCCGCCGGAAGCGATGATCTCGGTGCCGCCGCTGTTCACCGTCGCGTCACCGGTCGTGCCGCCGGACACGTACTCGTAGCCGCCGCTGTTCACCGTGGTGAAGTTGGCCGTGCCGTTGGCGTAAACGAACTCGCTGCCGCTACTGTCCACCGTGGTGCTGATGGCCGTGCCGCCGGAGTCCACGTACTCGTCGCCGCCGTTGCTCACCGTGGTGAAGCTGGTCGTGCCGCCCGCCGACACGGTCACGTAGCCGCCGCCATTCACCATGGTGCTGATCG
>JGI12269J14319_10005458_pt1 | contig 11269 bp, 9 predicted proteins | sample PeaSoiSIISIP2007_FD_14319 | JGI IMG/M metagenome (IMG submission 14319) | reverse complement strand
GAGCCACGCCGATCCCAAGATCCGCGACAGGCTGGGCTCGATGCGGCTGGAGGCCGGGGGATCGGGGGCCGAGAAGGCCATCGCCCGGGCGCTCGAGCGGCAGAAGGACGCCGCCGCCACGGCTGAGATCTCGACCAACGTGGTCACCGGGCCGAAGGGCTGGGCCGCGTTCGGCGCGATCGATCCGGGCGAGCGGACCAAGGCGCTGGACGACCTGGGCTTTTCCCGCCAGCTGGTGTTCACCACCTTCGCCGGCTCGCAGTTCCTGCCCTCGCCGGATCCGGAGGTGAAGTACGGCGGAGCGCACGCGCTGAACCGGGCGATGGCCGCTTTTTGCGCCGACGACAAGCGCCTGTTGGGCGTTGGCGTCGTGCCCCTGGACGATCCCAAGCGCGCCGTCGACGAGGCTTACGCCGCGATCACCGCGGGGGTGAAGGCCATCTGGGTGCCGGCCGCACCGGCGGGTGACGTCTCCCCCGGGCACCCGGACCTCGACCAATTCTGGGCCTTGCTGGCCGGTCTGGGCGTCCCCTTCGTGCTGCACGTGGGCGCGGCCTCGCCGTCGCTGCCCGGCGCCTACCACAAGAACGGCCACCCGCGGCCGAAGGACTGGCTGGGCGGCGGCGAGAACCTGCGCGCCAAGGACTATTTCGCGCTGTCGTTCGCGCCGCAGAACTTCCTGGCCGCGCTGGCGCTGGACGGGGTGTTCGAGCGGCACCCAGCCTTACGCGGCGGGGTGATCGAGCTGGGCGCGGGCTGGGTTCCGGACATGCTGCGGCGCCTGGACCAGGCGTGGAAGGGATGGCGGAAGACCGATCCGGTGGTCGCCTCTCTGTCGATGCCGCCGTCGGAGTTCATCCGCCGCGCCGTGCGCTTCACGCCGTATGCGACCGAGAACGCCGGGACGATCATCCGCGAGGGTGGGCCGGAGCTCTTCCTGTTCTCGAGCGACTACCCGCACCCGGAAGGCACGAAGAACCCCATCGAGCGGTTCGAAACCTCGCTCGAGGGCCTGGGCGAAGACGTAAAGGACCGCTTCTACCGACGGAACTTCGAAGACCTGTTCGCGGCGTAGCCTTTCCGCGCAGCGCACGCTGCGCGACCCCTTTTCACCACAAAGGGCACGAAGGACACAAAGAACACCAAGGAAACGCGAGGGCGGGGCCAGCGCGACTCTGCCCTCTTCGTGTCCTTTGTGCCCTTCGTGGTCGAACGCGGCTTCGCCGCATGGAGGAGCGCACCCGGCTTTGGCTGCGCTATGGTGCGGGGAAAAGGAGGCCGCGCCTATGCCCATCGTCAAATACCGCATGCATCGGGCGGGGACGGAGCCGCGGATGACGGAGATGCCGGTGCCCGGATGGGGCGGCGAGCCGCAGCCGCGGGCGGACGGGAACCTCGAGCAGATGTGGCACTGCACGCCGTTCTCGGAGGGCGCGCGCTACGGGATGGAGCTCTGCTATCCGTTCGAGCAGGAGCTTCGCGTCACCACCTTCCGCGGCAAGGTGAAGCTGGACGCCGACTGGGGTCCGCCGCCGCCCGACAGCACCTTGATGTGGCCGCCGTTCCGCACTTTCGGCGACGCCTACTACTCGCACCAGCTGGTGCTCGACCTGAAGGTCCCGCCGGCGTTCGCGGTGCGCTTCGAGACCCACCCGCGCTACTACGCGCCGGACGCGGACGACGTACCGCTGGCCGTTCCGGCGCTGATCCGCACCAGCTGGTGGCCGATGGTCTTCTTCCTGATCTTCAAGGCCCCGCCGAAGGGGATCGCACACGTGTTTCGCAAGGGCGAGCCCTACGTGCACCTGCTGGTCATCCCGGAGGAGCCGGACCTGGTGCTCGAGCCGATGGGCGAGGAGGAAGCCGCCGAGCGCGAGCTGCAGGCCAGGCGCATCAACGCCAGCCGCGACGTGCTGTCGGAAGGCACGCGCTGGGTCTCGTCGACGAAGACGATCTTCGACGGCACCTACCGCCACATGCTCCGCGCCGCCAAAGCCCGCGACCGCGAGAAGGCCTGAATAGCTCAGATCTCCACCGTAGGGGGAGGATCAGGGCCGAGCCTCAACCCGTCACATCACCAGTGATTGTGATGATGGTGGTGATGATGATGATGATGATGGTGGTGACGCCAGTAGGGGTACGGGTAGCCGTAGTAGACCGGCGGCGCGACCCAAGGCCCCCAGTAGAAGATCCAGCGGCCGTGCGACCAGCGACGATATCGATGCCGGTACTGCGTGGGCATGAGGTAGCGCTGCACCGTCAGCTCGTTGTCCGAGGCCTTCAGCCGATCGACCGCGTTCGGGATCGGCTCCAAGAGCTGGGCGTAGGTGCGCGCCGGCGCGACCGGCGCGGCCTGAGCCGGCGACGCGATGGTTGGCAAGGCGAGCGCTGAGGCGGCCGCCAGCAAGCCAAGTTTCGTTGTGTTCATGAGTCTCGTATCCCGCTCCGAGGCGCGCGGCCCTCGCCTCGCCGCCGCCGTCCCTATCCCCCTAACGCCGATCATAACGCCAAACCGTCGCGGTCGATCCATCGCGACGCCTGTCGCGCCGACAAGCGATGGGCGGACGGGTGTCTCCCGCCCGCCCGCGCCAGGTTTGGTTTCCGCCGCGGCCTAGTAGTGGCCGTGGTCGTGGTGGTTGTGGTGGTGGTGGTGGTGGTGGTGGTGATGATTCCGCTGACGCAGCATACGATAGTAGTTGTTCCACCAAGCCCGACTGCGGTGGTGGTTGTTGTGGTGGTGGTGATGGTTGTTGTACTGCGCCTGCATCAGGCGCATGCCGGCCAGCTCGCGGTCCGACTGCTCCAGCCGCGCTGATGCATTCGGGATCGGCTGCAGGAGCTCGGCGAACGAGGTCGCCGGCGCGACCGCCGGTTGGGTCGGAGCGGCCTGGGTCGCGGCGGGCAGCGCCGCCAGCGCCGTTACCGCGCCCAGCAGGCCGAGTTTGGTCTTGTCCATGGGTTCCTCCAGATGTCACGGCGACGCTCGCTGCCGCGCGTCGAAGCTTAACGCGAATTGCCCGCTGCCGATCCCCGAGGTTGGGAAATCGCAATCAACATCGTTGCCCGTCGGGCGGCGGCCCCACCCCCGGAGCGCGCAGCCTGACGGGCGGACGAGGGAGCTCCCCGTCCGCCCAAGGCAAAGCCTCGCCCCCGACTAGTGGTGGTCGTGGCGGTGGTCGTGGTGATTGGGCAGGAGCCGGTGCAACACGCGCCGGAGCGGGTGGTGGTGACGGCGGTAGTGACCGTGGTCGTGATGGTGGTCGCGGTAGGCGGCGTCCATCAGCCGCGCACCCCCGCCGAGTTCCGCATCCGACGCATTCAGCCGCTCGACGGCGTTCGGAATCGGCTGCAGCAGCTCGGCGAAGGATTGCGCCGGCGCGACCGCCGGCGTGGCCGCCTGCGCGCCAACGGGTAGCGCGACAAGCGCCGAGACCGCGCCGAGCACGCCGAGTTTTGTTTTGTCCATGAGCTTCCTCCGAACGACGCCGCGACACCTGCTGCCGCGGGTCCCTCTCTAACGCTACGGTGGGCCTTGCGATCCCGCAACCTCCCGCGTCGCGCCGTCAGCGGCCGTCGAGCTCCCTCACCAGGGCGTCGGCGCCGTAGACCTTGGTCAGCGCCTCGGTGATGGCGGCGGCCGAGACGGCGACCGACCGGTTCACCGCCCCGTCGTACCCGTAGTCGCCGCCGATCGAGAGGATGTTGCCGTCGAAGGCGGTCCCGATCACGTCGCCTTTGGCGTCCATGATCGGCGAGCCGGAATTGCCGCCGACGATGTCGTTGGTGGTGGTGAAGTTGAAGATCGTGTCCGGGTCCAGCCGCTCCTTGGCCGCGATCCAGCGCGGGTCGAGATCGTAAGGCGGCTCGCCGGTCCCGCGCCGATAGAGGCCGGAGAAGGTCGTGAACGGCGCCGTCGTCACCCCGCGCCATGTCCACCCCTGCACGGCGCCGTAGGAGAGCCTGAGCGTGAAGGTGGCGTCCGGATAGACGCTTGCGCCGTAGACGGCGAAGCGGGCCCGCGCGATCGCCTCGGCCGCACGGTCGGTGGGACCGATCACCCGCTCCTCGTATTCGGCGCGGATGCGGCGGGCCTCGGGGTCGATCTTCAGCGCATAGCGGATCATCGGGTCGTCGGACGCCTGGATCGCGGTCCAGCCGCCGTCCCACAGCGCCTTGCGCACGGCCGGATCGCCGAGATGCGTGCGCGCGACCAGCGCCTTGGACAGCGTCTCGGGGCTCTCGCCGCCGAGCAGCAGCACGACGTCGGGGTCGTCGGCGCCCAACAGCTCGCGGGCCTTGGCGAGCCAGAACTCCAGCGTCAGCTGCTCGGTTACCGCGTCGACCGGGACGGGCGCCAGCACCTCCCGCTCCACGAACGGCAGGCGGCTGTCGTCATACCCGGGCAGGCGATCGGGCGACGGCTTGGCGCGCTCGGCCGCGGCGCGCACCAGCCAGCGGGCGTAGTCGAACAGACGCGAGTCGTTCGGGCCGCCCTCGAGCGTGCGCTGGGCGGGATAGAGGGCGGCGGCCGCTTCCTGCAGCTTGGCGATGTCCGCCCAGGGATCGCCGAAGCCCAGGCTCATCGTCTTCAGCGCCTTGGCGCGGAGGTCGGCCTCCGCCGCCCGCCGCGCGGCCATGAAGGCCGGGTCGTCGAGCGCCAACAGGCGGCCCCACTCGACCTTGTAGTCGTTCTCCAGATCGAACAGCAGATCGTCGGCCAAGCGCTTGGCCTCAGGCGACTCCTCGGACAGGCGGACCAGGCGGCCGCGCAGCTCGGCGAGCTGGGCGATCTCGATCGGCGCGATCACCGAGCGCTGGGTCTCAAGCTGGGCCGTGGTGAGCTCGCGGAAGGTCGCGCCCGGGTTGCCGGCGACGAACACCGCCTGGCCGGCCGTGGGCGGGGCCGGGTCCCAGCGCAGATGCTGAGGCGTCGCGACCGGGCGGCCGTTCTCGTAGAGCCGCAAGAAGGCGACATCCAGGTCGTAGCGGGGGAAGTTGAAGTTGTCGGGATCGCCGCCGAAGGATCCGACCCGATCGCCGGCGGAGAACACCAGCCGAACGTCGCCGTATTCCCGATAGCGGTAAAGCTTGTACTGGCCGCCGTGGTAGAGGTCGACCACTTGGCAGTGATGGGTCGGCTCGCCGCGGCAGGCGTCCTCGGCGATGGTCGAAGACACGGCGTTCACCGCCTTGACCAGCGCCTCGCCGGTCAGGCCGGCGCCGGCCGCCAGCACCCTGGGCGTCACGTCCCGGGCGCTCTCCAGGATCTCGGCGCGCAGCGTGGGGCAGGCCTTCTCCTCCGCCGTCGTCGCGGCGAACGCGCCGTCGTCGGCCAGGTCGTGGCCCGGCGTCGAGAGGTCGTGGGCGCAGTCTTCGGCGCAGTGGTTGTTGGTGAGCACGAGCCCCTGGCCGCTGACCACCGAGCCGGAGCATCCGACCGAGAGGCGCACCGTCGCCCCCTGCACCCGCGCGAGCCAGGCGGGGGNGATGTCGACGCCCAGCGCGGCCTTGATGTCGGCCGTCGGCACGTTGTCGAAGGTCCACATGCCTTCGTCGGCTTGCGCCGGGACGGACAGCGCGGCGACGCAGGCGGCCAGAGCGGCGACCGGAAGGAACTTCATCGAGCCTGCGGCCTACATCATCGCCCGCGCGAGCAGGCCGGCCACGGCGATGGGGGTCAGGTCCTCGAGGAAGGGGCCAATGATCTGGACGCCGATGGGCAGGCCCGCCCGGCTCCGCCCGACCGGCGCGGCGGTGGCGGGCAGCCCTGGGAAGGTCACCGCGCCTAGCCAGGCGAGCTGATCGCCGTAGGCGGTGTCGCGTCCATTGACGACCAGGCGGGCGCTATCCATCGACGCGCCGTCCATGTGCGGGAACGCTGGCGTGCCGAACGGCGGCGCGAGCACGACGTCGAAGGCCTCGAACAGGGCGGCCCAGCGGCGGCGAAGCGTGTGCTGCGCCGCCAGGAGGTTCATCCAGGCATGGGCGTCGACGGGTTTGGCGTTCGGGCGGCCACGGCTCATGCTCGTGTTCAGCATCGGCATGTAGTGCCGATGCGTCGCCGCGAGGTCGGGCAGGAGCTGGCTCGCGTGGGCGACCTTGGCGCCGGCCTTGGCCATCGCCGCGGCGGCGCCCTCGACCACGCCTTTCACCTCGTCGTCCGTGGCGCAGCAGGGGTGATCGGTCAACACGAGCACGCGGTAGTCGCCGAGGCGCGCGTGCCTGGGCTTGGGCAGCTCGAGGCGATAGGCCTTGACCTCGTCGCCATCCGGTCCGGCGATCACCGACATGGCGAGCGCAAGGTCGCTGGCCGTGCGCGCCATCGGGCCGGCGACCGAGAGCTCCTGCGCCGGCCCGGGCTCGGTGACCGGCGGCGGCGCGCCGCCCCAGGCCGGAACCAGCTTGGCGGTCGGCTTGTGGCCGAACACGCCGCAGAAGTGCGCCGGCACGCGGATGGAGCCGCCGATGTCGGTGCCTATCTCCAGGGGGACCATGCCGGCGGCCAGCGCCGCGGCGCTGCCGCCCGACGAGCCGCCGGGCGAGCGGGAGAGGTCGTGCGGGTTGTTGGTGCGGCCATAGATGGGGTTGGCCGATTGCCAGTCCGCCAGGCCGGGCGGCACGTTGGTCTTGCCGAGGATGACCGCGCCGGCCGCCTTGAGCCGGGTCACCGGCGGGCCCTCGAAGTTCGGCATCCAGCCCTTGAACTGCTCGTAGCCCCAGGTCGATGGCAGCCCGAGGATGCGCATGCTCTCCTTCACCGTCATCGGGACGCCGAGCAGCGGCGCACGCTGGCCGCTCGCCAGCGCCGCATCCGCCGCCTTGGCGGCCTCCCGCGCGCGATCGAAGTCGCGCACCACGACGGCGTTGATCGGCCCGTCCTTCGCCTCGATGGTGCGGATCGCCTCGTCGCAGAGGTCGAGCGCCGACACGTCGCCAGCCGCCAGCGCCTTGGCGAGCCCGCCGGCGCTCGCGGTCGCGTAGTCGATGGTTTTGGTCAGCACGGGGGTCTCCTAAGACGACCATGACCCAGCCACGCCGGCGCCGCTAGCGTTCAAAGACCTTCTACCATAGGGAGAAGTTCGCCTCGGGCTAGCCGTCCAGTTCGGGGTAGTGGCGGAAGATGCCGTCTTCGTTGAAGGGGATGCGGCGCTCGGACGCGAGGTAGGCGGCGATCGCCGGCAGGCCGGCCACCCGGTCGTGCAGGGCGATCAGGCCTGGCCAGCCCGATTTGAGCCGCGCCATCGCGCGGGGAAAGGCGTAGCGCAGCCCCTCGATCACCTGGAACAGGCTGAGGTCGACGTAGGTGAGCGAGCCGCCGACCAGATGCCCGCTCTTGGCCGGGTTCGCGCTCAGCACGCGCTCGAAGTAGCCGAGATACTTGCCGATCCGCTCGTCGCGGAACCCCTTGGCGCGCCGCGCGGCCTCCGGTTTCTGGTCCTCGTAGTAGAGATTGCCGCCAACCGGGTGATGCACGTCGTGCGCCTCGGCGACGAGGTCGGTCACGGTCAGCTGCAGCTGGTGGGCGAAGAGCCGCTCTGCCTCGGCGTCGGGCGCGAGGCCGAGGCGCGGGCCGAGGTAGAGGAGGATGTTGGCGGCCTGGGCGACCATCACCTCGCCATCGACTAGGAAGGGCGGCGCGAAGGGCGGATGCACGAGGCCCGCCTCGCCCATCAGCGTCATCATCGCCCGCGTCCCGCCCGGCGCACGGGCGACGTCGCGGTAGTCGGCGCCGGCCGCCTCGAGCGCCAGCCGCACGAACTCCCCCCGCCCCTGGATGCCCGGCCAATAGTAGAGGTCGTAGGTCATCGGTTCCGTCCTCCCGCTCGCCCTGGCTCCCCAGACTTCTCCCGGGGGAGAAGGAGAGGCCCGCGCTGCTGCAAGCAGCCTGCGAGGATGAGGGCGTACGCCGTTTCAGGCTAATCCGAGAGGCCGTAACCCCTGCTCCAGGCCCCTCCCTCTCCCTTTGGGGGAGACTATACGGATAACGGATAGTTGCCCCCTTTGGGAGAGGTTTGGCTACCCCGCCGCGACGCCGATGCCGATCGGGCAGGTGACGCCGACGCCGCCGACGGCGCAGTAGCCGTGCGGGTTCTTGGCTAGGTACTCTTGGTGATAGTCCTCGGCGAAGTAGAACGGCCCGGCCGGCGCGATCTCGGTGGTGATCGACCCGAAACGGTGTTCGCCCAGGGCCTTCTGGTAGGCCTCGCACGAGGCGGCCGCCGCCTTCGCCTGCTCGTCGTCGAAAGTGTAGATCGCCGAGCGGTACTGGGTGCCCATATCGTTGCCCTGGCGCATGCCCTGGGTGGGATCGTGCCCCTCCCAGAACGCCTTGAGCAGCGCCTCGTAGCTGGTCAGCTTGGGGTCGTAGACCACCAGCACCACCTCGGTGTGGCCGGTGCGGCCGGAGCAGACCTCTTCGTAGGTCGGATTGGGCGTGATCCCGCCGGCGTAGCCGACGGCGGTCACCCACACCCCGGGCAGCTGCCAGAACACCCGCTCGACGCCCCAGAAACAGCCCATGCCGAATACGGCGAGCTTGGTCCCCTCCGGGTACGGCCCTTTCAGCGGCCGGCCGTTCACGAAGTGGGTGCGTTCGGTCGGGATGGGATCGGGCCGCCCGGGCAGCGCGGTCTCGGCCGTCGGCAACTCAGGCGACCTCTTTCCAAACAGCATGGCGGGCTCCTTCGGCGGGCTTTCCTTGTTCGCCGCCAAGATAGCCGCGAAAAAGTGAGCCCCCAAGGGGCTCTATTGCGGGGAAAGCCGCACCGGTATAGTGCGCGGCGCTCCTGCGAGCGGGTGAGGTGGCCGAGCGGTCGAAGGCGCACGCTTGGAAAGCGTGTATAGGTTTACCCCTATCGAGGGTTCGAATCCCTCTCTCACCGCCACGCAGTTCCTTGCGGCAACTGGTAGCCGCTAAGAGATGGGGCGTGTGTGCCCCAACCTCCGGAAATCCCGGCCAAATTCCATCCCGAAACTTTGCTGGCGTCTCCAAACGCGCCAAGAATTCGCTACGGACGCGCCGGCCAGCGCTCGTCTGTCTCCACTCGGCTGAGATCCGGTTGGGTTTCCCTGCTCGCAGGGAATTTTGCAGGGAATTCTCGTGATTCAGCGGCCGAGGGCCTGGCTCCGCCGCTAACCAGAGGATGAGTTTCCACTGCAGAGTCAGGCGCTTAGCTCGCAGGCGACATCAGATTCCCTACGCAGCCGAGCAGGCAATTTTCGTTGCCAAGCAGGGAATTTGTCCCGCCGATCAGGGGAAGGCGAACAGTCGCCGCTGATCCGCCCAGGCGGGCGGGATTGCGCCCAAGACCAGACGCTGGCGATTCAGCCCGATGGGCTGCCGCCCTTCGAGGACCGAGGACTGGATGTCGGGTGCGAGGAACGCGAGCCGGATGAGGGTCCGCTTGTAGGGATCATCCGGCGCGGTCCTGAGACGCGCCGACTCGACGAGTCCCACCGGTCCGTCGGATCCTTCGGCCAGCAGCGCATGCGCTGCCTTGAGTGCTGCGATCAAGGTGTCGTCGGGATCGGCGCGGCGGCGCGTCCCGGAGCCGTTGGTGATGCTAACGACTCCGCCCGCGCGACGCAGCTGACAAGGAAGGACCATCTTCACGATCGCCTCGTCCGCAGGGTCGACGTGGACTTCCTCGCCGGGCGCCAGGCGCGTCGTCAGGACCGCGAGTTCGCGGTCGGCGCTGCTTGCGTTGCGGGTGAGGGCCGCGCGAGGGACGCGCATCTCAAGAACGCCGGAGCCGACGTCCACCGTGATCAATGGTCCCGGCAGTTCGATATTGGGTTTGTCAGCCAGCCGCGCGAGGGCGTCACGGACGAGGGTCTCAAGCGCGGGGCCTGGGACCCGACGCACGACGCCGTCACTCGCGTCGGCGCGTCGGCCACGCAACAGCGACGTCGAGGCGTAGTAGCGATAGACCTTGCCACGCCGGCGATGTGTGTGGACCGGACTCATCGGCTCACCCGTGGCGTCGAAGATAAGACCCTTGAGCGGCGCGGCCGCCACGCGCTTCGGTTCGCGCGCTCGGCGGGTCTGCTTGGCAAGCCTAGCCTGCACCTCATCGAACGTCGCACTGTCGACGATACCCGGGTGGGAGCCGGGGTAGCTGGCCTTTCGATGGGGGATCTCGCCAATGTACGTGCGGTTCTTCAGGAGGTGGAACAGCGCCCCGCGACCGAAGGGGCAACCGCCCACCGACCGTCCGCGGCTGCTCGTCCAAGCCTTGGACCGAATGCCTTGTTCATTCAGCCACCGCTGCAGGTCGTGGACTGAGCAGAGCGCGAGGTAGCGGTCGAAGATCAGCCTGACACGTTCGGCCTCTGCCTGGTTGACCGCGAGCGCGCGGGTGACGGGATCGGTCGGCGCGTCGTAGCCGAGCGGCAGGTTCCCGCCCATCCACATGCCCTTCTTCTTCGAAGCCTCGATCTTGTCGCGGATGCGCTCGCCCGTGACCTCGCGCTCGAACTGGGCGAAGGAGAGAAGCACGTTGAGCGTAAGCCGCCCCATCGACGTCGTGGTGTTGAACGCCTGGGTGACTGACACGAATGAGACGCCCCTGGCATCGAAGGTCTCGACGATCTTGGCGAAGTCGGCGAGCGATCGCGTCAGGCGGTCGATCTTGTAAACGACCACAGTGTCGATCTTCCCCGCCTGAACATCGGCCAACAGCTGGCAAAGGGCCGGGCGATCGAGGTTGCCGCCGGAGTAGCCACCGTCGTCGTATGCCATCGGCAGCGCGCGCCAGCCCTCGCCAGCTTGGCTGAGAACATAGGCTTCACAGGCTTCGCGCTGGGCATGAAGGCTGTTGAAGGGCTTGTCAGCCCAAAATTCACGGCAGGCTAACCGGGGCGCGGTAGGGCGGCTGGATGAAGCCGCTGAAGCCGCCGCTTAGAGAGCCGCCCAACCCATTTCGCTGGTTTGACTCCTCACCCGAGGTGATCCGCCTCGTGGTGATGATGTACGTCCGATACCCGCTGTCGCTCAGGAATGTCGAGGACCTGCTGTTCGAGCGCGGCATCGACATCTGCCACGAGACCGTGAGGCTCTGGTGGAACCGGTTCGGTCCGGTGTTCGCCAGCGAGATCCGGAGACGGCGGGTCCATCACATGCGCCAGTTCACCCATTGGCGCTGGCATCTGGACGAGATGTACGTCCGCATCAACGGCGAGATGCGCTACCTGTGGCGGGCCGTCGACCACGAGGGCGAGGTGCTGGAGTCCTTTGTCACTAAGGAACGGGACAAGGCTGCGGCGCTAA
>JGI12269J14319_10005457_pt1 | contig 11270 bp, 6 predicted proteins | sample PeaSoiSIISIP2007_FD_14319 | JGI IMG/M metagenome (IMG submission 14319) | reverse complement strand
GCGGTTCGCGCACGCGATGGTAACGATGCCGACCGCGAGACTGGCCCGCTTGCACCGTTCTTCGGTAGCGGAGGCCTGGCCATGCGCCTCGACAACCGACCCAGACAGACGACCCGGATCCTTCTAATCCGGCTGCCNTTCAGCCCTGGCCACGATGGACTCGAGCGAGCCCTCCAGGTGCGGCGGGAGTGGGGCCTCGCCTCCTGAAGGGCCTTGACGGGCACGTGTGGCAAACCAGCTCGCCAGATGCTTGTAGCACTCCCGCTTATCTATCGCCGACAGCGGCGCGCGCCGGATGGCCCGTATGTAGGCCCAGACGTACTCGCCGTAGAGCCGGATCACTGGATGGCGCAGCCGGTCGGCCCGGCGCGGGTCCATGTTGGCGCACCGGCCGCGCACCGTCGGGNGGGACCGCTCGGCGCGTCCGGGATGGTCCCGCCGAAAGTACAGCCATTCCGGGACCTGGTAGAACCGTCCGTACAGGGCCAGCTCGGCGACGATGGTGCGGTCCGCGTGGTGGTAGCTCTCATGCATCGCCGTGCGGCGCAGAACCTCGGTCCTGATCACGCCGTAATCGTCGTCGCCTCCGCTGTCGAACAGCAAGCTGCGGAACCGCTCCGGCGCCCGGGGCGAAGACGTGCTCAGCGGGTATTCGTATGCCCGGGTCACGGCACCCGAGCCGTCGATCCGCGCTGTCCAGCAGTGCGCCAGCACCACGTCCGGGTGCTTGTCGAGCGCGTCGACGCAGCGATCGATCAGCTCGCGGGCGTACAGGTCGTCGTTGGCCGCCCATTTGAATAGCTCTCCCCGGGCCTGCTCAACGAGGACATTGTGATTGGGAGCGAGCCCGATGTTCTTCGGCTGGCGGATGTAGCGGACCCGCGCATCCTTCTGCGCGCTGCGCTGGCAGATCTCCGCGGTGCCGTCGGTAGACGCGTTGTCCGAAATGATCAGCTCGAAATCCTCGTAGCTCTGGCCGAGCAGGGCATCGATCGCCTCGCCGAGATACTTCTCGCCGTTATAGACCGGAAGTCCGATGGTGAGCCTGGGCGTGGCAGTCATTGCGCGAAGGCTCCAACGGAACCGCGAACGTTGATAATTTGGAGCCTCATTGGTTCCTCCGAATCCTTTCGTACAGCGGATGATACGTAAGCTGCATCGCCGCAGAGTCCTCTTTTGTGGTCTGGCGCCTGCTTCACGGCGGCCCGCTCCCGCACCGGGTGCGTTATCGCGAAGTTATAGATCTCGATTAGGTGCTTGAGGCTGTGGTCCGGGTTGAACCGCTGCTCGTAGATCTCGCGAGCGCGACGTCCGTAGCCTTCGTACTTCTCCTGGTGCGCCGCGACGTCGGCCACGGCCCTGGCGAGCGCGTCCGGGTCACCGGGCCGGAACAGCACGCCGTCGACTCCCGGCGTGACCAACTCGGGGAACGAGCCGTGGCCCGCGGCAATCGCAGGGGTACCCGCGGCCATGGCCTCGATGACCACCAGGCCGAACGGCTCCTCCCAGACCGACGGCACCAGGACCGCGCGCGTCCGTGAGGTCAGCTCCCGGACCTGGCCAGGCGGGATGAGCCCGAGCATCTCGACGGAGGGCCGCCGGCTGGCCCAGGCTGCCACCTCACGGTCGAGCGAGCCGGTCCCCGCGATGACCAGGCGCAGCCCGGGGTCGTGAGACAAGCCGAGGTAACGGTCCCAGGCCGCCATCAGCAGCCGCACGCCCTTGGCCTGTTCGAGCCGGCCGATGTAGGCCACTACCGGATCGCGCGGCGCCAGCTGGATGTCCCGGTAGGGAATCATGTTGTGCCGGACGAACACCCGACCGGACGGCAGGTTGAGAGCCAGGTGCAGGTCCCGCTGTGCCGCCGAGATGAACACGTAGGCCGAGACAAGCGACCGCCACGCCTTGCGGTGCGCGACGGTGGCCACGACTAGCGGGGCGGTGGCGGCTCGCGATCCTCGGTAACACCCGTGCACGGCCCCCGGGACCGGCAGCCCGTGCATGCAGTCGTGGCAGATCGCGCCCTGGCGCATGAAGTCGCCGGTCGGGCACATCAGCCGGTAGTTGTGGATTGTGGCCACCACCGGCACCGACGCGTCCCGGCAGGCATACAGGACGGCTGCGCTGATCAGCGGGAACGTGTTGTGTACGTGGACGACATCGGGCAGGTATCCGCGCAGCGTAGCGGCCAGCTCGCGATGAGACTTGCGGCTCCAGACCACCCGGGCGGGCAGCAGCGCCTTCTGCGCGGCGGGCCAGTGCTCAATCTCGTCGCTATCCCTCTCGAACCGCCTGACCTCGTGCCCGGCGCGCGCGAGTTCCTCGCTCTCCTGGTCCACGACGCGGTTCTCGCCGCTCGGCATGGCCGAGCGATACCGGTTATGGATCAGCAGCACACGCATACCGGACTCCTCCGTGCTCATCCAGCCTCTGGCTGGGCGCCTGCTACCTGTGCTAGGAGAGCAATTCGGGGGCCGCTTTGATACTCAAGGAGTGAGATCCTCGCTATGCGAGTGAGTAAACGAGCCCCGGCATCGACAAGTTCCTGCGGCGGCTGTGCCTCACGTCGGCCAGACGTTCCCGCCGGAACAAGCCGGAGACCTGGGTGACCTCAGGGGTAAACCGTGGGTGACTAGCGATAAATCATGATCGGTATCAATGTCACTTGCTAGATGATCTTATGGAACATGTTGCGCCACAGCGAGCGGGCCAAACCTGGTCGGCCGGCCCGACTCCTTATCATCGTCCAGAACCTTCCGGTCCCCTTCGACCGGCGTGTATGGCTGGAGTGCCAGGCACTTACCTCGGCCGGTTACCGGGTCACGGTGGTGTGCCCGAAGGGCAACGGCGATCCGTCTCGCGAGGTTGTCGACCGAGTCCAGTTGTATAAGTACCGGCCTTACGCGCCGGGCGGGAGCAAGGTCAGCTTCATCGGAGAGTACCTCTACTCGTTCCTCGCCACCGCGTGGCTGACGCTCCGGGCCAGGCTATCCGGCCGTTTCGCGGTCATCCAGGCGTGTAATCCGCCCGACATCTTCTGGCCGATCGCCCTTTTCTTCCGTGCCGTCGACGGTACCAAATTTGTTTTCGATCACCACGATCTGTGCCCGGAATTGTACGAGTCTCGTTTCCCCGAGGGTCCGAGACTGCCCTATCGCGGGCTGCGCGCCCTCGAACGCCGAACGCACCGCGCCGCCGATCACGTGATCTCGACCAATGATTCCTACCGTGAGATCGCGATCAAACGCAACGGCAAGGCCAGCGACGCGGTTACCGTCGTCCGTACCGGCCCGGACCCAGAGCGGCTCAAGCGCGGGCCGTCCGATCCGGACCAGCGCCGCGGCCGCAAGTACCTAGCCGCCTACATCGGCGTCATGGGCCCCCAGGACGGGGTAGACATTGCGGTCCGGGCCGCCGACGTGGTGGTGCACGAACTGGGGCGGGACGACGTCGCGTTCACGCTGATCGGCTCCGGCGACAGCTTTGACGAACTGGTTGCGCTGCGCGACGAACTAGGCCTGGCCGGCCACGTGGAGTTCACCGGCCGGGCCCCGGACGACCTTGTCGCCCGCATCCTGTCCACCGCCGACGTGGGCCTGTCCCCGGACCCCAAGAACCCGCTCAACGACCTGTCGACGATGAACAAGTCGATGGAGTACATGGCCTTCGAGCTGCCGGTGGTGGCATTCGACTTGCACGAGACCCGGGTGTCGGTGGCCGATGCAGGCGTCTACGTCCGGCCGAACGATGTGCGCGAGTACGCCCAGGCCATCGTCGAGCTGATGGACGACGAGGTAAAGCGCGCTGAACTCGGCAAGCTCGGCCGGGAACGGGTCGAGCAGGAGCTGGCCTGGAAACACCAGCAGGACGCCTACCTCGACGTCTACCGCAGCCTAACGAACTTGACGTCGGGCTGAGGACATGTGCGGGATAGCGGGCTGCTACCAGCAGGTCGGCGGTCACGAGCTGACCGACGTCATGATCAACCAGATCGCGCACCGGGGCCCAGATGCGAGCGGGATCTGGACACATGAGGACGAACGGGTCAGCATTCATCTCGGCCATCTGCGGCTGTCCATCATTGACTTGTCGACCGCGGCCGATCAGCCGATCTCGAAGGATGGCCTGACGATCATCTGGAATGGCGAGCTCTATAACTACAAGGAAATCCGGGCCGAACTGGCCGCTCGCGGCGTCAGTTTCACCACGACGTCTGACACCGAGGTGGCACTCGAGGCGTGGCGCGCCTGGGGTCCGGACGCACTGCCCAGGTTCCGGGGCATGTTCGCGTTCGCGCTGGCCGACTCCAGGACGGGTGACCTTGTCCTGGCACGTGACCCGTTTGGCATCAAGCCGATGTTCTACCTGCCAAGAGGCGACGGCGCGCTCTTCGCCTCCGAGCTCAAGGCGCTGGTCGCCGCGGTCGGCCCGGAGCTGAGTCTCGATCCGGGCGCGCTGGTCGCGTCGATGCTCTATTACTGGGTGCCCGAGCAGTTCTGCGCGATCGAGAACGTCCGCAAGCTCCCGGCCGGCTCGTGGGCCCGGCTGCGCCCGGACGGCCACATCCAAGTGGAGCAGTACTGGAACGTCGCCGACGTGGCCCGCGAAGCGGCCGCCGGACCAGCGCCGGACCTGGCCCGGGTCATCGAAGAGTCCGTCACCGCCCACCTGGTCGCGGACGTCCCGGTGTCCAGCTTCCTGTCCGGCGGCCTGGACTCAAGCATCATCACCGTCCTGGCGCACCGGGCCGCCCAGGAGATCGACGCCTACACGATCACCTTCCGGCCCGAGGATCAGCGGCTGGAAGCCATGCCCGACGACGCGATCTACGCGCGCAAGGTCGCGGCACGGTACGGCGTGAAGCTGCACGAGATCGAGATCTCGCCGGACATCGTGGACCTGCTGCCGCGGATGGTCTACACGCTGGACGAGCCCATCGGCGACCCGGCGGCGATCAACACGCTGCTGATGTGCCAGGCNGCGCGCGATCGCGGGGTCAAGGTGATCCTGTCCGGGATGGGCGCCGACGAGCTTTTCGGAGGCTACCGCAAGCACCGGGCCTGCCTGATGGCCAGCCGCTATGGCCGCCTGCCCGGCCCCGCCAGGGCGGGCGTGCGGTTCGCGGTCGACCGGGCTCCGGTTAGCATCGGCGGCCGCGGGCTTCGCTACGCCCGCTGGGCCAAGCGCTTCCTCACCTTCGCCGATCTGCCCGAAGAACCCCGGTTCCGGCGTAGCTACACGCTGTACGACCCGGACGACCTTGCCGGGCTGCTCAGCCCGGACCTGCGCGATCAGGTCGACCGGGTGATCGACGGGCACCGGGAGATTTACCTCGACAACGACCTGCACGACGAGGTCAACCGGATGTGCCTGGCCGACACGAGGCTGTTCCTGCCCGGGCTCAATCTGTCCTACTCGGACCGGTCTAGCATGGCCGCCTCGGTCGAGGTCCGGGTGCCGTTCGTGGACCCGGTGGTCGCGCNGGCGGCGTTCGCCATCCCNGGCCGGGACAAGATCCGCAACCGNCAGGGNAANNTNGCNCTCAANCAGGCCGCGGAGGCTTGGCTCCCGAAGGAGATCATCTACCGGCCCAAGGCCTCCTTCAGCGCCCCGCTGCGCGCCTGGGTCCGCAACGACCTGCGGGAAGTCATCAACGACGTGCTTGTCAACGGCGAGCTGACCGGTGCCGGGATGATCCAGCCGACGGCGCTGAACCGGCTGATCGAAGCCGAACGGGCCGGCCGCGAGGACAACGCAAAGCAGATTTGGCAGCTGCTGTCCATGGAGCTGTGGTACCGCAACGCGCGGTCCATGGGCGTGGCGGCATGACCGACGAGGACACCATGAAGCAGATCGCGCAGAACTACAAGTCCGGGGAGCTCGTCGTCCTGGATGCGCCGGTCCCGGCGTGCCGTCCGGGCGGCGTCCTGGTGCAGTCACTATTCTCTCTCATCTCCACAGGCACCGAGATGATGAAGGTGCATGAGGCCAAGCTGTCTATGGTCGGTAAGGCACGGGCCCGGCCGGACCAGGTACGCAAGGTGCTGGACACGGTGGCGCAGCAGGGCGCGATGGCCACCTACAAGAAGGTGATGAACAAACTCGACTCCTACACCCCGCTGGGCTACTCGCTGTGCGGCGTTGTTGTCGAGGTAGGCGCGGGTGCCGAGGAGTTTAAGGTCGGCCAGCTGGTCGCGGCGGCGGGTAACGAGTATGCCCTGCACGCCGAGTACAACTGGATCCCGGTCAACCTGTGCGCCGCGGTGCCGCCGGGCGTGGCGCCTGAGCAAGCCGCGTTCTCCACCGTGGGTGCCATCGCCATGCAGGGCGTGCGCCGCGCCGAGCCGCAGCTCGGCGAGACCTCCCTGGTCATCGGCCTCGGCCTGATCGGCCAGCTGGTGGTCCGGCTGTTGGTGGCGGCCGGCATCCGAGTGGTGGGGCTGGACATAATCACCGAACGATGCCGACTCGCCGAACAGGCGGGTGCGGTGCTGTGCGCGGCCCCGGACGACGAGGGCCTGGCCGCCGTCGCGGCCTCGCTGGACGAGCTCACCAGCGGCCGCGGCGCCGACCACGTGCTCCTGGCCGCAGGCGGCTCCTCCAACGCGCCGGTCGAGACCGCAGCCAAGCTAGCCAGGGACCGAGCCCGGGTGGTCGACATCGGCAAGACGAAGCTGGACCTGCCCTGGAATGCCTACTACGACAAGGAGCTCGAAGTCCGGTTCTCCCGATCCTATGGGCCGGGCCGGTACGACGACCGGTACGAGCTGGAGGGGGTGGACTATCCTGTCGGCTACGTCCGCTGGACCGAGCGCCGCAACCTGGAGTGCTTCCTGGACCTGCTGGCGCGTAAGGACCTCGAGGTCGGCACGCTGATCTCCGCCACGTTCCCGATGCAGGACGCCAGCTCGGTCTACGCGGAGCTATCCTCGGGCGCGCTGAAGGCGGTCGGGGTCCTGCTCGAGTACCCGGCGCCGAGCCCTGAACGCCTGCACCGGCCGACGACCAGCCTGGTAAGCCGCGGCATCCAGGCCGCCCCAGTCAGGGTTTCCAAAGGACCGAACGGACCGGCCACCAAGCGCCTGGCCATCGGTTTCATCGGCGCGGGGAATTACGCCTCGTCGATGCTGCTGCCGCAACTGGCCCAGCTTCCAGGCGTCCAGCTGGCGCACGTCGCGACCACTCGGTCGCTGTCGGCGGTGAACGCCCAGCGGCGGTTCGGCTTCACCACCGCCTCCACCAGCGCTCAGGCCGTGCTTGACGACGAGTCGCTGGACGCGATTTTCGTTGTGACCCGTCATGCCACCCACGCGGACATGGTCTGCCGGGCGCTGGAGACGGGCAAGGCGGTATTCGTAGAGAAGCCGCTGGCGCTGACCGGCGAGGAACTGGACCGGATCACCGAGGTGATCGCCAAGACCGGCAACGACCGGCTGATGGTGGGGTTCAACCGGCGCTTCGCCCCGATGCTGACGAAGATGAAGGCCGACTTCGGCCCGGCCAGTTCCGGCGCGGTAACCCGCTACCTGGTCAACGCGGGCCCGCTGGGCGCGGACAGCTGGTACCGCAACGACGGTGAAGGATCGCGGTTCACTGGCGAGGGCGGTCACTTCCTGGACACGTTGAGCTGGTGGGCGGACAGCCTGCCCGAGGAGGTGTACGCGATCGGCGCGCCGGAGTCCGACGGCGTGCAGGTCACGGTACGGTTCGGCAACGGCGCCAGCGGCGTGGTCAGCTACCTCACGGCCGGCAACGTGCGCTTCCCCAAGGAGACACTGGACGCTACCGGCGGCGGTCGCACCGCGCGGCTGGACAACTTTCGCAAGGCCACGGTCTGGACCGGGCGCGGGCACAACACGACCCGGGCCCGGGGCGGCCAGGACAAGGGCCAGCGTGCCGAGCTAGCCAGTTTCGTCGAGGCCTGCCTGACGGGCGCGGTCATGCCGATCCCGCTTGACTCGCTGGCCGCCACGACCAGGGCGACCATCGCGGTACGGGACAGCCTGCTGAGCGGCAAGCCGGAGCAGGTGTGAGCATGGCCGTAGCATCACGGCTCGGCTGGTACGCCCGCCGGGCGGCTCTGATGTCCCCGGCCGAGATGGCCTGGCGCGTGCGGGACCAGGCGATCCGCGTGGCCTGGTCGCCGCGGCAAGTGACCCGCGATCAGCTGGCCCGGGTCGTGGCGGCTCCCAACCGCGAGCTGGCGTTCACCGTGGTGCTGCCGCCGGGTACCGCCGCGCGGGTGCCGGAGGAGGCCAGGAAGCCGGTGCTCGAGGCCGCGGACCGGCTGCTTCAAGGGGAGTGGGAGGTTCTGGGGGTCCTCCGCACCGATCTAGAGCGACCCGACTGGTTCCGTGACCCGGTGAGCGGCCGACGGTCCGACCCGGATNGCTACGCGTTCCGCGTCGATCACCGCTCAGAAGAGCAGGTCGGCAACGTAAAGCAGGTCTGGGAGCTCTCGCGGCTACAGCATCTCACGCTGCTGGCCACCGCCTGGTTCCTGACCGAGGACGAGCGATACGCACTCCGCGTTGGCGAACATCTGCGCTCCTGGTGGCGCGAGAACCCGTTCTTGTCCGGCGTGCACTGGACCAGCGGCATCGAGCTCGGGATCCGCCTGATGAACCTGGTCTGGATCCGGCGCCTGCTAGACAGCTGGCCGGGTGCGTCCGCCTTGTTCGAGCACAACGCGCTCGCAGTACGGCAGATCCGCTGGCACCAGCAGTACCTTGCCGCGTTCCCCAGCCGGGGCTCCTCGGCCAACAACCATGTGATAGCCGAAGCCGCCGGGCAGTTGACGGCGAGTTGCGCCTTCCCGTGGTTCCGCGAGAGCAAGCGATGGCAGCACAAGTCCGCGCTCCTGCTGGAACGAGAGCTGATCCGTAATACCTTCCCTTCAGGCGTCGGCCGGGAACTCGCCTCGGACTATCAATGCTTCATCGCCGAACTCGGTTTCGTTGCCGCCGTTGAAGCCGAGGCAAGCGGTTCCCCGCTGAGCCCGGTCACGTGGACACGACTGTCCGCGATGGCGGATAGCGCAGCGGCAATGGTAGATGAGCGCTTGCGTCCCCCTCGCCAAGGTGATTCCGATGAGGGCCGCGGACTGCTGCTCGACGCGCCGACTGCCAATCGATGGCCATCATTGCTCGCACTCGCCGATGCGCTCGTGGGCCGTCTGGACTGGTGGCCCGCGCCATCGGCGGATGTGGGCAGCGTTATCGTCGGTGCCGTGGCGGGCGCCGGGCGCCATGTCGAGGGCAGGCCCGGCCAGCGGCCGTCACGGTTTGCCGACGCGGGAGTGACATTCCTGCGCACCAGCGGGGCGAACGAGATCTGGTGCCGATGTGATGGCGGCCCTCACGGGTACCTCAGCATCGCCGGGCATGCACACGCGGACGCCCTTTCCGTCGAGGTGCGTTACGCGGGCATTGACATCCTGGCCGATCCAGGCACGTACTGCTACCACGGTGAGCGCGCGTGGCGCTCATACTTCCGGTCGACGATCGCGCACAATACCGCCGAAATCGGCGGCCGGAACCAGTCGGCCGAACGCGGTCCGTTCATGTGGGCGAATCATGCGCAGGCCCGCGAAGTCGAGGTCATCGATGACGGCGACATCGCCAGATGGACAGCGGAACACGACGGCTACGCCTCGCTCGACCCGCCTGCCGTGCACCGCCGCTCGGTGCTGCTAGACAGAGCATCGCGCAGCATCGACATCATCGACGAGATCGAGGGCGGCACCCACGACGTCCGTCTTGCGTTCCACTTCGGCCCTGAGGTGCAGGTGGAACTCGACGACGGATCGGGTGCGGCCCTAAGCTGGCCACAGGCAGATACACCTGGAGCGGCGCGGATGGAACTGCCCGGCGTGCTCCAGTGGAGCCTGCACCGGGGCGAGACTGATCCTATACTCGGCTGGTATTCTGCCGGCCTGGGACGACGCGTTCACGCCTTCACCCTTCTCGGCTGCGGACGCTGCGTGCCTGGTACGCCGCTAGCCACGCGGCTGGAGTTCCTCGAGATCGGCGCGTCGCCGAAACCTGCCCTATCATGGTCCATATCCGACGCGCGGATGAGCAAAAATCCCGAGATCCGAGCGGAGGTCACATGAGCCAGGAGGCACTGGATCTGCGCAGATCCATCCGGATCGTGCGGCGGCGCAAGTTCCTCATCGGAACCACGGCGGCCTTGGGCCTGCTCGTCGGCGGAGCCTATGCCGTGCTCGCACCGCCTAAGGTGACGAGTACGGCGCTGGTCTTGCTGTCTCAGTCCAGCCTGGCCGCGCAGACCGGGGCAGCGGCGGCCGCCAACGGCGGACCCGATCCCTATACGGCGACGCAAGAGGTGATTGCGAAAAGTAATCCGGTGCTCTTGGGAGCGCTGCCTCATGTCACCCCGGCCATGACGGTCACTCAGCTTAGCAATGAAGTCAAGGTCGCCGCTCAAACTCCATATATCATCTCGGTGAGCGTAACAGCAAAAGAGGGCGCCGCTGCTGCGGCAAACGCCAATGCGGTCGCCGAGAGTTACATCAATTATATCGCCTCCCCAAGTAATCCAGGTGGTGAGGTCCAGGCCCAGCTGCTGCAGTCGGCGACCAATGCCACGGCCTCTGGCCTGTCCCGCCGAATCATCATTTATGCCGTAATTGCCCTGGTAGCCGCGCTCTTCGGCGCGGTAATAGGGATCGTTATAGCGCTTGCCACCAGCCGCAGTGACCGACGGCTCAGAGCGCGTGATGAGATAGCGAATTCCATTGGAGTACCCGTCATCGCCTCATTCCCTGTCGGCCACCCATCCAACCCCGGCGACTGGACCAGGCTCCTGGAGGACTACAAGCCCGGAGCCCTGCACGCCCTGCAACTACGGAAGGCTCTCCAGCAACTTGAAATGGAGGCCGCCGAGGTAAACTTTGACAGCGGGAATAACAGGTGGTCATTTACTGTCCTGTCTCTTTCCGCTGACCCCGGAGCCCTCGCCCTCGGTCCCCAGCTAGCGATCTTCGCCGCTTCCCAAGGGATCTCCACTGCCCTGGTCATCGCCCCTCAGCAAGACGCTGCGGTCACGGCCTCGCTGCGAACGGCCTGCGCCGCGCAGCCCACGTCGTCCAAATGGCCGGCACACTTGCAGGTAATGGTTTCCGATGAGGAAGCGGATGTCCATCGGGACGCCACTCTGGCGGTGGTCGTGGGGGTCGTCGATGGCCGCAACCCGCAAGCCCCTGGCACCATCCGGACCACTGCGACGCTGGTAGGAGTCTCGGCAGG
>JGI12269J14319_10005456_pt1 | contig 11273 bp, 8 predicted proteins | sample PeaSoiSIISIP2007_FD_14319 | JGI IMG/M metagenome (IMG submission 14319) | reverse complement strand
GGCCGTCACGCAGCCGCCGCGCCCCGCCGTGGCCGCCCCCCGCCCGGTCGTGGCCCTGCGGCCCCCGGTGCCCCGCCCGGGCGCCGGGACGGCCCCGACCCCGGCCCGCTACGCCCCGCCGCGGCCGCTGTGGAACCGTCCGCCTGCCCGGGTCGTCGTCCCCCGGGCCCCGTGGCACCGCCCGCCCGGCGCCCCTCCGTTGCCGCTTCGACCCCCGCCGCCGCAGCGGCGCCCCGTCCCACGGCCGCCGACCGGTCCCCGCCCCTGACCCAACGGTCAGGGCGGTGACAGGCGGGTGGGCAGCGGGCCGTTCTGGACCTCTCCGCCCGATGCTTCCTGCTCGTGGCCCAGGGTCTCCCACAGGGGCAGGATCAGCGGCGCCAGGAGGGCGGCCCCGGTGCCCGGGGCGGTGTCGAAGTGGGTGCCGTCGGGGGTGCGCAGTTCCACCCCGTGCAGGGTGGTGGTGAACCGGCCGCCCGGGCAGGCCATGGCATCCAGGTCCTGCACGGTCACGGTGGCGGGGTGCTCGGCCCCGACCTCGTCCACCAGCCGGTTGTAGGCCGCCACCCGGCGGGGGTCGTCGGCCGGGAAGGGGGCGCCGTCGAGCTGTTCTCCCGACGAGAAGCACGGCGCCGTCATGAGGACCATGTGTGCACCGGTGGAGGTGCCGATGCTCACCGCCCGCTCGAGCATGTGCCGGACGTAGCCGGCGAAGGCCGGATCGAGGATGTCGGCCTGCCGGCCGCGGTAGAGGCGGTCCATCACCTCCCAGCGCCCGGCCAACAGGACGACCACGTTGGGACGGACGGCCGCCAGCCAGCTCGGCCAGGCCTCGGTCCAGGGGACGAAGCCCGATGTCGGGACGCTCTGGCACGGCGGCGCCACCGCCGTCTGCTGCTCCTGACCGTCGACGTCGGTCCACAGGGTCGTGCCGAGGGTCACACCGCAGCCGAGGATGCCCAGATCCTCGAGGGTGATGTCGTCACCCCGGGCGGCGTCGGCCACGCCGACGCCCAGGGTCAGTGCCACCGAGTCGCCGAGCAGCAGGACCCGGACCGGGGCGTGGGCCACGTCGGCGGGGACGCCGGCAGCGGGGCCGGTACCCGAGCTCGGCGCCGTGGCGGGTAGCGCCGCCCCCGCCGCCGGCGCGGGCAGCATGGACAGCGCCACCACCACCGCCGCCCCGGCCGCCGCCACCGGTGCCGCCAACCGGGCCCGGGTGAGGACGGGCCGCGCCGCCCGGCGCACGGGGCGCTCCACGACGTAGTACGACACCGTGCTCAGCGCCACCGTGACGGCGGTGCGCACCAGGAACAGGGGTGTGCCGTGGACGCCGGTGCGCGCCGCGTCGAGCGCGATGTCGAGCGGGAAGTGCCACAGGTACATGCCGTAGGAGATGCGGCCCAGGAAGCGCAACGGGCCAACCGACAGCACGCGGGCCAGCACGCCGGTGGGGTGCAGCACCACGCTGGTGATCACGGCCGCCACGCTCACCGAGACGATCAGGAAGCCACCACGGAACACGAGGGTCTGGCCGAACTGCAGCTGTGACCACGCCCAGGCGCACACCCCGGCACCGATCGCCCCCGCGCCGGCGATCAGCATGGCGCGGCGCTGCGTCACGCTTGCCGGCCCGGCCCGCCGGCGCCAGAGGGTCACGGCGGCGGCGAGGGCGGTGCCGACGAGGAGGCACTGGGCGTGGGTGTCGGTGCCGAAGTAGACGCGGGTCGGGTCGCCGGCGGGAGAGAATTGGATGGCCATGTCGAGGGCCGAGGCGGCCGCACCGGCCACCGACACCACCAGCAGCGCCCGCAGAGCCCGCCCCGGCTTGGCGCGCCACAGCCGCGCCACCAGGAACACGAGGACGGGCCACACGATGTAGAACTGCTCCTCGATGGCGAGGGACCACATGTGGAGCAGGGGGGTGACCGGCCCCGTCTGTGCCGCGTAGCTCTGCCCGTCGGCGATGAAGCGCCAGTTGGCGCTGTAGAGCAGGGTGGCGATGGTGTCCCAGCGCAACCCGGGATAGGTGCCCGGCGTCGCCACGAACCGGGCGTAGAGCCCCACGAACACGAGCATGAGGAGCAGGGCCGGGACGAGGCGCCGGGCCCGTCGACCCCAGAAGGCCCGGAGCCGGATCCGACCGGTGGCCGACGACTCGGTGACGAGCAGGGTGGTGATCAGGAACCCCGACAGGACGAAGAAGGCGTCCACGCCGAAGAAGCCCCCCGGCAGCAGCGACACGCCGCCGTGGTAGGCCATGACGGCCAGCACGGCCAGGGCCCGGATGCCATCGAGGCCGGGCACGTACGGCACCCGCCGTTCCCCCGCGACGGTCGCTGTGGCCCGGCGGGCCAGATGCCGGGGGCGGGTCCGGCGGACGGCCCGGGGGGCGGCCCGGGGGGTCTGGTGGCAGCGGGCGGCGACGCGTGACTGTGCCGGGCCGTCCATGGCGGCCGATCCTGCCACCGGCCCGGGCCGTCGGTCGAGACCATCCGTAGGCCCGACGGCACCAGGACACGGACCACCCCGAGGAGGGCCGGTCCCGACGGTGGTGCCCGCCGACCGGGTGACGCGGCGCCCGGTCAGGAGGTCCCGGTCGAGGCGGCCAGCACGCACCGGGGGATGGCCAGGCCGTGGGTCTTGAAGAACCGGGCCTCGCACGTCTGCACCGCCTCCGGCGGGACGCGCAGCGGCGGGGCACGGCCGAGCCCGTACCACACCAGGGCGTTGTCCTGCACCTGCGGAAGCCGTCCCAGCACGGCGGTGAGGAAACCCGCCGCGTAGTAGGGATCGCGTCCCTGGCGGATCACCACCACCACCCGCGCCCCCCATCGGCGCAGCGCCTGTCGCACCAGGCCCACCTGCGCCGGCGACGCCGGGGGGAGGGTGCCGTACTGCGGGGTCGACAGCCGGTCGAGGGCGAGCCGGGCTCCGCCGAAGGGCGACAGCGCCTCGCTGTGCTTACNGTCGGCGCCGGGGACGATGGCGAACCCACCGATGATGCGGTACCGCATGTCGTTCTCCGCCTGCCATCCCATCGCCTCCGCCGTCCCGCCGTTCGGGAACGGGTAGACGAGCAGGGTGGTGTCGGGGGTGAGCGTCGGGCCGACGTGGCGGAACCACGACGGGACAGGCTTCTTGTGGATGACGTAGGGGAAGCGGTAGGCCGCGGCCAGGGGGACGAGGGCCAGTGCCGTCACGCCGGCCAGGACCACGCCACCCCACTGCATCCCCCGGGAACGGGCCGGGGCCGCCCCCGTGGCGGCCCGATGTCGTCGACGGTCCACGATGCGCTCCCACCAGCTGTCGGCCGAATAGGCGAGGAGGAGCGCGGCCACGAACACCGTGATGGCGCTGAAGCGGCCTGGGATCACCTGCGACACGACGGGCAGGTGGGCGAAGACGCGCCACGGGAGCCAGACGGCGTCGGTGGACGGGGTGATGGGCTGGAGCGTGCTCCCGAGCGACAGCGCCCAGGCGCAGACCCCCAAGCCGAGCAGGAACCACGCCATGCGCTTGCGGTACCAGACGAGGACCGACACGGCCAGGAAGGCGACGACCCCGAAGCCCACGAAGGAGATCGCCGGACCCTGTGGACCCCAGTACCCGGCCAGGCGGGTGAGATTCGACGCCTGGTCCACCCCGGGGCCGGCCTGGACGAGCGACAGTGGGGGCACGCCCGACAACGTGGTCCCCGGCCAGGCCGCCCCCACGATGTGGGCCGGACCGCCGAGGGCGAACCACACCGGGTAGGCGAGGAACGGGACGGCGGTGGCGGCGGTGGCGGTGAAGGCGGCGAGGGCGCGCCGGCGCAGGGCCCAGGCCTGCCGAGGGGCGAGGGCGGCGCCGAAGACGCCGCCGATGGCCGCCATGACCACCGTGATGACGAGCACCTCGGTGCCGACGAAGAACTGCACCACGGTCAGGAGTCCGAGCCCGATCCCGAGCGGCACCGGTCGGTGACGCCTGGACACGAACAGGTCGTAGAGGCACAGGAAGGCCAGCGGCGGGTAGAAGAGCCAGATCTGGAAGAAGTGCCCGTAGGGTTCGCTGTCCACGATGATGGGCGAAAAGCCGTACAGCGCGGCCGCCACCACCTGCCCGGGCACGAAGCGGGTGAACCGGCGCACCGCCAGGAAGAAGCACCACCCCGAGAACACCGGGGCCAGGGTGACGGCGACGTTGAGCGATGCGACCGGCCCGAACAGCACGGTGATGGGGGACAGCGCCACCGCGCCGGCCATCCACGAGGCGTTGGTCAGCATGTTGGCCCCGCCCTGACCGGCGTAGATGGCGTTCGAGAAGAACGGGTTGTGCCCGTGGAGCACAGCCCACGGCGGCCAGGCCAGGAAGTTGAGCGCCTCGCTGACGTCGCCGCACTGGCACGCCACGGTGGAGGTGGGCGCACCCGAGACCCATACGTGCCACCAGGTGAGGACGGAGACGAGGAGGAAGCCGCCGATCACCCCGGCGTGCAGCGCCACCGTGCGCGGGTCGGCCCGGGCGACACGGCCCAGCAGTCCCCGTCCCGGCGTCGCCCCGGTGCGGGCGCCGACGTCGGCGCCGGGGCGGTTGCCGGTACCCGGGTCGGTGCGGACGCCGGAAGTCACCCGGTCGCCTCCGGGTCCCGGTGAGCGGGGCGCGCCGCGTCGGCGCCCCCGGCCGTCAGTTCCGGCGGCCGGCCACGAACAGCGATTGGCCGCACGGGGGGCGCACCACGCGCTCGAGCACCCGCGTCACGGGCACCACCGTCTTGTCGTAGATCGACACCATGCGCCGGCCCCCGGCGGGGGAGTCGGCCCGCAGCACCCTGCCGTTCACGAACCATGCGAAGTAGCCGGGGAAGTTCACGTAGCGCGCCTTCACCACGGAGAAGCCGGCGTCGCCCATCTTCGTGACGAGCTCCTTGGCCCGGTAGCGGCGGACGTGGCCGACCCCGTGGTCCATGGCGCCGTAGATGCTCGGGAAGGCCGGCACCAGCACCGACAGCGTGTCCCCGGGGCCGAGGACCTCGGCGATCGATGCCAGGGTGCCTGCGTCGTCCTCGATGTGCTCCAGCACGTTGAAGGTCATGGCCGAGTCGACCCGCAGGCTCCGCACCGCCTCCACGGTGTCGGCGTTGCTCAACGTGCCGTGGACCACGCTGACGTTCGGCTGCCCGCCGAAGCGCTGGCGGAGCACCTTGACCAGCTCGCCGTCGATCTCGAGGGCCACCGCCAGGTCCCGGTCGAGGATGCACTCGAACATGGTGCCGCTCCCGGCCCCCACCTCCAGCACCCGGCGACCCAGGAACGGCTCGGCCAGCGAGAAGATCCAGTTCCGGTAGTGACGCGCCTCCTCGAGGACCTCGAGCACGTGGCCCAGGGTGGGCGAATGACGGTCGGTGACGAGAGCGTCGCCCCCCTCGGAGGCTGTCGTCACCGGCTCGGCCCGCGCCCGCTAGCGGGCCGGGTTCCAGGACCGGAACCGCAGCAGCGTCATGACGGCCCGGACGCCGTCCATGGCGGTGAGCTTCTTGCCTTCCTCGCGGGAGCGGGCCGAGTACGAGATGGGGACCTCGTAGATCCTGTGGCCCTGGCGCAGGAGCTTGGCGGTGATCTCGGGCTCGAGCTCGAAGCCCCGGGCCTGCAGGCCGAGCGACTTGGCCACCTCGACCGGCATGACCTTGTACCCGGTCTCCATGTCGGACAGGTAGCAGTTGTAGAGCACGTTGGTGATGAGCGTCACCAGGCGGTTGCCCATGACGTACCAGAAGCTGAAGGCGGCGTGGCTGGCGAAGGCACGCGAGCCGTAGACCACCGTGGCGCGATCGGACTTCAAGGGCTCGAGCAGCGCCCCGTAGTCGTCGGGCGAGTACTCGAGGTCGGCGTCCTGGATGAGGGCCAGGTGCCCACGGGCCTCGGCCAGGCCGGTGCGGATGGCCGCGCCCTTGCCCCCGTTCACGGCGTGGCGGAAGGCCCGCACCCGTTCGCCGTCGGCCCGGCTCTGCATGACCTGCCACGTCCCGTCGCTCGACCCGTCGTCGACGAGGACGATCTCGAGGTCTTCGGGCACCTTGAGCACGGCGTCGATGACCTGCCCGAGGGTGTGCTCCTCGTTGTAGGCAGGGATCAGCACCGACAGATACGGCTGGTCCGTCGGACCCCTCTGTTCCATCGTGCTCCCCCCCGGGTGGTTCAGCTGGCTGCAGGTGTGGACGAGCTCGTGTCGGCGGCGGCCGCCCCTGCGGTCGGGTTCGACGAGCGCCGGTCGACGGCGTAGATGATCCCGGCCACGACCCACAGCACGACGGCGGCGGCGATGGCCGCCTCCCCGCGACGCTTGCGGTGTGCCTGCGTGCGGATGTGCAGCGTCCCCATGAACGAGGGGAGCGAGTGGGCGGGCACCGCGAAGTAGATGATGGCGGCGACCAGGGCCAGCAGCCCCAGCACCCCCAGAACGGCCGAGAGCCATTTCATCGGTGTCATCCGGTTGACTCTATCGAACCAGGTGCCGCATCGTCAGCCTTCTCAGTCGGCCATGGCCTGGTCGGGCAGAGTCCCGAAAGCCAGGGCCACGGCGGCGAGCTGCGAATTGACGTTGAGCTTGCGCAGGATCGAGCGGATGTGCGAACGCACGGTGGTCAGCGACACCACCAGCGTGGTGGCGATCTCGGCCGCCGAGCGCCCCTCCATCATGTGGAACAGGACCCGACGCTCGCTCGGCGTCAGGTGCACGAGGGCGTCGTAGGGCGCCGGCAGCTGCCCGGGGCCCCGGGCCTCGTCGTAGCCGTTCTGCGTGGCGCCGCCGTTGGCGATGGGGCGCCGGGTGGCCTGCCGGGCCAGCTCCTGGGGGAGCAGCTCGGTGTGGAGCAGGCCAATGGCGCCCTGCTCGACGCACACCGCCAGAGCCGCCGCGCTGGCGCCGATGCTGAGAGCGATGACCGGGATGCCCGACTCTCGCAGCGCCCGGGTGAGGCGGGCCGGACGGTCCCAGCCGTAGCAGGTGTCGAGGCCGAGGCCCCGGCGCGACGTCTCGGGCTGGAGGACCACCACCACGACGTCCGGCTTGGTCAGGTAGAGGTCGAGCAGCACGGCGTCGATGTCGGTGGCGGGGGACAGGGCAGGCCGGGCACCGAACCGCCGGGCGGTGGCGGCCACCGCCTCCAGCATGGGATGAGGGCTGTGCTCCGGATCGCTCTCGGGGTCGACCAACAGGACCCGGAGGGCCGGTCCCGACAGCGTCACCGGCGAGTCGCCCGGAGCGAGGACGCTCCAGCCGTTCGGGGCCACCACCGGCACACCGTTCATCGGGACGTCGTCGGCGAGGGGCACGAGCACCCGGCGGTCGAGGCGCCGCGGATGACGGAGCACGCTGCGCCGCAACGCCTCCACCTCCTCGGGGTCCATCGACAGCGGGTCGTAGTCCACGAGGGCCTGTTCGGGCACGTGGGTCACGGCCACGAAGGCCGTGCCCGCTCCTTGGCCGTTGGCGCCCGACCGGGGCCGCGTGACGCGGATGGAGGCCATGGCCGCCGCCGTGAGGGCACGGGGCTCCACCGCACTCGACCCCGCCCCGATGCCGATGGCGACGCGCAGGTCGAGACCCGTGGCCCCGACGGCCAGGTGGTCGCCCAGCGCCCGGGCCAGGCGAGTCCCGAGGGCACTCGGCGCCACCCGGTCCGACCCGTTGCCCAGCACCACGGCCACGCGGGGTCCGCCCAGCATGCACACCCGGTCATCGGGCCGGATGCAACGCTCCATGCGACGCAGCGCCAGACGCCACAGCAGATCGCTCCCCTGGGGCAGCGCCGTCCCGTTGGTCGTCGACTGCACGTCCACGCAGGCGATCACGCTGTAGCCCGAGGCCGACGACACGGCGCGGCGCTCGTCGAGCACGGTGGCCGCCGAGCCGTGATGGCCGTTCTGGTTCCGGTCGGTCGCCCGACGGTTGTGGCGCGGCCGCAGCGCGCCGTCACGCGTGGGCTCGAGGCCGGCGTCGGACAGCCGGTCCCCCCCGTCCTCGATGCGTTCTACGAACGCCGTCACTTCATCATCCGCGGCGTCCCCCCCGCTTCCCCCGGAGCCACACCACGGAGCGTGGCCCCTGTGGGTCAAGATACTTCGTTGTGGGGTCGTTGGCCAACGCTTTTGGCCCACGCAAGCAAAATATGACGAATTTTCCGTCGCCCCGGATCGGTCATCCCGGGCGCACGCCGACGAGGGTCGGTCAGAAGCTCTGGGGGAGCGCCAGGCTGATGTGCTGGAAGCACATGAGCAGGGCACCCAACGTGACGGGGATCCCCATCGAGAACGCCACCCACGACCACGGCCGGCGTCCCCGGCGCCACCCGAGCACCCCCAGCCCGGCGGCCAGCAGTGTCAGGACTCCCCACAGCACGGCCCCGCCCACCTGGCCGCCGGTGGTCACGCCGCCCAGACCCTCCTCCCCGCCGGCCAGGGTGGGCGGCAGTCGCACCGGGGTCGTGGTGGGCGTGGAGGTGGTCGTCGACGTGCCCGTCGACACGGTGGTGGCGAAGCTGCCGGGGGTGATGGCCGTCTTCAGGGTGGCCACCACCACCAGGCGCGTGGCCGCGCTGTAGCGGGGGTTGCAGGTGGTGAGGGTCAGCTCCGGCGTGGTCGAGGCGTCGAGGACGGTGGTGTCGGCGGGCTGCACCACGTGCGACCCGACCACCTGGTAGACGAAGATCCCCTGGGCCGTCTGGATGGTGACCTGGTCGCCGGACCGCATCTCGTCGAGGTCGTAGAAGGGCGCCCCGTAGGTGGTGCGGTGNCCGGCGATGCCCACGTTGCCGGCCTCGCCCGGCAGGGGCGTGCCCTGGTAGTGGCCCGGTCCNTGCTGGAGCTGGTTCTCACCGGTCCCCTCGACGATGACGGTGTCGCTCATGCCCAGCCGGGGGATGGTGAGCAGGCCCAGCGGCGCGCCCAGGTTGGGGTCGGTCATGGGGGGGGCCACCCGGCTCACCACCTCGGCCGGCGGGGCCGTGGTGGGCGTTCCCGAGGCCGAGGGGCGGGGCGTGGTGGTGGTGGGCGGCGTGGGGAACTTGCTCTGGAGCTCCTGGCGCAGGTGGTTCTGGGCGCTGTGCTCGTACAGGGCCGTGCCCCACAACTGGTAGGCCACGAAGGACAGCAGCAGGATACCGGTGCCCACGAAGCACGCCGCCACGCGCTTCACCACCCGGCCCCCCTGGAATCCCCCCGACACAGGGGTCAAGCCTAGGGTGCCGAACCGGACTGCGGGCGGCGCCGCATCACGCATCGTCACCATGTCGCTACCCGACAGTAACAAGGTCGGTCGACCCGTACCACCAGGTCCGTGGTTCAAGAGCGAAATCCTCAATCGTGACGATGTGGCCGCAGTCCAGCCTCCGTATGGTGATCCCAGCAATAGGTCGCGGGGGGAACCGCGGGACGGAGGGCCGCGTCACGATGTCGCGGTCCGCGAGCCTGTGGGTGCCCCGCCCGGGAAGACAGGAGGGGGGTGGAGGGTCTTCTGCCGCGGTGATCGCTGGGCTCGACGAGAGCCCGAGTCGTCGCCGGGTCGCAACCCCTCGGGGTCGGCGCCGTCACCATGCGGGGAAACGGGGGGGGATGCGTGTCACGATGTGCCATCGGTAACCGACTAAAGGAGCAACAACATATGCGTCGCAAATTCCTCCTGAGCGTTGCGGCTTTGTCCCTGCCGCTCGCCAGCATCGCCCTGCTGACGGCAACGGCGGGCCCGGCATCGGCCAAAACGCCAGTCCCGCCCGACCCGCCCGCAAACTGTAACGTGGCGGCGGGCGCCTTCGTCACCTTCGCCGCTCCCGGCCTTTCCAACCCGGGCAGCGAGGGCACGAGCAAGACGTCCACCACCACGACCAACACCGTGTCGTTCAGCAACTGCACCGGCAGCGTCGGCGGGCAGACCATCACCACCAAGAACGTCAAGTGCAAGGGTGCTGACAACCCGACGAGCAACCCGGCCTGCACCGTCAAGGGTGACTACGGCTACGGCTCGACGGCCAACTTCATCACCTCGGGTGGCTCGTCCATCACGAAGAGCCTGAAGAAGCTGAGCTTCACCGTGAACGGCGTCACCTACGGCACGAAGACGACCAACGCGGCTGAGTTCGTGGGTGCGCCCTGCAACGTGGCGACGTCCGAGGTCGGCTTCTCCATCCAGGGCGCGGTCAAGACGCCCAAGCAGGACAAGGGCCAGACCACGGCGTTCACCGTCTGCCTGGGTGCCGACACGGGTCCGGGTACGACCGGGAGCTTCGGGGCTGACTTCGGGGCCAATGGCATCACCATTGCCACCACCGAGATCGACCCTGCCTACAGCGTCGTCACCGTCAGCTGAGCAACTGAGCGGAAGTACGCAACAGCAGCAAGAAGTGGCAAAACGGTAAGTAACAAGCAGTAGCGCTCTGGGGGCGGGGTTTCTGCCCCGCCCCCAGAGCGGTTTTCTCCGGTGCCTTTTCCGGCACCGTGCACGATGAACGCAGAAAGGGTTGGGGGGGAACGTGAATCGCTCGAGCTTGAGGATCTCCTCGAGGATCGTGGCCGTGTCGGGGGTGGTGACGCTCCTGATCGGTGGGACGCTCCTGGGCACGGCTTTCGCCCGTTCCTCCGTCACCAGCCCGGGCATCAGCCTCAGTTTGTCCACCACCGCCGCCGGGGCGTCGTGCAACAACTCCAATCCGGCATTGCCGGTGTGCTCCGGCCTGGCCGCCCCCGACGTCGTCAACGTGTCCGGGGCGGGGTTCACCCCCGGCGCCACGGCGTCGATCGTGCAGTGCAGCAGCGACGCCTCCCAGCCCGAGCTGCTCTTCCTGGGCCAGTACATCCCCGTGAGCTGCTCCAAGCTCGCCCTCGTGACCGTACCGAGCAAAGGGGCGACCAAGGGCACCCTGACGGGGACCCACACCATGATCTCGGGCACCGTGGGGCCGCCGGTGAACGGCGTCACCCCGACGTGCACCACGGTGAGCACCAGCAGCCCCACCACCACGTCGACGATTCCGAACTGCACCACCTCGGGGAGCGCCGCCACCGACGCCGCCAAGTACCCCTGCCCGCCCACCCCGGCCCAGCAGGCCATCGGTGACATCTGCGTGCTCGCCATCGGCGACACGAACGGCGACCAGGGCATCGGCGAGGTCCTGTTCACCGGCGAGAGCACCACCACCACGGGGGCCGGGAGCACCACCACCACGACCGGCGCCACCTCCACGACGTCCACGTCCTCGACCACCTCCACGTCGACGCCCACCTCCACCACGTCCACGT
>JGI12269J14319_10005455_pt1 | contig 11274 bp, 7 predicted proteins | sample PeaSoiSIISIP2007_FD_14319 | JGI IMG/M metagenome (IMG submission 14319) | reverse complement strand
CGCGAATCATCAAAGTGGGTCCAACGGTGGATCCGGCAAGCGACAGCTTCGACGTAACCGCGCAGCTCGACGGCGACGTTTCCGGGCTCAGCCCCGGGATGGCTGTGCGCATCTCCTGGACACCGCGCGGAGCTTCCGCCGGCCACTGAGCGACAGCTATGCGCTTCGGACCAACAAGTCTCCAGCTTCCCAGTGTGCTGGCCAAGGGCCTCAACCGCCCGAAGCTGCGCTCCGATCTCAGGATCAGCGAGCAACACATTGCCGGCGAGACCAGTTACGTCGTCAAGATCGTCGACACCTCCACTTATAACCGCTACGGCGCATTCGAAATGGAACTTCTCAGGCTCTTCGACGGCACTCGGACGCCGGCGGAAGTCGCCACCGATCTGACTGCGCTCCATCCCGAAACTCCCGTGCAGGAGAGCGACATCCTCGAATTCCTGGATTCCACGGATGCGAATCTCTGGGAGCGTTCCGTCGGCGAAAAAAATCTCGCGGTGCTCGAGCGCATCCGCGACGAGCGCAAGTCGCGCATCAATCAATCGAGCCTTCTCTACATCTACTTCAAAGCCTGGAACCCGAACCGCACGCTGACGCGCATGGAGCCCTACTTGCGCTGGCTGTATACCCCTGGCTTCGTCCTCTTTTCGATCGCCGTATTTGTAATCGCCATGAGCATTCTCGCTGGAGATTGGGCGCGCGTCCAAAAAGACACGGAAGATCTCTATTCTTTCACCGGCAAGAGCGCCTACGACATTTGGGCGTTCTGGATCATCATGTTGACCGTCGGCGGCATCCACGAATTCGGGCACGGACTCACTTGCAAGCACTTCGGCGGCGACGTCAATCAGATGGGCTTCCTGCTCATCTATTTCACTCCTGCGTTTTACACGGACACGACCGACATCCTTCTCTTCGAATCAACGGCGCCGCGCGAGTTCGTCATCTTCGCGGGAATCTGGGTGGAACTGGTGCTCTGCTCGCTCTCCACGTTTGTTTGGGCGCTTTCCGTGCCGGGCACGATCGTGAATGATCTTGCTTACAAGACTCTTCTCCTCAGCGGCGTCACCGGCGCGCTGCTGAATCTCAATCCGTTGATCAAGGCCGACGGCTACTACGCGATTTCCCAATTTCTGCACATCGATTGTCTGCGCGAGGATTCCTTCGCCTATCTGCAGGCCTGGTTCCAACGTTACTTTCTCCGGCGCAAGATCGACTTGCCGCCGGCGAGCCGCAAGCACCGCCGCGTCTTTCTTGCCTTCGGGTTATCCGCGATCACCTACAGCACGCTGCTTTTGTTCATCGTGCTCGCGTGGGTCAATAACATTCTGGTGAGCCGGTTAGGCGCCTGGGGGTATGTGGCCACGGGCGGCATCCTCTATTTCCTTCTGAAAAACCGGATCAGGCAGTCGATTCCCTACGTGCGTGGTTGGTGGCTGAAGTCGCGGGAGGCATATATGCGCTGGAAAATAAGTCGCAAGCAACAGTTAGCCGCCGCCGCCGTTGCAGTGGTTCTCGTTTCGCCTTTCGCGTCCAAAGTCTCGAGCGAATTCATACTCGAGCCCGCCTCAAATACTCAGGTTCGCGCGCTCGTCTCCGGCCGCGTTCGAGAAGTTAAAATTCGCCCCGGAGATGCGGTGCGCGCGGGCGACATTCTGGCGGAGCTGACCAATCCTGAAATCATGGCTCGCGCGACGGTGGCAGCTGGAGAGCTCGGTCTCAATGAGAGCGACCTGCGGACCGCGCAAGCCTCTTCAGAATTCGCCGCAGCCGGCCGTGCATCCGCGCAACACGATCAACTCGGTGCCGAGGTGACCGTCGCCGAGACGAAGCTCGCCGAACTCACTCTCCGCGCCCCAGCCTCAGGAGTTGTGGCCACCCCGGATCTCATCGCGCAGCCGGGCGAGTTCGTGAGGGAGGGAGACGACGTGCTGCGCATTGTGGACCGCTCCAGCATGCGCGCCCGCATCCTCGTGCACGATTGGGAAGTTCAGGAAATTGCCATCGGCCAGCCTGTCGAAATCCAGGTCCTGGCCCATCCCTATCGTTCCTACGAAGGACACATCGAGCGAATCCTCCCGGCAGCAGCGACCGACCGGCCTGTCACCCAGCAGGCCAAACTCGAACGCCAGGGTCAAGAGATCGCCAACTACTTCGCCGTTGAGATGGTCTTCCCGAATCCCGATGGAACTTTGATCGAGGGAATGACCGGCTCGGCCAAGATATCCGGGAAGAGGTCGCCGCTCGTCTGGCAATGGGGCCGCGGATTTTGGCGCTGGTTGCGCCTGCAGATTTGGTAGCGATCGCGCGGGCGCAAACCCGGCTTCCCGTTTCTCTCGCCGTGCGATCGGCGAAAATATTGTTCTTCACTTCGCATCACGCGCTTGGAAACGACCGCAACGTTAAGATCGGAGGACGATTGGCTCACTCCCGGACAAAGCTCAAGAAGACGCCGCGCTCACCTTCGTACGAGGCCATCGGCCAATTCTATGATGATCTCTGGGGCGAGAATCCGCGCGCCTGGACGGCGGCACGCAGCCGCTTGCTGGAGCCGCTCCTCTCTCAAGCGCGTGAAGTGTGCGAGCTTGGATGCGGCACCGGCATTACGGCGACGGATTTTGCACGTCGCGGTCTGAGAGTGTTGGCGCTGGATTTCTCTCGCGAGATGTGCCGCATCACGCGGGAAAAGGCTCGCGCCGAGGGGCTCGACGTGCGCGTTGCTCGCGCCGATATGCGTACCTTTCGATTGCCCGCACAGGTTGACCTGGTTACCTCGGAATGGGGAGTGATCAACCATTTGCGGCGTCGGGCCGATCTGCTGCGCACGTTCCGCGCGGTCGCCCGCGCACTTCGGCCCGGCGGCCACTTTTATTTCGATCTTCACCAGCGGAAGGTGTACGAAGAGCAGTGGTCCGGCGCACTGATCGGGGATAGCGTGAGTCGCGCAGACGGAAGAGAATTCTTCATGGCTCAACAAGGCGGCTTTGACCGAAGCAGCGGTAAAGGTTGGACGGAGATAACCGTGTTCGTTCATAGTGCCGGAAGATTTTGGGAGCGGCGCCGTGAACGTGTCGAAGAAATTTACTGGCCTCACGGGGAAATCGTTCGTGACCTCCGAAGGGCCGGGTTTCGCCTCCTCCGCGTATTCGATTTCGTCGATGATCACTCCGAGGCGAGCCCGAAAAAGGTGCCGGGCGGCTTGCGAACCATGTACCTAGCCAGGAAACATGGCGGATAGTTTCCCTCGGGCTTCGCTACATTCGAAACGCAATACGCTACAAAAACCGAAAAGGGCTGCCGCACTTTATGCGGCAGCCCTTTTTGATCACCGGTGACCCTAAATTCGCTCAAGAGCGATAGGAGGGTCTGCTACGGGCCAGAATTACGGGCGCTTCAGCGGAGTGATCGACAGCTTGCCCTTGTTTCCCAGGCCGGTCAACGGCTTCACGCTGTTCAGCTTCGATCCCTTTTTTACCGGAGTCTTTTTCATTTTCGTTCTCTCCCTCGCTCTTGATTTGCCCTCTTGGGCTACGCACTACTAGAGTGCACATGTCGTGCCAAACCTCTCTCTGCCAGAGGGTAATTATAATCCACTCAAACTAAAGCACTTCTGGGTGAGCAGGGACTTGCGCCCAATATCGATTCGACTTTAGAACGTTGACTAAGTCATCGAACGGTTGTTTTTTCAGCAGACTCACGGGACGAATCGAGTCGGAAGGAGAGGACATGAGGCCGAAATATAACTTCGGGAGGCCCGATGATGGCTTACGGCGCTGGATCTAAACGCAAAAGAGGCTGCCGCGCCTTGCGCGGCAGCCCCTTTTCGATTTTCAGTAACCCTCGATTCGCCAAGCAGCGACTGGAGGATCACCTATGCGCCAAAATTACGGGCGCTTCAGTGGGGTGATCGACAGCTTGCCCTTGTTTCCCAGGCCGGTCAACGGCTTCACGCTGTTCAGCTTCGATCCCTTTTTAATCGGAGTCTTTGTCATTTTCGTTCTCTCCCTCGCTCTTGATTTGCCCTCGTGGGCTACGCACTACTAGAATGCACACGCCGTGCCAAACCCGGCGCCATCGCAATCATTCGCTAAGCTGCTCGTATATAAGGCGTTACGGCGAAGCGTGGTTTTAGTACTCTGACGGCTTCGGGCCTTTTTCCGCTGAATAATTCAGCAAGCACTGGTTTTTTCAGCAAGGACGTTGGGGAGAGCCGGATCCAAGTGGCGGGGACATATTTGCGGCGGCCTTCCGGCAGCCGATCGAGGGATTCTCCGGGAAGCTCGAATGCAAAAAATAAGGGCTGCCGCGCTTAGCGCCGCAGCCCTCATTTTGTTCCATAATTCGCGGCCTCATGTCGATCGAGGCCCGCGCACCAGGAATGAATTACGGCTTTTTCAAAGGCTTGATGCCGCCCAGCTTCGAGCCCTTCTTCACTGAACTCTTTTTCGTCATTTTTCTTTCTCCCTCGCTCTTGATTTACCCTCTGGAGCGATGCACGGTGATGTGCATGCGCCGTGCCAAAACGCGGCGCCGTTGCAAATTGCGCCAGATCTCTCAAAATAGAGCCTTTACGAAATCGTCGGTTCGTTGGGCGTCGCGCCTGTCTGCTATTAGCGCTGAATAATTCAAGTTATGATGAGTTTCTCAACGCTCGCTACCTGCTAGAGGCTGTACTTCCGGCAGAGGTAATTCATTCGGTTGCGATCCACGCCCAATAGCCGGGCGGCTTCCGACTTCGCGTGGCGCGAGTGGTTCAATGCGGTCTCCACCCACTGCCGCTCGAACGCTTCGATCTCTTCATCCAGGCGAATTCCGGTCGCCGGCAGGTGGAAACGATCCCGCGGGTCGCCGCGGGTCGCCTGCAGCACATCTCCCGGAAGATTTTCAAGCGCAATGGTGGACTCGTCAGTCATCAGCACCATGCGCTGAACCACGTTTTGCAACTCGCGCACGTTGCCCGGCCAGAGATAGCGCTTGAGAGCTTGCTGCGCTTCGTCGGAGACACGCTTCATCGGCACTTGGTTCGCCGCGCAATAGACGCTGAGAAAGTACTCGATGAGAATGGGAATGTCGGGCACGCGCTCGCGCAGGGGCGGGACGAAGATGGGCACTACGTGGATTCGATAGTAGAGATCCTCGCGGAATTTTCCGTCTTTCACCATCTCTTCCAGGTTTTCATTGGTCGCGCAGACCAGCCGGAAATCCACTTTGATCGGCTTCTTGCCGCCCAGCCGCAGCAGCGCGCGCTCCTCAAGCACGCGCAAAAGTTTGGACTGCAGGGCCGGTGTGAGCGTGGCGATCTCATCCAGAAACAGCGTTCCGCGGTTTGCCAGCTCGATGCGGCCTTCCTTGGTGGCCACCGCTCCCGTAAAAGCTCCCCGCTCATAGCCAAATAGCTCGGATTCCATCAAGCTCTCGGGCAGCGCCGCGCAATTGACGCTGATAAAGGGCCGCGCGCGCCGCGGGCTTTGGTCATGCAGAGCGCGCGCCACCANCTCCTTGCCGGTGCCGCTCTCGCCGCGAACGATCACGTTCGTATTTGCTTTCGCCATCCGGCGGATCGAATCCAAGACGTGGCGCATCGATTCCGTGGAGCCAATCAGGTCGCCCAGTTCCTGCTTGCGCGTGACTTCGTCGCGCAGGATGCGATTCTCGCGTTGGAACCGGAGTTTCTCGATCGAGCGGTTCAGCAGCGCCCGCAGCACGTCCATGTCGATCGGCTTGATGAAATAGTCGTATGCTCCGGCGTCGATCACCGTAAGCGCCGTGGTTTTTCGCTCGTCGGAACTCAGGACGATCACCAGCGCATCGATGTCTCCTGCCGCCAGCCGCTCCAGAAGCTCCGTGCATTCCGGTATCCCGCCGCCGGACCCCAAGGGCAAGCCGAGGAGCAGGACGTCGAGGGGAGATTCCTGAAGGAAGCGGTAGGCGGCTTCGTAGTCCTCGCCCTGCAGGACTTCAAAATCGGCGTGCAGCGCCGAGGCAATTTTCGAGCGCAGCGACTGGTCGGTATCGACGACCGCGATCTTTGGTTTTATCGAGCCAGACGGCACTCACGCCCCCGAGAGTGGCCGCGGGGTACTCCGCGCCGGAGAGATGGCGGAGACGGCAACCCGAGCGCGGTGATTGTAGGGATGCCCCGTTGAAAATGTCAACACGTTCCTCAAAAAATTAACGCCCGGATGGGATTTCCATCCGGGCGTTGTCTCGCGTGATCAGAGGCCGGTGAGACCCGTCGTAGCTACTGCGTGACGGTTTTGACCATGTCGCCTTCTTTGAAATCAGTCCCCGATACCGGCGAGCCAACCGCCGATACGTCGTCCACGTCCGTCAGCTTAATGGTGCCGACAGGCGTGGTCATGCGCCGGATTACTTCGCCGGTGGACGGATCCTTGATTTCCTTGGTGACGCGCTCGACGGTCAACTGATCTCCCACTTTCAATCCCGCCTTGGCGCCAACGTTCAGGACGATTTGCCCGCCATCAACAGCCGCGACGAGCCCCGTCACGCTGATTGTTCGCGCCGAAAGCTTCCCAGCGTCAGCGACGAGTCCGGTGCTGAGTTGCTGCACCGCTAGATTTACCGCTTCGCCGAGGATCGTCTCCTGGAAATCGCTGCTGCCGAAGTCTACGTTGCCGCCGCCAAAGCCGTGCCAGTTTGAGCCGCCGCCCGTCAAGGAAGTGCTTTCCCTCTTCGATTCGCCTTTGCCGCTGGCGACGCCCAGAATCTCCGCCGTGTCGATGTCCACAATTCGCGCGTCAATTCCCACTATGGCCTTGGATTTCTTTTGGCCGAATCCTCCGCCGCCTATGCCGTGCCAACCGCCGCCGCCCCCGCCCACGTTGGTGTTCTTGGTTTCGTTCCCAAACTGTGTGACGCTGCCGACGATGATCGCATCCACTCCCAGCAATTTTCCGAGCTTCGCCGCCGAATTCGGGTTCGCTCGATCGCTGTTCGAGAAATTCTGCTCGGCGAGGATCTTGTCCATCACTTTCCGCTCGATAACGGAGTAGGTGCCGTCTTGAACCAAATACTTCACCAGCAAATCGGTGATGCCTTTGCCGATGTCCACTTGCGCGCCCAAAGCCGTGGTGCCCACCGTGGAAAAGTCGAAATCGAAGATCGCGACGCGTTTCCTGCGGCCCTGCGCCGCCGGTGGCGCTCCCGCGGGCGCCGCATCCTGCGCCTTCACCGCCGGCACAACGAAACACCCAATCATCAAAGCGAGCCAGAGAATCTTTCTCATCGAGACCTCCCGGTTCCTGAAGTTTGCGGAAGAATGCAGAAAACCGAATAATTGCAGCAGAATAGTACTGACACGCGGTGGCAAGTGTCAACAAAGGTTCGGGCGGCCTGTACGTGATATCGCAGCTCGATGGCCCATCCTTCAGCCGGTCGTCGATGCTGAACGTAGCTCAGGGTGGCTCCAAACCTGCCGGATCCTTAGCCGCTGCTCGCGCGTTTGGCCTTTGCAGCGCGGCTTCAATGAAAATCGTGGGAGGCGGCTGCGGCAGATGGAAGGCGCAAGGGCTCGACGCTCTCGACTTTCACAGAAATCACGTTGTCCTGGTGCTGCAGCTTGCCTTCCACAAGAAGGAAGGGATTGTTCACTACTATGACGCGATTTTCCGCGAAGAGATCGGGCGTGATGATGGCGTTGGCGATGCCGGTCTCGTCTTCGATGCTCAGGAAAACGAATCCTTTGGCCGTGCCCGGCCGCTGGCGGCAAATCACCGCGCCAGCCACGCGCACGCGCATCCCGTCGCGCAGATGTTCGAGTTCGTTCGCGCGGCGCACGCCGAGTTGATTCATCGCCGCGCGGCAATAAGCCATCGGATGCGGCCCAACGGTGATCCCCGTCCCGCGAAAATCGGCGATGAGCCGCTCGGAATCCGTCATTGCAGAGAGCGGCGATTCCTCAACGGCCGGAAGCGTTGCGGGCACAGGCGCGTCGCCACTGATTGCATCCATCTCGGCCGCATCTTCGAGCAACGGGTCTTCCAATAAAGGCCCCGGAGGCCGCGCCACCCGCTCCACTTGCCAGAGCGCGTCGCGGCGATGGAATCTCCTCTGCTTTTTCGTCGCGTGCTTATTACCATCGCCGTTCGCGGCAACGGCGAAATTCAGCGCGCCGATTTCCGCCAGTGTAACCAGCTCGGCCTTCTGAATTTCCGGCACGCGCCGCTTCAAATCTTCCACTGAAGAAATCGCAAGTACCGCGCGCGCGGCCACGATCCGGCCGGCAGTTTCTTCGCGCACGCCCTTCGCATAACGCAGCCCAAGCCGCACGCTCCAACCTTTGCTCTCGCGCTCGAGCGTGCATTTCCAATCCGAGTGCGCCACATCAATCGGTTTCACCCTCAATCCATGCCGCTGCGCGTCCTTCACGATCGTCGCCGGAGAATAAAATCCCATCGGCTGATTGTTCAGCATCGCCGCGGTGAAAGCGGCCAGGTAATGGCATTTTAAATAAGCGCTGGCATAAGCCAGCAAAGCAAAACTCGCTGCGTGCGATTCAGGGAATCCATAAAGCGCAAAAGAAGTGATGGATTTGACGATCTGCTCCTGCGCTTCAGGAGCGATATCTTTGCGCGCCATTCCCGCGCGCAATTTTTTCTCAATATCCTTCATACGCGCCTCGGAGCGCTTGAATCCGAATGCGCGCCGCAATTCTTCCGCTTCGCCGCCCGAAAATCCCGCCGCAATCATGGCCATGCGCAGCAATTGCTCCTGAAAAAGCGGCACGCCCAGCGTCCGCGCCAGTACCGGCTCAAGCGAAGCATGCGGATACACCACCGGCTCGCGTCCCCTGCGCCGCTTCAAAAATGGATGCACCATTTTCCCCACAATCGGCCCGGGCCGGATGATGGCCACTTGCACGACGAGGTCGTAGAAGCGCGCGGGCCGCAGCCGCGGCAGGCAGGACATCTGCGCGCGGCTTTCGATCTGAAACATTCCCACCGTGTCCGCCTTTTGCAGTGCTTGATAAACCGCGCGGTCATCCGCCGGCAGGCGCGCGAGATCCACGTTCTCGCCGTCGTGCGCGCGGATGATCTCAATCGTTTCCTCCAGCACCGCCATCATCCCCAGCCCTAGCAAATCCACTTTCACGATGCCCATATCCGCGCAATCTTCTTTGTCCCATTGCACCACCACTCGCCCCGGCATCGTCGCCGGTTCGACTGGCACAACCGCGTCCAGCTGCCCAGCGCAAATCACCATTCCNCCGGAATGTTGCCCGAGATGCCGCGGCAGATCCTGGATGCGCTCGCAAAGCTCGATGAATTTCTTNATGCGCAGATGTTCGACGTCGAAGCCGGAATCGCGGCAATGGCGTTCCAGGCGGTCGCCGTCGTCTTTGAATTCCCAGGTGTTCACCAGATTGGTGAGCCGCCCGAGCGTTTCGAGGTCGAAGGAAAGCGCTTTGCCCACTTCGCGCGCGGCCGAGCGCCCGCGATAGGTGATGACGTTTGCGGTCATCGCCGCGCCGAGCCTTCCATATCGTTCGTAAACATATTGAATGGCGCGTTCGCGCTGGTCGCCGCTCGGCAGATCGAGATCAATGTCCGGCCATTCGTGCCGCTCTTCCGATAGAAATCGCTCGAAAAGCAAATCCATTCCCACGGGATCGACGGCGGTGATCCCCAGCGCGTAGCAAACGGCGCTGTTGGCTGCCGAGCCGCGCCCCTGCACCAAAATATTCCGCTCGCCACAAAAGCGAATGATGTCCCAGACGATGAGGAAATAGCCGGCGAGATCGAGCTTTTCGATGAGCGCGAGTTCGCGTTCAAGTTGCCGGCGCGCTTTTTCATTATTTGCACCATAACGTGCCAGCATTCCTTCCATCGTGCGCTGCCGCAGAAACGAATTTTGCGTCTCGCCTTCGCCCACGGGATATTTCGGAAATTCGTAGCCAAGATCCTGCAGCGTGAATTTGAGGCGCGAGGAAAGCTCCTCGGTTTGCGCGATGGCTTCGGGCAAATCGGCGAAAAGACGCGCCATGCGTTCCGCGGATTTCAGGTGCCGCTCGGAATTGCGCACCAGCAGGCGGCCGGCAGTGTCGAGCGTTTCGTGATTGCGGATGGAAGTGAAAACGTCAAGCACCTGCCGCTCGATGCGCGTGGCGTGCGAGACGCCATTCGTAGCCAGCAGCGGCAAACGCAAACGCCGCGCGATCTCGACGGCCGCCTGATTCCGGGCTTCCTCATCGCGATGCAGATGCCGCTGCAGCTCGACATATATATTGTCGCGCCCAAGAATCCCGCAAAGCCGCCGCACACATTCGATTCCGCCTTCGATGCCGTCGCGGCCGAGCGCATGAGCCAGCGGGCCTTCGTCGCCGCCGGTAAGGCAGACAAGCCCGGGAGAATGTTCCGCGAGCTCTTCAGCGGTGATCGAGCCTTCGCCTTTCGCCGCGCGCAATTTCATGCGCGTGATCAAGCGGCACAAATTCTGATAACCAGCGCGCGATTTGGCCAGCAGCGCATAACGAAAACCTTCGACGGAAGTAACTTCAGCCCCGATGTGCGCCCGAATGTTATTTTTCCGCGCAGCAAGATGAAAGCGCGGCGCGCCATAAACGCCGTCGCGATCGAGCAGCCCCATTGCAGGAAATTCCAGCGCCGCCGCCCGCGCCACCAAATTTTCAGGCAGGGAAGCCCCCTCCAGAAAACTGAAAGCAGATCGCGCATGAAGTTCGATATACATCGCAATGTAGTCAAAGGGTGTTAGCTGTCATCCCGAACCGCTTTCAGCGGTGAGGGATCTGCATTTCCGTCGCCTTCGTAGGGGCGGGGCTTGCTCCGCCCACCGATGTAAAACTCACCACAACTTTCGCCAAGGCCTCCGCAAAATGCGCCTGTTAATTTCAATCAATCGTAAACTCCGCCAATCGACCACCGATCCGCCGCTCGCTCATAAATCGCCCGAAAAACACCGCGCGAAACCGCGTTTTCTTTGCTCACCGCAAACAATTTCGACTCCCTCGCGCGCGCAACAGGGAACTCAATCTCAAGATCCCATTCATCCTGATTCCACGGATCCTCCGTCCACCAATCCCCGGAATTGCGCCACGGCCCCGAAGCCGCAATCACCTCCCCGCACACGCCATTGAAAAGGACACGCACAGGCACATCCGCGCGAACTTCCACTCGCGCCGCCAACGCCGGACGAAAAGCACGCAAAGCAATCACCGGAGCAAGAGCCGCCTGCGCGGCAGACTGCCCGGCAAAATCATCCGCAATTGCCGCAGGATCGAAACGCTTCATCGCAAAA
>JGI12269J14319_10005451_pt1 | contig 11283 bp, 12 predicted proteins | sample PeaSoiSIISIP2007_FD_14319 | JGI IMG/M metagenome (IMG submission 14319) | reverse complement strand
CGCGAGATGCCGAGGGCTCGGGCGACGTCGCTGAAGCTTGACCCTTGCTCCTTGGCCAAGGCGAACATCGCCAGCCGGACCCGGTGGCGAGCCGCCTCGAACTCCTCGAGGGCTTCGGTCACCTCGCTACGACGCACCGGCCCGTGGAGGCTCTCAAGTGCCGGAACCAGGTGGGTACCCTGATCGACGAGCGTGGCGACGCTGGCGCTCGCCTTGCTGTAGCGCCGGAGAACTGTGTGGAGGTGTTCTGCAACCTCGTTGAGTTCCGATAAGCGGCGCACCAACTGCTTGCTCTTGCTCGGCACCCGCCTTCTGACCCCTTCACCCACCCACGGCTCATTGGACAGAAACGAGGCTAGTTGGCATGGCAACCGGTGGGGTGGCGCGAAACCGCCCCCACCAGGGGGGAGGTTTCACTGGACAACCATGCGTCACAGGAGGTCCTCGCGTGGGGGTACGTCAACAACCTCAACAGCAGCATGACCGAACGGCGAGAGACTGTCAACGGGTGTGGACACGAGGGCTAACATCGGTCATTCACAGAGCTGCCCACGGTGACATCAAACCAACGCTTGGTGAGGAGGTCGTGGTGGACAAGAAACAGGGGTCGTCCCCTCCTTCACTGGCTGAAGAGCAACAGCAGCTCACTCGGTCCCGGATCAGCCGAGCCGCCATGGAGGCCGTCGCCCGACGAGGCTTCGACGCCACCGTCGACGAGATCGCCCGACTATCTGGCGTGAGTCCCCGCACCGTATTCCGCCACTATGCGAGCCACGACCAGTTGATTGTCTCCACGGTGAAGGACATGTTCGAGGCCTGCGGCCAACCGACGGAGGGAGTGCCGACACCCACCGACGACCTCGACGGCTGGATCGAGGGCTTGGCGCTCACGATCCACACCCGCAACGCCGAGATCCTCGGGAAGGCGTTCTGGGACATTCACGCCCCGAATCGCAACGCTTCTGAGGCGCTCTCCGAGGTGGACGCTCTCCGGCGCGAGTCTCGAACCCGAGGGGTGTGCTACCTGGTGACCCTGGCCTGGCAGAGGGCCGGTGGCACCGGTGATCCTCCAAAGGATCTGATGCTGGCGTTCGCTCTCAACTTCTCGGCGTTTACGACTCAGGCGCTCATGGTGGACTTCGACCAGACCCCTGCCCAGATCGGGGTGCTAACGGCCGAGATCTTGAAGATGCTTCTCAGACGCGCCNTCCAAGCGCAAGGCGAGCCGACCGATACCCGTCCAGATGGCGGCCAGGGTTGACGTTAGCGCGGCAGGGAAGCGACCCTTTAGGACGTTCTTCTGCACCCGACCGTTGCTCAGCCCCTCCACCGTCCACCGGCGAAGTAGTTGTGGACCTCGAAGAACTGGATTTCGGGTGGTTCGGACACGCCCACCTCTGGTGCGACCGGACGAATTCGTGTCTCTAGGAACTGCTCGAAATGCTTCTCGCGACTCCCATACGTCAATGATGCGAAAGCCGTCGTCGGTCTTCGTCACCCAGTGGAATAGCTCCTCCCTCGCGCTCGGTCCGCCCGAAAGGAGCCCCATCCTCTCCATGGCCTCGTCGTATTGCTCGAGCGTGGCGCCCCGGAAGTCAAGCTGCACTGCGACTACCATCGGACACCCCCATACCGTCGACACTGAGCCAGACGAGGGTCTGATTCCTGACTCGACCGCAACGTCGCATAGTTTACGCGCATTTGGCACAGACAAATAGTCCAGACGAATGAGGGTGGGTATTCACCAACATGGCAGACGCGCCTGACATAGCGACGGACGGAAGTGCCCGTCATCTTTGGGGATAACACCGAGATCGATGCCGAGACATCGTCAGCGAGTTGGAACATGCGCAGCGTGCTGAGTTCAAGCTGCTCAGAGCGACGCTCGGGGACTGCCAGGCCGTACCCCGAGCGATACTCCTCGGGTCGGGTTAGACCCCGGACCGGAGCCCCCGAGCAGGACCCGGCAGCGGTAGGGGCGAAGCTTGGGCGGCTTGGATCGCCACCCTACGTACGCCTTGGCGGGACTCTTGGATTGAGAAGCCGTTGAGCTTCCTCTCTGACCGTGGTCGTCGGAGAGGGCTACGGTCGGGCCGTGACGGATGCCCAACGCCTACTCCTAGACCGGCTCGATATCGACGACCTCTTGGTCCGCTATGCGACCGTCGTCGACGAACGCCGATGGGACGACCTCGACAGCGTCTTCACGGACGACGCCGTGCTCGACTACCGCTCGGCCGGGGGGATCCGTGGATCCCTCGATGAGGTCAGGGACTGGCTCTCGTCCATCCTGCCCATTTTCGCCTGGACCCAGCATCTCATCGTCAATCGAGTCGTTGACCTAGTCCCAGGAGCAGATACGGCGACCGCCCGGTCTGCATTCCACAACCCCAACGGTGCCGAGGTCGACGGGAAGCCGTGGTTGTTCGTGGTTGGCGGCGTCTATCACGACCGGATGGTTCACACCGACAAGGGCTGGAGGATCTGTCACCGGGTTGAGGAGACGATCTGGTGGGACAACCCGCTAGCCGGGCTCCCTCCCACTCCGTTTTCGGTTCCAGACGACGCCTTCACATGAATCAAATGACTACGGATGCGGGCGGAGGTCGCTCTGAGCGAACACGAGTCGTCGCCTCAGGACGCTCGACCTTCACCAAGACCCGCCGCGGGCGTGCCCTTGCCCACCTCCGCGACGCTGATCCTGTCCTTGCCCGAATCATCGATGAACGACCGGATTTCGACCCGCGGGCATGGCTCCGGGAGCTTCCCCGAATGGACCTCTTTGGCGCGCTTCTCTTCCAGGTCGTCGGTCAACAATTGTCGGTGCAGTCGACACGACGAATCGTTGAACGCATCCAAGCCGAGTGCAACGGACAATTTCCCTCCCCCTCGCAGCTCCTCTCGATGGAGCCGACGACCTACAAGCAGCGGGCCTGTCGAGACGGAAGGTCGCGACGCTCCGTGATCTCGCCCAACACTTCGCCGACGGGCGACTGGACGAGAGTCAGCTGGCCAGCCTTCCGGACGATGAGGTCGAAGCTCAACCCACGCGGATCTCGGGCATCGGGCCATGGACCGTGCATGGCGCTCTCATCATCGCTCTCGACCGCGAGGATGTCGTCCTTCCGGGTGATCTCGCCCTTCGCAAAGCCATCCAGCGAACCTACGGCCTCGACCATGTCCCAAGTCCCGATGAGATCCTTGCGATCGCCGAACCCTGGCGCCCCTTTAGAACCTTGGCGACGAGCTACTTATTCGCATCGGCTCTTGAGCCCGTGAGGGCTTGACGACGACACCGAAGGACGTGGTGGACATCAACGGCGGAGGTGTGCCCGCCTACTCGGTCCTCGACGAAGGACAGCAGTCTCCTCCTATTTCCCTCACCACCCTGAGAGGGCGGCCACCGCAGGCGGCCGATGAGGCCGACATCGGGCCGGGTACCCCCGGGGTGAGACCGGGGATCTGTGCGTCAGAGGTATCCGAGCGCCAGAGGGCGTACGGCCACCTCCCACTCCAACAAATGACCCCGACCCGGCGTTCGACGCATCGGTCCGCAACTTTCGACGGTCGCGCTCGACAACCTTTGGACCTATACCGCAATACACGTCGGCTGTCGCTTCGGTTCAGCGATAGCGCAGCCCAGTGAAGCGTTCGAGCTTGTCAAGTTGATGCTCAGCTCGGATCCAGCGGGCGGTGCCCGACCGGGACCGCACGACCAGAGACTCGGTGACCGCCCCCTCCGCTCTGTAGAGGACGCCCCGCAGTAGCGATCCATCGGTGATTCCGGTGGCGGCAACAAATATATCGTCACCGCCTACGAGGGCATCGGCGTCAAGCACGTGGTCCGGGGCGGGACCGCCCTGGGTCAGGGCCTGGCGTTCGGCATCGTTTCGGGGCCAAAGCCGCGCCTGCATGGCGCCGCCCAGGGCCTTGAGCGCGGCGGCGGCGAGGATTCCTTCAGTGCTGCCCCCAATGCCCATGACCATGTCCACGCCTGAGTCCCTACGGGCGGCGGCAATGGCGGGCGCGGTGTCTCCGTGGGGGATGAGTTGGACCCGAGCACCTGCCGATCGCAGCTCATCGACCAATTCCTCATTGCGGGGTCGGTTGAGGACCACGACGGTGATTTCCCTGGGCGACTTCTTGGTTACCTCGGCGACCCGCCCGACGTTCTCCGCCGCTGTCTCGGTGATGTCGATCACCGCCGCGCCTTCCCGTCCGACGGCGAGCTTCTCCATATAGAAGCTGCGCGGAAAGAACATGGTTCCCCGCTCAGACAGCGCCATGACCGAGATGGCGTTCGGCTCTCCAGTCGCCGTCAGTTCGGTGCCTTCGAGCGGGTCAACGGCCACGTCGACCTGTGGTCCACGACCGCTGCCCACCGTTTCGCCGTTGAACAGCATGGGGGCCTCGTCCTTCTCTCCCTCGCCGATCACCACCACGCCGTCCATCTCGACGGTCTGAAGCATGAGCCGCATTGCGTCCACCGCGGCCTGATCGGCGGCGGTCTTGTCGCCCCTGCCGATCCATCGCGCCGCTGCCATCGCGGCAGCCTCTGTGACGCGTACCAGTTCTACGGCCAGGTTCCGGTCCGGAGCCGCTCCAGCCATGAGACACCCCCTCCGTCCGTGCTCGCCGCACTCTACCGACTGAACGGGTCGCCGCAGATGGCGATCATCGGGGCCGGACCAAGATGACGCTGCGCTTCGCAGGGTGCCTCGCCTATCCCATAGCTTTCGCGCCCGTCCTCTGTGATCTTGGAGTGAATGGGAGACTGTTGGTTCCGTGTTACCGGCCACCTCGCCGTGTTCGGCGTCGGCGAGGTGGGAACTCACGGGGCACGACCCCGAGGACGTCAGTGACGTGAGATCACCTCCTCGCCGAGCCATGCCAGGAACATATCGGGGGGTTCCGGTGTTATGTGACTTGGCGGATGGTTCTCGGAGACGGGAGCCGAGATGACAGGAGGTTTTGCCTATGGTGAGGTGTTCAAATCTCCAGCGCCGCCGTGTAAGTAGCTCCAGGCAGACGTCCGGTGGTGGCGTACCGGGATGTTCCTCAGTGCTGACAGGTGCGATTGTCCGGGACGCGATGTCGCGGTCCGCATGAGGTCGGAGCGCCTAAGGCTTCGCTGAGTGTCCGTCTGTCGGTTCAGCGCTCACCCGGAGTCGCTGGTTACAATCAAATGATGGCTCGCCCGTCTTGCCTTGAATGGTGGGGCGGGCGGACTCGCGTCAGAGAGGCGGGGACAAGACATCTCCGCACAAAGGACTTGTACCGACCACCCCAAACCAGCAGCTGGCGGCCAATGAGAGAAGAGGTGCCATCCCGCGTAGAGCCACAACGCGATGCTGCCGGCACGAAGGACCGGACTGTGCAGGTCGCGAGCTACGAGGTTGCCGGCACTGGGCACCGGCGATCCGGCCCGGTGGGCCAGGGCTTCGAGCCCGCTGAACGCGGTGAGCACCGCTAACCAGAACGCCAGGCCGATCAACTTGCTCGAGCCGATCACCACCGACAAGTTCCGGATGGCGACACCGAGTGCGGCGCCCAACGGCGATGCTGAGGGCATCTACCGGGCGTGCCGGCGCACCGGCTCACCGGCTCACCGGCGCACCGGCTCACCGGTGAGCATCCATCCGAAGGCCAACCAGTACGCGAACAGCACTGCATGCAGGGCCCGGTAGGCAAGTTCCATGGCGCCAGGGTGAGGTGATGCTGGTCGGGCGGCGTGAAGAGGCCGAGCACGTCCCAGACCACCGCAACCAGGAGGATCACCAGCCACAGCGCCGCACCGGTGTGGTTCACGACCGGAAGCGGAGCGGCACCATCCCTGCCTGCTGGCCGGATGCTCGGTTCAGCGTGCCGCCAGAAGAGACCGACGCCCAGCACTGCCAGAGCACAGGCAAACGTGCCGAATGGGCGCCTCGGCGACCCAGACAACGTCGCCAACGTTGCCCGTCTCGCCGCGAGTGCTTCAGAAACTGACGCTCAAGGCCTGGGGCTCTTCGGGCCGAGGCCCGTCACGGCCTCGTCCACAGACGAGAAGAAGTGGTCCTCACCGATTCGCTCGAGCAGACCGCTTCGACTCAGGCTCTCGCGCACGTGCTGTCCGGCACGGGCAACCGCAAACGCGACGTGATCGCGGTCGAGCTCGTCGAGCACCTCCCCGAGCGTTCGCGCGCCCGTGTAGTCGATGTCGCTCATCCCGAGAGCGTCGAGCACGACCAACTCAGACGTACCGAGCGCGCGCGTCCGCGACGCCTCTAGCTCGGTGCGAAAGTGCACCGCGTTCGCATACCAGAGCGGAGTGGCGAACAGCACCACGAGCACGCCAGGAACCTGGGTAGCGTGCTCCTCGCTGCTGAGCGGCGCCCAACTCGTCGTGCCAGGGATGCGACCGAGGACGTGAAGCTGTGGGCGGGCGCTCAGACGGGTTCGGTCGAGGATCGCCAGGCCCACGGCCACGCCGATGCCCTGCTCGACGCCGACGAGGGCGACGGTGAGCATGGTGATCACCGCCAGCCCGAGCTCGAACCGGTCGAACCTGGCGATGGCCCGGAGGTCCCGAACGTGGAAGATCCGAGTGGCGATGAAGATAAGCACAGCGGCGAGCGTGGTCAGGGGCACGTCCTTTAGGAGTCCCGCGGCGGGGACGAGAGCCACCAGCGCGGCCGCCGCGCCGAGGCCGGATGCCTGGGTGCGCCCGGACACCGAGGCGACCGCAGCAGTCCGGGGCGGGCTGGCGTTCACGGGGAAGGATCCGACGAGGCCCGCCACGATGTTCCCCGCTCCGATCCCGAGGAAGTCGCGGCCCACGTCCACTTGGTAGCCGCCCTGGTCGGCAAAGGCACGGGTGGTGGCGGCCGACTGGCTCACCACCACAAGGGCGACGACAGCGGCGATCGGAGCCACGCCGCGAAGCGCAGACCACGAGAGCCCGAACAGGCCCAGCCGCGGCGTGCCGTGCGCCAGGGTACCGAGCACCGCTACGCCGTGGGCCTGGAGCCCCAATACCCCCACAACCAACGTCGAACCGATCAGCCCCACCAGTGCGCCGGGAAGCCTCCGGTCGACACGCTCGGCTCCCACCACGATGGCGAGGACGGCGGCGCCGATGCCGACTGCCCAGCCGTTGGTGTCCCCGAGGTGGGTAGCCACCACACCGATCCGGTGCAGCGTTGAGCCGTTCGTCGTCGGGAGTCCGAAGAGGTCCGGCAGCTGGTGGACGACGATGATGACGGCCACCCCGGCCAGAAAGCCGGTGATGATCGGGGCGGACAGGAACTCCGCGATCCACCCGAGGCGGAGGAGACCGACGAGGGCCACCAGCACTCCCACCATCACGGCGAGGATCCCCACGAGGTCGACGTAGCGAGGGCTGCCGGCCGACGCCAGGTGGGAAATCCCCACGGCGAAGAGTGGCGCGATGGTGGAGTCGGCGCCGACGGACATCTGCGGGTTCGAACCGAGCAGGGCGAAGACTACGGTGCCCGCGACGAAGGCGTAGAAGCCGGTGATCGGCGGCATGCCGGCGAGGCGGGAAGTGGCCAGTTGCTCGGGAACAGCGATCACGAGCAACGTGACTGCAGCAAGCAGGTCAGGAGTCGCCCAGGATCGGCGATACCCTCGCATTGAGGAGACGACCCATGCCAGTCGCCAGCGTTGGGTCGCTGGGACGCGCCCTGGCTCCCTTGGTATCCCGGTCAACGTCTTCCCGACCCGCCTGACTCCCGGGGCTCCCCCCGACCCCTGCGTGGCACCGAAGTCATCATCGCCTATCGGCTCGCCCACCGAAAGTGTTGTGGGGTGGCGGTGGCGAATAGGACCCCACGCCGTGGGTGACGGCATCCTTCAGCGCTCCCCCATGGCGACTCGAAGTTCGCCGTGCAATCGCGTCGCCCGATCGAGTGTCGCTCCGACGACGCCGACGAGGCCCACGACGCATAGGACGCCCCTGGGGATGCCGGCACATCACCATGCTGCGTGGTTGTCCCGGGCTGAGCGCTGCGGTGACGAGTGGGACCACGGCGCCGGCCGCCAAGCTGAAGGCGGAGGCCACGGCGGCTTGCGACAAGCGGGAGTTGGCGGCAGGTGCGGCCTGGCTGAACTCGTGCCGTAGATGAGCGCAGACCGGGTCGCGGGCTCGGGGAACTCGTACCCTATCGACTCCCAGGTTGGGAAAAACCCGCGGTGACGGGCAGATGACGCGGTCAGAAGCAAGGGTGGCTGACACCGGTCGTTCGACCAAGCCCGCGCGCTGACCACGGGGCTCGATGCGTGGTTGCAGGTGGTGGGTCACATGACACGTAATACTGGTCATGCGTGGCGTGACCCCTGTATGCCCCACCATCCCATCATCGAAGGAGCCGGTCGTGTCTGACATCCTCACAGACGTCCCTGAGAGCCACCGAGACATTCTGCGGAAGACCCTGACCGCCACGCTTAGCACCGTCGACGCAAAAGGTCGCCCACGATCGACAGCGATCTGGTATTTCGTCGACAGTGATGGCCAGTTGAAGGGTTCAACGACGTCCGACCGCTATCAGTACAAGGATTTGCGCCGCGATCCCAACTGCGATCTGTTCATCATCGATTCCAATCCATTCCGTACTCTCGAGGTCCGGGCCGAGGCCAAGCTCCTCGCTGACCCCGACAAGGCTACGGTCCGCAAGTTGGCCAAGGTCTATGGCCTGGACGAAGCCATGCTGGTCCGCGCTGAGGAAGATCGTTACACAGTCACTTACCGGCCTCGCAAGCTCGTCGCGCTCCATTATGAGCTAGAGGACTTCCTGCACGGGCCTCGTAGGTGAATAGTCGCATCGACAGGGTGCTCACGATCGTAAGCCCCCGCTCAGGTGGGGCCACCTGGCCCGGATGCTTCCGAAGTCGGACCAAGAAGCTGTCGTGATGCGCCGCCTCGTCTACGACGACATCTCGCCCACGACGATCAAGTCGACGAACTCCCGAGCATCGTCGAAGATCTGCGCCATCGTTGCCATCAACTTCGCGGCCTGCGGTCCCTCATGGCGTCGGGGATCGTTCTCGCGAGCGCGAGCCTTCTCCTCGCTCTCGAAGACGATCAAGATGTAGACCCTGCTGAGATCGTTCTGATCCCGCATGTACGTCGAACGCAGTAAGCCAGAACCTGAACGCTCGGCCGCCCGAAACTGCTCGAGCAACCCGGGCAGCTGCTCTTCCTTGCCCGGCTTCAGACGCGTCGTAATGAGCTGAGCCCACATGCGGGAATCCTCCGATCGCCATTGGGTGCAGAACCCCATACCCCCCAGCCGTCCGACAACGACTCCAACGGGGCATCCATCGCGGCGCCGCGCCTCCGACAGGCGAGCCACCAGGCATTTTCGGCTGGCACCCCGTCCCCCACCCGCCCATGCACTATCCCTGAAATGCCCTCCCAAACCTAGGATATGTTCCATTTTTCCGACAGACTCCCTGGTCAAAGTCTCGCGGGTGGTTTTCTTCCATCGCGCGAACACAAATGCTCGCGAAAGTGTGCGTATCGTAAAAACCCCCCTGAGCGTCGCTCGTATTCACCCTTCAAGCACATCGGGGGGCAGGTGGGGGTTGAGGGGTCTCGGACCCGCCCCGGGGCCCCTCCCCTCACCACAGGGCGCGACCGGCGACTCGGGGTCGTCTCTCGGGGATGTGCCTGGAGACAAACCCATGTCCGGTCCTAGGCTGCCAGACGCCGAGGCCGGCACGACAGACGAACCCAGAGTGCGGGTCCTCTCGCCTCTCGGGGCCGATTGCAGTGCCGAACCTCCTCGGTCCACAGACCAAGATCAGCCTGGAGCGCCTAAGCCCAAGCACCAGGGGCCTCGGGCCCAATCGCCGTCACGCTCGCTACACACCGTCGAGTCCTGGTCACAAACCGTTGGACATCAGGGGTGTGCCGAGGCGAGGAGGCGGATCTCCTCCAGGGCACGTGGAGCCCCGGCCAACGGGTGGCGCTGGCCGTTGAGCGAGAGCACCAAGGCGTGCAGCTGGTCATAGATCTGGGTGTCCTCGAACCCGGCGAGGACCAGCACCGCCGCCAGATGCACGAGAGGGGACTCGAGGTCAGTCCCCCGGGCAATGTCCGCGAGCTCCTCCTCATGGGCCCGGAGCCAGTCGTCGATGTCGCTCATGTCCGCGCCGGAGCCATGTGGCTGATGAACCAGCCACTCGCCAAAGTAGCGGCGGCCTCGAGAGCGCCCGGTTCTTCGAAGAGATGGGTCGCGCCTGGGACGATCTCGAGCCGGTGCTCGCATCGCAGCCGCGCCTGTGCTCGGCGATTGAGTTCCAGCACCGTGTCGTCGTGACCACCGACGATGAGGAGGGTCGGGGCCGCGACGACCGCCAGTCTGTCGCCGGCCAGGTCGGGGCGTCCGCCTCGTGACACGACGGCGGCAATCTCCGCGCCGGGCTCTCCTGCGGCCCACAGGGCGGCGGCTGCGCCGGTGCTCGCGCCGAAGTACCCGACACGTAACGTCGCGGTCACCGGGTCGGTCCCGAGCCAGCGCGTCACCTCGACGAGTCGGTGCCCGAGGAGGCCGATGTCAAACACGTTGGCCCGATCGACCTCCTCCTCCACCGTGAGGAGGTCGAATAGCAACGTGCCAAGGCCATCGCTATTGAGCACCGAGGCCACGAAGCGGTTGCGGGGACTATGCCTGCTACTGCCGCTCCCGTGGGCGAAGACGACGATGCCCGTCGCCGCCTCAGGCACCGTGAGGTGTCCCGAGAGCCTGACCCGCCCCGCGAGCACCTCGAGGTCCTGGTCCCGCAGTGGGGGATCATCCCCCCCGGACCGGTCGCGCACACCACTCGACGTCGAAGCAGCGTTCACCGCGCCCGGGCCGAGGGCGGCACGCTCGAGCAGAGCGACCACCTCGCCGTCGCTCGTCTGGGTGAAGTCCTCGTAGAACTGGCCGATGGCGAAGAACCTCGCCGGCGTCTCGAGACACACCACCTCGTCGGCGTCCCGGCGCAGCGTGGCCATCGACGCAGGAGGCGCAACGGGGACGGCCAGCACCACCCGGGCGGCGCCCTGGGCCCTGGCCACCTGGCAGGCGGCTCGGGCCGTCGACCCGGTGGCGATGCCGTCGTCGACGACGACCACGGTCAACCCCGCGAGAGACACCGGGGGACGCTCACCCCGGAATCGCCGCACCCTGCGCTCGAGCTCGGCGCGCTCGCGCACCTCCACGGCGGCGAACTCCTCGGCACTGACGCCGGCCGCGACCACGACCCGCTCGTCGACCACCCGCGCGCCACCCTCGC
>JGI12269J14319_10005450_pt1 | contig 11283 bp, 11 predicted proteins | sample PeaSoiSIISIP2007_FD_14319 | JGI IMG/M metagenome (IMG submission 14319) | reverse complement strand
CCCTACCCCTCCGTGGGAGCCACGGAGAACATCCTGTTGGCGGGCGTGCTCGCGCGCGGCCGCACCGTGGTCGAAAACGCCGCGTTGGAACCGGAGATCCTGGATCTGGTCATGATGCTCCAGAACATGGGCGCGATCATCGAACTGGGAACCGACCGAACCATCTCCATCGACGGCGTGGATCGGTTGCGGGGCTGTTCCCACGAGATCCTTCCCGACCGGATGGAAGCGGCGAGCTACGCCTGCCTCGCGCTCGCGACCGGAGGACGCATCTTCTGCCGCAACGCCCGCCAAGGAGACATGATCACCTTCCTGAACGCGGTTCGCCGGATCGGTGCCGACTACGAGGTCCTGGGCGACGGGATCGTCTTCTTCAGAAAGGGACCCCTGCGCGGGATCGACCTGGAGACCGACACCCACCCCGGCTTCATGACCGATTGGCAGCAACCCTTCACGCTGGTCCTGACCCAGTGCGACGGGACCTCGGTGGTCCACGAGACGGTCTACGAGGATCGGTTCGGCTACACCCGCGAGCTGGTGCGACTGGGCGCGAGCATCACGGTCTTCGACAAGTGCCTGGGCGAACTCCCCTGCCGCTTCCGCGCCAACCGCCATCCCCACTCCGCCATCGTCCAGGGACCGTCTTCCCTTCGGGCGGTCGCCGAACCCCTGGACATCTTCGACATCCGCGCCGGCATCACGCTGGTGATCGCGGCCCTCTGTTCCGAAGGGACCTCCGTCCTCAACGGCCTGGAGCACCTGGACCGCGGGTACGAAAACCTTCTCGGCAAGCTCCAAGGCCTGGGCATCCGCGCCGAACGGGTGGCCCCGGGACCCGAGCCCGGGTCCTAGTTTTCCTTCCGGATCCTTCCGTTCCAAGACTCGAGGTCACATGCGACGCGTCCTTGTCACCGGCGGATCCGGATTCCTGGGTTCCCACCTCTGCGACAGGTTGCTGGCATCGGGCGACGAAGTCCTGTGCCTGGACAACTTCTTCACCGGTCGCCGGAGCAACGTCGAACATCTCCTCGGGAATCCGAGATTCGAACTGGTCCGCCACGACGTGGTGGAGCCCATCCTCCTGGAAGTCGATCGCATCTACAACCTCGCCTGCCCCGCCTCGCCGGTCCACTACCAGTACAATCCCGTGAAGACCGTGAAGACCAGCGTGATGGGTGCCATCAACATGCTGGGAATGGCTAGGCGCGTGAAGGCCCGAATCCTCCAGGCGAGCACGAGCGAAGTCTACGGGGATCCGGAACAGCATCCCCAGCGGGAGGAATATTGGGGTCACGTCAACCCCATCGGGATCCGCAGCTGCTACGACGAGGGCAAACGCGTCGCCGAGACCCTCTTCATGGACTACCACCGGCAAAACGGGGTGGACATCCGCATCGCCCGCATCTTCAACACCTACGGTCCGCGGATGCATCCCCGGGACGGGAGGGTCGTTTCCAATTTCATCGTCCAGGCCCTGCGCGGACAGGACATCACCATCTACGGCGACGGGACGCAATCGCGAAGCTTCTGCTTCGTGGACGACCTCGTCACGGGGTTGATCCTCTTGATGGAACATGTGGGCGGTGGCACCCACCTGCCCGTGAATCTGGGGAATCCCGGCGAATTCTCCATGCTGGAACTCGCCAGGAAGGTCCTGGAGGTCAGCGGAAGCGCATCGAAGATCGTCTTCCAGCCGCTTCCCCAGGACGACCCCAGACAGAGGAGACCCGACATCTCCAGGGCGGAGGGCGGATTGGGTTGGAAGCCCCGCGTCGGCTTGGACGAGGGGATCCGGGAGACCGTCCGGTATTTCCGGGACACACTCGAGACCTGACAGTTCGCGGATGGGGAGGCTACTTTCCGCGATTCCCAACCAAGAGGACACCCATGTCATCGCAACCACGCGTCGCCTTCATCACCGGCATCACCGGACAGGACGGATCGTATCTCGCCGAACTGCTCCTGGAGAAGGGCTACTTCGTCCACGGCCTGAAGCGCCGGTCCAGCTCCTTCAACACGGGTCGCATCGACGGGATCTACCAGCACCCGCGCTTCAAGGCGCATTTCGGGGACCTTTCCGACAGCACGAACATCGTCCGCCTTGTCCAGGAGATCCAGCCCGACGAGATCTACAACCTGGGCGCGATGAGCCATGTCGCGGTGAGCTTCGAGGAGCCGGAGTATTCCGCCGACGTCGACGGGATCGGGACGCTCCGCCTCCTGGAGGCCATCCGCACCTGCGGCCTGGAGAAGAAGACGCGTTTCTACCAGGCATCGACCTCCGAGCTCTTCGGTCTCGTCCAGGAGATCCCGCAAAGGGAGACCACCCCTTTCTATCCGCGCAGCCCCTACGCCGTGGCCAAGCTGTACGCCTACTGGATCACGGTGAACTACCGGGAGGCCTACGGCATCTACGCCTGCAACGGGATCCTGTTCAACCACGAGAGCCCCCGTCGGGGCGAGACCTTCGTGACCCGCAAGATCACACGCGGCATCGCGCGCATCAAGGAAGGGCTGGACACCGTCCTGAAGCTGGGGAACATGGACAGCCTGCGCGACTGGGGCCACGCCAAGGACTACGTGGAGATGCAGTGGTTGATGCTGCAGCAGGACCACGCCGAGGATTTCGTCATCGCCACCGGCAAGCAGATCTCGGTCCGTTCCTTCGTGGAGCTCGCCGCCAAGCACGCGGGGATCGGGCTGCGCTGGGAAGGCGAAGGACTGGACGAGAAGGGAATCGACATCGCCACAGGCAAGGCGATCGTGGCGGTGGATCCCCACTATTTCCGGCCCACCGAAGTGGAGACCCTGCTGGGAAGCCCCGAAAAGGCCAAGCAGAAGCTCGGATGGGTCCCCAAGATCACGGTCGAGCAGATGGCCAAGGAGATGGTGGAGAACGATCTCCTCGAGGCCCGGCGGGAGCAAGCCCTGCGGGGTCTCTAAGTTCCAGCGACCGCTTGCTTTTCAGGCCACGTAAAACATAGTTTTACTGGCATGGTCAAGATCATCACCAAGATCGGCAACTCGCAGGGCCTCATCATGGATCAGGCGTTGCTGGAGATGCTCCACCTGAAAACGGGGGATCAAGTCAACATCGAGGTCCACGAAGGTGGAACGGCTACGCTGACGCCGCTGAATCCACAGCCGGCCCCTGGCGAGGTTTCGCAAGCCATCGCCTCTGTCGTGAAGGACTACTCGAAGACGCTGAGTCGATTGGCGTGAGCCGCAATCCCGACAACTGCTTCCACTTGAGCATCGAGTCGGTCCTTGAAATCCACGCCAGCGTCCTGGATTCGTTCGGAGGTGCCGCGGGGATCCGGGACCGGGCCTTGCTGGAATCCGCAGTGGCGGCGCCTCAGGCGAGTTTCGGTGGAATCTCCGTCTACGCGGACCTGGTCGAGATGGCGGCGGCGTACCTCTTCTTCCTCTGCAAGAACCACGCCTTCATCGACGGGAACAAACGAGTCTCCCTCGCGTCCTGCCTGGTCTTCCTGCGATTGAACGGGATGGATCCCCTTGCGGATTCCACGCTCTGGGAGGAGTTGACTCTCGACGTCGCAGCCTCCCGCCTGGACCGCGAACAGACCACCGTCCGTCTCCGCGCGCTGATCGCTCCCTAGGCCCTCGCGATCACCTGCCGTTCGAGCGAGCGGGATGCAGACGCAGCGACACAACCCCGAAGCCGTACGCATCGGTACGGCGAGCGGGTTGGGGAGCAAGTATGCACCCGCACAGCCGAACGGCTATCCGCCGTCTGCCTCGCGGGTCCATTTGAACCATCCCAGGTGGCCGGCGATGGCCGATCGGACGGCGATCGCCACCTGCAAGGGGAAGCACCAGACATAGTCCCCAAGGACCTTCCACCTCTCGAATCGCCAGGCGGCCACAGCGAGAAATCCGAGGTCGAACGGCACTTTGAGAGCCCATACCCCCCACCAGCACCACCCGGGCACCCCGCCCGCGAGCCAGGGAATCCAACCCAGGAGCAACCAGCACCACCAGAGGAAGACGCTCCCGAGCAGGGCCACATAGGCCGAGCTTTCGTACCGACTTCCATTGGATGCCCACCTGGCCCTTTGCTGGAGGACCTGCTGCCAGGAGTCCGCGGGGTGGGTCGCCACCGAAACCGAAGGTTCCATCGCATAGAGAGAAGCACCTCCAGAACGGACCATCCGGTGCACGAGCATGTCGTCGTCCCCGGAGACCAAGCCTTCCAGCCCATGGAAGCCTCCCGAGCGCCTGTAGATCTCGGATCGGTAGGCCAGGGAAGGTGCGGAGGCAAGGAACGGGCGCCCCAGGGCGAATCCTGCGGCTTCGGCTGCCACGAAGGCGAGCATTTCCAGGCGCTGGTAACGGTGGCAGGAACGCCCGTCGCCCAAGCAGTGCTTGGGGCCTTGCACGACGTCCACCCCATCCCGAAAACATCCTGCGAGAGTGGAAATCCAGTGGGGCGGTGGGAGACAATCCGCGTCGGTGGTCAACAGGATTTCGCCACGGGCGGTATCCAAGCCACGGGCCAAGGCGCGTTTTTTCGGACTGGGGACCGCCGGTTCCGTCGCCTCGACCCTCACCAATCGGAACCTGGGAAAGCGCTCCGCCCATTCCGAAAGGATCTCGCGCGTCCCGTCGGTGGATCGATCGTCCACGCACACCACTTCCCAATCCCCGGTGTAATCCTGTCGCTGCAAGGCCTCGAGGGTGGCGGCCACGAAGGACTTTTCGTTGTGCATGGGGACGACCACGGTGACCGAAAGGGTCGGACCCGCCAGGACGGACCTCAATCTCAGCAATCCCACCACCAGCGCGGCGAGGAATGCCACGTAGACGCCGGTGCCGATCAGCACGCAGAGGACGAGAAGCTCGGTCAGGAAGGGCAAGATGCTTCCCGCAACCGGTGGCGATGCCAGCCTTGAACAGGGTTCCAGTGCGGCATTTCGATCGTTTTCTCCGCTGGAGGTGGAACTTGTGCGGTCCGTCACAGATCCGCGGTGGTCATAAAATGCACCATTGCACAAACAAACGGGGGGGAAGTAGACTCCATCATTACCCAATCCCGTCGTTTGGAGGATCCATGAAAACCGTCATCCGCCTCGCCATCGCCACCTTGATGCTCGCCACCGTCTCCCGTGCCCAGGACGCCCAGGAGGGCGTCGATTGGACGGCCCGGACGGTGACCGCCAAGGGGATCGGTGCCGTCAACCCCAACCAACCGCAGGGAGCTGCGCGACCCGGCGCGATCCGCGCGGCCCAGCAACTGGCCTTGCGCAACGCCCTGGAGTTGGTGAAAGGCGTCCCGATCACGTCGTCGACCACCGTCGCGAACGCCATGACCACCGACGACAACGTCCGTTCCAAGGTGGAAGGCTTCGTGCGCGGATTCCAGTTCTCGCCTCCCCGCTACATGGACGACCTCACCGTGGAAGTCACCGTCCAGATCCCGTTGGACGGAGTCGGGGACATCGTTCTCCCCTCGAGCATCCAACCCAAGTCGAGCGTGCAGGCGTGGAGCTGGGGCGGGGATGGCAAAGGATCTCCCCCGGCCGATCTCCATTCCTCCGTCTACACCGGCCTGGTCGTGGATGCCCGCGGTCTGGGCGTGCTGCCCGCCTTGGCTCCCCGCATCCTGGAAGCCGACGGCAGGGAGCTCTACGGCGCCGCCAACGTGGACCGAGCCTGGGCCGCCAAGTACGGGACCGTGGGGTACGCCAAGACCCTGGACGGCGCTCGCGGCCTGAAGGACCGCATCGGCGACAATCCGGCGGTGGTCAAGGCGGTCAAGGCCGCGGGCCCTTCCAAGACGGATCTCGTCATTTCCCCCGAGGATGCGCTCTCCATCAAGAGCGCCGCCCAGAACCTGAAATTCCTGTCCGAGGCCCGCGTGGTCTTCATCGTAGACTGAGGAGAAAGCCCTGCCATGAACCGCAACATCCGACTCGCCGCCCTTTCCCTGATCCCCCTCCTCTTCTCCGCCTGCGGCCCCAAGCGTCTCGCGGGAGGACTGATGGACGATCCCCGCACCCACGCGGACCGGGGCAAGCAGTACTACGACGCGGGAGACAACACCCGTGCCCGGGAGGAATACACCCTGGCCCTCGAACTCGACAAGAAATTCGCCCCGGCCCTGGCCGGCCTGGGGATGTTGGAAGCGAGGTTGCACAATTGGGAGGCCGCCGAGAAGGACATCAAGAAGTCCATCGACTACGACGACGGGATCCCGGACGGATGGATGGCCTGGGGCGTCTATCTGGGGGAGAAATACCGCGGCAAGGACACCGACGACTGGTTGTCGGAGGCCGAAACCGCCTTCGACAAGGCGGTCAAGCGCGGCGAGAAGAACCCCGAGGTCTGGTATCGTAGAGGACAGGTCCGGCAGTGGGCTCTCCAGCTTCGCGAAGCCGGAGACGCCTTCCGCAAGGTCCTGGACATCGACCAGGGCTACACGGCGCAGGCCAACGAGGCTTGGGCCAGGATCCAGAAGATCGAGCGCGCCGCACCCGGAACCCGCGTGGGGAAGAAGATCGCCCTGGTCGATTCCCTGACCCGGGCAGACGCGGCGGTCCTGTTCATCGCCGAACTCCAGCTGGACAGGATCCTGTCGCGCACCCGTGGAGCCGCGGTGGACACAGGCTACCAGGCGCCCGCGGATCCGCGCGAAACCAAGACCGGCGACACCACCAAGGTCCTGGCCAACGACATCTCCGGATACTGGGCGCGCAACTTCATCGACGACGCGCTCAAGCTCGGGATCCGGGGCCTGCAGGTGGGACCCGACGGAGCCTTCCACCCCGACCAGGGACTGGACCGCGCCGAATTCGCGTTCCTCGCGGAGGACGCGCTCATGGCCGCCTTGGGCGACAAGACTTTGGCCACGCGGTACATCGGATCCACGCCGCGCTTCTCCGATGTTTCCGCCGGCAGCCCCTACTACAACGCCATCTGCGACGCGGTGGACCACAACGTGATGAACGCCAACCCGGACGGTTCGTTCGGTGCCTTGCGGCCCGTGTCCGGCGCCGACGCCCTGCTGACGATCCGTCTCATCAAGGAGCTGCGCAAGTGAGGTGCGGTTTCCCTCTTTTCGCGATCCTGGCGATGGCGACCTGGATCGGAGCCCAGGACATCCCCGTGGAAGCGACCGGATATGGAGCCAACCTGGACGCGGCCACCCGGTCCGCGAACCGGGCAGCCATCGAGAAGGGCATCGGGACGGTGCTCACCAGCCAGACGGAGGTGGAGAATTTCCAGGTCAAGAAGGACCTGGTGATCACGCACACGGAAGGCGCGGTGAAGTCCTCGGAGGTGATCCACCAGACGCAGGGCCCCGACGGCGCTTGGGAGGTCACGGTTCGGGCAATCGTCTCCAAGTCGGAACTGCGCGACGACCTGATGGCCCTCTCCATCCTGCGCTCGGCGGTGGGCAATCCCCGGGTGGCCATCCTGATCCGCGAATCCGTGCTCGGGAAGCCCGTGTTGGACGGACCTGTGGAGCACCAGGTGATCCTGGGGTTCCGCTCCCGGGGATTCGAGGTGGTGGATCCTTCCGACGCCCTGCGGGTGAAGCGTTCCAACGAGATCCAGTTGGCGGAAGGTGGCGACCCCAAGGCCGCCGCCTCGGTCGGTTCCGAATGGGGCGCGGAGGTCGTGGTCGTCGGGACCGCGGATGCCACCGAGGCGGACATCTCCCAAAACCCCTACTTCCACAACACCGCGATGAAATCCGCCGCGGGAAACGTCACGCTCAAGGCCATCGACGTGGACACCCGCGAAATCCTGGCTTCGGCCATCGCGAACGCTCCCATGGTGAACGTGAACGCCGATGTCGCAGGTTCCCAGGCCCTGGAAAAGGCCGCCAAGAAGGCGATGGACCAGGACGGGATCATCGATCAGCTGGTGGCGGCGTGGCAGGACAAGGCCAACAACGGACTGCTGCTGCGTGTCCGGGTGGAGGGGATTCCCAACTACCTGGCTTCGCAGACCGTGGTGGAGGAACTGCGCACGGACGCGGTCTCCGTGGAAACGCGCAAGCTCGCCGACCGGACGCTCTTCCTGGATGTGTCCTGGCGCGGCACCGCTTCGGATTTCTGCGCGGCGATGGACGGACGCAAGATCAACAAGGACCGCAACAAGCTGGTGGTCGCCTCGATGGAAGGGAATTCCATCGTCCTCGAAGTGAAGTGAAAGCCAAGCCCAAGAAGGCGGGATACCGCCCCGAAGATCTGGAAGAGATCGTGACTCCTCCCCGGATGCGACCGGTCCAGCTGGTCATGGGGGCGTTCGCCGTGTCCGCCGCCATCACGGGGTGCATGACGGCCCTGGCTCGCCCCGTTTCCGTCGGGCCCAGGGGCCTGGGGCTGGTGCAGCTCCTGGGAATGCTGGGCGTAGCCCTTTGGATCGGCGGATATGCACTCGGATTCTGGCTGTTTTCCAGGCGAACCTCGCGCGAATCATTGGAAAAGGCGGTGCACGCCCCGTTCCGGGGTCCGGCACAGATCGCCGAACAATTCACGGAGGCGGACAAGGTCGCCGGGCAACTGCGGAGGGCCTGGGTCGCACGAGCGGCATCTTGGGGCATCGGCCCCGTGATCTGCCTTCTCTCGTTGCAAGCCGCCATCCAGGGGAACCTCGCCGGAGACAGCGCCGTGATCACCACCGGCATCCTGCCCATGGCCTCGTACGTCGTTCTGCTGCTGATCACCTGGCCCACCCGAACGCGTCTGTTGGTGGTCTTGCGCAAGGCCTACGGAGTTTCGGCGAAGTAGCTTTCCCGGTTCCATGGACTCCCTCTCGGCGCGGGTCACCGCGCGCACCCGCGCGGCGGGCAACATCGTGTGCTTCGGTCTCGACCCCGTCCCCTCCCGAATCCCGTTGGAAGGTCCAAACGAGCAGGTGGTGGAGAAGTTCGGCATGGGGTTCCTGGACGCCTGCCAAAGGCGAGGAACACTGCCCGCCGCGGTCAAGCCCAACAGCGCCTATTTCGAAGCCTTGGGCACCGGAGCCCTGGCGGCGCTCGAACGCATCTGCGCCGCCTGGCGGGAAGCCGGCGTGCTCGTGGTGTTGGACGCCAAGCGCGGGGACATCGGTCGTTCCTCCGGAGCCTACGCCCGGGCGGCGTTCGGGACCTTCGGCGCCGACATCGTGACCGCGGCCCCGTACATGGGCCGCGACTCGGTGGAACCCTTCCTGACGGAATCCGACAAAGGAGTCTACCTGCTCCTGCGCACTTCCAATCCGGGCGCGCGCGATTTCCAGGATCTGGTGCTGGGAGGCGAACCTCTGTACCTGCACGTGGCGCGCACGGCGCTCTCCTGGAAGGGTGCCGAGAACCTCGGATTCGTGGTGGGGGCTACGGCTCCGCAGGAGTTGGAATCCATCGCCGGCTGGTTCCGGTCGGAGGGCGCCACCGCATCGTTCCTGATCCCCGGGGTGTCCGTTCCCGGAGTTCCTGGCGGCCAAGGCGGAGGGATCGGCGAAGTCGTGGCCCGACTGCGGGCGGCGGGCTCCGATCCTTGGGGGCACCTCGTCAACGCGAGCTCGGGACTCGACTACGCCTGGGAGCGCGACGGGAACAAGTCCCGCTGGGCCGAGGCCGGTGCGGAAGCCATGCAGGAATTGGCGGAATCCGCGGGCCTTTGATCGGAGAAACACGACCGGAACGGGACGAGCTTTTTTGAGATTGCGACAGAGGCTCATTTTGATTAGGTTCGGTCCATGCGCGCGGCCGATGTCCCGAAGGATTCGATCCTTGTTTCGAACACGGCGATTCCATACCCGGCCGCGGAGCGTTCCCCTCCAGTGGTCGGCCTCGTGCAGGGCCGGATCGCCTCGGTCGAAGGGTTGAGAGGCCTGGCCTTCCTCGTCGTCCACATGTTCCACACCCGGTACTTCGGGCCCGCAACGGGCACATTCCATCTGGGCTGGGTCTATGCTCTCGTCACGGGCCAAGGCTGGATCGGAGTCGACCTGTTCTTCGTGCTCTCGGGTTTTCTCATCACGGGAACGATCTTCAGGGGAATGGAAGACAGGAATTGGGTCGGTCGTTTCTACCTGCGGCGAGCCCTCCGGATCATGCCCCTGTACTTCATGGTCCTCCTGGGGACGCTGTTCCTCGTGCCCCTCTGCTTCGGGTGGACGGAGCCCCTCGTGGCGGCCCCGCGCGCCAACATCGCCTGGTATCTGACGTTCACCCACAACTGGTTGAACCTGAAGGGGAACGGCTGGCCGGGTGGCGACGCGCTGATCGGGCAGCTGTGGTCGCTGGCCGTCGAGGAGCAGTTCTACCTGGTCTGGCCGCTCGCCGTCGCGGTGCTGGCCCGTCGATGGTTGGGCACCTTGGCGCTGGGAATCCTCCTCGCCGTTCCCCTGATCCGCTTCCTGATGATCTGCGATGGTTGGAAATACGAGGCGATCTACGCGTTGACCATCTGCCGTGCGGACACCCTGGCCGCGGGGGCGATGGTGGCCATCCTCGCCTCGAAGAACCGTCTGCCGTCTCCTCGAACCGCCTGGGCGATCGCCTTGGCGGGGATGGTGCTTTTCTTCGCTTCGAGCCAACTGATCCAGCATTTCGGGAGCGGAACCAGGGTGTTGCAACTGCAAAACGCGTCCTTCACCTGGAGCCTCGCCATGTGGGCTGGATTCTTGATCGTCGCCCTGAAACGGGGGCCGTTGGCGAGCCTGCTCTCCTTCAAGCCCCTGCGGTTCGTCGGATTCTACAGCTATACCCTCTACCTCGTATCCTATCCGACCTGCTTCATCGCAGGCACGTACTGGAAACGGACCTTCGGGGAGACGTCCACGGCGGGCCATTTCCTCTTCATGGGCAGCACCTTCGCCGCCTGCATGCTGATCTCGGTGGCCAGTTGGCACCTCGTGGAGAAGCGATTCCTGTCCTTCCGAGGGAAGGCTCCAGTCTTCAGATGACCACCGGACCCGCGAGTCTGGTTTCCTAACTTTCCCCATTCCTTCCGACGGCATCAGCCCGAGATCCGGACTGTGCCCAACTGCATCCACGGAGCCATGAATGAGCCAGTTGTCCGCCCTCCAGACCGCCCGCAAGACCTACCAACCCAAGCTGCCCCCGGTGCTTCGCAAGGGTCCTGGATCCGTGCAGGTGAAGTTCGGTGCAGCAACGGAGTCGGTGGCCGACCAGGCCGCGGTCAAGGCTCTCTTTCCGAAGACCTACGGGCAGCCGGTGGCCGAATTCGTGTCCGGTTCCTCCAAGCTCGCGGGCCCCCTGACCGTGGGCGTGGTGCTCTCGGGCGGCCAGGCACCAGGTGGCCACAA
>JGI12269J14319_10005444_pt1 | contig 11290 bp, 9 predicted proteins | sample PeaSoiSIISIP2007_FD_14319 | JGI IMG/M metagenome (IMG submission 14319) | reverse complement strand
GCCATCGGCGCCGGCCTCCCGGTGCACGAGCCCACCGGCAACATGGTCGTCGACATCGGCGGTGGCACCACCGAGGTGGCGGTCATCTCCCTGGGCGGCATCGTCACGAGCCAGTCGGTCCGCATCGGCGGTGACGAGCTCGACGAAGCCATCATCTCCTACATCAAGAAGGAGTACAGCCTGGCGTTGGGTGAGCGCACAGCCGAGGAGATCAAGATCGCACTGGGCTCGGCCTTCGCACTCGAAGAAGAGCTGCATGCCGAGATCCGGGGCCGCGACCTCGTGACCGGCCTCCCCAAGACGGTGGTGGTGTCTACCGAGGAGATCCGCAAGGCCATCGACGAGCCGGTGTCGGCCATCATCGACGCCGTCAAGGTGACGCTCGACAAGACCCCGCCCGAGCTGGCCGCCGACATCATGGAGCAGGGGATCGTGCTCACCGGTGGCGGCGCCCTGCTGCACGGCCTCGACGCCCGGCTCCAGGAGGAGACCGGGATGCCCATCGTGGTCGCCCGCGATCCCCTCAACTGCGTGGCGATCGGCAGCGGCCAGTGCCTCGAGGAGTTCGAGGCACTCAAGCAGGTCCTCATCACGTCCTCTGCCGGGTGATGGGCGCCCGCGCCAGGCGCGGCGCTCGCTTCGCCTTGGCGGGTCGNAACCCTCTGTCCCGGCGGTCGCGCGCCGGCGGTGCCGGCATCAGTCTCTGAGAACGGTCCCTGAATGCCGAGGAGGACACGGCGCGCGCGGCGGGCTCGGCGGGGGCTGACCGTCGGGCTCCTGGTCCTGGCTTCGATCGCCATCATCACGCTCGACTACAAGGGCCAGGCCCATGGTGTGATCTCAGGTGCCAAGCGGGCCGCTCACGACGCCTTCTCACCCGTGCAACGTGGCGTCGACGCGATCGTCCATCCCGTGGGGAGCTTCCTCTCCGGTGCAGTGCACGGCGGTGACCTCGAGACCCAGAACGCCAAGCTGCGACGCGAGATCGGTGCCCTCCAGCGCGAGACGCTGATCAGCCAGGCGGCCCGGAACCAACTGCGCGCCCTGGAGCGGCTCGATCAACTTCCGTGGGTCGGTGACATCCCGACGGTCACCGCGCAGGTCAACGCGTTGAGCCCGTCGGACTTCGCCGCCACCGTTCAGCTCGACAAGGGCACGACCAGCGGCGTGGCCGACGGCATGCCGGTGGTGGGGGGCGCCGGGCTCGTCGGCCAGGTCACGGAGGTGTGGTCGTCGGGATGCACCGTGCGCCTCGTCACCGACGTGGCGTCGTCGGTGGGGGTGCGCTTCGGCAGCGCGGGGAACCTCGCCCTGGTCCAGGGTTCGGGCCTGGGACGAGATCTCGCTGTGAACCTCGTGGCCCCGGGAACGGCCCTGCACAAGGGCGAGGTGCTCACCACGAGCGGGCTGCAGAACGCGCAATACCCTCCCGACATCCCTGTCGCCTACGTGAAGTCGTTCTCCTCGACACCGTCGGCCACCCAGGAGACGGTCACGGCCCGGCCCCTCGCCGATCTGGCGGTGCTGCAGTACGTCGACGTGCTCCAGTGGAGCGCGGCGCCATGACGCGCTGGCGCGCCGGGCAACGTATCAGCGGGAGTCTGACGACGGCGGACGTGGCGCGCGGCACGATCGTGATCGTGGTGGTGCTCGTGGTGCAGCACACCCTCCTCGACGACGTGCGGGTGGACGGGGCGCATCCCGACCTGATGCTCCTGTTGCCCATGGCGGCGGGGTATGCGGCCGGTCCTGACCGGGGTGCGGTCTTCGGCTTCTTCACGGGTCTCGTGGCCGATCTGTTCCTCCCCACCACCTTCGGATTGTCCGCCCTGGTGGGATGCCTGCTGGGCTTTGCCACGGGCACGGCGACGCGGGGGCTGGTCCGCAGCTCGTGGTGGCTGCCCTCGGTCGTGGCGGTGGTGGCGACAGCCGCGGGCATGGGCGCGTACGCGATCCTGGGGGCCGTGCTCGGTGACCCCGGGATGCTGAGGACCTATCTGGTGCCGGCGCTGGCGGTGTCGACACCCTTCGCGGCGCTGCTCGCCGTGCCCGTGCTGCGCTTCGTGTCCTGGGCCGTGCCCGAGCCCGGGCCCAGCCACGGCACGCCCGCGGCCGGGGGCGTGCGGTGAGGATCGGTCGCCGTCGCTTCGCCCTGAGGCTGCGCAGCGCCGACACCCCGCGACGCGCCCCGCGCCCGGCCAGGTTCTCGGCCAGCCGCCTCCGCCATCCCTTCCGGGGCACGCACGTCTACCCCAAGCCCAAGACACCCCGCCCGGCGCGCTCGCACGAGCCCACCGGACCACGCATGCGTCCTCGCCGCTCGGTCGTCGACCGGGTCATGGCGGTGAGCGAGCCCTCGGCACCGCGCACGGTGATCCGACTGCGCGTGTTGGGGCTCGTCGTCGCCGCCTTGTTCTCGCTCATGTTCATCCGGCTGTGGTACCTGCAGATCCTCGACACGACCGCGTACTCCAAGACCGTGACGGCCAATCAGGTCCGCGACGTCGAGGTCCCCGCCCCGCGCGGGCTCATCACCGACCGGAACAGCGACATCATCGTGGGCGACCAGGTGACACAGGACGTCACCTTGTCGAGGGTGTCGGCCCAGGAGCACCCCGAGGTCGTCGGGCAGCTCGCCGCCCTGTTGGGGATCTCGTCCGCCCAGATCCAAGCCGACCTCGCCAACGACCAGTACAGCCTGTACAAGCCGGTGCCGATCCTCGAGAACGCCCCGCTCTCCGACGTCCTCTACATCGGCGAGCACGCCTCGATGTTCCCCGGGGTCTCCGCCGTCGCCGACACCAACCGCACCTACCCGCTGGACCAGACCGGGGTGCAGATGTTCGGGTACGTGGGCCAGATCACGAGCCAACAGCTCCAGGCCAACCAGAACCAGGGGTACCAGCTCGGCGACCTCTTCGGCCAGAGCGGGCTCGAGAACCAGTACCAGGCCTACCTGCGGGGCCGCCCCGGCACCGACAAGGTCGAGGTGGACGCGCACGGACAGGTGGTGGGCAGCCTGGGCGAGACACCGCCTACCTCGGGGGACGACGTCGTGACCAACATCGACTCCGGGCTCGAGCAGACCCTCCAGCAGGCGCTCGACGCCGAGATCGCCTCGCTCAAGGGCAAGTCCACCGAAGGCGCTGCGGTCGCCCTCGACCCCCGGACGGGGGCGGTCCTGGCCCTGGTGTCGTCGCCGACCTACGACCCGACGTGGTGGACCAACGGGATCTCCACGGCGCATTTCCGCGCCATCCAGTCCACGGGCGCGCTGAACGACAATGCCATCCAGGGCCTCTACACCCCGGGGTCGACGTTCAAGCTCGCCACGGCCACGGCTGCGCTGCAGACCGGTCTCATCTCCCCGGGCTACACCTTCGACGACACCGGGGCATACACCATCCCGGGGTGCGCGGTGGGGGGGGCGGGTTGCGCCACCTACCACGACAACGAGGGTGAGGTCGGTGGCACGATCGACGTGTCCCAGGCCCTCACGGTGTCGAGCGACATCTTCTTCTACAACCTGGGTGTCCAGTTCTGGGACGACTACAAGGCCAACGGCCGCTACGGCGAGTACCCCATCCAGGACGCGGCCGCCCAGCTCGGCTTCGGGGACGTGACGGGCATCGACCTTCCCGGCGAGACCCACTACGCCCGGGTCGACTCACCGAAGGTGGTGGCCCGCGAGCACGCCCAGGACCCCAAGGACTACCCCAACGACTTCTGGGGTACCGGGAGCAACCTCGAGCTCGCCTTCGGCCAGGGCGGAACGGTGATCACACCGCTCGAGCAGGCTGTGGCCTACGCCACCTTCGCCAACGGGGGCACCCGGTACGTCCCCGAGGTGGCCGCCGGCATCGTGAACGCGCAGGGCAAGGTGGTCCGGGCCGTCGCGCCTAAGGTGGCCGGGCACGTCACGTACTCGCCTGCGGACTACCAGGCCCTGCTCCAGGGGTTCGAGGGCGTCGTGCAGAACTCCAAGGGCACGGCCGCCCCCGCCTTCACCGGCTTCCCCCTCTCCACCTTCCCCCTGGCGGGCAAGACCGGCACGGCCACCACCAACGAGCAGCAGCCCAACTCCTGGTTCGTGGGCTGGGGCCCGGTGCCCGACCCCCGGTACCTCATCGCCGTGGTGGTCCAGGGTGGGGGGTTCGGGTCCCAGGCGGCCGCACCGGTGGCGCGCCTGGGGTTCGACTACCTCGTCGCCCACCCCGAGGCCCCGGCCCACCTCGCCCCGCCGCCCTCGGCGGTGGCCGTGGCGCCCACCCTTCCTCCCCCCGTGACCACCACCACCTCGACCCCGGGCGGGCCCTCGACGACCACCGCGACGGCGCATTCGAAGACCGGCTAGAGGAGGGAGTGGGCCAGGGCCCGGGCCCCGCACCGACCACGGCGGGGACGGCTCTAGACTCATCGGCCACATGACCTCTCTGTGGCCAAGGATCGAGCCTCTCCTGGCCCAGGTCACGAAGCCCGCCCGGTACATCGGCGGTGAGCTGGGGGCGCGCCGACCGGACCACGTGCCCGGGCGCGTGACCTGGTTGCTGCTGTACCCCGACACGTACGAGATCGGGTTGCCGAACCAGGGGCTCCAGATCCTGTACGAGATCCTGAACGAGCGCGAGGACGCCCTGGCCGAGCGGGCTTACGCACCGTGGACGGACATGGAGGCGGCCATGCGCGCCGCTTCGGTCCCGCTGTTCTCCCTCGAGGGCAGCCTGCCGGCGGGGGAGTTCGACGTCCTGGCGTTCAATCTCTCGGCCGAGCTCACCTACACCAACGTGCTGAACATGATCGACCTGGCCGGTGTGCCGGTCAGGGGCGCGGAGCGTGACGCCTCGCACCCCCTGGTCGTGGCCGGGGGCCACTGTGCCTTCAATCCCGAGCCCCTGGCCGACTTCGTCGACGCCTTCGTCCTCGGAGACGGGGAGGAGGTGGTGGGGGAGCTCACCGAGGTCATCGGGTCGTGGCAGGCCACGGGGGGAGCGGGGCGTGACGACCTGCTGCGCTCGTTGGCCTCGGTGCCCGGGGTGTACGTCGCATCGTGGTATGAGCCGACCTACGCCGGGGGGCGCCTCACCGCTGTGAGCCCACGGGTGGGTGATGTGCCCGAGCGGGTGGAGAAGCGGACCATCGCGGATCTCGGACAGTGGCCCTATCCCAAACAGCAGCTGGTACCGCTGATCGAGGTCGTCCACGACCGGCTCAACGTCGAGGTGTTCCGGGGCTGCACGCGCGGGTGTCGCTTCTGCCAGGCGGGGATGATCACCCGGCCCGTGCGCGAGCGCCCGGCCGCGCAGGTGGATCAGATGGTGCGTGACGGGCTCGACCGCACCGGCTACGACGAAGTCACGCTGACGTCGCTGTCGAGCGCCGACTTCTCTGGCATCGGGGATGTGGTGTCGACGATCATCAACGATCCCGAGTGCTCGGGCCAGGTTTCGGTGAGCCTTCCCAGCCTGCGGGTGGACGCCTTCACCGTGGGCCTGGCGGCCGAGATCCAGAAGGTTCGGCGCACCGGTCTGACCTTCGCCCCCGAAGGCGGGACATGGCGCATGCGTCAGGTGATCAACAAGCTCATCCGTGAGGAGGATCTCTACGCGGCGGTCGACGCCGCCTTCTCCCAGGGTTGGCGGCGGGTGAAGCTGTACTTCCTCATCGGCCTGCCCACCGAGACCGACGAGGACGTGCTCGGGATCGCCCACCTCGCCGGCGCGTGCGCGGACATCGGCCGGCGCTACCACCGCAACGTGACGGTCACCGCGTCGGTGGGCGGGTTCGTACCCAAGGCGCACACTCCCTTCCAGTGGTTCGGCCAGAACACGATGGAGGAGCTGCGGCGCAAGGTGGGGCTCCTCAAGGATGCCGTGCGCAGCACGCGGGGTGTGACACTGCGCTGGCACGATCCCGAGGCGACGGCGGTGGAGGGCCTCGTGAGCCGGGGCGACCGTCGCATGGGCGCGGTCATCGAGCACGTGTGGCGCCACGGTGGCACGTTCCAGGAGTGGTCCGAGCACTTCGACCTCGGTCTGTGGAGGAGCGGGCTCGAGGCTGCCGGGCTCGACCTCGCCGACGTCGTCTACCGCCATCGCGACGAGCACGAGGTCCTGGCGTGGGACCACGTCTCGGCCGGGCTGCATCGCGACTTCCTGTGGCAGGACTTCCAAGAAGCCCTGGCCGAACACGGCCTGGCGGACTGCCGATGGACGCCTTGCTACGACTGTGGCGCGTGCACCGGGCTCGGGGTCGAGCACATGGTGGCCTCCGCGGTCGCACCGGCGGGCGGGAGCCAGGGCACCGGGCAGAACCTGGCCGGTGCCGGCACCGTGCCCGTGCGGTTCCTCGAGACCGCCGGGGCCGCCCCGGGGCCAATTGCCACTGGAGCGCTTCCCCGGTGAGGGTCCGGGCTCGCTTCACCAAGATCGGCAAGGTGCGGTGGACCAGCCACCGCGACGTGGCGCGCATGTGGGAGCGGGCTCTGCGCCGCAGCCGGGTGCCGGTGTCCTACACGGCGGGGTTCACGCCCCGCCCCCAGCTCAGTTTCGGGCTGGCGCTCCCCACGGGCTGCGAGTCGACCGCCGAGTACCTCGACGTCGTGTTGGACGAGCACGTCGAACCGGTGGAACTGGCGCGGGGAGTCGGGTCGATGTTGCCCGAAGGAGTCGACGTCGTGGGGGCCGGTGTCGTCGAAGCCGGCACCAATTCGCTCCAGGAGGACGTGTCCTCGTGCACGTGGGAGATCCTCGTGCCCGGCGTCACCCCGGTGGAGCTCGACGCGGCCATCGGTCGCGCCCTCGACGCCGACTCTCTTCCCATCCGGCGCGAGCGCAAGGGACGTGACGTGGTCGACGACCTGCGTCCCTCGGTGCTGGCGCTTTCGTGTGCCGGTCCCGACGCGCACGGTGCCCTGCTCCTCGCAGAGCTCGGGACCCGGCCGCGCGGTGTCCGTCCCTCCGAGCTCGCCCAGGCGCTGGGAGTGGAGCTCGGGTTGTCCCGCAGAACATGTCAATGGATCGAGCGCGACGGCTCCCGCTGGGAGCCTCTCATGGCGGGCGCCGCGGGCGCCGCTGTCGTATGGGAGCGCGCGTCGTGAGCAGTACGAGAAGGGATCGTTCCCATGTCCGAAACGAGCGCCGGGCAGCCGGCGGCGGAGCCGACCGGCCCGCCCTCTGCACCCGCATCCAGCGACCCCGGGGTGCACAACCCCCTCGAGGGGGTTGCCTCCTCCCCCCGGGTTGTCCCCGACAGCCCCATCGGCCCGGTGGGGGAGGCAGCCACCGACACGGGAGGGCGCGAACCGGCCCCCCCGGCCGGCGANACCGCCGCTAGCGACNCTGCCGCTAGCGACACCGCGAGGGGCGCGGGGTCCGGCGACACCCCCGCCGGCGACGCCTCGGCGGGAGGCACGTCGCGCCCCGCCACGTCGGGGGCGCGACGACGTCGCCGGCGCCCGGCCGGGTCACGCCCGCCCGGCCCCGGCGTGCCCGCGGCTCCCGGTGGTGCGGGGGACCAGGAAGGCGACGGCGCCGAGTCGGCGGCGTCCGGCGACGAGAGGCCCGAAACAGATGCCGGCGCCGACGAGGGAGAGACCCCCCCCGTAGTCGACGGCGCTGGACCGGTCCCTTCCGCGGTGGGCGCGCCAGCCCCCAAGGTGGGCGACGCGAAGCGTGTCGTCGAGCGGCCCAGGATCGGCGACACCCGGCCGGCACCCCCGCCGGTGGCACCGGTGGCGCCGGTACCCGTGATTCCGCCGGCCACCCCCGTGCCGCGCGCCGTGCCGGTGTCGGTGCCGGTGTCGGGCAATGAGGATGACGACGGGGCAGGCGAACCGGAGGCCGGGCCCAAGGCGCCCGGTGGGCGCTCCCGCCGCCGCAGTGGCCGTGAGCGGCGGGGCCGCCCGGTGGGTCGGTATCTCATGTGCGTCCACGTCCGCCCCCACGCCACGCAGATCGCCGTGCTCGAGGGTCGGACCCTTGTCGAGCACTACGTGTCGCGGGCCGCCGACGATGCCACCCAGATCGACGGCAACATCTACCGCGGCCGTGTGCAGAACGTGCTCCCGGGCATGGAGGCGGCGTTCATCGACATCGGCACCCCCAAGAACGCGGTGCTCTACCGCGGGGACGTGCGCTACGACCTCGACGACATCGAGACGGCGCGGGGCGCCTCGCCCCGCATCGAGGAGATGCTGCGGCCCGGCCAGGTGATCTTGTGCCAGGTCACGAAGAACCCGATCGGTGCCAAGGGCGCCCGCCTCACCCAGGAGGTGTCGCTCCCCGGGCGCTTCGTCGTCATGGTGCCCAACTCCAGCGCGTTCGGCATCTCCAAACGCCTCGACGACAACGAGCGCAAGCGCCTGCGCCGGATCGTGGACGAGGTGCGGCCCAGTGGCCACGGGCTGATCGTGCGCACGGCCGCCGAGGGGGCGAGCCAGGACGAGCTCCGCCACGACGTCGAGCGACTCGTGTCGCTGTGGGTGGCGATCGAGGCCGAGGCCAATCGATCGAACGCCCCGGGCTTGCTCTACCGCGAGCCCGACCTGGCGGTACGGATCGTGCGCGAGGAGTTCAACCGCGAGTACCGCAACGTGGTCATCGACGCCCCCGACCTCTACGCCCAGGTGCGCGACTACATCGAACAGGTGAACCCCGAGCTCGCCGATCGCGTCGAGTACTACGACCCCGTGGTGGAGAACCTGCCCATCTTTGAGCGCTTCCACGTGCACGAGCAGCTCCACAAGGCGCTCGACCGCAAGGTGTGGTTGCCCTCTGGTGGTTCGCTCATCATCGAGCGGACCGAGGCCCTCACCGTGATCGACGTCAACACGGGAAAGAACGTGGGCAAGTCGAACCTCGAGGAGACCGTCTACCGCAACAACCTCGAGGCAGCCGAGGAGATCGCCCGGCAGCTGCGGTTGCGCGACATCGGGGGGATCATCGTCATCGACTTCATCGACATGGAGATCCGCGAGAACCGGGACAAGGTGTCGTCCGCCCTGCGTGCCGCGCTGGCGCGGGACAAGACGCGGACCCAGGTGTTCGACATCTCGGAGCTGGGCCTGGTGGAGATGACCCGGAAGCGGGTCTCCGAGGGCCTGGTCGAGTCGCTCTCGAGCACCTGCACCGTCTGCGGCGGGCGCGGGATCGTGCTCGACGACTCCCTGCTGTAAGATCGTCGGGCTATGTACGCGGTGATCCAGAGCGGAGGCAAGCAGGAGCGCGTGGCCGAGGGCCAGCAGCTGCGCGTGGAGCTTCTCGGGCTCCCCGAGGGCAGCGAGGTTGAGCTCTCCCCCGTGCTGGTGGTGGACGACGAACGCGTGCTGGCCACCCCCGCCGAGCTGGCCGGGACCGTGGTGTCGGCCCGGGTGGTGGGCCAGGAGCTCGGGCCCAAGATCCGGGGGTTCACGTACCAGGCCAAGGCCCGGCGCCGGCGGCGCTGGGGACATCGCCAGCAGTACGACACCGTCGAGATTCTGTCGATCACGGTCCCCACGGGCCGCTGAGACCGGCGCACAGGAGGGGATCCCATGTCGAAGACCAAGGGCGGCGGCTCCACCCGCAACGGCCGCGATTCCAAGTCCAAGCGCCTGGGCGTGAAGGCCTATGACGGCATGACCGTCCCGGCCGGCGCCATCATCCTGCGCCAGCGGGGCACGAAATTCCATCCCGGCGAGAACGTCGGGCGNGGCGGCGACGACACGCTGTTCGCGATGGCCGAGGGCGTGGTGAGCTTCGGCACCCGCAAGGGCCGCCGCCAGGTGAGCGTCCGCGCCGAGCCCTGAGCCGGGGCCACCCCGCCCGGCGTCACGCCGGGGGGCGGGGCAGTGCCCCGTAGGATCGCAGCCGTGTCCGGGTTCGCTGACGAAGCCCAGGTCCACGTGAAGGCGGGCAACGGCGGCGCCGGTGCGGTGTCGTTCCGCCGGGAGGCCCACGTGTCGCGCGGCGGCCCCGACGGGGGCGACGGGGGCGATGGAGGCGACGTGTGGCTCGTGGCCTCGTCCAACCAGGCGTCGCTGCTGGGGTTCCGTGACCACCCCCATCGGCGCGGGGGCGATGGCAAGCACGGACAGGGAAAGCGACGCCACGGTTCCCGGGGCCAGCCGCTCGAGGTTCCGGTGCCCGTCGGCACCGTGGTGCGCGGGCCCGGCGGCGTCGTCCTCGCCGATCTGGCCACGGCCGGGGACAGGTGGCTGGCCGCCGGCGGCGGTCGGGGCGGCCGCGGCAACGCCCGCTTCCTGAGCAATCGCCGCCGTGCCCCCGCCTTCGCCGAGCAGGGCGAGGCCGGCGAGGAGCGCTGGCTCGACCTCGAGCTCAAGCTTCTCGCCGACGTGGCCCTGGTGGGGTTCCCCAATTCCGGCAAGAGCACCCTGATCTCCCGCATCTCCGCCGCCCGCCCGAAGGTGGCCGACTATCCCTTCACCACCCTCGAGCCCCATCTCGGGGGGGAGGCCGAGTTCGTGGTGGCCGACGTCCCGGGCCTGGTGGAGGGGGCGGCCGAGGGTCGGGGCCTCGGCCACCGCTTCCTCCGGCACGTCGAGCGGGCCCGGGCCCTCGTGGTCCTGGTGGACCTCGCTCCCGCCGATGGGCCGTCCCCGGCCGACCAGGAACGGATCCTCCTGGCCGAGCTGGGCCGGTACCGTCCCGAACTGCTCGAGCGACCCCGTCTCGTGGTCGGTTCGAAGCTCGATCTCGTCTCCGAGCCGGTGGAGGGCGGGCCCTGGCTCACGATCTCGGCGGTCACCGGCACCGGGATCCCCGAGCTGCTGGCCCGGCTGACCGGGATCGTGGCCGAGGCACGCGCCGCCGACGCCGGGCCGACCCGGTCGGTGGTGATCCACCGCCCGCTCTCCGAGGAGATCGAGGTGGCCCGGGCCGATGACGGATCCTTCGTCGTGCTCGGTCGACCCGCGCTGCGGGCCGTCGCCCTCTCGGATCTCACCGACCACGACGCCGTCGACTACGTGCAGCACCGTCTGCGCCGCCTCGGCGTGGAGCGCGCCCTGGTACGGGCCGGGGTACGCGACGGCGACGTCGTGCACCTGGGCGCGCTGAGCTTCACCTACCAGCGCGACGAGGGGATCGACGCCGCGGTGGGGGAGGCGGCCCCGCCCGAGGCCCGGCGGGGTGGTCGGCGCGGACGGGGGGACACGAGGTGACCGGGCCTGGGGTGTCGGTCCCGGGGACGACGGGTGCGGCGGGGCCGCCAGCGGGGGCGGCCCGTACGGTGGTCGTGAAGGTCGGGTCCTCCTCGATCACGGGTGACGCGGGCGTGGACAGCGCGGCCGTGG
>JGI12269J14319_10005443_pt1 | contig 11291 bp, 9 predicted proteins | sample PeaSoiSIISIP2007_FD_14319 | JGI IMG/M metagenome (IMG submission 14319) | reverse complement strand
CCTGCCGATCACCTTCAGCTATGACCTCGAGATCGGCTCGACGAGGTACTTCACCGGCCTTGACAGCGGCGAGGTGCCACTGCTCCTGCTGTTCAGCGGGACGGTCTTCGGATCCGCTGGCGGCAGGCTGAGCGTGCAGCAGGTCCCGTGGAGCTGCGAGACGCCCTACCGCCTCCCGGTCAGCGTCTGGCGCGAGGCGATCGACGCGCACTTCCCGAACAGCGCCTGGATCAAGATGAGCACAGCCACGCTCGACGAGCTTGCCCGGTTCAAGACCAGGCGCGCACTGCCGACCTGGGACGCGACGCTGTCGGCCCTGCTCGCGCTGGCCGCCGGGACCAACGAGACGGCCGCCCGGACCACCGAGACGGCCGCCCGGACCACCGAGACGGCCGCCCGGACCACCGAGACGGAGCAGCCGTGACTCCTGACTCAGCGGCTCTTGACCATGCGCGCAAGGTCGCGGACGCCGTCCTCTACGAGGGCTACCTGCTGTACCCGTACCACCGCGCCGCGCAGAAGAACCAGGTCAGATTCCAGTTCGGCGTGCTGATGCCGCCGGCCTACGGCGACCTTGATCCGTCCGAGCCATCGGCCAGCCAGACCGAGTGCCTGCTGGAATGCGGCGACCAGGCGCGGGTGCTTGTGCGAGTCCGGTTCCTGGAATTGCAGCGCCGTACGGTGCAGGAAGTGATGCCCGGGACCGGTGAGCTGCGCGACGTTGAGACGCTTCTGATCGACGGAACCGAGTTCAGCCGCTGGGACGAGGCCACCGAGCGGGAGCAGCAGGTCGTGGCGACCGTGGCCGACCTGCTCGGCACCGACACCGACCTGCCGGTATCCGTCGGGGCCGGGCAGACCTGCGAGGACCTCACCAGCTCAGCCGGCGCCCCCGCCGGGAGGCTGATCCGCCGCTGGGCAGCGCTGCACGGCGTCGTCCGGCTGCACGCGGAGCGGGTCGCCGGCCCTTACGGCGCGCTCAGGCTGCGGGTCAGGATCGAGAACCACACCGTGCCTGACCCGCCGCCGTGCGACCGGGACGACGCTCTCCGGCATGCCCTGATCGCCGCGCACACCCTGATCAGCGTGCCCGGCGGGTCGTTCATTTCGATGACCGACCCGCCCCAGTGGGCCGCGGCCGAGGTAGCGGCGTGCGTGAACATCGGCACCTGGCCGGTCCTGGCCGGGCCGCAGGACTGCCACGACCTGATGCTGTCCTCGCCGGTCATCCTCTACGACCATCCCGAGATCGCGAAGGAGAGCGCCGGGGATCTGTTCGACGCCACCGAGATCGACGAGATCCTGACGCTCCGTACCCTCGCGCTGACCGACGCCGAGAAACAGGCAGCCCGCGCCACCGACGCTCGCGCCGCCGAGCTGATCGACCGGGTGGACGGCCTGCCGCCGGAGATGCTCGAACGCATGCACGGCGCGATCCGGTACCTGAGGGCGGCGCCCGCCGCGCTGCCCCCGGTGACCGCCACCGGACCGGGCGACGACCTGTTCGCCGAGCGGCCCTCGGTCCCCTGGTGGGACCCGGGCTCGGACGCGTCCGTGTCGCCCGACTCCGACCACGTCATCATCGACGGCGTGCCGATCGCGCGCGGCAGCCTGGTCAGGATGCGCCCGGGCGCCCGCCGCGCCGACGCGCAGGACCTGTTCCTGGTCGGCCGCGAGGCACGAGTGGAAGCGGTGCTGCACGACGTGGACGGGAACGTGCACCTGGCGGTGACCCCGGAGCATGATCCGGCTGCCGACCTGCACCGAAGCCACGGCAGATTCCTCTACTTCGCCACTGACGAGATCGAGCCCATCGAGCCTGCCCGCCACGGTCGGGCCCGGCCAGAGGAGGAAACGGCATGATCATCAAGCTGATCAAGGCAGCGATACTCGCAGCGGTCCTGGCGGCCGTCGTCCAGTCGCTGCCCGATATCAAGCGGTACCTCGAGCTGCGCGAGATGTGACGCGACGGGCACCGAAGCGCGCAGGCAAGCGGAACTCGTCCGATCCGACCAGTGAGGCAGGATTTCATGGAGACGATCATCGGATTCGCGGCCGGCTTCCTGGTCGGCACCCGCGAGGGCAGGGCCGGTCTCGAGCGGATACGCACGTCATTGCGGGATATCGCGAACTCGCCGCAGACGCGCCGCCTGGCGTCCGACGCGATCACCCTGGCCGGCTCGATGGCACGGCACGCCTGCGCCAACGGCGTCGGCGGCGCCGCCAGCGGCGTGGCGGGCCTGCTGCTTGACCGGGCCGACCGGCGGACCCGAGCGTCGCACGCGGCTTGACCTCAGGGCGGCGCGACCGGCTGGGCCGCGCTGAGCCCGGCCCTGGCCAAGAGAGCAGTCTCGCGACGCCGGTCAGCTGGCCTTGCCCGCGCCCGCGCTCGATGGCTGTGGCTCGATGTGCCTGGCCGTGCTGAACCACGCGGCCCGGCGCCAGACGTGCCTGCGCTTGCCGTATGGCCTCGGTCCGATCTCTGGCACCCGCGCGGCGCGGTAGAAGAACCACTTGCCGATCTCGATGAGCACGAGATAACAGGCGACCATACCGACCAGCGCGGCGTAGAAGGCCAGCGGCAACGGCGCGAAGCCGAGGGTGGCGGCCAGCGGCGTGGCCGGAAGCACCGCGCCTACGAGCACCACTCCGAAGGCCGCGAGCAGCAGCGGCAGGCTGGGCCTGCTGCGGAAGAACGGGATCCTCCGGGTTCGGATCGCGAAGATCACCAGCGTCTGCGTCGCCAGTGACTCGACGAACCAGCCGGACCTGAACAGGGCGGGCCCGGCGTGGAACACCCACAGCATGATGCCGAAGGTGGCGAAGTCGAAGACCGAGCTGATCGGCCCGAAGTAGAGCATGAACCTGCGGATGAACCCGACGTCCCAGCGCGAGGGCCTGGCCAGCTGCTCGGAGTCGACCTCGTCGGTCGGGATCGCCAGCTGGCTGGAGTCGTACATCAGGTTGTTCAGCAGGATCTGGGACGGGAGCATGGGCAGGAACTTCAGGAACACCGACGCGCCGGCGGCGCTGAACATGTTGCCGAAGTTGCTCGACGTGCCCATCAGCACGTACTTGATCGTGTTAGCGAAGATCCGGCGGCCCTCCACGATGCCGTCGGCGAGCACGTCCAGGTCCTTCTCGAGCAGGATGACGTCGGCGGCGTCCTTGGCGACGTCGGTGGCCGAGTCCACCGAGATGCCGACGTCGGCGGCATGCAGGGCGAGCGCGTCGTTCACGCCGTCGCCGAGGAAGGCCACGTCGACCCCGGTCTGCCGCTGGATGCGGACGATCCTGGCCTTGTGCTCGGGGCTGACCCGCGCGAACACGGTCGTCGTCGGGATCACCTTCCCGAGCTGCGCGTCATCGAGCCGGTCGAGGTCAGCACCGGTCAGCGCACCGCCGACCGGGAGGTCGAGGTCATGGCAGACCTTCGCGGCGACCGCGGGATTGTCCCCGGTGACTATCTTGACGGCTACCCCGAGCCCGGCCAGGCGCTTCAGGGCCACGGCCGCACCGCTCTTGGGCGCGTCGAGGAAGACGAGCAGGCCGATCAGCCGCAGGTCGTGCTCGTCACCGGCGGTCAGCGTGGCAAGCTCGGCCGCCGGCCTGGTGGCGACGGCCACCACCCGGTTCCCCGCGGCGAACTCCGTGTCGAGCGCGGCTCGCGCATCAGCGGGGACGCCGGCGCACCGGTCGAGCACGGTCTCCGGTGCCCCCTTGGTGACCAGTGTCCGCTCACCCGCGGCATCGGTCACGAGGACGGATACCATCCGCCGCTCGTGATCGAACGGGAGCGTGGCGAGCCGGGCATAAGCGGACACCCCGACGCGCTGCGAGGCGGCGGCAGGCGACTCCCAGAGCGCGACATCCAGCGGATTGCCGCCCACGGCACGACCCTGCGTCAGGGCGGCCTCATCGCACACCAGGCCCCACCGCACCGTGTCGCCGGCCGAGGCGCCGTCCGCGCCGAAACCGCGCATGAAGCTGATCCTGCCCTCGGTCAGCGTTCCGGTCTTGTCGGTGAACAGCACGTCGACGTCACCGAGGTCCTCGATGCAGACCAGCCGCTTGACCAGCACCTTGCGCCGCGCCATCTGCCGCGAGCCGGCCGCCAGGCTGGCCGAGACCACAGCGGGAAGCAGCTGCGGGGTAATCCCGACCGCGATCGCCAGGGAGAACAGCAGCGCGTCGAGGATCGGCTTGTGCAGAACGACGTTGATCACGAAGATCGACGAGGTCAGCACCCCGGCGACCTCGACGAGCAGCACCGAGAAGCGGCGCAGCCCGGCCTGGAACTCCGTTTCCAGCTGATGCGAGCCGAGGCCAAGCGCGATCCGGCCGAACTCCGCGCGGGCGCCGGTGGCCACCACCACCCCGCGTCCGCTGCCCGCGTGCACGACCGTGCCCATCAGCGCGCAGTCCGCCAGGTCGCCCAGCGCCGTCCCGGCCGGCACGGGCGCAGGATCTTTCTCGGCCGGCATCGACTCGCCGGTGAGGATCGACTCGTCGCACTCCAGGCCAGCCCCGGCCAGCAGCCGCAGGTCAGCGGGTATGACGTCACCGAGCGAGAGGTCGACCACGTCTCCTGGCACCAGCTCGGTCACGTCGACCCGGGCCGGCTGGCCGTCACGCAGCGCCGTGGCCTGATGGCGGATCTGCGAGTGCAGAGCCTCGGCCGCCTTCTCGGCCCGGTACTCGTTGAGGAAGCCCATGCCGACCGACAGCGCGACGATCACGCCGATGATCACCGCGTCGCTGCGCTCGCCGACGAAGTAGGAGGCCACGGCCGCGACCAGGAGCAGGCCGAGCAGCGGTGACTTGAGCTGATGCCAGAGCACGGGCCACAGCCGCGCCCGGTGGGACACGATCGCGTTCGGGCCGTACCTGCTCAGCCGGTCCGCTGCCACCGCCGCGGACAGGCCGGTCTGCGCCGTCCCGAGCTGGTCGAGCACGGCACGGGCGTCCAGCGCGCTCGCGGCGGCGATGTCCAGGCCGGCCTCGGCGCCCGCCGGCGGGATCCTGGCGGTTACCGCTGTCATTGCCGGGTCACCCGCTGGCCTGCTCGAATGCACATGCCGCCATCTCACTGGGCGCGATTAGTGTCCCAACAGGGCCAAAGGACCATTTCTTGGCCAGATTCAGTGACACTCTCCCGGGCCGCGGCGCGCTTCCTGCCATGGCGGCAGCGACGACCGGCGGTACCTGTGGGCCAACGGGCGCCCACCCGGGCGACATCCGTGCACGAGGGCTCGACCCAGGGCGGGGACACCACAGGCTCTAACGCGTCGTGACCTTCGGCAGCGCCAGCCGCGCTGTGCGAGCGCACCGGCCCCCGGCAGGGTGGCGGTCCGGTGGTGCTGCCGTCGCGTGACGGTGCCCGCTGGTAGCCTCTCGGCCCTGTGAGTATCCCCGCGATCGCGACAGCACAGGACGACAGTCAGCCCGGCGGGCCGGTTAGAGATGATCTGTTTTTTTCTCTGCGCAGCTGGCAGAAGGCCGCGTACCTGGAGTACTTCCGCGCCGGGATGCGCGATTTCCTGCTGGTCGCGACGCCGGGCGCGGGGAAGACGGCGTACGCGCTGACGGTCGCCGCCGAACTGCTCGCCCGGCGTCAGATCGCCGCGATCACGGTGGTCACGCCGACCGAGCACCTGAAGTACCAGTGGTCCCAGGCGGCGGCCGGCTTCGGGATCCCGATCGACCCCGCCTACCGCAACGCGCAGGGCCGGGTGTCGGCCGACTACACCGGGGTGGCGGTGACCTACGCCCAGGTGGCCGCGCATCCGGCGCTGCACAGGCAGCGCACGGAGAACAGGCGCACGCTGGTGATCTTCGACGAGATCCACCACGCGGGCGACGCGCTCTCCTGGGGCGAGGCGGTCAGCGAGGCGTTCGAGCCGGCCACCAGGCGGCTGGGGCTGACCGGCACCCCCTTTCGTACCGACGCGAACCCGATCCCGTTCGTGACCTACCTGCCGGACGCCGATGGCAACCTGCGCAGCCTGCCTGACTACGTCTACGGATACGGCCCGGCGCTCGACGACATCGTGGTCCGGCCGGTGATCTTCCTCGCCTACTCGGGCGAGATGAGATGGCGGACCAGGGCCGGTGATGAGATCAGCGGCACTCTCGGCGCCCCGATGACCGCCGACCAGCTCGCCCAGGCGTGGCGGACCGCGCTTGACCCGGACGGTGACTGGATCGCGCGGGTGCTCGACGCCGCCGACCGGCGGCTCACCGAGGTGCGCCGGGGCATGCCCGACGCGGCAGGCCTGGTCATCGCCGGAGATCACGCGGACGCGCGCGCCTACGCTGCGCTGCTGCGCCGCCTGACCGGGACCCGGCCGGTGGTGGTGCTCTCCGACGACCGGAGCGCGAGCAAGAAGATCGCCGCGTTCGGGGCGGGCAGCGATCGCTGGCTGGTCGCCGTGCGGATGGTCTCAGAGGGCGTGGACATCCCGCGGCTGGCGGTCGGCGTCTACGCGACCAGCGTGTCCACGGCGCTGTTCTTCGCGCAGGCGGTGGGCAGGTTCGTACGGGCGCGGCAGCGCGGTGAGACGGCGTCGATGTTCCTGCCGTCCATCCCGGTCCTGCTCCGCTANGCGACGGAACTGGAGGCCGAACGGGACCATGTGCTGCGCCGCCGGGACGATCCCGACGCGCCCGAGCGCGAGCTCGCGGACGCGCTGCGCCAGCGGGACACCGCTGACCAGATGGACGAGGCGCCGTTCAAGGCGCTCGAGGCGTCGGCGCAGTTCGACCGCGTGCTGTACGACGGCAACGAGTTCGGCGCCAGCGCCGAGGACGAGGACTTCCTAGGACTGCCCGGGCTGCTCGAACCTGACCAGGTGGCGCTGCTGCTCCGCAAACGGCATGCCGACCAGCTCAGTAAAAGGGCGAAACACCATGAGCGCGAACGGGCCGGCACCGCNGAATCGCCCGCGCGAGCCGCCCGGGCCGGCACCGCTGACACCAGCGCTCGCGAGACCCTTGCCGCCCTGCGGAAGGAACTGAACGGACTGGTCAGGGCGTGGCACCACCGGACCGACCAGCCGCATGGCGTGATCCACGCCGAGCTGCGCCGGTCCTGCGGCGGACCTCCGCTACCGCAGGCGACGTCGGAGCAGGTCAGCGCGCGGATCGAGACGATCCGCCGCTGGGCAGCGGAGCGCCGCTGACTATGAGAGCCCGATCCGCGCCCTGCTACTCGGCCTGTGACGGGCTACTCGGCCTGTGACGGCTGGTCCAGCTCAATCCCGATAACCCGTGCCACACGGTCGAGATCGACGTCGCAGGCAAGGATGGCGGCTTGCTGCCGCCAGGCGACGGCGGCGATCATGCAGTCAATCAGGCCTCTGGGGGTGACGCCGGCCTGCCGGCACCGCCGGTAGATTCGCATGGCACCGTCCAAGTCGATGGCTGCGTCGAAGTGACAGAGATGGAACCTCAGCAAGAGCCGGCGCAGATCGGCCTCGCGGGAGTCGCTGCGTGCACCCGCGAGCACTTCCATGATCACTGGTTCGGTGACGGCGACCGGCCCTTCGGCCGCGATGAGTTCCGAGAGGCGCCGGTCGGTCGCGTTGCCGGTGGCCCGGTCGTATTCGACCCAGGCCGAGGTGTCGGCCAGGATCACGCGGCACTCTGGGGGTGGGTGTCTTCGGGGACCTCCGCGATGGCGTGAGCGCCGCGCATCGCCAGAGCCTCGTCCCGGGTCATGGGCTGCCCGGCCAGGTGGCGCAGGGCGAACTCGACGGCCTCAGTCTTGGTATGCAGGCCGTAGCGGTCCATGACGGCACGGAGATAGGTGTCCTCGATCTCGATGTTCGTGCGAACTCTGCTCATACACCTACTCTACACCCCAGGTGTATAAAGCGTGTATAGCATGCGCCGGGCGCGTCTGGGCAACCGGCCTGCGCCGCCGACGGGCGACAGGACAGTGCCCTCGTGCGAATGGCGTCCTAGTCCACGTAGCCAGACATGACAACACAGGTGATGTGGCTCCGGAGCCGTCGGCGGCAGCCTAGCCTGGGCATGCGAAGGCCCGCGCCGCTGGTAGCGGGGTCGATGCTGACCAGTTCGACACGGTCGCCACGGCTCACCCGCAGGCTGCGGCGTCACTAGCCGGGCCTCCGGTTCCTCGGCCCGGGCGATCATCGCCGCAAGGTCGTCCGGGCCGGCCGCGTTCAGCACGTACCGGCGATCGTCGCGGCGTCGCGCGCACCAGGCGGTGCCATCGACGTACTGGCGCACGGTCCGGACCTCCCGGCCGGGGCCAGGTCGCTTCCAGCCGGACACATGACACCAGCCCCGGCAGATGCGGCCCACCAAGCCGGAACGGCCGGCCCGACACCAGTCCGGCACGGCACCAGCCGGAGACCGCGACATCCAGATACCGCGACATCCAGATACCGTGACGTCCGGGCTCCGCGACATCCCGGACTCCGCGCGACATCCGGACACGCTGTATCCGGGCGCACAATGACACCAAAGCACTCAAGCACTTCCCAAGCCGCTGAACGACCCTAGGAGCGGGCCATGTGCCGGTTGTTCGGTATGACGGCGGGAACGCTGCCAGTTCATGCGACATTCTGGCTGCTCGATGCCCCCGACTCGCTGGAGGCGCAGAGCCGGCGCAACGCCGACGGGAGCGGGATCGGGTTCTTTGACCGCTCCGGACAGCCCGTGCTCGACAAGCAGCCCGAGCCAGCGTTCGGTGACCGGGAGTTCATCCGTGAGGCGAAGCATGCCGAGTCAGCAACGTTCGTCGCCCATGTGCGCCTAGCGACAGCGGGCGGACCTAGCCTGGCGAACACCCATCCGTTCACGATGCACGGCCGGATCATGGCGCACAACGGCGGCCTCGGCGAGATCTCGCGCCTGGACGCCGAGCTCGGCCCGTACCGCGATCTGGTGCTCGGCGACACCGACTCGGAGCGCTACTTCGCGCTGATCACCCAGCAGATCGACATGCATGACGGTGATGTCGGCGCAGGGATCGTCGCCGCCGCGCGCTGGATCGGCACCCATCTGCCGGTCTCCTCGCTGAACGCGGTCGTCACCGCGCCCGGCGAGCTGTGGGCGCTGCGTTATCCGGGCCAGCACGCACTGCACGTCATCTCCCGGCCAGCCGGGGACAGCAAGCCAGCCGGAGTCCGCGATCCCGGCGGGGATCGTCAGCCCGGCGGGGACGATCAGCCCGCCGCTGGCCCGCACGGGGCACCACCCGCTGGTCTGCACGTCCGCAGCGCCATGTCGTCGGTGCGNGCGCCCGGGCTGCGCGACATTCCCACCGTCGTGGTCGCGTCGGAGGAACTCGACGGCGAGAGCGGCTGGCGCATGCTGGCGGCAGGCGAACTGCTCCATGTGCGCCCCGACCTGACCATCGAGTCCGCCGTAGTGCTGCCCGACCCGCCGGCCCGCCTGATCCCCCTCACCGGGCACGGCCCGAACATCGACACCTGACCGACCGCCGGCCTGCCGGATGGCTGCTACGACGGGCGCCTGCAAGAATCGCCGGGTGCGCGTGGTATCGGAGTCAGGCCTTGCCGCCGTGCTCGGCAGGCTGCCCGGCACGCCGCGGGTCGTGGTGGGCGGTAACTTCGCCACACCCTGGCGGACCCTGGCAGTTCTCGACGCGGCGATCGGCGAGTACCAGCTGTTCGCGCTCAACGCCCAGCCAGGCTTCCCTGACCGGGACGGGGTCGTACTCGAGTCATCGTTTACCGGACCTGGCATGCGGGGCCACAGCCGGCTGCGGTACTTCCCCTGCCGCCTGTCGCTCGTGCCCAGCCTGCTGCGAGAGGTTCTGCCGCCTGATGTAGTCCTTGTGCACACGTCGACGCCGATTCATGGCACGGTGTCGCTCGGCGTCGAGGTGAACATACTCCCGGCCGCGATCGAGGCCGCGCGGGCGCGTGGCGGCCTGGTTATCGCCCAGCTCAACAAGCACATGCCGTACACCTACGGCGACGCCGTGCTGGCCGATGACCACATCGACCTGGCGATCGAGGCGGATGCGCCGCTGGCCTCGCCGGCGCCGCGCCATGTGGCCGGGACCTCCCAGCCGATCGGCGAGCGCGTCGCGGCGTTCGTATCCGACGGCGCGACCCTCCAGCTCGGCATCGGCGCGGTGCCCGACGCCGTGCTTGCCGCCCTCACCGGGCGCCGCGGCCTGGCCGTGTGGTCAGAGATGTTCAGCGACGGCGTCCTCGCCCTTGACCAGGCGGGGGCGCTCGACCCAGATCGCCAGATCACGGCATCGTTCGCGTTCGGCAGCGCCGAGCTGCACGACTGGATCGACCGCAACCCGAGGGTTCAACTGCTGCGGACCGAGAAGACCAACGATCCGAGCCTGATCGCCAGGCAGCGCATGCTCGTCTCGGTGAACGGCGCGCTCCAGGTCGACCTGTTCGCCCAGGCGAACGCGAGCTGGGTGCATGGCGCGATCTACTCGGGGTTCGGCGGGCAGCCAGACTTCGTGGTAGGGGCGCTGCACTCACCCGGCGGACACGCGATCATCGCCCTGCCGTCCTGGCACGCCAAGGCCAATGTGTCGACGATCGTGCCGCGGCTGGACGGCACGGTGACCTCCTTTCAGCACAGCTTCGTCGTCAGTGAGCACGGCACGGCGGCGATCTGGGGCCACGACTCCGTCGGCCAGGCTGAGCAGATCATCAACAATGTCGCGCACCCCGCGATCCGCGACCACCTGCATGCCGCGGGCCGCGAACTCGGTCTCCGGCTCCGCTGACCCGGTCAGCGGGCCGCATATGCCGGCCGCGCGAACGGGCGGGCCTCAGTTGTCTCTCGAGAAGATCCGCAGGAAGAAGAGGAACACGTTCAGCACGTCGATGAAGATCGATGCCGCCAGCAGGGGCGCGGACCTGATGTCCTTCGACCGCCGCAGCCGCTGGAAGTCGAACATCGTGAACCCCGCGAAGATCACCAGGCCGATGACAGAGTAGATCAGCCAGCCGTGCGGGATGCTGACGAAGATCATCACGATGCCGAAGACGATCAGGGCGATCAGGGCCAGGAAGCACACCCGCGCGATGGCCGCCAGGTCCCGCCTGGTGGCGTATCCAGCCGCGCCGAAGCCCGCGATGAACAGGGCGGTCGCACCGCCCGCGCTCCACAGCGCCTTCGGGTTCGTTCCCGCGTAGTAGGCCAGGGTCGGCGCCAGCGCCAGGCCGATCAGCAACCCGAAGNCGACCAGCAAGCCGATCGTGAGCTGCTGGGATCGCTGGACGGTGAAGTTCATGGCGATCAGGCAGGCGATCGCCGCGATG
>JGI12269J14319_10005435_pt1 | contig 11308 bp, 7 predicted proteins | sample PeaSoiSIISIP2007_FD_14319 | JGI IMG/M metagenome (IMG submission 14319) | reverse complement strand
TCCCGCCATGTCCGGGGCCAGCTTTTCCGCCTTGCGCAGCATTTGGAGCGCCTGCGGCCACTGCTTGCGCCGCATAGCAATCACGCCGAGATTGGCGTAAGCTCCCGCCACGCCCGGGTCGATCGCGAGCACCTGCCGGAACGCGTGCTCGGCATCATCGAGCTTGCCCGCGCGCAGAGCGGCTTCTCCATCGGCAAATACCTTCTGCGGATCGGGCGTCGCTGCCGTCGCCCCTTTCGCGGGCGCGGCGTTCTGCGCGCTCATGCCAGTCGCGAGAAAAACCAATACCAGAACCGCGAAAGACACGCGAATACTTGACACTCGATTCATCGTCCTGTAGTGTCCGCCATCAAGAGGCCAAAGTTCAAGGCGTCCATGGAATCTTCCGATTCGAAGCCTACGCGAAGTGGTTCATCCTCGAAGTCCCGCGGCAAATCCGAGCCCTCCCGCAAACGCTCGCAGTCGACCGCGGTTACCATCCGCGATGTTGCCGAGCGCAGCGGATTTTCTTCCGCCACGGTTTCCATCGTCCTGAACAACGCGCCGCTGGCGCGTTACATTCCCGACACTACCAAAGAAAAAATCCATCGCGCCGCCACGCATCTCGGCTACCGTCCTAATCTGTTTGCGCGTTCGCTGCGCGGCCGCCGCAGCCACACCGTTGGCGTCATGGTTTTCGACATGACCGACCCTTACTGCACGCTGGTGCTGCGCGGCATTGAGAACACGCTCTTCCAGTCGTCGTATCTTCCCATCCTCACCGATGTGCACAACGAGCGCAGCCGCTTCGAGCGTTATCTGGAAATGCTGCTCGACCGCCGCATCGAAGGCCTGGTTGTACTCGCCAACTGGCTGTTCGTGGACATCAACGTCCTGGCCGATCTGGAGAAAAACAACATCCCGACCGCAACCGTGGGCCGAGAGCTCAAGAACGACAAAATCAGCTCGGTGATCGTCGACAATGCTGCCGGCGCCCACGCCGCCCTCGAACACCTCCATTCGCTCGGTCATCGCAAAATCGCGTTCATCCGCGGTCCCCGCCAGTTGTCTGATACCGAACCGCGCTGGCGTGGCGTGCGTGCTCTGGCTCGTGAACGTGACCTGGAACTCGATTCGCGGCTGGTTGTCGACCTACCAGAATCTGGAGATCCGTTCTCAAGTTTTGAACAGGGATACAAATTAACGGAGGAGCTGCTGCACCGCCGCCGCCCCTTCACCGCGCTCATGGCCTTTGACGACATGACGGCTTTCGGCGCCATTCGCGCGCTTGTCAAAGCGGGAATTCATGTTCCCGAGCAATGCTCGGTGGTGGGCTTTGACGACGTCGCGCCTGCTGCCATCTATTCTCCCGCGTTGACCACCGTGCGCCAGCCCATGGAAGTGATGGGAACGGCGGCGGCCACCATCGTGCTCGAAGCCATCAACGTCGGTCTGGAAAAGAAACCGTTTCACACCATTCACCGCCAAATCGTCCCGGAATTGATCGTGCGCGAGTCCACCCGCAGCCTGAAGTAGCTGCCCTGGGCGCGAGGCGTGTATTTTCCCTTGACAGAGAGAAACACCTGAAGCACTATTGATACGTTTTAATACAGGCATTTGACGCTTTTGAGACGTTCTGCCTCGAATCGGCGAGAGGGAGTCGGATATGAGAATTCGTCTGCTAGGTAGGATCGCGGTAGGACTGTTAGTGCTTTCGGCGGCATTCGTGCATGCCCAGGACACAGCTTCTTTAACGGGAACAGTTCGCGACTCAACGGGCGCGATCGTGGCTGGAGCGCAGGTGACCGTGTCGAGCACGGAGCGCGGAATCAAGCGTGACACCACCACCAATTCTGCCGGCGAATATTCCGAGTCCGCCTTGCCGGCGCCCGCCGCCTACAGCGTCACGGTGACATCGAAAGGCTTCAGGAAGTTCGAGGCCAGGGGCGTGGTTCTGAATGTCGCCGATAAGACTCGCGTTGACGTAACCCTCCAGGTCGGCGCTGCCAGCACCGAGGTGACGGTCGAGGGCACACTTGTGGCCCAGGTCGAGACGCAGTCTTCCGACCTTTCCGGCACGGTCACGGGCAAGGAAATCTCCCAGTTGGCATTGAACGGACGCAACTTTACGCAACTGGTGACACTGGTCCCCGGCATCAGCAATCAGACCGGACAGGACGAGGCCCAGGTCGGCATCATGGGCAGCGTGCAATACAGCATGAATGGCGGCCGCACCGAGTACAACAACTGGGAGCTCGACGGCGGCGACAACATGGATAACGGCAGCAACAGCAGCTTGAACGTTTTTCCCAGTGTCGATGCCATCGCGGAGTTCAAGGTGCTGACCTCGAACTACGGGGCGCAATACGGACGCAACGGTTCGGGCACGGTGGAGACGGAACTCAAGTCCGGGACCAGCAACTTCCACGGCGACCTTTACGAGTTCGTCCGCAACGACGATTTCAATGCCAAGAACTACTTCACTCCTACGGCGACGCCGTACAAGAAGAATGATTTTGGTGGAACTATCGGCGGCCCGGTTTACATCCCCGGCGTTTACAACAAAGACAAGCAGAAGACTTTCTTCTTCTACTCCGAGGAATGGCGGCGGGAAATCCAAGCCATACAATCCTTCAACCAACCCGTTCCCTACAGCCAGGAACGTACCGGCAATTTCAGCGATGTCTGCCCCGGAACATTTGCTCCGTTCCAGCAAGTGGATCCCACGCCCGCCGCAGGCGAAGATCCTTATTTCCAGAATTGTCCCGGAATCCCAACCGGAGGGACGACCGGGCCAAACGGTGCAGCCGCCCTCAATCCCTTTCAGACTGGCGGCGTTCTGAATCAGGTGCCGGTCTCCCCCACTGGCACGTCTCTCCTGCCGCTGATCCCAGTGGGGACCATAGACCAACCGGGAAATGCGGTCTTCCTTTCTTCCCCGGTGCAGCCCACAAAGTGGCGCGAAGAACTGTTCCGCATTGATCACAACATCAACGCCCACAATCGGCTCAGCTTCCACTACGTCCACGATTCATGGGATCAAGTCCAACCCTCCACCCTATGGACCGGCAGCTCTTTCCCCTCCGTGCAAACCGACTTTAACGGTCCCGCGGTCAGTATGCTGGCGCGCCTCACCACCACGATTTCGCCGACTTTGCTCAATGAGTTTGTGGTGAGTTACACCACCGACCACCTGGTCATGCATAACACCGGCACCGCTTGGCAGCGGCCTGCTAGTCTGGGCATCCCCAACCTCTTTCCAACTGCCGATCCAATTTTTGGCGGGAAGTTACCCTATATCAATCTCACAGGAGGAAGCGAGTACGGCTCCAGCGGCTTTACCATGGACCCAGGCGGCGAGTGGCCCGAAGGCAAATACAACTCGAATCCAACCTACACCTATCGCGACAACATGACCAAGATTATCGGGAAGCATAGCCTGGCGTTCGGCGCTTACTTGGTCGCCGCGCAGAAAAACGAGCTGAGCAGTGTTTTTACCGACGGCCAGCTCTATTTCAGTACCTCCTCTACCGTGAGCACAGGCAATCCCTTTGCCGACCTGCTTATCGGCAACATTTCGAGCTATTCGCAAGGCAGCAATCAGGTGAAGTTTTACAACCGCTACAAGATCGTCGAGCCCTTTTTCCAGGACGACTTTCGCGCTACCCAGCGTTTGACTCTGAATTTCGGTTTGCGCGTCAGCCTGTTTGGAACCTATCGCGAGAGGTACGGGAACGCCTATAACTGGGATCCGGCGGCTTATAGCGCGGCAAGTGCGCCGGTAATTGACGCGAATGGCAACTTGATTCCAGGCTCCGGAAACTTCTACGACGGACTCGTGCACTGCGGTGCAGCCGGTGTTCCTGTCGGTTGCTCCAAGGGACACCTTTTCAACCCCGCCCCGCGTATCGGCTTTGCTTGGGATCCCTGGGGGAACGCCAAGACAGCCATCCGCGGCGGTTACGGAATCTTCTTTGAGCACACCAACGGAAACGAGGCGAACTCCGAGTCCCTGGAAGGCCAATCCTCGTCGCTCTTGCAAGTTGCTTCATCCCCGCCCAACATTGCCGGTTACGGAAACATTGGCGCGGGGGGATCAACCGGTCCGCTTGCTTTCATTTCGATTCCCGACAAGACCACATGGCCTTACATGCAGCAATGGCATCTCGACATCGAGCACGAGCTTCCTCAACACATCGTGTTCACGGCCTCCTATGTGGGCAGCAAGGGCACGCATCTTACGCGCCAGAGCGACTATAACCAGCTCCATGCCGTAGCCGCGACGCAAAACCCGTATCAAGCCGGACAGACGATCAGTAGCGCAGACTGCAGCAGCATCGCCACGACATGGGGCCCCGGACCAGGCGGCACTACTGTCTCTGGAGTTGTGAACGGCCAGACCTACACTGGTCTGATAGCGCAGGACCTCTCAACAGCCTGTGGCAACGACGCGGATTATTACCGGCCGTACTACGGCGTTGGCGACATTACCCGCATCGAGACGGCATCTTCTTCGATTTATCACGGCTTGGAGGTTTCGGGGGTCAGAACCCTGGGAGGGCTCACCCTAGATTTCTCCTACACCTACGCCCATTCCATCGACGATTCTTCGGATAAAAATGACGTCGGTTTCGTGAACACATACTCTCCAGCCTCCTATCGAGCCAGTTCGAGTTTCGATGTCCGGCACTCGCTGAATGTCGCCTACGTGTATGATTTGCCGTTCTACAGGAAATCCGGCTTCAGCCACACGCTGCTTGGCGGTTGGCAATGGTCCGGCATTTTCAATTATTCCACTGGAACTCCATTCAGCGTGTTCAATGACGTCTCGCCCACCGATAACGCTGGCGTTGGCAACAGTATCGGGTCTGGTTCGTACGCGGATCGGATCGGCGACCCCAAGGCTGGCATCCCGCCCAATCCCGGGGGGCCACAGACTGCCGGTTATCTCTACAACCCCAACGCCTTCACGGAACCGCAAGGGCTGACCTTTGGAGACTCGGGCAGGAACTCCCTGCGCAATCCAAGCCGCACCAACTTCGACATGGCGCTCTTCAAACGCTTTGCCTTGACGGAAAGCAAGGCGTTCGAGTTCCGGGCCGAAGCCTTTAACGTGTTCAACCACACGGAATGGCTACCGATCTACGGCGATGCCGGCTCGGGAGCGAACAATAACAGTGAAGGCAACAATGGCTATGCTGGGCCCTATACAGGGCCGGGCTCTACCAATGAATTTCAACTCCTCGGTGCGCATTACCCCCGCATCCTGCAACTGGGGGCGAAGTTCATCTTCTAGCGGAGACGATTGCGCAAGCAAGAAAATCCTGGCTCCGAGTGAACCGGGGTTTTCTGTTTGAAACTCAGGTACGAGGTACGACCAGCGCGCCCCTCAATCCGCCACCGCTGCTTCTTTCCGCGCGCGGGTCAGCACGGCCAGCCCCTTCTCCAGATCGGCGATCAGGTCCTCGACATGCTCAAGGCCTACCGACAGCCGGATCATCTGCTCGGTCACGCCCATCTTCTTCCGCAGCTCCGGGGCGATCATGGCGTGCGAGGTCAACACCGGGATGGTCACCAGCGAATCGACTCCTCCCAGGCTCGGCGCCAGGGTAAACAGATTCAGCGCCTCGGCCACGTGACAAGCGTCGGCGCCGCTGCCTTCCACCTCGAAGCTCAGGACGCCGCCCGCGCCGGCCATTTGTTTCTTCGCTATGGCATAGTCGGGATGACCCTTCAGCAGCGGGTAGTGAACGCGCGCCACTTTAGGATGCTGGCTCAAGAACTCGGCAATGCGCAGCGCGCTGGCATTCTGGCGCTCGACGCGGACGGCCAGCGTCTTAATTCCACGCAGCAGCAGAAACGCAGCGTGCGGATCCATGCAGCAACCGAGCGTGGTGCGCGTGTGATGAATCTGCTCGATCAAGTCGCGACGCCCGGTTGCGATGCCACAAATGATGTCGGAATGTCCACCAAAATACTTTGTCCCGGAATGCAGCACCAGATCGATACCCCACTCCGCGGGGCGGCAATTGATAGGCGTGGCAAAAGTCGAATCAATGGTCGAAATCAGGCCGTGCTTCCGAGCCAGCGTCGCAATCTTCTCCAGGTCAACGACCCGCACATTCGGATTCGTAGGCGACTCGATGTGCAGCAGCTTGGTGTTGGGCCGAATCGCGCGCTCGTGCTGCTCGATGTCGTTGGTGTCGACAAACGTGGTTTCGATCCCCAGATTCGGCAGCCACCGCGAGAGAAACTTGATCACGCCGCCATAAATATCGCGCTGCGCCACGATATGGTCTCCCGCCTTCACCAGCGAAAGAATCGAAGTGGTGATCGCGGCCATGCCGGAAGAAAACAGCAGCGCAGCATCGGTACCTTCCAGTTCGGCGATGGCATTCTCGGCGACCGTGTGCGTGGGATTGCCGTAGCGCGTGTAGAAGCTGTCGGTAGGCGTGGCGCGCACCTGCTCCTGCATGTCGGTGACTTCGAAGGTCGAAGTCTGGTAGATCGGTGTGGAGAGGGGGCCGTTCTTTTTATGAAGGCTGGTGCCGCCGCGAACTGCCTCGGTTTCCTGGCGAAATTCATGTTTCTTCATTTCGATCTCCTGTAGAGACGCGGCTGGCCGCGTCTCCGCCGCGCTTCCGAAGACGTGACCACCTAAGATTACCTGTGCTACCAGAACGCGGCAAGGCGCTGGTAATATGCTTCATCAGGCCACTCCCTATGAAAAAGAAAAAACTGAAAACGACTCGGAAAATGGCAAAGGCGACGCGCTCAGCAAGTAAAGTTGCCCTCAAAGCCACCGTTCTGAAAGGTAAGCCGCCGAAGTCCGAATTACGCCACATCCCGTGGAGTTCCGTTGAAGTCGAGACCCTGAATCCCTTGCTGGGCCGCCATTTCGTGGTCGGACAGAACGTCATGCTGGCCCGCGTCCTGCTCAAGAAGGGATGCCTCGTTCCCGAACACAGCCACCACAACGAGCAGATCAGCTACATTCTGGAAGGCGCGCTGAAGTTCGGGATCGACGGTCGGGAGATTGTGGTCAATGCCGGCGAGGTCCTGACCATTCCTCCCAACATGCCCCACTGGGCCGAGGCGCTCGCCGATACCGTCGATCTCGACATCTTCCATCCGCCCCGCGCCGACTGGATGAATAAAACCGACTCCTACCTGCGGTGAGAAAAATCTAACCGCAGAGTACGCCGAGATCGCAGAGAAATTCGAAGGGAAAAGACCAACAAATCTCTGCGTACTCTGCGATCTCTGCGGTTAGCCCGTATGATGTACTTGTCTTTTGCTGGTGATGAGGCAAAGTGTCGATCGCTCAAAATACGGAAACCACTGCAAAACTCCGCTGCATTTCCTGCGGGTCGACGCCTGATTCCGCCAGCCAGGATTTTCGTTGCACCGCCTGCGGCGACCTGCTGGAATTCTTTTTCCCCGGATGGGCGCTCGATCAACTGGACGGGGCAAAGCCCCGTCACCACACGGGTCCGCTGGCGCTGAAGTCTCTCTGGCTCAACCGCAGCAGCTCACGCGATGCGCTCGACCAAAGCGGAGTCTGGCGTTTCCGCGAACTGCTTCCGCACATTCCCAATCTCGAAGACCATGCCATCACGCTCGGCGAAGGCAACACGCCGCTCTACCGCTTGCCGCGGTGCGCGCGTGCCGCTGGTGTCGAGAATCTCCTCGCCAAGCACCAAGGCATGAACCCGACCGCATCGTTCAAAGATACGGGCATGACCTTCGCCGCTTCGTCCGCGCACCAGGGTGGATTTCGCTGGGTCGCGTGCGCCTCCACCGGGAACACGTCCGCTTCCATGGCCGCCTATGCCGCGCGCGGTAACATGCACAGCCTGGTGCTCATCCCGGACGGCAAGATTTCCTGGGGCAAGCTCTCGCAAGCGCTCGACTACGGAGCCCTCACCTGCCAGCTCCGCACCGATTTCGACGGATGCGTTCGCATCCTCAACGACCTTGTCCGCCAGAAGCCGGTCTACCTGCTGAATTCGGTGAATCCTTATCGCATCGAAGGCCAGAAAACCGCTGCCATCGAACTCATGGAGCAACTCGCATGGGAGCCTCCCGACCACATCATCGTCCCCGGAGGCAATCTCGGGAACAGTTCGGCGATCGGCAAGGCGCTCGTCGAAATGCGCGAACTCAAACTGATTTCACGCCTGCCGAAACTTTCGATCATTCAGGCGCAAGGCGCGAATCCGTTCTACCGCTGCGTGCGAGAATTCGGCGGAAAGAAGCTCGAACCCATGACTGCCGACACGCTCGCCACCGCGATACGCATCGGCAATCCGGCATCGTGGAAGAAGGCGCTGCGCGTGCTTCAGGCGACTGGCGGCGAGGTTGAACAGGTCACGGAAGTCGAAATCGCCGCAGCCAAGGCCGAAGTCGGCGCCGATGGCATCGGATGCGAACCGGCCTCCGCCGTCACGCTGGCTGGACTCAAGAAGCTGCGTCGGAGCGGCTTCGTCAAACCCGGCGAGTCCGTCGTCCTAATCCTAACCGGCCACCAGCTCAAAGATCCCGACTTCACGATAAAGTTCCATCGCGGCGAGCTCTTTTCTGGAACCCCCGTGCAGAATGCAGCTGCCCAGGCGAAATCCCTGCAGCGCGCCCCGGTGGTGCTCGATCCCAGTCTGGGGGACGTCATTGCTGCCCTCGATGCGGCCGAGAGAAATTCGTAGCAGTTCGCCGCGAATTCGTGTATAAAACACAGTTCAATGTCAGCGGCGATTGTAAGGGATTCTGCTTAGGCCATGTCTGGCTAACGCCTTTCATTTCTATCGTTTCGGATGGCCTTCGCTGCCGAGGAGTTTGCTTTCTAAACTATGCCGTCACGTCCCACATCCTCAGACCGCTCGTTGCGCCTGGTGCTACCGGCAACCTCCGCGAATCTGGGCCCAGCCTTTGACGCCGCTGCCCTCGCCCTGGATTTCCATCTGCGGGTGCGCGCCGAGCGCGCTCCCGACTTCTTCGTCACCGCCGAAGGCCGCGACGCAGCGATCTGCGCCCGCATGGAGAACCACCTGATCGTCACCACCTATTGCGAGGTTCTCGAATCGGAGAATCGCAAGATCGCGCCTTTGCGCATCCACATCGAAAACGAGATTCCCATCGGCCGAGGTTGCGGATCGTCGGCCGCCGCCCGACTGGCTGGCATCGCGCTGGCGGTGCATTTCGGACATCTGCGCTGGAAAAATGACCGCATCGTCGGCGAAGCTTCCATGCGCGAGCACCATCCCGACAACGCCTCCGCATGCTGGATGGGCGCGCTAACGGTGGCGCGCATGGCCAACCAGGTGCAGGCGCAGGTGGTCGAAGTGAAGCCGAAAGGGAAGTGGCCGCTGCTGCTGGCTGTCCCCGATGCTCTGCTCTCGACCGAGCAAGCCCGGCGCGTGCTGCCGTTCCAGTACTCGCGCGCCGACGCCGTCACCAACATTCAGAACTCGATGCTGCTCCTGGCCGCGTTCACGCAGGACCGCGCTGATTTGCTCTCCTCCGCGCTCGAAGACCGCATCCACCAGCCTTATCGCGCGCCGCTCTGCCCGCTGCTTCCCGCGCTCAAGGAACTCCGGGGAGATTCGGGCATCCTCGGTGCCGCCCTCAGCGGAGCCGGTCCGTCTGTGCTGGTATTTCTCGATCCGAAGGTTCCGGTAAAGAAGGCGAAGCAGAGAATCGCCGCCCACCTCACCAAACGCCGGCTCACCGCCGAACTCATCCTTACCCAGATCGCCCAACACGGCGGACGCGATGGGGCCGACTGGCGCAAGCACCATCCCTCGGGAAGAAAATAGATTCCCTACTGCCTGCTAGCTGGAGGCACGATGCCGTTCATGCGCAGATATTCCACCATCTGCCCGTAGTGGTCGAAACCATGCCAGGCGAAGGCCGAACCTAAGCTGAGTCGCGTGGTCTTTTCCTTGCCGAAAGGATTGGGGATCGGTTCCAGGGCATTTGCATCGCTAATGGTGGCGACTGATTTGTGGGCATAGGCGAAGGAATCTTTCAGGAACTTGAGAATGTCGGCCTTCGACTTCACGCTATCCGGACCCTTTTCGCCGTTCGTGTCGACGGGCGGTTTTTCGCCGAGAATGCTGGCCGCAACAATGTAGTTGATGGCGGCAACGTGCTTGATCTGTTCAGCAAATGTTCGAACGCCTTTAAACTCACCATTCGTGGGCGCGAATCCATACTTTTCTTCGGGCATTGCTTCGGCTGCGGGAACAAAATCGCCTTCTATGATTTTGATCCCGCTATCGAGCACCTGGGCGACAGTTTTCTTTTCGTCTTTCGTTGGTGTTGGTGTTTGCGCTTGCGCCAGGCCCAAACTGCACAAGACTACCATCGCTCCCAAAGTCGCAGTGATCGTTCTCATCTTGCCTCCAAGTAAAGTTGAGTGTCCGATTAATCTCTCACCACTGCGGGGGTTAAGTCCAGTTCACTCGCCGTGATGCGGTGCCCGCGCAGTGCGAATACGCCCAGCGCCAGAGTTACCGCCGCCACGCCGAGCGCATCGGAGATGCCGACTCTTTTCGCCAGCGCGCCCCACAGTGTTGCCCCCACCGCCATGCCTCCCTGCAACACCAGCAGGTAAAACGACAGCGCCCGGGCACGAACGTACGCCGGACACATGGTCTGCGCCGCCACGTTCAAACAAGCCAGAATCCCGATCCAGGCCCCACCCGCCACCAGCATTACCGCACACAGCAGGGCAAAGGTCTCCGCCCGTCCCGCGGCAAAAGTCATCCCGGCAAAAATCAGGATGGCGGCGCCCACCACGCCATCCACGGAAAGCTTTTCCCGCAACCGCGGTAGCACCAGCGCTCCCAGCAGAGCGCCCAGTCCAAAGCAACCCAGCAGCACGCCATATCCGCGCGCACCATACGGACGCGCAATGATCGGCAGCAGCGCCAGCATGGCCACAGCCGCCACACTGAACGTTCCCGTACGCAGCAGGACGGATTTCGCCAGTCCGCTCTCGCGCACATAGGCGAAGCCGTCACCGATTGCCGACCACACGCGCTGAGTCTTCGGTTGAGGCGCCAGTGGCCGCTTCCAGCGGTAGAGAAACAAGATCACGCCCAGAAACGAACCCGCGTTCAGCAGGAATGTCGTGCCGCAACCGACCGCTGCCACTACGATGCCGCCCAACGCCGGTCCCACCGCTCGCGCGACATTAAACCCAGCTGAGTTCAGAGCCACTGCCGAAGCATGTTGCTCCGCCGGAACCAACTCCGGAGTAATCGCCTGCCACGCCGGATCATTCATCACCGCGCCCAGCCCGAGCAGAAACGTAAACAGCAGCAGCATC
>JGI12269J14319_10005433_pt1 | contig 11310 bp, 9 predicted proteins | sample PeaSoiSIISIP2007_FD_14319 | JGI IMG/M metagenome (IMG submission 14319) | reverse complement strand
GGGATTCCGCCAAATTCACTTCCGCCGGGGCTTGCGCTCCGCGAGCATCCGACCCAGCACCGCAGCCGCCGTCACGCCCACCATCGCAATCAGGCACAGCAGCGCCGCACGTTCAATGGGCATGCCCTGCTGGTACGCGCGAAAAAAGAAGAAGCCTACGGTGCCGTCCACCAGTACGAGCAGGATGATCATCCGGGGATTCACTTCACGATACCCGCCAGCGGGCTGGAAGCAGTCGCGTAGAGCTTTTTCTCGATTCGCCCGGCGAGGAACGCCTTCCGTCCGGCTTCGACGGCGGCGCGCATCGCTTCCGCCATCAGCACGGCGTCCTGCGCGCCCGCAATGGCGGTGTTCATCAGCACTCCGTCCGAGCCCAGCTCCATCGCGATTGCGGCATCCGACGCGGTGCCAACGCCGGCGTCCACAATCAGTGGAACCTCCGTGATCCGTTCGCGCAGGATGCGCAGATTAGCCAGATTCTGAATGCCCATGCCGGAGCCGATGGGAGCGCCGAGCGGCATCACGGCGGAAGCGCCGGCGTCGATCAGCTTGCGCGCGACGATCAAATCGTCGGTCGTGTACGGCAGCACGACGAAACCTTCCTTGACTAGCGTTTTGGTCGCCTGGATAAGCTGCTCGGTGTCGGGAAAAAGCGTCTGCTCGTCGCCGATGACTTCAAGTTTTACCCACTCCGAAAGCCCGACTTCGCGTCCGAGCCGGGCCGCGCGGACTGCTTCTTCCGCCGAGTAGCATCCCGCCGTGTTAGGCAGAATAAAAATCTTCTCGCGGTCGATGTAGTCCAGCAGCGATTCCTTCGTGCGGTCGGTCAAATTCACTCGACGGACGGCGACCGTGACCATGTCCGCGCCCGAGGCTGCGTGCGCGCGAGCCATCTCCTGAAAGCTGCGATATTTTCCCGTGCCTACGATCAGGCGCGAGCGAAACGCGCGCCCCGCGATTACCAGTTGATCTGTCATCGGAACCTCTCCAAGTCTATTCTATCGCGCGGGACTTCCAATCTGCTACGCAGCCGGTTGCGGCCGCGGCTCTTCGACATCCGCATAAAGCCGCGCAATCGTATCCCGGTAGTGCTCCTCGATCACGCGCCGCTTCAACTTCAGCGTGTACGTCACCTGGCCGTTCGAATACGAGAAGTCCTGGTCCAACACCGCGAAGCGCTTCGGCTTCTCATATTGCGCCAGCGACGACGTGAGCCGTTCTATCTCGCCCGACAAAAGATCGCGCACCCACGGATCAGACGTCATCTGCGCGGGCGTCGTCAACTCTCGCCCTGCCTGGCGCGCCTTCGCCTCGATCTCGCTAAATTCCGGCACGATCAGAACGGACACGAACTTCCGCCTGTCGCCCACGACCATCGCATTCGAGATGTACGGCGAAGTCTTCAGCAGATTCTCTATCGGCGCCGGCGCAACGAATTTTCCCCCGGCCGTCTTCAGCAGCTCCTTCTTCCGGTCGGTGATTACGAGATAGCCGTCCTCATCCAGCCGCCCGATGTCGCCGGTGCTGAACCATCCATCGGGTGTGAGCACTTCGCGCGTTTCGTTCGGCTTGTTGTAATAGCCCTGCATCACGCATGGCCCCTTCACGAGTATTTCGCCGTCCTCCGCGATGCGCACCTGCACGTCCGGGATCGTCCGGCCGACCGTGCCCACCTTATTCGCTTTCGGCGAATTGAAAGTGACGACCGGCGACGTTTCCGTAAGCCCGTAGCCCTGATACACCCGCAAGCCGACGCTCCAGAAAAATTCCGCCAATTCCGGAGCGAGCGGCGCGCCACCCGAGCTGAACGTTTTGATTCTGCCACCGACGCCGGCGCGCACTTTCGAATAGACCAGCCGGTTCGCGATGTGCCACCGCAGCTTCACGCCGATGGATGCGTTCTTGCCGTGTGCCCGCCACGGCATCGCTTCCGCCGCCACTCGAAGCGCCCAATCGAAAATATTTCGCTTGAGCCCCGTCGCCTTGTGGCCCGTTTCGATAATGTTGGCGTAGGTCTTCTCGTAGAAGCGCGGGACCGCTGCCATCGTGGTGGGCCGAACTTCGAGCAGGGCTTGCGCCACGGTCTCCATGTGCTCGACGTACGCGACCGGAACGCCCCGGAGAATGTATCCGTAGTCGATCGTGCGCTCGTACACGTGCGCGAGCGGCAGGAGCGACAGCCCGAGATCGGACGGCGTCATTTCGAAATCCTGGCTGAAGTCGAACGCGTTGGAGCTGAGATTCGCGTGACTCAGCATCACGCCCTTCGGTTCACCCGTCGTGCCTGACGTGTAGATGATCGTGGCGAGCTGGTTCGCGGTCACCTCCGCGGCGCGCTTCCTGTATTGGGCGACGTCGGCGTCGCCCGCTGCCGCAATCAATGCTTCATAGCGCAGGATGTCGCCGCGCAGGTCTGCCGGAGGAGCTACGGAAATCACGTTCTCGAGCTCCGGCAGGTGTTCACGACACTCGGCGATTCTGCGCGCCTGGTCTTCGCCGGACGTGAAGATGATTCGTGCGCCCGAATCCTTCAAGATGTACGTCAGCCGCTCCGGCGATTCACGGAAATAGACCGGCACCGTCACCGCGCCCAGCCCTTGAACGGCCAAATCAGCGATGTGCCACTCGGGGCAGTTCGGCGCAAACACTCCCACGCGATCTCCGGACCGGATGCCGAGCTCGGCGAGCGCCTTCGCGAACCCCGCCACTCGCCGCAGCATTTCCGCCGCCGAAATGGATTTCCAGCCGCCAGCGGTGCGATACATCTGCGCGCGCGGATTCGCGAAACGGTCCACGGCGTCGAGAAAGCATTTCGGAATCGAGAGGTATTCCGTAGCCATCGACGCCACTCTAGCCCATTGCGCGCGCACCGCGCAATGCGATGCTGCTCTCCCCAGCGCGGGAACTGCTGTGGACCCGACACGCTTGACAACAAAGCGACCGGCGGTAGAATGCCGCTCACTGGATTCAGAAATCGAAGCTTTCCTTTGCATCTTCACGGAGGACATATGCGCGTGCTCATGACAGTTCTCACAGTTGCGGTATCAGTTTTCGCCGTCACAGCTGCGGCCAAAGCCCAACAAGCACAGACATCGGACGCGGAATACATCGCCCAGGCTCTTTCGGCTGCTCCTCCGACCGTCGCCAAAGGCGCGGCGGTGGTTCGCATGGGAGACGACGGGAGCATGACCACGGTTCGCCCCGGGAAGAACGGGTTCACATGCATGGTCATGGGCACCGACAGGATGTGCAACGACGCCAACAGCATGGAATTTTTCCATGCCATGCTGAAACACGCGCCGCCGCCGAACAAGGTCGGGATGTCGTACATGCTCGCGGGCGACAAGGGCGCAAGCAACACGGACCCGTTCGCCACCAGCAAGACCGCGGACAATCATTGGATCGTCACCGGCCCACACATCATGATTCTCGGTCCGCCGGCCAAAGCGCTCGGTTACACGGAAGCGAAAGACCCCGATCCGACGAAGCCGTATATGATGTGGGCCGGCACACCCTACGAACACGCCATGATTCCGGTCGGTCCCGCGAAGTCGGCGGCGAAGACGCAATAGGGATCGCGAGTCTGGCAGGGATCGCGGCAGACGATTCACTCGCCCAGCCAACTCATTGAACCTCGTGAAACCCGCGCCCCGGTGCGATAAGATGCGCGCAGGGGTTTTTCGTGGGAAAGCTCGCCACAGAAGACGCGGCCGGTTATCAGCCGGTTCGCGCACCGCGCGGCACAGCCATCTCCTGCAAGGGCTGGCAGCAGGAAGCGGCGCTGCGGATGCTGATGAACAACCTCGATCCCGAGGTAGCCGAAAAACCGGAAGAGCTGATCGTCTATGGCGGCCGCGGCAAAGCGGCGCGCAACTGGAAATGCTTTCACGCCATCGTCGCTTCTCTTCGGTCTCTTGAAAACGACGAAACGCTCCTCGTGCAATCCGGCAAGCCCGTAGGCGTTTTCCGCACGCACTCCTACGCTCCGCGCGTCCTGATCGCGAATTCCAACCTCGTCGGCCACTGGAACGACTGGAAGCACTTCGACGATCTCGACCGCGCGGGCCTGATGATGTACGGCCAGATGACCGCCGGAAGCTGGATCTACATCGGCACGCAAGGAATCTTGCAGGGCACCTACGAAACATTCGCCGCTGCCGGACGCAAACATTTTCAGGGCGATCTGGCGGGAAAGCTGATCGCGAGCGGCGGCATGGGCGGCATGGGCGGCGCGCAACCGCTCGCCGCGACTCTCAACGGCGCCGCGTTTCTGGGAATCGACGTCGATCCGGAGCGCATCAAGCGCCGCGTCAAGACCGGCTATTGCGACGTGATGGTGAACGACCTCGACGAAGCACTGCGCATCCTGAAGAACGCCGTGCGCAAGCGCGAAGCCACGTCGGTCGGCCTCGTCGGCAATTGCGCGGACGTGATTCCCGAGCTCGCTCGCCGCGGAGTTGTCCCCGATCTGCTCACCGATCAGACCAGCGCGCACGATCCGGTCGGAGGCTACATCCCGCAAGGACTCGACGTCGCGCGGGCCGCCGAACTTCGCAAGGCCGATCCCGAGCAATACCGCAGGCGCGCGCTTGAATCGATCGGCAAGCACGTGGAGGGCATGCTCTCGCTCCAAAAGCTCGGCGCCGTCACCTTCGATTACGGCAACAACATCCGCACCTTCGCCTTCGAGCAGGGCGTGAAAGATGCCTACGATTTTCCCGGCTTCGTGCCCGCATACATTCGCCCGCTCTTTTGCGAAGGCCGCGGGCCGTTCCGCTGGGCCGCGCTCTCCGGCGAAGCGTCGGACATTCATCGCACCGACGAGCTCGTCCTCGAAATGTTTCCGCACAACGAAATCCTCTGCCGCTGGATCAAGCTCGCTCAGAAGCGCGTCCGATTTCAGGGATTGCCGTCGCGCATCTGCTGGCTGGGCTACGGCGAACGCGACAAATTCGGCCTCGCCCTCAACGACCTCGTCGCGCGCGGTGAATTGAAGGCGCCGATTGTCATCGGCCGCGATCATCTCGACTGTGGCTCCGTCGCGTCTCCTTACCGCGAGACGGAAAAGATGCGCGACGGCTCGGACGCTGTCGCCGATTGGCCGCTGCTCAATGCCCTGCTCAACACGGCGAGCGGCGCGAGCTGGGTCTCGATCCACAATGGCGGCGGTGTGGGAATCGGCTACTCCCAGCACGCAGGGCAGGTCCTCGTCGCCGACGGGACGAAAGAAATGGCCGCGCGCATCGAGCGCGTGCTGACAAATGATCCCGGCATGGGCGTCGCGCGCCACGTGGACGCGGGCTACCCCGAAGCCATCGACTTCGCGCGCAAATCCGGAATCAAGATTCCCTTCCCCGGCGAGACACCGTGAGTGGCGGTGGAAATCTCGCCCTGCACGACAAGCCGCTGCCGACAGTAGTTTTCCGCGCCTTGACACGCTAGTATCGAGGCCACCCTCGTGCCGGACTGGCTCATTACCGGCTGTTCGGAGTTGCTCACGCTGCGCGGCTCTGTGCCGCGTCGCGGCCGAGCCCTCGCGGAGCTGGGCCTCGTTCACGATGGCGCGCTGCTCGTCCACGGCGACCGCATCGCGGCAATCGGCCCGCGGCGGCGCCTTGAACGCCTCCGCGAATCGCGCCGCGCTGAAAAGCTGGACCTCGGCGGCCGCGTGGTTCTGCCGGGCTTCGTCGATTCGCACACGCATCTGATTTTTCCCGCAAGCCGCGCCGGCGAATACGAACAGCGGATCTCCGGAAAAACGTACGAAGAAATCGCGCGCAACGGCGGCGGAATTCACTCCACCGTCGACAGCCTTCGGCGGGCCTCCCCGAAGACGCTGCGCGACTACGCCAGAATCCATCTCCGCCAGTTCGCCGCGCATGGAACTACGACGCTCGAAGCCAAGAGCGGCTACGGCCTCGATTGGAAGAGCGAGCTGAAGATTCTCAATGTCCTTTACGAGCTGCATCAGCTACAACCGCTCGATATCGCCCTGACGTTTCTCGGCGCGCACGTGGTGCCGCCGGAATTTCGCCGGCGTCCGGACGCGTTTGTGGATCTGCTGGTCAAGAGCTGGATTCCAACCGTCGCGACCGCGGGCCTCGCCGAATTCTGCGACGTCTTCTGCGACCGCGGTGCGTTCACCGTGGCGCAAGCGCGCCGGATTCTTCTTGCCGCCCGCGCGTGTGGACTCGTGCCGCGCATCCACGCCGAGCAGCTCACTCACACCGGCGCCGCGCGTCTCGCGATTGAGGTTCAGGCGGCGAGCGCCGATCATCTCGAGAAAATTGACCGCAGCGACATTCGCGCTCTCTCGCTCTCCGGCGTCGTCTGCACGCTTCTGCCGGGCTGCTCGTTCCATCTCGGGCTTGCCAAGTACGCTCCCGCGCGCCAGTTGATCGACTCGGGCGCCATCGTCGCGCTCGCCACGGACTTCAATCCCGGCACGAGCCCTACGCTCAGCATGCCGATGATTCTGTCGCTCGCCTGCACGCAGATGCGCATGACTCCGGCCGAAGCCATCGCCGCAGCGACGATCAATCCCGCGTATTCGCTTCGCCAGCACGACCGCGTCGGTTCGCTCGAGGTTGGCAAGTATGCGGACCTCGCGGCGTTTGACGTGGCCGGCTACCGCGAAATTCCGTATTATTTTGGCGTGAACCTCTGTAGCCTGACCATGAAGCGCGGTGTCGTCATCCACTCGAAGAAGCGCTAGCCCATGAAGCAACTCGTTGAATGTGTTCCCAACTTTTCCGAGGGGCGCAGCGCGGCCAAGATCGATGCCATCGTTGCCGCGATGCGCGAGGTCCCCGGCGTGTACGTGCTTGGGCGCGAAAGCGACGCGGACCACAACCGCAGCGTGATCACGATCGCCGGTGAGCCGGACGCCGTCCGCGAAGCAGCCGTGCGCGGGGTCGGGAAGGCCGCCGAATTGATCGACCTGACGCGGCAGACGGGCGCGCACCCGCGCATCGGCGCGACGGACGTGGTCCCGTTCATCCCGATCGAAGGCGTTACGATCGACGACTGCGTGGCCCTGGCAAAGCAAGCCGGGCGCGAAATCTGGGAGCGCTATCGCGTTCCCGTCTATTTCTATGAGGCGGCCGCGCAACGGCCCGAGCGCGCGAACCTCGAAAACATTCGCAAGGGCCAGTTCGAGGGTCTCCGCGAAGAAATATTGCGCAATCCCGGCCGCGCTCCCGATATTGGCGAGCCGCGCCTGCATCCCACTGCCGGTGCCACGGTCGTCGGCGCGCGGAAATTTCTGATCGCCTACAACATCAACCTCACCACGTCCGATATCGAGATCGCGAAGCGCATTGCGAAGACGATTCGTTTCTCGAGCGGCGGCTTGCCGTGCGTCAAGGCCATGGGCGTGGACCTGCGCGCCCGCAACCTCGCCCAGGTTTCCATGAACCTGACCGACTTCGAGCGAACGCCGATCCATCAGGTGTTCGAGACGGTCAAACGCGAGGCCGAACACCACGGTGTCGGAATCGCGGGCAGCGAGATCGTCGGTCTCATCCCGCGGCGCGCCATTGAAATGACCGCAGACTTCTACCTGAAGATCGAGAACTTTTCTCCTGCCCAGGTGTTAGAGAATCGTCTGGAAGAATCGCTCCGCGGCGCGGACGCCCAGAGCCCGGCGACACTCGCCGCGCTCGCCCAGCCGTTTATCGATGCTGTCGCGAAGCCCACGCCCGCACCGGGAGGAGGCTGCGTCGCGGCGCTCGCAGGCGCGCTCGCCGCTGCACTTGGACACATGGTGGCGGGAATTTCGGCCAGGAAGAAATCTCTTGCCGCGCACGCGCATGCGCTGTCCGAATTGGCGGAGGAGCTTCAGATCGCGTCGAAGACTCTGGCCGAAGGCATCGACCGCGACGCGGCGTCCTACGAATCCGTGCTCGCCGCGCACAGGCTGTCCCGCGAGACACCGCCGGAGCGGCAGCGCCGCGACGAAGCAATTCAGCAGGCGTTTCGGTCCGCGGTCGAAGTGCCGCTCGAAATCGCGCGCAAAGCGGCGGAAGTATTCGACAAGCTCGGGCAACTGGAGCCCATGGCCGGAGCGTCTATGCTCTCAGATGTTCGCGTCGGTCGGATGATGGCCGCCACCGCCGTTCGCGGCGCTCTCGAAAACGTAGCCACCAATCTCGAATCCGTCACCGACGCAGCCTTCGCCGGCCGGGCGCGCTCTGAGGCGCTATCGCTTACGTCACGGATTGTTGAGAGTCCCATGGCGGCCAGCCGATAAAGTAGCTTTAAGTGTCCTGAGGGGAAGAAAACGTGAGACAGCCAATTCGTCGTTTTGTCGGGACTAGCCTTCTGACGGCCGGGCTTTTGGTTTGTGCCCTCGCCGTCGCTCCGCAACGCGCCTCTGCCGGGTCGCTGAGCACATCCATCATCGGAATGTTTCCGAAGCAGGTGGGCGAGTTCGCGTACGCCGACCTGAAATCGGCGCGAAAATATGCCTGGTTTCCACAGCTCCGCGACCAGCTTCTGCCGAGCCGCTTCCGCGATTTCGAGAAATTCCTCGCTTCTGCGGGCGTCGATCCGGATACGCAAGTGGACGAACTCGCCTGGGGCGCGATCAAGAACTCGAAGGAAGGCGGCGAGCAAGTAGTGGGCGTGGCGCTCGGCGCATTCAACCCGTCGTCGAGTGAAGACCGCTTCAAGCAGCAGAAGCTTCCCATGTTCGACGTTCACGGCTACCACCTCTACGCGTTCGGCAGCGGCCTCGCCGCGGGCGACATCTTATTCACGTTCATCGACTCGAATACGGCGGCCTTCGGCCATCGCGCCGCTCTCGAGAAGCTGATCGACGTTCGCACGGGCGTTGCGGAAAGCATGCTGACCAACGACCAGCTTTTCCCGCTGATCAACGAAGCCAATGGCACCGGAATCATCTGGGGCGTGCTCGACCAGAGCTATGCCCACCTCGCCATGCAGGAATTGATTCCCGAGGCGGGCCAGTTTCCTCAAGCTGCCACGATCATCAGTCGAATACATGCGATGACGATCAGTGTCGAAGCGGATAGCGGGATCGATGCGCACTTCCAGGCGGTTTGCAATTCAACGGATGACGCGAATCTGCTCGCCGCGGGCATGCAGGCCGCGCTCATGATGCGGCGTTACCAGGAGTCTCAAGAGCACCCCGATCTCGCCGGCGCGCTCGATCAGGTTCGCGTCTCGCCCAGCGGCGACCGCCTGAAAGTGGAAGCCCCGGTGAGCCAAGACCAGCTGCTCTCGCTGATTCGCACGCGCGCTTTTGCCGTGCCTATGTAGGGATTGCCGCTCTTCGTTGCTGAAGCGGGTGCTTCCAACGCGGTGTGGCGTCAAGCCTTCGCGCCCGTGCCGGCAAACTTGACGAGCGACACGCAGAAGCGCCCGTCGCGTATCTCGCACTGCACGCGGGCCGCCAGGGTGCCTTCGAGCCGTTTGCCGATTTGCTCCGCGGACTTCACGGACGGCACCGCTCCTCCCGAAGACTCGATCGTGATCTCGACGCGGTCGGAAAATCCCGTTACGCCAAACTCCAGGGCCGATGACATCGCGAGCACGCCGCCCGTGCCGCCTGTCGCAAGAAATGTCTCGCGGCACGCCTCGACGGCGGCAGCAAAGACATCCTCCTGCATCCTTTCGGAAAGTTCGGCGCGCCGCGCGGCGTAAGCGGCGATTGCACCGGCTCCAGCGATTAATCGGGGATCATTATCGAGCGTGCATTTGACCGGCGCGCCTCGCGCGGCAAGCGCCGCTTGGGCGGGATCAGTGTTCTTCCGCATCGGCCACTCGCACGTCGCACGCCTCGCGGCAGTCCGGGCAATAATACAGCCCGTCAACGCAGAGGCGGATGTGCACTTGCGACTGGCAGAAGCAGCAATACTTCTCGCACGTGCATTTCGATTCCGGCTTGTCGCATTGCGAACAGACGGTGGTCACTGTGGCCGTCCTTGCGCTCGGAGCCGCTTCGCCTTCGCTCCATCGTAGGCCGCATCCGCACGCCCGGCAAGCTGCCCGGCCCGCGCGTTTGCCTGAGCATGTCCGGCCGAGAGGAGGATCTCGCGGCGCACGGTGGTCCCTGCCGACGCGCCGCGATGGTCGCCAATTTCTCCGCGGAATGAAATCGCCCGTGCGCTCTTAGCGTTTCTCGTTTCGTGCCTTCTCAACGGGCACGACCCGTTGCGACGGCATGGGCGGAGCGACTTCGGCAGTGGCACCTGCCGTCGCCGGGAAAGAGAGCTCGCGTCCATCCGAGATAGCAGCGGCGGCTTCGGTCATGGGATCGGGCACAGGAGAATCCATCGGTACCAGCGCCCCTTCCGCTTCCTTCAGAAACGTCAGCCCCATCTCCCCGCCCTTCCAGTCAATCGAGATCACGTCTCCTAGCGCCACCTGCTCCGTCGCCAGCAAACTCGCCAACGGATACACCACGTGCCGCTCAATCGCCCGCTTCAGATGCCGCGCCCCATACTTCATGTCCGTCCCTTCGCGCAGCAAAAAGTCGCGCGCCGGCTGCGTCACGCGAAACAGGAACCGCCCCTTCGCCGTCTCCAGCACCCTCTGCTGCACCATCCCCAACTCGATCTCCAAGATCTGCTCCAGCTGCTGCGACCGCAGCGGATGGAACACCACCACCTTGTCGATCCGGTTCATGAACTCCGGCGCGAACTTCCTCTTCGCCGCTTCCGACGCCGTCCGCTCCACCTTCTCGTCCAGCCCCACCTGCGATTCCGGCCTCACCAGCGGCGCAAATCCCAGCCCGCCCGTCATCAGCTCGGTGATCTCTCCGCCGCCCAGGTTCGACGTCATGAAGATCATCGTCTGCGACAAATCCACGCGGCGGTTGTCGCCCAGCGTCAGGGTCGCCTTGTCCAGGATTCCCAGCAGCAACTGCCACAGCGCATCGCTCGCCTTCTCGATCTCGTCGAACAGCAGGAAGCTGATCTTCAGCTTGTCAGTGTGATACTGCGCCAGCGCTTCCTGTGTGATCAGCGGATGCGTCTCCCGGTGCCCCAAGTATCCCGGAGGCGAACCGATCAGCTTCGCGATCTCGTGCGAGTGCTGGAACTCGGCGCAATCCACCTTGATCACCGCCCGTGGATCGCCGAACAGCACTTCGGCCGTGGCTTCGACCACGCGCGTCTTCCCCGCTCCGGTCGGCCCCAGGAACAGCAAATTCCCCACCGGCCGCCCCGGTGAGTTCAGACCGGCGCGAAACACCTGGTACAAATCGACGACGGCCTGCACCGCCTCGTCCTGCCCCACGATCTTCCGCCGCAGCCCTCCCTCGAAATCCCGCGACTCCACGCTGCG
>JGI12269J14319_10005425_pt1 | contig 11317 bp, 9 predicted proteins | sample PeaSoiSIISIP2007_FD_14319 | JGI IMG/M metagenome (IMG submission 14319) | reverse complement strand
TGCCACACTTCGGCGAGCGCCTCCTCGTCGCCGGCCGCCAGTCTGGCCACGAGCACCGCATCCCCCGAGTCCACGGCGCGCACGATATCTTTTCGCCGGTCCGGATGCCGGGGACAAGCTGCGGACCGGGGCACCGGCGGAACGGCGCGTTCCCGGGTGAGCAGCATCACCTCTGTCACGGCGTCGACGCCCGGTTGGCGCCAAGACGGCGAGCTCGGGGCAACGGATTCTCCTCTCGGCCATCCCGGTGCGGTCCTCTGGTATTCGTCGCCCACGGCGCGGCCGGATCACCACCGAGGCAAGTTGTCTGGGAATCCGCTGGGCCGGCCACCGGTGGCGTCGGCGCGGCCCGTCGATCGAGCGAGGTCCGCGGCGAAGCCCGTACGAGCGCCACAGGGACGTTCCCTGTGTGACAATCGAGCGCCCGGTTCGTGCCTGTGGGTCCGGATGGTGCCGGCTCCCGAGGCTTGGAGGTGTCGTGGACAAGGACTTGGTCGATCAGGTGGTCGATGTCACGCAACGGGTCGTGGCGAGCGGTGCGATCTCGGTCAACGGACATGGCAACGTGAGCCTCCGGGTTCCCGGAGCAGAGGAGATGTACTTCACCGCCGGTCCGTCCCTGCGAAACCACGCGCCGAGCGCGGTCGTCCGGGTCGAACTGGACGGAACGCTTCTGGAAGGTGAGCTGCCACCCATCCAGGGTGCGGTGGTTGCCATGCACGCGGCGATGTACGCGGACAACCCCGAGGTTGGGTGCGTTCTGCACACCCATTCGCCGTACGCCACCGCCTACGCCGTAGCCCACCGTCCGATCGGATGCTGGGTCGAGGCATTGGCGATGTTCGGGTTTCACAGCGGGGTTCCCTTGGCGCAGTACGGGCCTCGGGGCTCGGACCGGGCCGTCGCGAACATCCGGGCCGCGGTCATCCCCGGTGTGCCCGGGGTCCTGTTGGCGAACCACGGGGTGTTGGTGTTCCACCGGACTCCCGAGTTGGCGATCGTGGCCGGTGGCATCATCGAGGAGGCTGCTCAGGCCGGCCTCAATGCCAGCAGCATCGGAGGCCCGGTCGAGATCCCCGAAGAGCTCCGCGAAGCGGCGCTCCAGCGCGCCATGCGCTTCGAGAGCCGGGGAACCGTACAGCGCTAGTTTTCGTCTCTCGGTAGCGATTCCTCTGGAGAGTCCGGTGCGGGTCATCGTCAGCTGTGTGCCACAGACGGGTCACATATTGCCCCTGCTCCCTCTCGCCCAGGCCTTCAAGGCTCGGGGTGACGAGGTCGTCGTCGCCAGCGGGCCCGACGCCGAGGAGGCGGTCTCCGGTGCCGGGATCCCGTTTCATGTGGTCGGTCCGACCCTCGACTCCTGGTTCGACATCCTTCGGGCGCGCACGCGGGGGTTTCCCGGCGACGGGCTCGATCCGGCGCGGGTGGAGGGCTACTTCGTCCCCCGGCTCTTCGGTGAGATCGGGATGGCGCTCATGATCGACGACCTGCTGGCACTGTCCCAGGAGCTCGAGCCCACCCTGCTCGTCTTCGACCCCTACGTGTTCGCCGCTCCTCTTGTGGCCGCAGCCAGCGGGGCTCGCGGGGTACTCCACTGCATCGGGCCACTCATGGATCGGCGGGTCTCAGACCTGGTGGCCGACGCGGTATCGCCCATCTGGAGGGAGTTCGGCTTCGACGTACCCCCCGCCGCCGGGGTCTATTCCGGCACCACGCTCGCAATCTGCCCCCCGTCGCTCGACCCGGGAGCGGTGGGTCTCCCCGGGGTCAGAGCCTTGCGGCCGGCCCCGCTGCCGATCGACGAGCCTCGTGCTTTGCCCGTTTCGTTTCCCGAGCCGGACCGTCCGCTCGTCTACCTGACTCTGGGTACCTTCTCGAACAACGATCTCGGGCTCTTCCGTCTCGTCCTCGAGGCCTTGGGGGACGAGCCCGTCAACGTGTTGGCGACGATCGGGCGGGAAAACGAGCCGTCGGCTCTGGCTCCCATCCCTGCCAATGCACGCGTGGAGCGGTACCTCCCTCAGAACGATGTCCTGTCGCACTGCACGGCGGTGGTGCATCACGCCGGTGCCGGCACGATGTTCGGCGTCCTGGCCCACGGGCTCCCTTCGTTGACCCTCCCTCAGAGTGCCGACAATTTCGTCAATGCCGAGCTGCTCGCATCGGCGGGCGCCGCACGCATCCTCATGCCGGGAGAGGTGACCGAGACTGCTGTCCGATCCGGGATCCGCACCGTCCTCGACACCGCTTCCTATCGTCGCCAGGCGCGCCGACTGGCCGACGAGATCGCCGCCATGCCATCGCCCGACACCGTCGCCGCCACGTTGCGAGGCTGAGCCGGCCGTCCCTATCTGCTCACGAGAGGGCGAACTCCCCGGCATTGGGTAGCGGCGGTGCAGTCGCCGCGTTGAGTATCGGGCTGTGACCCTCGGGCTCGTGGATTGCCATGCTGGGGACCGTGGCGGACCCGGGGACGGACGAGCGGGTGACGAGGGATGGTGCCGTGGCTGATGCGATCTTCGAGGAGAAGCGGCTCGCCGACGTCTACGACCCGTTGGACGGAGACCGGACCGATCTCGACGCCTATGTGGCCCTGGCCGACGACGTCGGCGTCCGATCGATCCTCGACATCGGATGCGGGACCGGGACCTTGGCGTGCCTTCTCGCCCGGCGGGGAACCGACGTCACCGCGCTCGACCCTGCTCGGGCTTCGTTGGACGTGGCTCGCGGCAAGCCCGGCGCCCACCGGGTGCGATGGCTCGAGGGAGACGCGGCGACGCTTCCCCCTCTTCAGGTCGACATGGTGACCATGACCGGCAACGTCGCGCAGGTATTCCTGACCGACCGTGACTGGGTGTCGACGCTCACGGCGGCCCATGCCGCCCTGAGCCCAAACGGGTTGCTCGTGTTCGAGGTCCGTGACCCGGCCCGCCAAGGGTGGAGGGAGTGGAACCGAGAAGAGTCCATTCGGCGCGTCGAGCTTCCCCACGCCGGTGTCGTCGAGACCTGGGTGGACCTCACCGACATCAGCCCACCGCTCGTGTCGTTCCGTCAGACGTTCGTCTTCGAGACCGACGGCGCCGTCCTCGTCTCGGACTCGACGTTGCGCTTCCGTGGTCGAACGGAGATCAGCGACTCCCTGCGCGGGGCGGGATTCGGCGTGCACGAGGTACGAGGCGCACCCGACCGACCGGGCCGCGAGCTGGTGTTCATCGCCCGACGGGGCCAAGACCGACCACCTCGGNCGTGAACGGTCGTGCTCCCATGGGGGTGGTCGGGGTCCGGTGGTGCTGGCACACGCCCCATGCACCGGCTACCCACCTTCGCAGCGGACGCCAAGAGAGCCACAATCGGGGAAAAGGGGTTCGATGGGGCGGCCGGAAACCGATCAGGAGGCGTCGCAGGCGGGCGCGGGGATCACGCCGTGAACAAGCGAATCCTCGGAGCCGCCTGGTACCGGTTCCGCGCCACCCTCCCGCGCCGGCGCGGCGGCTACTTGACGGTGGCCCTGCTCGTGGGACTGCTCGGCGGCGTAGCGATGGGCGCGGTGGCCGGAGCCCGTCGCACCCAGTTCGCCTTCCCGGCCTATCTCGCCGCCACCGACGACTCCGATCTCCAGGTCCAGACCTACCTCGTGACCAACCAGATCGGCTCGGGTCCGACGCTGACCGAGGCACTCGCCCACCTCCCGACCGTCGAACACGTCGCCGACGCTCCCAACCTGCTCATCACCCCCCTCGGGCCGAACGAGAAGGCTCAAGCGGTCAACGACAACGAGATCTCGGCCGTCGGCAGTGTGGGCGGCATGTACTTCCATCAGGACCGGGTCACCGTGGCCCAGGGCCGGATGGCAGATCCGCACCGCACCGACGAGATGGTCGCGTCGGCCGAGGCCGCGAAGCTCTCGCACTGGCACGTCGGGGAGACGGTGCGTTTCGGCGCCTTCACGGTGCAGCAGGCCAGCTCGCCGGGCTTCAACTTCGCCAGTGCGACGCCGGCGCGGCAATTCTCGGAGAAGCTCGTCGGCATCGTCGTGTTCCCGAGCGAGGTCGTCAACGACGATGTCGACCGGTTCCCGACCGACGTGCTCATGACCCCGGCCCTCACCAGCCGTATCGCCGCCAGCGACGCCTTTCCCTACTACGGGCTCAAACTCGAGCACGGCACCAGGGACGTGGCCAAGGTGGAGCGAGACATCATCAACCTGCTCCCGCCCGGCACCGTCTACACCTTCCACGTGACGTCGGTGGTCGAGGGGCAGGTCGAACGGGCCAGCAAGCCCGAGGCGATCGCCCTGGGGGTGTTCGGGGCCATCGCCGCGCTGGCGGCGCTCATCATCGCCGGTCTGGCCATCAGCCGATCCCTGTGGGCGAACGGCGAGGACCTCGATGTTTTGCGGGCGCTCGGGGCCGATCCGACGACGAGGACGGTCGACGCCATCCTCGGTCTGCTGGGCGCGGTGATCGTCGGCGCATTGTTGGCTGTGGGGGTCGCCGTGGCGCTGTCACCGTTGGCGCCGATCGGCCCGGCCCGCCAGGTCGACCCCTCGCCGGGATTCGCCGTCGATTGGACCGTGCTCGGCACGGGGATCGGTGTGCTGGTGGTCGGACTCGGGCTCCTCACGGTGGTCCTGGCCCGCCTGCGCGCCACGCGACGCCATGAAGAGGGGGCCGAGGAGCGCGACCGGGGATCCGCCCTCGTGAACCTGGCCGGGAGGACCGGGCTCCCGGTATCGGCGGTGGCCGGTCTGCGTTTCTCGCTGGAGCGTGGTCGGGGTCGCACCGCCGTGCCGGTGCGCTCTGCCCTCGTCGGTGCGGTGGTGGCCGTCGTCGTTGTGGTGTCGACCCTCACCTTCGGCAGCGGGCTCGCCACCCTCGATTCCCACCCCGCCCTGTACGGGTGGAACTGGACGTACGCCATCTCGTCCCCAGACGGCGGCGACCTCCCGGTCTCGGCCGGTCGCCTCCTCGACCAGGATCCGGACGTGGCCGCCTGGACCGGGTTCGGCTACGCCAATGCCCAGCTCGACGGGCAGACCGTCCCCGTCCTGTTGACGACAGTGGGCGCCAAACTCGCTCCGCCGATCCTCTCCGGACACGGGCTCCGCGCCGACAACGAGGTGGTCCTGGGCGCGGCGACCATGGCCTCGCTGCACGAGCACCTGGGTGGCACCATCTCGGTCAGCTACGGGAGCCCCCGCGACGCGCCGATCTACCTCCCCCCGACAACCCTCAAGATCGTGGGCACCGCCACCATGCCGGCCATCGGGGTGAGCGGGGCGCTGCACCCTTCGATGGGGACCGGCGCCCTGATCCCGAAGGGAATCGGGTCCGCGTCATTTCGTCGAGCCCTGGCGTCACCGGATCCCAACCTCAACGGTCCCACCATCGCGGTGGTGCGAGACCGCAGCGGCGTGACCCCGGCCGCGGCGCTGTCGTCGTTGCACCGCATCGCCGTAACCGCGGCTCAGGTGGTCAATGCCGATCCCAACAGCGGGGGTGGGGAATCGTACGTGGTGCTCTCGGTGCAGCGACCCGCCGAGATCGTGAACTACCAGGCGACCGGGGCCACCCCCGTCATCCTGGCGACGGGGCTCGCCGCCGGTGCCGTCGCGGCCCTCGGCTTCACCCTCATCGCGTCGGTGCGGCGCCGTCGTCGGGACCTGGCGTTGTTGAAGACCCTCGGGTTCACCCCGGGCCAGCTGGCCGCCACCGTCGCCTGGCAGGCGACCGTGTCGGCGGTCGTCGGGGTCGTGGTGGGCGTGCCCGTCGGGATCGCACTGGGCCGGTGGCTGTGGGACCTCTTCGCCCGGGCCATCTACGCCGTCCCCGAGCCCTCGGTTCCGGTCCTGGCCGTCGTGGTGGTGGGCGTGGGCGCCCTCGTGCTCGCCAATCTGGTGGCCGCCGTCCCGGGACAGGTCGCGGCCCGGACGGCGACGGCTCACGTGCTCCGGGCCGAATGAGGACGAGGCGACGCCCACGCACGGAGGACGCCTTCGAGTGAACCGAGACGGGCCCGGGCGGCGAAGAACTCTCCGGAACATACCTGCAGGGGAAAGGGATCCCATGGGTTCAGACGACAACATCAAGTCGATCCAGGCGATGTACGAGGCGTTCGGGCGGGGAGACGTCGGGGCCATCCTCGACGCCGTGACCGACGATGTGGACTGGGCCACGGACACGAGCTCCACCGTTGCGCCGTGGTACGGGGCCAGGCACGGCAAGGAGGGCGTCACGTCGTTCTTCCAGGCTTTCGGGTCGTCCATGGACGTCGACGAGTTCACCCCGCTCACCTTCGCCGCCAACGAGGACACCGTGTTGTCCGTGGTGCGTTGCCGGACCCGTGCTCGCAGCACCGGCAAGGCGATCGACATGAACCTGCACCACTACTTCCGGTTCCGGGACGGGAAGGTCTTCTATTACCGCGGCACCGAGGACACGGCCGTGGTCGAGGCTGCGCTGGCGCCCTGAACCATCGCACCGGCGAGTCAGGCGGGCGGGCAAGGCTGCTTCTGACCCCGGGCCCGCCCGGCGCGTACCCTGGAAGTGATGGGGACCTCGCCCTCGGGACCGCCCGAGCATCTTCACCCAGGCTGACGTGCACAGCGCCACCTTCGTGCTGCTGGCCTCGGTCTTTCTCGCCAGTTCGGTCGAGATGGTCGAGGCGCTCACCATCGTCGTGGCCGTCGGCGTCACCCGGGGATGGCGCTCCGCGCTCGAAGGGGTGGCCGCCGCCCTGGCGACGCTGGTCGCGCTGGTGGCGGCCATCGGCCCGGCCCTGGTGCACTACGTCCCTCTGAGCGGGTTGCGGATCGCGGTCGGGGGGCTGTTGCTCGTCTTCGGGATGCAGTGGTTGCGCAAGGCGGTGTTGCGGGCCGTGGGCCTCAAGGCCAAGCACGACGAGGACGCCATCTTCACCGAGCATGTCGCCGAGCTGTCGGCCGAGAAGCGCCCGTCCAGCGGCCGCGACCCGACGGCGTTCGCGGTCGCGTTCAAAGGCGTGTTCCTCGAGGGCCTCGAGGTGGTGGTCATCGTGCTCACCCTGGGGGTGGCCGACCACCGATTGGGGCTCGCCGCCGCCGCCGCTGGTGCCGCTGTCGTCGTGGTGGCGGCGGTGGGTGTGGTCGTGTCGCGCCAGCTGGCCGGGGTACCGGAGAACGCCATGAAGATGGCCGTCGGCCTCATGCTGGTGAGCTTCGGCACCTTCTGGTCGGGAGAAGGGGTCGGGGTGCATTGGCCCGGTTCGGACCTCGCCCTTCCCGTGCTCGTGGCCGTGTACGGCGCCGTGGCGTGGGTGACGGTGTCGGTCGTCGGGCGCGAGCGTCGGGCAGGAGTCGAAGTTGCCTGACAGCGGCCCCCCCGCCGAAGGCCCGGTGTGGGCCAGGTCGCCCGCATCACCGGGGTCGCCGGAGGGGCCGGTCGTGCCCGTGTCGCCTCGTGTCCGACGGTATGTCGTCGCCTTCGGGCACTTCTGGTGGGAGTTCCTGGTCGGGGACACGCCGGAGTTGCTGGTTGGCGCGGTACTGGCCGTGGTCGTCGTGGCGTTGTTCGCCCACCACGGGGTGGCACGCGCCGTCACCGTGGCGAGCCTGCCGGTGCTGGTGATCGCCATGCTCGGTGCATCGGTCCGACGAGCACAGCGCGCCGCGGCCCGTTCCTCGCGTGATGCGGCCGGCTCGCCGCCCACCTCGACGTAGACGACGATGGACGTGGTCCCTCGGCTTCGGGGCGTCTACCTGCCCCTGGTGACTCCCTTCGCGGCCTCGGGAGACGTCGACCTCGACTCGCTGGAGCGGATCGCCCACCACTTCCTCGACGCCGGGCTCGCCGGCATCGTTGCCCTCGGCACGACGGGTGAGCCCGCTACCCTCACGGCCGCGGAACGTCAGCGTGTGGTCGAAGTGTGCTCGAAGGTGTGTGTCGCACGCGGTGCGCAACTGATCGTGGGCCCCGGGACCAACAACACGGCGGCGACGATCGCCGATGTCGAGCTGTTGGCCGACGTGGACGGGGTGACCGCCGCGCTCTGTGTCGTGCCCTATTACACCCGACCTGGACAAGCCGGGATCGTGGCCCACTTCACGGCCGTGGCCGACGCCAGCCCCGTCCCTATCATCCTGTACAACATCCCCTATCGCACCGGAGAGGCACTCGAGCCCGACAGCCTGTTGCGACTCGCGGGCCACGCCAACATCGTCGGTGTGAAGCAGTCGGTCGGCCTGGAGATCGCCGCGCTGCGGATCCTGGCCGAGTCCCCGCCGGACTTCGCCGTGCTGTGCGGGGAGGACCCTTACCTGTTCCCGACGGCTTTGCTCGGCGGCGCCGGGGCCATCGCTGCCTCGGCACACCTGTGCACCAGACGGATCGTCGCCATGGTCGATGCCGGTCTCGACGGTCGCGTCGAGGAGGGCCGGGCCCACCACGAGGCACTGCTCCCGGTCATCGCGGCCGCCTTCGCCGAGCCCAGCCCGACCGTCATCAAGGGCGTCCTCCACCGACAGGGCCTGATCGCCTCAGCCGGTGTGCGGCTGCCCCTGGTCCCGGCGTCGACCGCGGCGGTGGACGCCGCCATGGCCGCCGTCGGGGCGGCGGCATCGTGAGCGCCCCGGTCCCTGGCTCTGGTTCTTCCGGGCGAATCGCCACGTCCCGGCGTACGAACGGGCTTGGCAAGCGTGGGGCCGATCAGCCTGGGAAGGGCCTGTCCGCCAGCTCGTCGCGCAGCTTGTACTTGAGCACCTTGTTCAGGGTCTCGTTGCGGGGGAGGGCGTCGACCACCTCGAGCTGCTCGGGGACCTTCTGCTTCATGAGGCCCGAGGCCGCCAGGTGCTCCACCATCTCGTCGAAGGTGAGCGGCGGTGCGCCGTCGACGGTCTCGATGACCGCACACACTCGCTCGCCGCGCTCGCGATCGGGGAGGCCGATCACCGCCACGTCCTTGACCTTGGGATGGGTATAGAGGAGATCTTCGATCTCCTTGGCCGAGATGTTCTCGCCTTTGCGGATGATGATGTCCTTGAGCCGCCCGGTGAGCACCACATGACCATCGGGCCGGAGATGCCCGACGTCGCCGGTACGGAAGAAGCCCTCCTCGTCGAATGCCTCGATGCTGAGCACGGGATCGGTGTAGCCCTTGCACACCATGGCCCCCCGCACGCGGACCTCGCCGTCGACTCCGGTCGGGGCGTCGTCTTCGTCGAGTGTCACGATGCGGATCTCGGCGCCGAAGACGGGCTTGCCCACGGTGTGGGCCAGCTGGTCGTCGGTGTCGCTCGGCGATCCCATGCAGATCATGGGGATCTCGGTCATGCCGTACCCGTGCGCGACGGTCACGCCGATCTCGCGTCGCACCTCGTAGAAGATCTCCGGTGGCATGGGAGCGCCGCCCCCCGACAGGATTCGCAGGGACGGGATGATCTTCTTCCCCGGCTGCTTGCGCTGCTCGTTGAGGTACGCCATGTAGAAGGCGGTGCTGCCGCCCGCCATGGTCACGCCGTTGCGGGAGAACACCTCGACGGCGACATCAGGCGCGAACGCCTCGAGGAGCACCGTGGTGAAACCGATGGCCAGCACCATGACCAGATAGTCCGGGCCCGCGATGTGGGCGAAGGGGAAGGCGATCGACCCCACGTCCTCCTCACCCAATTGTACGGCCATGGCGAGCCCGCGGCCACCGGTGATCAGGGTGGTGTCGGTATGGCGCACGCCCTTGGGGTCAGAGGTGGTGCCTGACGTGTAATAGACCCATCGGACCTGGTCGTCGCCGGGAGGCGGGGGAGGGGGCAGCGTGGCGGGGTCGCCCTCGGGGAGCGAGTCGAACGCGACCACCACGGCGGGCGCCACGTCCAGACCGGCGCCGATCTTCTCCGCCATGGCGACGAAGTCGAAGCCCTTCCACACACCGGGGACGAAGAAGAACCCGGCTCGGGTCTGCGCCAGGGCGAAGGCGACCTCGCGCTCGCGGTAGATGTGGATGATGGGGTTCTGCACCACCCCGAGGCGAGCCAGCGCCATCGACAGCACGATCGTCTCGATGCGGGTGGGCAGTTGCCACGACACCGGCGTGGACGGCCCGATGCCCATGGCGTGCAGTCCCGCCGCCACCACCTCGCACCGGTCGCGGAACTCGCCGAAGGTGACCCGGCGTCCCGACTCGTCGATGAGCATGACACGACCCGGAGAGGCGGCCGCTCGTGTCTCGACGAGTTCCCACATCGATCCCACGTCGTAGATGGCGTCGGTCACCGGAGGTCCCCTCTTGTTCTGGGCGCGGTGGCGGCTACGACAGGCGTTCGACGACCATGGCCATGCCCTGGCCACCACCGACGCACATCGACTCGAGGCCCCACGTCTTGTCTTCGTCGTCGAGGGCGTTGAGCAGCGTGGTCATGATGCGGGCCCCAGTCATGCCGAAGGGGTGGCCGAGCGCGATCGATCCGCCCTTGACGTTGAGCTTGTCCCAGTCGATGCCGAGATGCTTGGCCGACGGGATGACCTGGGCTGCGAAGGCCTCGTTGATCTCGACCAGATCGATGTCGTCGATGGTCTTGCCGGCCCGCTTGAGGGCCTGGCGACAGGCCTCGATGGGACCGAGGCCCATGATCTCGGGATCGAGGGCGGAGACGCCGCTCGAGACGATGCGCGCCAGCGGCGTGATACCGAGCTCGCTCGCCTTGGTCGCCGACATCACGATGACCGCGGCGGCGCCGTCGTTGAGCGGACAGGCGTTGCCGGCCGTGATGGTCCCGCCTTCACGGAACACTGGCTTGAGCGCGGCGAGCCCCTCGATGGTGGTGCCGTCCCGGGGCCCGTCGTCCTTGGTCACCACGGTGCCGTCCTCGAGCTTGACGGGGATGATCTCGCGCTCGAAGAACCCGTTCTTCTGGGACTCCACGGCCCGGTTCTGGCTGCGCGCCGCGAACTCGTCCATCTCCTCGCGTGTCACCTTCTCGCACTCGGCGACGTTCTCGGCGGTCTGGCCCATGGCGATGTACACATCACTCAGGCCCTTGGGCGGCGTCCACGGTTCGGTCACCGCCGGGTTCCGGGCCGCGGTGCGGGCCTCGGCCTCGGCGAACAGCGGGTTGTGGGGACCGATGTCCGACGCCCCGAACTGGAAGCGGCTCACGGTCTCGACGCCGCCGGCCAGGAACACGTCGCCCTCGCCCGCCTTGATGGCGTGGGCCGCCATGCGGATGGTCTGGAGCGACGACGAGCAGTAGCGGTTGACGGTGACGCCCGGCACGTCCACCCCGGCCAACAGGGCCGCCACGCGGGCCACGTTGTAGCCAGCCTCACCGGCGGGCTGGCCGCATCCGAGC
>JGI12269J14319_10005421_pt1 | contig 11320 bp, 9 predicted proteins | sample PeaSoiSIISIP2007_FD_14319 | JGI IMG/M metagenome (IMG submission 14319) | reverse complement strand
GACCTCCTCACCTCTCCCGAGCTCGCCAGCCTGCAAACCCGCTTCGACGCCTGGCTCTACGACCTCCGCCGCCTCGCCCCCCGCCACGAAGACACCGGGCTCCGCGGCCTCGTCCACTACTCCATCCAGCACCTCCAGGAAATCGCCCAAGCCTTCCCCGAGTAACCAAACCACAAATGCATTTGTCCCCCGCCTCCCCCAACCCCTTGATTCCACTAGAACCGCCCCCGCAAAACGACAAATGCATTTGTCGTTTGGGTTCGTCCCGTCAAACCGGTTTTCTCCGCGCCCTCCGCCTCCTCCGCGCTCTCAGGTCTTGACTTTCTCTCGTCTTTCTCCGCCTCTTCCTCCGCGCCTCCGCGCCTCCGCGTCAAGGACAAGGCTTCCCCCTAAACCCCGCCCCCCATCCCGCCGATCTCTCCCCCAGATATATGCGCGGGCAGCCTGACATCCTCATCCTCGGCGGCGACGGCATGCTGGGCCACAAAATCTTCCAGCGCCTGCGCGCCGCAGCCGCCACGGTAGCCACCATTCGCAGCAGCCCCCGCGTGGACCTCCTCGCCGGCGCCGACGTAATCCCCGGCATCGACCTGATGCACCTCGACCGCACCGCGGAACTGCTGGCCGATCTGCGGCCCCGCTTCGTCATCAACTGCGCGGGCATCGTCAAGCAGCGCCCCGAATCGGGCGACGCGATCCCCAGCTTCACCATCAATTCCCTGCTGCCGCATTGCCTGGCGCAGTGGTGCGCCCCCTGGAACGGGCGTCTCATTCACTTCAGCACCGATTGCGTCTTCAGCGGCAGCGTGTCCAACGGCAGACAGGGCGGATACAGCGAAGACGACCCGTCCGACGCCGCGGACCTCTACGGCCGCTCCAAGTTTCTGGGCGAAGTCCACACCCTCAACGCCCTCACCCTGCGGACCTCCATCATCGGCCGCGAGCTGTCCCGCCACAGTTCCCTGCTGGACTGGTTCCTGGCGCAAAATCACGGGCTCGTCCGCGGCTTCCGGCGCGTCATCTACTCGGGCGTCACCACCAATCACCTGGCCGGGCTGGTGGAGCGGATCGTCCTGCACCACCCCAATTTGACCGGCCTGTACCAGGTGGTGTCCGCGCCCATCTCCAAATACGACCTGCTCCTCTCCATCCGCGACGCGTACCGCATGGACGTCGAAATCGCGCCCGACGAGACCGAGATTTCGGACCGCAGCATGCGCGGCGACAAGCTCCGCGCGGCGTGCGGATACCAGGCGCCCCCCTGGCCGGAATTGATCGCGCAGTTGGCGCAAGACCCTACCCCCTACGAAAGGTGGAACGAAAGTGCGACCCCTGGAAAACAAGAGAATCCTGATTACCGGTGGCACCGGCTCGCTGGGCAAGACGCTGGTCAGACGCCTGCTCACCGGTGAAATGGGATGGCCCGAAAAGATCGTCGTATTTTCCCGCGACGAGGCCAAACAGTACTTCATGCGCCTGGAGCATCAACGGCTCAAGGCGGCCACCGATGAGCTGATCTATCGCGATTTCGAAAAGGTGCTGGAGTTCCGCATCGGCGACGTGCGGGATTTCGGGAGCGTGGCTTCGGTCCTGCGCTCGGCCGACGTGGTGCTCAACGCCGCGGCCATGAAACAGGTGCCCACCTGCGAATACTTCCCCTTCGAAGCGGTGCGCACCAACATTCAGGGCGCGGAGAACATCGTGCGGGCCATCGAGGAGCACACGCTTCCGGTGGAAACCGTGGTCGGCATCTCCACCGACAAGGCCTGCAAGCCGGTGAACGCCATGGGAATGACCAAAGCTCTGCAGGAGCGGGTGTTCATCCAGGGCAACCTGCGCTGCCCGGGAACGCGCTTCGTGGCCGTGCGCTACGGCAACGTGCTGGCCTCGCGCGGCTCGGTGATCCCGCTGTTTCACGAGCAGATCCGGCAGGGCGGCCCAGTGACTATCACCACGCCGGAGATGACGCGCTTCCTGCTGAGCCTCGACGACGCGGTGGATATGGTGTTCGCGGCCATTCGCCAGGCCCGGCGCGGCGAGATCTACGTGCCGCGCGCGCCTTCAGCCCGCGTGGTGGATATCGCGACTGCGCTGATCGGCCCGCGGCCCATCCGGCAGATGGTGACCGGCATCCGGCCGGGCGAGAAGATCCACGAGATCATGATCAGCGAAGAAGAAGCCGGACGGACGCTGGATCGCGGAAAGTGGTACGCCATCCAGCCGATGCTCCCCGAGATTCTGGGCGAAACCCAAATCGGCCCCGCACCCCATCTTGCCAAAGAGTACAGCTCCGCCGACGAAGTCATGACGCTGGCGGAAACCGAAGCCCTGCTGGCCGCCCGGGATCTGCTGGTAGCCGATACCGGCCTGGCGGCCCTGGCCATTTCGGTGGCGGGGGGCCCTCTGGGCCAAGTGCCGCAGGAACTCCTGCGATGAAGATCCTGACGCTGCTGGGCACGCGCCCCGAGATCATCCGCTTGAGCGGCGTCATCGCCTTGCTGGATGCCCACGCGGACCACGTCCTGGCACACACCGGCCAGAACTACGACCCGCGGCTCAGCCGCATCTTCTTCGACCAGCTCGGCGTGCGCGCCCCGGATGTCTTCCTGGGCGTCGAGTCGCCCAATTTCGCCGGCCAGATCGGACAGATCCTGGAACGCAGTCACGCGCTGTTCCTGGAGCATCGCCCCGACCGCCTCCTGGTGCTGGGCGACACCAACAGCGGCCTCGCGGCCGTGATCGCGCGCCGCCTTGGAATCCCGGTCTACCACATGGAGGCCGGCAATCGCTGCTACGACGACCGCGTGCCGGAAGAAGTCAACCGGCGGGTGATCGATCATTCCAGCACGGTCCTGCTGCCGTACACCGAAAGAAGCCGCCAAAACCTGCTGGCCGAGGGCATTCCCGGCGGCCGGATTTACGTGACCGGCAACCCCATCAAGCAGGTGATCGACCGCTTCGCGCCCCAGATCGCCCAAAGCCGCGCACTCGAGGAATACGGACTCGCTCCCGGCAAATATTTCCTGGCGACCGCGCACCGCAGCGAGAACGTCGACAGCCCCGTCCGTTTGCGCAGCCTGATCGAGGGACTCGAAGCGCTCTCCCGCAAGTACGGTTATCCGGTGGTTTACCCGCTCCATCCGCGTACGCGCTCGCGGGCGGAAGCCGCGGGCATCCAGCTCGCGGAAAGAGCCATTCAGTTCCTCCCGCCGCTCGGCTTCTTCGATTTCATCCGGCTCGAGCAGCACGCCTTCTCGATCCTGTCGGACAGCGGCACGGTGCAGGAAGAGGCCTGCCTCTTCGGAGTGCCGAACGTCACCTTGCGCGAGGTGACGGAGCGGCCGGAGACCCTCGAGTGCGGCTCCAACATCCTGTGCGGCGTGGACCGGCAGGCGATCGCGGATGCGGTTCGCCTAGTGACGCGCCAAGCGCCCACCTGGCAACCGCCAAAGGAGTATCTGGAACCGGGCGTAGCCGAAACGGTCTGCCGCATCGTCCTCGGACTCCGCATGCCGGACGCCGCCGAAACGGCGTGGAGGGATACGTGCGCATCCTGATGCTGACCCAGTGGTTCGACCCCGAGCCGACTTTCAAGGGTCTGGCGTTCGCGCGGAAACTGGTGGACCACGGCCACGAGGTGGAGGTGCTGACGGGCTTCCCCAACTATCCGGGCGGCCAACTCTATCCCGGGTACCCCTTGCGGCTCTGGCAAAGGGAATCGGTGGATGGCATCTCCATCATCCGGGTGCCGCTCTACCCCAGCCACGACCGCTCCGTAGTGCGGCGCACCTGGAATTATCTGAGCTTCGCCATCGCGGCCACGGTTTTGGGGCCCGCACTGGTGCGGCGGCCCGACGTGATTTATGCCTACCACCCGCCGGGCACCGTGGGGCTGCCCGCGCTGGCGCTGGGGCGCTGGTTCTCCGCCCCGGTGGTCTACGATGTGAACGATCTTTGGCCCGACACGATCATATCGACCGGCATGTGGGGCAGGCGCTTCCGCCTGCCAACCCGCCTCCTCGACCGCTTTTGCCGTTTCGTCTACCGGCACGCGGATCGCGTCACAGTGGTCACGGCGGGGTTTCGCCGGGCCCTTATCGAGCGCGGCGTGGCCGCCGATAGAGTGGATGTGATCTACAACTGGGCTCCGGAGCAGCAGCCGGAGCCGTTGCAGCCGATACTCCATCGCAACGCGGAGGACGGCTTCCACGTCGTGTTTGCCGGCACCATGGGGCTTGCCCAGGGGCTGGACGCGGTGTTGGAGGCCGCCGCCCGATGCGTCGCGAGCGTCCCCCGCGCGCGATTCCGCTTCGTGGGCGGCGGCGTGGATGCGGACCGTCTGGAGCGGCGCGCCCGGGAAATGCGCCTGGCCAACGTGGAGTTTCTGGGAAGGCAGCCCCTCGCCGCCACGCAGGCGATTCTCCACGCGGCCGACGCCCTGCTGGTACACCTGAAGGACGATCCCCTGTTTGCCATCACGATTCCGTCCAAAACGCAGGCATATCTAGCCGCGGGGCGGCCCATCGTCATGGCGGTTCGCGGCGATGCCGCGGACCTGGTGATACGGGCTGGCGCCGGGGTCACGGCCGAGCCAGGCAACCCGGAGAGCATCGCGGAAGCGGTCCGCAAGCTGGCCGAGATGCCCGCCGCGGAGCGCGACCGCATGGGCCGCGCCGGCCGGGAATTTTACGAACGCGAACTCGCCATCGGCTGTGCCGTGGCAAAGTTCGATGCGCTGTTCCGTGAGGCGGGGCCGTGCCGCGCCCCATTCCGCAAGCGCCTTTTCGACATCTCAGTGGCCCTCACGGTTCTCCTCACCCTCTGGCCCCTGATGGCGATCGTAGCGCTGGCGGTCCGCCTCAGACTGGGCTCCCCCATCCTCTTCCGCCAGCTTCGCCCAGGATGGAACGGCCGCCCCTTCCGCATGCTGAAATTCCGCACCATGGGCGATGCCTGCGCGCCCAGCGGCCGCCCTTTGCCCGATGGCCAGCGCCTGACCGGCCTCGGCCGCTTCCTCCGGCGCTTGAGTCTCGACGAGCTGCCCGAGCTGTGGAATGTGCTCACGGGCGACATGAGCCTGGTCGGACCGCGCCCCCTGCTCATGGATTACTGCGATTTTTTCACCAGCCGGGAAAAGCTGCGCTTTCGCATGCCGCCGGGCATCACCGGCTGGGCGCAGATCCACGGACGGAATCGCTCTCCCTGGGATGAACGCCTGGAGCGCGATGTGTGGTACGTGGAGCATTGGTCGTTCGCGCTCGACCTGCGCATTCTCGCCGCCACCGCGCGCCAGGTGCTGCGCGCGGAAAGCGTCGTGGAAGACCCACGCTCCCTCATGTTGAACCTGGATGAGGAGCGCGGCCCATGCGCCCCATGACCATCCGGCTCGCGGCGCCGGAGGATGCGGACGCAGTCGTCGCTCTCATCCGCCAGTCGTTCCGGCCCCAGGATCTGGACCTGACGATCTATGGCTGCGCGGGGATTTCGGCATACCTCCACATGGAGTTCGCGCTGCCGCGCGCCTTTTCGGCCAGCGCTTACCTGGTGGCCGTGATCGAAGACCGCATCGCCGGCTTCGTCGAGATGCGCGCCGGAGAGAGTGGTCCGTACCTGAACTACATAGCCACCAGCCCCGCCTGGCGCGGAGCGGGTGTGGGACGTGAGATGTTGGCTGCGGCCCTGCGCGAAATCGATCCGCCCGCCGGCTCCGAATTCACGCTGGACGTGTTCGAGCACAACCAGATCGCCCTGGACTGGTATCGCCGTAGCGGGTTCCGCAGCCTCGAACGGATGGCGTTCTGGTGTGTGGCCGACGGCGTCCTCGCACAACCCCCTTGCGGCACCCTTGCGGAGCGTGTGCGCATTCTTGACCTGCCCCAGGCCGACGCCACCCACCGCGCTTTCGGCTTTTCCAGTTTCCGCCTGGCCGACCGCGGCCGCGCCTTCACCATCGGCCGGCTGGGAGAGCGCTGGTTTCGCGTGACCGAGGGCGAGCTGCTGCGCCGCCCGGAAGTCCTGCACGCGCTCCAATCGCTCGACCCGCACCGCGAAATCCTGTTCCATGGCGCCGGGGAAACGGCCGACCTCTCTCCCTTGCTCTGGAGCATCCGCATGGGGCGCCAGTTGTGATCGCGAAGAAAGTTGTGATCTCGAAGGCCGCCACCCGCCAGGCGCCGGGCCGCTCCTTCGAGCCCCACCGGAATGCGCGTGGCGCGCTCCTGCGCTATCTGCGCGAGTGCCGTCTGAAGCGCGGCGAAACCATCCTGCTGCCCGCTTATGTGGGCTGGTCTCCGCGCGAGGGCTCCGGCATTTTCGATCCTGTCCGCGAGCTGGAGCTGGACTACGCGTTCTACCGCCTGGACGAGTCGCTGGGCATCGACATGGGTTCCCTGCGGGGAGCCATCGCGCGCGGCAACGCCAGGGTGCTGCTGCTGGTCCACTATTTCGGACACGTCGATCCGGCTTATGCCGAAGCCGTGTCGTTGGCCCGCGGCGCCTGCCTGCGGATCATCGAGGATGAAGCTCACGCCATGCTCTCGGACCTGGTGGGAGCCGCCTGCGGCCGCCTGGGAGATGTGTGCCTCTATTCCCTGCACAAATTGCTGCCGATGAATTCAGGAGGAATGCTTGTCCGGAACACCCTCGAAGCCGGACCCGGCCAGCCCGGACCCGGTGAAAATTCGGGCGCCCTCTGGCGCCACGACCTGGCCGCCATTGCCGCCAGCCGCCGCCGGAATGCCCAACACCTCTACGGGCTCCTCGACGGAATGGAGGGGGATGTCGAACCTCTCTGGGGACCGCCGGCCGAAAGCGAGGTGCCGCAGACTCTGCCCGTGCGCCTGCTCCGTGCCAACCGCGATGCCGTCTACCACGGCCTGAATCGCGCCGGATTCGGCGTGGTCAGCCTGTACCACACGCTTATCGAGCCAATCGCGCCAACCGCGTTCCCCGATTCGCACCGCCTGGCGCGGCGCATCCTGAACCTGCCCGTGCACCAGGACATCCTCCCGGAGCAGTTGGACGCCATGGCCGCGTGCCTGAAAAAGTCCCTGGCGGAGAATCGCTCATGAGCTTCACCGTCTGGCATGCCGGCGATCCGGCCGAACGCGCTGAATGGCTGCGCGCCTGGAGCGAATGGCCGGAGCGCGAAGTCTTCGCGCATCCCGCCTACGCCGAGCTCTACGAGACGAACGCCGACCGCGCCCTCTGCGCCGCTTGGCGCGATGGCGCCTCCACCGTGCTCTTCCCGCTGCTGGCCCGCGCGATCCCGCTAGCCGCCGGGCACTGCGATCTTTCCACGCCCTATGGCTACGGCGGCCCGTTTGTGTGGGGCGAGGCAGGCAATCCCCTCCAGTTCTGGCCGGCATACGAACACTGGACCCGGGAACGGGGTGCGGTCTCGGAGTTCGTGCGCTTCAACCTCTTTCCCGACGCCCTGCTCGGCTCCTACCCCGGCGAAAAGGTCTACCGGATGATGAACGTCGTCCGCGCGCTCGATCTTTCGCCCGAAGAGCTCTGGCAGGACTTCGACTACAAGGTCCGCAAGAACGTGAAGCGGGCGCGCTCGAGCGGCATCCGGATCGTGCACGACCCGGAGGGAGCGCGGATGGAGGACTTCCTGCGCATCTATCGCGGCACCATGGCGCGCCGCCACGCATCCGGAGCGTATGACTTCCCCGCGGAATTCTTCCGCCGCATCCAGACACACCTCAACGGCTGCCACACCTGGTTTCACGCCGTGCTGGATGGCGCGGCGATCGCTACCGAGTTGGTGCTGCTGTCGCCGCACCGCGGCTATTCCTTCCTGGGCGGAACCGACGAGCGGTACTTCGCCCAACGGCCCAACGACCTGCTGAAAGTTGCCATCATCGAGTGGTGCCGCGAAACCGGGCGCCGCGCCTTCGTTTTGGGCGGCGGGTACGAACCTTCGGACGGCATCTTCCGTTACAAGCTGTCCTTCGCGCCCTCCGGCCAGCGCGAGTTCCACATCGGCAAACGCATTCTGAACCAGGAAGCCTACGCCGCGCTCGTCGCGAGCCGCCGCGGCGCGGACCCCGGCTGGCAGCCGCACCCCGGCTATTTCCCGGCATACCGGGCCTAGGCATCGCAGCATGCAGCGCATCCTTCTCTCCGTCCCGCACATGAGCGGCCGCGAACAGCGCTACGTGGCCGAAGCCTTTGCCTCCAACTGGCTGTCCACGGTGGGGCCGAACCTGGATGCCTTCGAGCGGGATTTCGAAGCGCGCTTCGGCCTGCCCGCCGTGGCCGTCTCGAGCGGCACCGCAGCCATTCACCTGGGATTGCGCGCGCTGGGCGTCTCGTCTGGCGACGCGGTCTTCTGTTCCGATCTGACCTTCGTCGCCAGCGTCAACCCCGTGCGCTATCTCGGCGCCGAGCCGGTGCTGATCGACAGCGAGCCGCGAACCTGGAACATGGATCCCCGCCTGCTCGCCGCCGCCCTGGCCGAACACGCCGCCCGCGGGCGCCTGCCCAAGGCCGTCATCGTGGTCCATCTGTTCGGGCAGTCGGCCGACATGGACCCCATCCTCGAAGCCTGCGCGCAGTACGGCGTGCCGGTCCTGGAGGATGCCGCCGAAGCGCTGGGAGCGGTCTACAAAGGCCGGCCCGCCGGCACCCTGGGAGACGCCGCCGTTTTCTCCTTCAACGGAAACAAAATCATCACCACCTCGGGCGGCGGCATGCTGGTTTCGCGGCGGCCCGAAATCGCGGCTAAGGCGCGTTTCTGGGCCACCCAGGCGCGCGATCCCGGCCTCGCCTACGAGCATTCCGAGCTGGGGTACAACTACCGCCTGAGCAACGTGCTGGCGGGCATCGGACGCGCCCAATTCGAGGTCCTGGACGAACGCGTCGCCCAGCGGCGCGCGGTGGCCTTCGCCTACCACGCGGCCTTTGCCGATCTTCCCGGAATCTCGCCCATGCCGCAGGCCCCCTGGGGCTTGCACACCAACTGGCTGAGCTGCTTCCTGATCGACGAGGCGGCCTTCGGCAGTTCGCGCGACGGCCTGATCCGCTGGCTGGCGGAGACCGGGATCGAATCGCGGCCCGTATGGAAGCCCATGCATCTACAGCCGCTCTACGAGTCGTCCCCTTGTTACGGCGGCGCCATCTCCGAAGATCTGTTCCGCCGCGGGATCTGCCTCCCCAGCTCGAGCAGTCTCACGGCTTCCGAACAGGCCTCTGTAATCCAGCAGGTGCGCAAAAAGACCATCAGCGGTCAGCTTTCCGCTCTCGGTCATCGGCTGTTCGCTCAACCGGCGGCAACCGTTGCCGAGCCGCAGCCGGCAGCCCAAAGCTAAACTCCATACCCCATTCGGCCGATCTGTCTCTCAGGAGCACCATGCGCGGTCTGCCCAGCTTCGCCAACTTTTTCACCGGCGCCTTCCGGGGCCGGTTGGCATACATCTGTACCATTCGCATCGCGCAACTGTGCTGCTTCCTCATCGCCGGCATCACGGCCTTCCTGTTGCGCTTTGAATTCTCCATTCCGCGCGAGATGCTGCCCGCGCTTTGGATCGGGGCCGCAGTCTGGGTCGTCACCAAGGTCGTGGTGTTCCATCTGTTCGGCCTGGGACGCGGCATGTGGCGTTACTTCGGCACCTCCGACCTGCTGCTCGTGACCAAGGCCAATGCGGTTGCCTCGGCCCTGGCCGCGGCGGCCATCCTGGCCGGTTTGCCCGTTGTCCTTCCCGCGATCCGTCCTGATCGTGGATTTCCTGATTTCCCTGCTGCTTTCCGCCGGCGTTCGCGCGGCAACCCGCATGGCACTGGAGATTGCATCGCGCACCAGTTCCGGCCGGCAAGATCGGGCGTTCATTTACGGAGGAGGCGCGGCCGGAGCGTTGCTTCTGTCCGAGGTACGCCAGAATGGGGCGTTCGGGCATGTGGTGTGCGGTTTCATCGACGATGACCGCAACAAGCGCGGCATGCTCATCAATGGGGTGCCGGTGCATGGCTGCGGAACGGATCTTCCCCAACTCGCCGCAGCCCACAACGTGCGCAGCGTGCTGATCGCCATCCCATCCGCCACCGGCAGCCAGATGACGCGCATCATCCAGCATTGCCGCGAGGCCGGCGTGTCGGTCCGTACCATGCCTTCGCTCGCCGAGATGGTGGCGGGCCGCCCGGTAGCCCGCCAGATCCGCGAGGTGGCCGTCGAAGATATTCTGGGCCGCGAGCCCGTCGAGCTCGATCGCCAGCGGATCAGCGGTCGGCTGCGCGGCCGGGTGGCCATGGTAACCGGCGCCGCCGGCTCCATCGGGAACGAGTTGTGCGCCCAGATCGCGCGCTTCGAGCCCGCCGCCCTGATCGCTTTCGAAATTTCGGAAAGCGCCCTGTTTCACCAGGAGCGCGACTTTCTGGAGCGATTCCCCCGATTGTCTTTCCACGCGGAAATCGGAAGCGTGCAGAATGTGCAGCGCCTGCGCGAGGTGTTCCGCCGCTATTCGCCCTCCGTGGTGTACCACGCGGCGGCATACAAACACGTGCCCTTGATGGAAAGACACATCTTTGAAGCCATCGAAAACAATGTCGCCGGCACGCACAACGTGGCCATGGCCGCGGCCGAATTCGGCGCCGAGGACTTCGTGCTGATCTCCTCGGACAAAGCCGTGCGGCCCACCAACATCATGGGCGCCACCAAAAGGGCGGCCGAGCTGGTGATCCGCTCTTTTCAGAATGGCGGGCCGCGCTACGTCTCGGTGCGCTTCGGAAACGTGCTGGGGAGCAACGGCAGCGTCGTGCCGATCTTCCAGAAGCAGATCGCCGCGGGAGGTCCGGTGACCGTGACCCACCCGGAAATGCAGCGCTACTTCATGACCATTCCCGAAGCCGCGCAACTGGTTTTGCAGGCTTCCGTCATGGGGCGCGGAGGCGAAACCTTCGTGCTCAACATGGGTGCGCCAGTGCGGATTGTCGACCTGGCCCGCCAGTTGATTCTCCTGTCGGGCCTGAACCCGGGCGAGGACATTCGCATCGAGTTCACGGGCATACGGCCGGGCGAAAAGCTTTGCGAAGAACTCCAGTTGTCAGGTGAGCGGACACTGCCCACATGCCATGAGAAGATCAGCGTGTTTGCGGGCCCCGGCCTGCCGTTTGAACAGGTAGTGCGCCATCTGGCCCGCCTGCGGAACGCCTGTGAGACGCGGGACCTGCGGTCCGTGGTGATCGAGCTCGAGCGGATGGTCCCGGATTACGCTCCCGGCGAGGAGCTGTCGCAACGGCTCGCTGCCCTAGGGTGTGGCCCGATGGGCAGCGATCTGGCTCGATTGGCAACTGCCGTGAGCGGCTTGCCTCCGGCTCT
>JGI12269J14319_10005420_pt1 | contig 11321 bp, 13 predicted proteins | sample PeaSoiSIISIP2007_FD_14319 | JGI IMG/M metagenome (IMG submission 14319) | reverse complement strand
GAGTGAGCCATGTCATCGCACCGTGAAGCGCCCGAGATCTCCAAGGACCCGGTCGCAGACAGCACCGACCTGTACGCGTTCGTGAGCCCCGACGAGCCCGACACCGTGACGATCATCGCCAACTACGTGCCGCTCGAGGGACCTGACGGCGGCCCGAACTTCTACGAGTTCGGCAACGACGTGCTCTACGTCATCAACATCGACAACGACAACGACGGGCAGGCGGACATCCTCTACGAGTTCCGCTTCGAGACCGAGGTGACCGACCCCGGCACGTTCCTGTACAACACCGGGCCGATCCAGTCGCTCACCGACGCCAACTGGAACCGCAGGCAGACCTTCTCGGTGACTCGGGTCGACATCGACGGCGATGACTCGAGGAGCACGCTGCTCGGCGACGGGCTGGCCTGCCCGCCGTGCAACATCGGGCCGCTGTCGACCCCGAATTACGGAGCCCTGGCCGCGGCGGCCGTGCACAGCCTCCCCGGCGACACCACCGTCTTCGCCGGACAGCGCGCCGAAGGGTTCTACGTGGACCTCGGGGCCATCTTCGACCTCGGCATCCTGCGCCCGTTCGAGGAGGCGCACGCCACCTTCGGGCTGAAGAACACGGGCCTCGGGCAGATGGCCGCGGGCGTCAACTCCACCAAGGCGCTGAACGTGCACAGCATCGCCATCCAGGTGCCCAAGAGCGAGCTCGGGAACAACTGGGGCAGGGCGCGCTCGATGGCGTCGGCCAACTCGGTGGTCGGGGTGTGGACCTCCGCCTACCGCCAGAAGGTACGGGTGCGCGGCGACTACGGCGAGCACTTCTGCGCCGGCCCTTACGTCCAGGTGTCGCGGCTGGGCAACCCCCTCGTGAACGAGGTGTTGATCCCGATGGGCAAGAAGGACTACTGGAACTCCCAGGCACCCGCCAGCGACAGCCAGTTCGCGTCCTTCTACTCCAACCCCCAACTGGCGCAGCTGCTCCCCGTGCTCTACCCCGGCGTGTTCCCGAATCTGGCCAAGTACAACGCGGGCCCGCCGGCGCCCAACCGCGCCGACCTGGTGGCCATCCTCCTCACGGGGATCCCGCCTGGGCTCATTCCCGGGTTCCAGAACTTCACGGGGACGACGCAGGCCGACATGCTCCGGCTCAACATGGCGATCGGTCCGTCGTCGAGCCCAGTCAACACGGGGCTGATCGGCAACGACGTCGCCGGCTTCCCCAACGGGCGCCGGGTGTTCGACGACGTGGTCACCATCGAGCTGCGTTGCCTGGCCGGCGCCGTCCTGAAGCTGGTCGATCCGGGCTTCAGCCCCGACGCCGCAGCCGGCGCGATCAGCGAGGGGCTCACCTCGGCCGGCTCGGACCTGAACGCCATGGGCACCGAGAACTACCTCTCGTCGTTCCCGTACCTCGGGGTGCCCCACAGCGGGTTCTTGGTCCCGGCGAGCTGACGATGGCGTCGGGCCACGACCCCGGTCACGCTCTGGGCACCGGCCCCGGCCCCGGCCCCGGTCACGACCACGACCCCGGTCACGACCACGGACACGCTCTCGGCCCCGAGGTGTCCCTGGGACCGAGCGCCGAGGCGAGCGTGGTGCTCGACATCGGCCCGCATGCCGGGGCGCTGGTGCTGTACACCGACGAGGACCTGGCCGGGGCGGAGATCGAGATCCGCCCCGGCGCAGGTGAGTGGCGGGGGACCCACACCGCGGTACGGGAGCGACACGCCGGCGTCCGGGTGCTGCATGCAGGGGTCTTCGGGTCCCTGGCCGCTGGGGCCTACGAGCTGCGCCTCAAAGGCGGAGGTCCCGGCTCGTTCCGACTGACCGTCGAGGTCGAGGCCGGCACCGTCACCGAGGCCAGGATCCCCTCGTCGGCGCCGCTTTCGGGCGCGCCGACCCGATAGTCGCACCGCGGCAGGCACAATAGGGAGGTCTCACCGGGTCCGAAGCTGCCGCAAAGCAAGCTCACAGGTAGCAGCTGTCTACTCGGAAGTGGACGAACTACGCAGACAGCTGCCGTGAGCCCCAACAGGAGGGGCATTGAGCGAGACCTTCGACCCGGATGCATCCTCCGACTCGCCGGGTCCCCACACGCCTCCGGCGCCGCCTCACCCGGAGGCTCCACCCCCGCCCGCCCCGTACGACACCCCTCCCTACCGGGACTTTTCTGATCCCGGCGGTGTTCCCGCCCCCGGGTACCCCGTCCCTCCGGGCCAGCCAGCTGGCCCCGGATACCCCGCACCCCCCGGATACCCCGCACCCCCCGGCTATCCCATCGCCCCCGGATACCCCGCACCCCCCGGCTACCGCACGTCGCCGGGCTATCCCCCCACGGGCGACTCGCCCTCGGCATCCGAGGCACCCGCTCCACCTCCACCTCCGGCGCCAATCCCGCCTTCCACGCACACCTTCCCTCCCGGGTTCGCACCCAACGAGATGTGGATCCACCCCCCCGCAGAGCCGGCCACAGGTGGGTCCGGCGGCGGGGACGGCACCCAGGGACCGTGGGCACCGTCTGGATCATCACGGTCCTGGGACGGCACCGGGTCGTGGGGCCCTCCGGGACACTGGGGGACGCCGCACATCTGGCTGCCCCCGCAGCCGGCGCCGCGCAACAATCCGCTCCGGATCCTCGCCGTGGCGGCGGGGGTCTTCCTCATCGCCCTGGTGGGCGTGGCGGTAGGACGGATCTCTATCCAGAATTCACCCGGGACGGGGTCACCCCTGTCCCCGTTCTCGACGGGAAATACGGGGTCGTCGCAGAGACAGTCAGGTGCAGCTGATGCGGGCACCATCCCCTCGAAGGTCGACCCTGGGGTCGTCGACGTGACCAGCCGGCTCAGCTTCGCCGGTGGCGAGGCGGCGGGGACGGGCATGGTCCTGAACTCCTCGGGCTACGTCCTCACCAACAACCACGTCGTCGAAGGTGCCACCAGCGTCAGCGTCGCCGACGTCGGCAACGGGCAGTCGTACGACGCCACGGTGGTGGGCACGGACAAATCACAGGACATCGCCGTCTTGAAGCTCGCCGGTGCGTCGAAGCTCACGACCGTCACCATCGGGAACTCCTCGACCTTGGCCGTCGGCGCGGCGGTGACCGCCATCGGGAACGCGGGAGGCGTGGGCGGCACTCCCAGTGTCGCCACCGGACATGTCATCGACCTCGACCAGGCCATCACCGCCAGCGACGAGGCCGACAACAGCTCCGAGCAACTCACCGGCCTCATCCAGACCGATGCGGCCCTCCAGCCCGGCGATTCTGGAGGGCCGCTGGCCAATTCCCAGGGCGTCGTGGTGGGCATGGACACCGCCGCGTCGATGGGGTTCCAGTTCCAGTCGGGAGCGACCGAGGGATTCGCCATCCCGATCAACGAGGCCGTCTCCATTGCCCGGCAGATCATCGCGGGGAAATCCTCCAACGACGTGCACATCGGGGCCGCCGCGCTCATCGGCGTGGTGGTGGAAAACGCGTCGTCCACCTCCGGCGCCCTCATCGAGACCGTGGAGCCCGGCACGCCCGCCGACCAGGCGGGCCTCGTGGCCGGTGACGTGATCACCTCCCTGGGCGGGCAACCCGTCGACTCCGCCACCTCGCTCACCAACCTGATGCAGCGGCACCACCCGGGACAGAAGGTGCAGCTGGGTTGGACCGACACCTCGGGCCAAGGGCATTCGGCCACGGTGCAGCTCGTCACCGGCCCCGCCGGCTGACCGACCCGCTCCGCACGCGCCAGGATGGGCGCGATGCCGACGCAGCCCCGAACGCCGACCTCGAGAACGCCGACCTCGAAGCAGGCCGCGCCCACCCCCCGCACGCGAGCAAGGGCCCGCGGCGTCGCCGGGCTCGTCCTGACGCCGGGGGCGAGCGCGGGACGCGATCAACCCGCTCTCGTCGCCATCGACGAGGCGCTATCGCAGTCACGAGTGCGGGTCGAGCGCATCGACTTCCCCTACCGGCTGGCGGGGCGCCGCGCCCCGGACCGACCGCCCGTCCTCATCGCCACCGTGGTCGAGGCGGCACGGGCGCTGGCGAGCGCCTTGAAGGTGGCGCCGCGCCGGATCGCGCTGGGAGGACGGTCGATGGGCGGGCGCATGTGCTCGATGGCGGTCGCCGAGGGACTCGAGGCCGCCGCCCTCGTGCTCGTCAGCTATCCCCTCCACCCCCCGGGGAAGCCCGAACGGCTGCGGACCGAGCACTTCGCGGCACTCGACGTGCCGTGCTTGTTCGTGTCGGGGACCCGTGACGCGTTCGGTACCCCGGACGAGCTCGAGGCCGCGACCTCGGCCATCCCCGGAGCCGTCACCCGCGTGTGGATCGACGGGGGCGACCACGGACTGCGGGGCAGGGACTCCAGGGTGGCGGAGATCGTGGAGGAGTGGGTGTGCGGATTGTGAACGACGCACCTCCACACAGACCCGGCACGACCGGCACGACCGGCACGACCCGGCACGACCCGGCACGACCGGCACGACCGGCACGACCCGGTGAAGGTCCACGGGCCGCGCCCTATCCTCGACCCATGTCCGTCGAGGGGGGCGATCGCATCGAGGGGAGCGAGACGGACTCCGCTCCCCTCCCCGCTGAGGGCCTCGAAGCCGCGCTGCGCCCCTTCGGCCACAGCCGGCTCCTCCCTCGTCTCGCCTATGTCGACCAGTCCGTCTTCGAGTGGGAGGAGCGTCATTTCCTGCGAGGCGGCTGGACGTGTGTGGCGCGCAGCGAGGACGTCGCCAACGTGGGAGACCAGCGCGCCGAGCCGGTGGGCGGAACCGGGGTGTTCCTCGTGCGCGCCGAGGACGGCCGGTTGCGCGGATTCGCCAACGCGTGCCGACACCGGGGCCACGAGCTGTTGCCGTGCGGCGAGTCCCGCAATCTCCCCATGGTGGTGTGCCCATACCACTCGTGGTCGTACCACCTCGACGGATCGCTGCGGGGCGCGCCGCGCTTCGACGCATGGGATGCCTTCGACCCTGACGACAACGGTCTCGTCGAGCTGCCCACCGAGGAATGGCACGGACTCGTCTTCGTGGCTCCGGCGACCCCAGCTTCTGCCCCTCTGGACGTGCATTTCGCCGGGCTCGAACCGCTCGTCGCCGCGCACGAGCCCGAACGACTCCGCGTCGGCGCCGGTCACGACTACATCGTGGAGGCCAACTGGAAGGTCGTCATCGAGAACTACCAGGAGTGCTACCACTGCGCCATGATCCACCCCGAGCTGTGCGCGGTGAGCCCACCGCGCAGCGGTGAGAACTACCGGGTCGAGAAGGCCGGCGCATGGGTGGGCGGCTGGATGGCGCTGCGCGACGAGGTCGACACGATGTCGCTCAGCGGGAAGAGCGGTGGAACGGTGCTACGGGGCCTCGACGCCCGGACGGCACGCGAAGTCGTCTATCTCGTGCTGTTCCCCAATGTGCTGCTGAGCCTGCACCCCGACTACGTCATGACACATCTGCTCACCCCCGTGGGGCCGGGCCGCACCCGCGTCCGCTGCTGGTGGTCCTTCTCCCCCGAGGACCTCGAACGGCCCGGATTCGACCCCTCCTACGCGGCCGACTTCTGGGACCTCACCAACCGGCAGGACTTCTCGGCGTGCGAATCGGTCCAGCGGGGTCTGTCCTCCGAGCACTGGGTGCCGGGGCAGCTCGCCCCGGACGAGGACGGTGTGTACCAGTTCGTCACCATGGTGGCGAGGGCGTACCAGGGACTGCCGGTGGCGGCCTCGTGGGTGTCGTAGCGGTCGGATACCTTGCTCACCGCGACACGACGATGACGACGAGCACCACGATCACCACGAGCGGTGCACCACGAGCACCACAAGCTGAGCATCACGAGCACCACGAGCTGATCACCACCACCACGACCTCCGAGGAGGAAACCGATGACACACGAGGTGCGCGCCGTCGTCGCCCGGTCCAAGGGCGCCCCCGTCGCCTTGGAGACCGTGCTCGTCCCCGACCCGGGCCCCGGTGAGGCCCTCGTGCGCGTCCAGGCCTGCGGCGTCTGCCACACCGACCTCCATTACCGGGAGGGGGGGATCAACGACGACTTCCCGTTCCTCCTCGGGCACGAGGCCGCCGGCGTGGTGGAGTCCGTGGGGCCCGACGTCACGTCGGTGGCGCCCGGGGACTTCGTCGTCCTCAACTGGCGCGCTGTGTGCGGCGAGTGCCGCTCGTGCCGACGGGGGCGCCCCTGGTACTGCTTCTCGACGCACAACGCCACCCAGAAGATGACCCTCGCCGATGGGACCGTGCTCTCCCCTGCACTGGGAATCGGCGCGTTCGCCGAGAAGACCCTCGTGGCCGCCGGGCAATGCACCAAGGTCGACTCCCGGGCCCGGCCCGAAGCCGCCGGCCTGCTGGGCTGTGGCGTGATGGCGGGCCTCGGTGCGGCCATGTTCACCGGCGAGGTGGGCCTCGGGGACTCGGTGGCGGTCTTCGGGTGCGGCGGCGTGGGGTGCGCGGCGGTGGCAGGCTCGGTCCTGGCGGGCGCGTCCCGGGTCATCGCCGTGGACCTCGACCCCAAGAAGCTCGAACTGGCCCTTCGCTTCGGCGCCTCCCACACCGTCAACGCCACCGCGGACGACCCGGTCGAGAAGGTGCGCGAGCTCACCGGCGGCAACGGTGCGGACGTGTGCATCGAGGCCGTGGGCAACCCCAAGGTCATGGAGCAGGCGTTCTTCGCCCGTGACCTGGCCGGCACGCTGGTCCAGGTGGGCGTGCCCACCCCCGACATGCGCATCGACCTGCCCATGATCGAGTTCTTCGGGCGGGGTGGACGGCTCAAGCCCAGCTGGTACGGGGACTGCCTGCCGTCGAGGGACTTCCCGATGCTCATCGACCTCTACCTGCAGGGACGCCTCGATCTCGACGGCTTCGTCTCAGAGACGATCCCCCTCGAGAGCGTGGAGGAGGCGTTCCACCGGATGGAGCGCGGCGAGGTGCTCCGCTCCGTCGTCGTCATCGGGAGCTGACGGCGATGGCGGGCGCGGTGCGCGTCGACCTCGTCCGGACCAACGGGATCTTCTCGCTCGACGGTGAGGACTTCGAGGTCGAGAACAACGTCTGGCTGGTCGGCGACGACGAACAGGTTCTCGTGGTCGACGCCGCCCACGACGCTGCGCCCATCGTGAAAGCGGTCGGGGGGCGGCGGGTGGTGCTGATCGTGTCCACCCACGGGCACAACGACCACATCAACGCCGCCGACGCCCTGGCGGAGATCACCGGCGCCCCGGTGGCGCTGCACCCCGACGACGACGAGCTGTGGGCCGCGGTGTATCGCCGGCGCCGACCCGACAGGACCCTGGCCGACAGCGAGCACATTCCGGTCGGAGACCACCGGCTGGTCGTGCTCCACACCCCGGGGCACTCGCCCGGTGGGGTCTGTCTCTACGACCCCGGCCCCGGCAACGACCCCGGCCCCGGCCCCGGCTCAGGCGGTGGCAACGGGGTGCTGTTCTCGGGCGACACGCTGTTCCGGGGCGGTCCGGGAGCGACGGGGCGCTCGTTCTCGAGCTTCCCCACCATCATCGAGTCGATCCGCACGCGCCTGCTCACCCTGCCCGCTACGACCACGGTGCACCCCGGGCACGGGGACGACACCACGATCGGCGAGGAGGCCCCCCACCTCCAGGAATGGATCGACCGGGGGTATTGAATGGCAGCGCGCATCCCCGGAGCGGGGCGCTACACCCGGCCCGGCGAGGGCACGACGCACTGGGTCGAGCAACTGCGCAGCGACAACATGAGTGTCGGCACGTACTCGGTCACGGCTGAAGGGACCGACGATCAGGTCCCACACACCGAGGACGAGGTCTACGTCATCACCACGGGTCACGCCCGGCTCGTGACGCCGTCGGGCGCGCTGGCCGTCGGGCCCGGTGACGCCCTCTTCGTCCCCGCCGGCGAGCCCCACACCTTCGTCGACGTCACCGAGGACCTCGCCGCCCTCGTCCTGTTCGCGCCGCCCGAGCAGGCGCCGCCCGAGCAGGCGCCGCCCGAGCAGGAGACCTCCTGAGCGGGACCGTGCCGGCGACAGGTCCGGCATCGATCAGAGGCGGCGGAATTGGGCCACCGGAAATGGGGACTTTCGGCCCTGCGCTGAGGCGACGGAACTGCCGATCCCCTGAACCATGCCCGAGATGCGACGCGGTGGCGGCTCATGAGCCAGCTCCGGCGTGCGCTCCCCCGGCAATTCGCCAGCTGGAGTGGCACCTACGTCATGGAATCAGAGCAGGCCAAGCGCTGGCGTGACTGTCGCGTGATCGACATCTCCTCGCTGGGAGCCGGGTTCGAGCTCGACGACCCCCCTCCCGAAGCGGTCGAAGGGCAACGCATCTTCGTGGCGGTGCACATGCGGGGAGAGATCCGGAACTCCCAACCCGCCAAGGACGGCCGACTCAGGATCGGGACCCAGTTCATCGACCTGAGCGACGAGGATCGCGCCTACCTGTCAGCGCTGGCAGGGCTCCAGGCCACCTGGTAAGCCGCTCCCGCCCGAGCACGGAGGCCGCTCCCGCCCGAGCACGGAGGCCGCTCTCCCCGGGGCGAGCCGCGTAGGTCGTGCCCGCCCGGTGCGAGGCGGCGGCGTGGAGCATGATCAGGCCATGCGAATCGGACTCCAGATCCCCAACTTCAGCCTCGGCGTGCCCGACGACCAGCTCTTCGAGGCGGTGACGGCGCTGGCCGATGCCGCCGAGGGCTCGGGCTACGAGTCGGTGTGGGTGATGGACCACTTCTACCAACTCCCGCCGCTGGGCGGGCCCTCCCAACCCATGCTCGAGGCGTACACGCTTCTGGGCGGACTGTCCGCACGCACCAGCCGGGTCCGGTTGGGCACCCTCGTGACGGGCGTCACCTACCGGAACCCCGCCCTGCTGGCCAAGATTGTCACCACTCTCGACGTGATCAGCGCGGGGCGGGCCATGCTCGGCATCGGCGCCGCCTGGTACGACGTCGAGCACGAGGGCCTGGGCGTGTCCTTCCCTCCCGTCGGCGAGCGCATGGACCGGCTCGAGGAAGCGGTGCAGATCTGCCGGGCGATGTTTCGCGACGAGCTCCCCACCTTCGAAGGACGCTACTACCAGGTGCACGAAGCGCGGAACCTGCCCCGCCCGGTCCAGCCCGGCGGGCCTCCCATCCTGATCGGTGGGGGCGGCGAGAAGCGCACGCTCCGCCTGGTGGCGCGCTACGCCGACTACTGCAACATCACCGGCGACGCGGCCACCATCCGGCACAAGGTGGGCGTGCTGCACGAGCACTGCGAGGCGGTGGGACGCGACCCGGCGTCGGTGACGGTCAGCGTGCTGAGCACCCTCGTCGTCACCGACTCGGCCGAGGAGACCAAGGGCACCTGGGAGCTGCTGCGTGCCGCCGCCGGGGAGGCGGCCGGCAGCTTCACGGTGGGACAAGAGGATGAAGTCGTCGCCCACGTCGAAGAGCTGGCCGCGGCGGGCGTCGACTACTTCATCTTCAACATGCCCACGTCCGGCGTCGACGCCGTGCGCAGGGCCGGGGAGCTGCTGGCGCCCCGTTGACGGCACCTGTCGACGGCGCCCCGTTGACGGCACCCCGTCGGCCAGCGGCCCCGCCGACGGCACCCCGTCGACGGCCGCGACCCGAGGCCTCAGCCGGGAAGGAAGCGCGTGTAGTCGTCGAGCACCCGCAGCATCTCGCCCGCCGGCCCCGACGGGACGCGCAGCACCACCTCGGTGCACCCGATCGACGCGTAGTGCGCCATCTTGCCCTCGTCGGGAACGGTGCCGAAGGGGACGATCTCGAGCGTGGCCGGGTCGCGTCCCGATTCGGCGAAGGCGAGGCGCAACGCGTCGAGCGCGGCGGCGATCCCCGCCCCGCCGATGGGCATCCACCCGTCCGCGTACTCGGCGATCGCCTCGAACAGCAACGGCCCCGCCCCGCCGCCGACGAGGGTGCGCACCCTCGGTTGCTGCACGGGCTTGGGCCACGAGAACGACGGCGGCAGAGACACGTGCACGCCGTGGAACTCGGCCTCGTCCTCGGACCACAGCGCCTGCATGCACAGGACCTTCTCTCTGGCCACCTCGCGCCGCGCCGTGAAGTCGACGCCGTGGTCGGCCGCCTCGTCACGGTTCCAGCCGAATCCCAAGCCCAGCACGAAACGCCCCCCCGACAGCCGGTCGAGGGTGGCGATCTGCTTGGCCAGCACGATGGGGTCGTGCTGGGCCACGAGGGCGATGCCGGTGCCCAGCAGGATGCGATCGGTCACCGCCGCAGCGGCGGCCAATGACACGAAGGGGTCGACGCTGCGCTTGTAGTCGTCGAGATGCACGCCCTTCACCAGTGCGGGCGGGATGGCGAGGGCCACCGGCATGTGTGTGTGCTCGGGCAGGTACAGCGAGTCGTACCCGCGCGCTTCGACGGCACGGGCCAGCTCGTCGACGGGCATCGACAGGTCGGTCAGCGCGGCCGTGATGCCGACGCGCACGGAGGCCCGTCCGGCTACTTGTCGAGGTCGTCGGGCTCGCCCGACCACCACTGCGGCGCGTCGCTGGCCGGGAACGACTCGTCGCTGGTCTCGTCGATCTCCTCTTCGCTGCCGTGCTCGGGGCGGCCGGCCGCGTCCGGGTCGGCCGCAGCGCCCTCGCCGTTGTCGGGGGAACCCGTCACGACTCCGACCCTACCCTCCCGCCCAGCGCCGCCCACCGGGGACACGACGTCACGTGGTCGTTGACCAGACCGGCCGCCTGCATGGTGGAGTAGCTGGTCACGGGGCCCACGAAGCGCAGGCCGCGGCGGCGCAGCTCGGCGCTCATGGCCTTCGACGCCGGTGTCGAGGAGGGGAGCCCGGCGAGTTCTGCATACGCATGGTGAAGGGTCACGTCGGAGACGAACGACCACAACAGCGCCGCCAGGCTCTCCCCGTCACGGTGCATGGCGTCGATGACGCGGGCGTTGCACACCGTGGACTCGATCTTCTGCCGGTTGCGGATGATGGACGGGTCGGCGACGAGGCGCTCGACATCGGCGTCACCGAAGCGGGCCACGACGTCCGGGGCGAAATCCGCGAAGGCGTCTCGATATCCCTGCCGCTTGGAAAGGACGATGGACCATGACAGTCCGGCCTGTGCACCTTCGAGCGTGAGGAGCTCGAACAGGGCCCGGTCGTCGCGCACGGGCACGCCCCACTCGAGGTCGTGGTAGGCGCGCATCTCGGGGCTGCTCCTCGCCCACGCGCATGTGCCGTCGTCCCCGTCGCCTTTGTGACCCCCGTCGCCGTTGTGATCCCGGTCGCCGTTGTGATCCCGGTCGACCTTGTGATCCCGTCCGACCTTGTGATCCCGGTCGACCTTGTG
>JGI12269J14319_10005414_pt1 | contig 11325 bp, 9 predicted proteins | sample PeaSoiSIISIP2007_FD_14319 | JGI IMG/M metagenome (IMG submission 14319) | reverse complement strand
GTGGAGAAGCGAGGTACGGCAATGGCCGAGGGCACGGTGAAGTGGTTCAACGCAACGAAGGGGTACGGGTTCGTCACGCCTGACGACGGTTCGCCCGACGTTTTCGTCCACTTCTCGGCGATCGATGGCACCGGCTACCGCGAGCTCATCGAAGGTGAGCGCGTGGAGTTCGAGCAGACCCAGGGCCAGAAGGGCCCGCAAGCCACCAAGGTCCGCAAGCTCTAAGGACGCCTGAGCCAACGCGGGGCAGCCGTCGGCTGCCCCGCGTTGTCGCGTCCGGAGCCGGAATCGTTCCCGACGCCCCCGAAGCGGAGGCCCGAGCGCCAGCAAGTAGGTTCGGTGCGTGGTGTCGCCTCCCAACGGACCAGTGCCGGAGGGCATCGACCCCTCCGACATCCCGGCCCATGTGGCCTGCGTCATGGACGGCAACGGCCGCTGGGCGAGCCAGCGCGGCCTGCCCCGCACCGAGGGTCACGCCGCGGGGGAGGAGGCGCTGCTCGACACCGTGAACGGGGCGCTCGACCTCGGTATCAGGTGGCTGACGATGTTCGCCTTCTCCACCGAGAACTGGCGCCGCCCTCGTGACGAGGTGCGCTACCTGATGGGGTTCAACGAGTCGCTCCTCATGCGGCGACGCGACGAGCTCGACGAGAAAGGCGTCCAGATCCTCTTCGCGGGCCGGCGAGACTGGCGCGTGCCGCGCCGGGTCCTGCGGCGCATGGACGAGTCCGTGGCGCTGACCGAGGGCAACCGGCGCATGACGCTCACCATGGCCTTCAACTACGGGGGCCGGGCCGAGATTGTGGACGCGGTGCGGGCGCTCGTGGCCGAGGGCGTTGCGGCCGGCAAGATCGACGAGCGGGCCATCCGGTCGCACCTGTACCACCCCGATCAGCCCGACCCCGACCTCGTCATCCGCACGTCGGGCGAGTACCGCATCTCCAACTTCTTGTTGTGGCAGCTCGCCTATTCCGAACTGGTGTTCACCGACGTGTTGTGGCCCGACTTCCGGCGTGAGCAGCTCTTCGAAGCCGTGGCCCAGTACCAGCGCCGCGAACGTCGCTTCGGCCGGGTGAAGACGTGAGAGTCGCCGCGGTCATCCTGGGCCTCGCCCTCTTCGGGGGGTTGATCGTGCTGGCGGTGGCGGGCGTGTCGGGTGCTACCGCCATCCTCGTCACGGCCGGAGCGGTGCTGGCCATGATCGGGCTCGGCAATGCCGTGGGGGGACGCCACACCCCGAACCGTGCTCCGTATCAGCCCGGGACCGATGGCGTCGACGCGCCCGAGGACGCCGAGCATCCCGAGGACGCCGAGCATTGAGCCTGTATCGCGACGAGGGCGTCGTCCTGCGCACGATCCGCCTCGGCGAGGCCGATCGCATCGTCACGATGATCACCAAGAGCCATGGCAAGGTGCGCGCCGTGGCCAAGGGGGTACGACGGACCCGGTCGAAGTTCGGTGCCCGCCTCGAGCCGCTCAGTCACGTCACGATGTTGTGCTGGCAGGGGCGCGAGCTCGACATCGTGAACCAGGCCGAGGTCACCGACACCTTCCGGGTCGTGCGCGAAGACCTCGGCCGCGTGGCCAAGGCCTACACCGTGCTCGAGGTCGCCGACCAGCTCTCCCAGGAGCGTCACGCCAATGCCCGCCTCTACGACATGGTGGTGGGGGCCCTGCGCGCCCTCGACGCTCGCGACGCCCCGCTCCTGGTGCCCGCCTTCTGCCTCAAGGTCCTGGCTCTCGAGGGGTCGTCACCCGTGGTCGACCAGTGCGCGTCGTGCGGGGAGCGCGACGGGCTCGTCGCCTTCGACATCGTCGAGGGCGGTGTGCTGTGCCGGTCGTGCCGGCGGGGCCGGTCCATCTCGCCCGAGGCGCTGGAATTGGTACGCCGCATCCTCGGTGGGGGCCTCGCCTCGGCGCTGGCCGAGCCCGACGGCCCGCTCGCCGGTGAGGTCACCGATCTCGCCACCGAGGCCATGGAATCGCATCTGGACCGGCGCCTGCGCAGCCTCCGCTCGAGCCCGACGGCGTAGATGGCACCGCCGTTCGGCATCTATGTGCACGTCCCGTTCTGCGCGTCGCGTTGCGACTACTGCGCCTTCGCCACATGGACCGACCGCGACGAGCTCATGGCCGCCTACGCCGACGCGTGCACCGCCGAGATTCGCCGGGCCGGGCGCGACGAAGACCTGCCCCTGGCCACGAGCGTCTACGTCGGAGGGGGCACGCCGTCGCGGCTTCCCCCCGAGTTGCTGGCGCGCATCCTCGGGGCGTTGCCCATCACCGGCGGCGCCGAGATCACCGCCGAGTGCAATCCCGAGGACGCCAGCGCGTCACGCTTCGCCTCGTGGCGTGCGGCCGGGGTCAGCCGGGTGTCGTTCGGGGTGCAGTCCATGGTCCCCCACGTGCTCGAGAGCCTGGGCCGGCGCCACGGCACGACGCAGGTGGCGCGGGCCATGGCGCTCGCCGGCGACGCCGGCTTCGCGTCGGTGAGCGTGGACCTCATCTTCGGTGCGGTCGCCGAGTCCGACGCCGACATCGCAGCCACGCTCGATGCCGTCCTCGGGCTCGAGCCCCGTCCCTCCCACGTGAGCGCGTACGCGCTGACCGTCGAGCCCGGGACCCCGCTCGCCCGGGACCGCGGGCGCCATCCCGACGACGACGTCACGGCGCGGCGCTACGCGTCGGTCGACGCCGCGCTGGTAGCGGCGGGGTACCGCTGGTACGAGGTGTCGAACTGGGCCGTGCCCGGCCACGAGTGCCGGCACAACAGCCTGTACTGGGCCCAGGGCGACTACCGCGGCATCGGCTGCGCGGCCCACTCGCACCGGGGCCGGCGCCGGTGGTGGAACATCCGTACGCCCGAGCGCTACATCGAGGCCGTGCGCGCCGGAGCCAGCGCCACCGCGGCCGACGAGGTCCTCACCGACGAGCAGCTGGCATTCGAGGGCCTCGCCCTGGCGTTGCGCACGTCGGTGGGAGTGCCCGCATCGGTGGTGCCCGACGACCCCGATCTCGACGCGCTCGTGGAGCGCCGCGGCGACCGCGCCGTGCTCACGATGCGGGGGCGGCTGCTCGCCAACGAGGTCACGGTGCGCCTGCGCGTGCCCGAGGCGCTCGGGGCTCCCGCGCCTGCCCGATAACCTCGTCGCATGACCGAGCAGACCGGGGACGACGCCGCGTCCGAGGCTCCGCGCTACCCCGACCTCATGGAGCGGATCGTCAACCTCGCCAAGCGGCGGGGCTTCATCTTCCCCTCGGCGGAGATCTACGGGGGGTTCCGGTCCACCTACGACTACGGGCCCCTCGGCGTCCTCATGCTGCGCAACGTCAAAGAGGCGTGGTGGCGGTCGATGGTCCAGCTGCGTGACGACGTGGTCGGCATCGATGCCGCCATCCTCTCGTCCCCGAAGATCTGGGAGGCCTCGGGCCACCTCGACAACTTCACCGATCCCCTCGTGGACTGCCGCAACTGTCACGAGCGCTGGCGCGCCGACAAGATCGACGGTACCTGCCCCAGCTGCGGCTCGGCCGACCTCACCGAGCCGCGCGCCTTCAACCTCATGTTCAAGACGTTCGCGGGGCCGGTCGAAGAGGACGCCACCGTGGCCTACCTGCGCCCCGAGACGGCGCAGGGGATGTTCGTGAACTTCCTGAACGTGCTGACCACCACGCGCAAGAAGCCCCCCTTCGGCATCGCCCAGGTGGGCAAGTCGTTCCGCAACGAGATCACCCCCCAGAACTTCGTCTTCCGTACCCGCGAGTTCGAGCAGATGGAGATGGAGTACTTCGTCCCCCCCGACGAGGCCGACAAGTGGTTCCACTACTGGCTCGACGAGCGCATGCGCTGGTATCTCGACCTCGGCATCCCCGCCAGCCGGCTTCGCCTGCGCCATCACGATACCGACGAGCTCTCGCACTATTCGACCGCCACCGCCGATGTTGAGTTCCTCTTCCCGTGGGGTTGGGACGAGCTCGAGGGCATCGCCAACCGCACCGACTTCGACCTAAAGGCCCACGCCGCGCATTCGGGGGAGAAGCTCGAGTACTTCGAGCAGTCCACCGGAGAGCGCTACGTGCCCTATGTCATCGAGCCCGCCGCCGGCGCCACGCGCACCATGATGGCCTTCCTCCTGTCGGCCTACGACGAGGACGAGGTGGGCGGGGAACGCCGAGCCGTGCTCCACCTCGACCCCCGGTTGGCGCCGTACCAGGTGGCGGTGCTGCCCTTGTCGAAGAAGGACGAGCTCATGCCGCTGGCGCGCCAGGTGCTGGGTCTGCTCCAGCCCGTGGCGGTGTGCGACTTCGACACCACCCAGTCCATCGGCCGTCGCTACCGGCGCCAGGACGAGGTCGGCACGCCCTACTGCGTGACCGTCGACTTCGACTCCCTCGAAGACGGTGCGGTCACCGTGCGGGACCGCGACACGACCGAGCAGGTGAGGGTGCCGATCGACCGCATCGCCGAGCAGATCGCCGGGCGTCTGCGCCGCTGAGCGTCCCCGCACGGCCGGTAGTGTCGTGGGGTCCTCGAATCGCCACACGTGTCCCTTGCGGCACGGCCAGGAGCCCCCCAATGCCGTTCGTCTACGACTTCGACCATTCCCATCGTCGGCCCCCCATGGAGCTCAAGGACCTCCTCGGCGGCAAGGGGGCCAACCTGGCGGAGATGACGTCGGTCCTTCGCCTTCCGGTGCCCCACGGCTTCACCATCAGCACCGACGCCTGCCGGGCCTACATGCACGGCGGTTGGCCCGAGGGCCTGTCGGCCGAGGTCAAGCGGGCGCGCACCCGGCTCGAGAAGAAGATGGGCAAGCTGCTCGGGGACCCCGTCGACCCGCTACTCGTGAGCGTCCGGTCGGGAGCGAAATTCTCCATGCCGGGGATGATGGACACCGTCCTCAACCTCGGGCTCAACGACGAGTCGGTACAGGGCCTCGCCAAGCAGACCGACGACGAGCGCTTCGCCTACGACTCGTACCGGCGGTTCGTGTCGATGTACGGGCGCATCGTGCTCGGCATCCCCGGAGAGCCCTTCGACACGCTGCTCGACGAGGCCAAGGAGCGCTCGGGCGCCGCCTCCGACGCCGATGTACCGATCTCCCAGCTCCACGCCCTGGTCTTCGCCTACAAGCAGATCATCAGGGACCACACCGGCGCCGACTTCCCCCAGAATCCCGATGCCCAGCTGCGCGGGGCCATCGAAGCGGTGTTCGGCTCGTGGAACGGGCCCCGCGCCATCGCCTATCGCGACCACGAGGGGATCTCCCACGATCTCGGCACGGCGGTGAACGTCCAAGCCATGGTGTTCGGCAATCGCGATGACCAGTCGGGCACCGGCGTCGGGTTCACCCGTGACCCGGCCACGGGGGCCAAGGGGGAGTACGGCGACTTCCTCGTGAACGCCCAGGGCGAGGACGTCGTCGCCGGCATCCGCAACACCGAGCCCCTCTCGGCGCTGAAGGACAAGTTCCCGAAGATCCATGCCGAGCTCCTCGCCATCTTCGGGCGTCTCGAGCGCCATTACCGCGACATGTGTGACACCGAGTTCACCATCGAGCAGGGCAAGCTCTGGATGTTGCAGACCCGGGTGGGCAAGCGGACGGGCCGCGCCGCACTGCGCATGGCGGTGGAGATGACCACCGACCCCGGCATCCGCCTGACACGCGGCGAAGCGGTGGAACGGGTCACCGCCGAGCACCTGGACCAGGTCCTCCATCCCCAGTTCGCGGGCACGGGCCACACCGTGCTCACCAAGGGCCTCGGTGCGTCGCCGGGTGCGGCGGTGGGCCGGGTGTACCTGACCGCCGACGACGCCGCCGCCGCCGCCGAACGGGGCGAGCGGGTCATCCTGGTGCGCACCGAGACCTCGCCCGAGGACGTCCACGGCATGCTCGCCGCCGAGGGAATCCTCACGGCCCGGGGGGGACTCGTGTCGCACGCGGCGGTCGTGGCCAGGGGCTGGGGAAAGCCTGCCGTGGTGGGAGCGGAGAAGGTCCGTATCGCAGGCCGATCGTTCAGCGTGGGTGCCACCGTGGTTAACGAGGGGGACTGGATCTCCATCGACGGAGCCGCCGGCGAGGTCGCGCTGGGTCAGGTGGAGCTGGCCGAGGCCAAGGCGTCGGATGAATTCGAGACCCTGCTCGGGTGGGCCGACGCCATCCGCAAGGGACACCTCAAGGTGCGCGCCAACGCCGACAACGGTCCTGACGCCGCCAACGGGCGGCGTATGGGCGCCGAAGGCATCGGGTTGTGCCGCACCGAGCACATGTTCATCGCCGAGGACCGCCTGCCCATCGTGCGCCGCATGATCCTCGCCGAGGACGCCGCCGCCGAGGATGCCGCCCTCGAAGAGCTCCGCGTGGCACAACGCGCCGATTTCATCGAGATCCTCGAAGCAATGGACGGGCTGCCGGTGACGGTGCGACTGCTCGACCCGCCTCTGCACGAATTCCTCCCCGACACCAGCGAGCTCGCGATCAAGGAGGCGACCGTCGGTCTTGACGCCGAGGAACAGGCGCTGTTCGAAGCGGCCAAGCAGTGGCACGAGTACAACCCCATGCTGGGCACGAGAGGGGTGCGCCTCGGTGTCATCAAACCCGGCCTCTACTCGATGCAGGTGCGGGCCCTCATGGAGGCGGCGGTCCAGAGGGTTGCCGACGGGGGCAAGCCGGTCATCGAGATCATGATCCCGCTCACAGTCACGCGCGAGGAGCTCGCGCTGGCGAGGGGATGGGTCGAGGCCGCGGTGACGGCCACGCTGGTGTCGGCCCATCGTTCCACCCGGCGGCGACTCGAAGTCCTCATCGGCACGATGATCGAGACGCCGCGCGCCGCGCTGCGCGCCGGCGAGATCGCCGAGGTGGCCGATTTCTTCTCGTTCGGGACCAACGACCTCACGCAGATGACGTTCGGCTTCAGCCGCGACGACGTCGAGGGGCGGATGATGTCCGCCTACCTGGAAAAGGGCCTCCTCAAGGACAATCCGTTCGAGACCGTGGACGCCGACGGTGTCGGCGAGCTCGTGCGGCTCGGCGTGACCCGGGGCCGTGCCACCAGGCCGTCGCTCAAGATCGGCGTGTGCGGCGAGCACGGCGGTGATCCCGAGTCCATCACCGTGTTCGCCGATGCGGGCTGTGACTACGTGAGCTGCTCGCCGTTCCGGGTTCCCATCGCCCGGCTCTCGGCCGCTCAATGGGTGCTGGCGCACGCGGCCCCGAGCGCGTCGGCGACCAAGAAGCGCGCCTCGGCGCGCACGGCCGCCACGCGCGCCCCGGTCCGCAAGACCGCTGCCCGCAAGACGGCTGCCCGCAAGACGGCTGCCCCCAAGGCGCCGGCGTCGAAGAAGCGCGTCCCGGTCCGCAAGACGGCTGCCCGCGAGACGGCTGCCCGCGAGACGGCTGCCCGCAAGACGGCTGCCCGCAAGGCTCCGGCGTCGAAGAAGCGCGTCCCGGTCCGCAAGACGGCTGCCCGCGAGACGGCTGCCCGCGAGACGGCTGCCCGCAAGACGGCTGCCCGCAAGGCTCCGGCGTCGAAGAAGCGCGCGCCGTCCCGGGCCACCCAGCGCCTCGCTGCCACCAAGCGTGGCTCGTCCTCGAGGCCGCCAGCGCGATCGAGGGCCAGGTAGCAGACCCGGTCGCGTCGCTGGTCCACGCCGACACTGCGGCGAGGTACCGTCCGAACGTGGCCATCCCTGACGAGGACGTCGTCCGTGTGCGCTCCGCCACGGACATCGTGGCGCTCATCAGCGAACACGCCGCGCTCAAGAAGCAGGGCACGCGCTGGGTGGGACTGTGCCCGTTCCACCAGGAGAAGACGCCCTCGTTCAGCGTCAACGCCGAGATGGGCGTGTTCCACTGTTTCGGGTGCCAGCAGTCGGGCGACGCCATCACCTTCGTGCGCGAGATCGAGCACGTGGACTTCGTCGAGGCCGTGCGGCGCCTGGCGGAACGAAGCGGGGTCACCATCACCGAGGATCCCTCCGCCACCGCCGACCGCCAGCGGCGGGCCCCGCTGTACGAGGCCATGGCCAAGGCGGTCGACTTCTACCACGAGCGGCTCCTCTCGGCCGCAGACGCCGGGCCAGCGCGCGATTACCTGCGCTCGCGCGGCTACGACGGGGAGACGGTGCGGATGTTCCGTCTCGGATGGGCGCCCGACGACTGGGACGCGCTGGCGAAGCACCTCAACGTGTCCCCGAAGGTGCTCACCGACTCCGGTCTCGGATTCGTCAACCGACGAGGGCGCCCCCAAGACGCCTTCCGGGCCCGCGTCATCTTCCCGATCTTCGACACGTCGGGAAAGCCGATCGCCCTGGGGGGTCGCATCCTGCCCGCCCCCGCCGGTGATGCCACGGACCACCCGGCCCCGCTCGGTCCCAAGTACAAGAACTCGCAGGACGGCCCGATCTACGCCAAGCGCCGCACGCTCTACGGCCTCAACTGGGCCAAGCACGATGTGATCGAGAACGGTGAGGTCATCGTGTGCGAGGGGTACACCGACGTCATCGCCTTCTTCCAGGCCGGCATGCCGCGTGCGGTGGCCACCTGTGGCACCGCGCTCGGAGAAGACCACTTCCGCCTCCTCCGCAACTTCGCCCGCCGGGTCGTCCTCGCCTACGACGCCGACGCCGCCGGCCAGGAAGGCGCCGGTCGTGTCTATGAATGGGAGCGCCATCACGAGGTCGACGTGGCCGTGGCAGCCCTGCCGTCCGGCGCCGACCCTGCTGACCTGGCCCGGGACGACCCCGAAGCGTTGCGCGCTGCCATCGCCGAGGCACAACCGTTCCTGGCCTTCCGGGTGGACCGCGTCCTGCAGTCGGCCGACCTCCGTTCGGCCGAAGGGCGGGCCAAGGCGGCCGAGGCCGCGATGGTGGTGATCGGCGAGCATCCCAACGAGCTCGTCCGTGACCAGTACCTGATGACCGTCGCCGACCGTTGCCGTCTCGAGCCTGATGCCCTGCGGGCGCTGGCCGGGCGCGTGGCCCAGCGGCCCCGGACCGCGCCCGGCGAGAGCAACGGATCGCGACCGGGACAACCCGAGACCCCGCCGCCCGGGCGGGGCGTCGACGGGCGTCCACCGGGGGCGGGGCGGGGGCGGGGGGCTGTCGCCGACATCTCGCGCCCCGGGCTCGAAGCGCTGCGCCTGGCGGTGCACCGGCCCGAGCGTGTGGCGGACAGGTTGGAAGCCGTCCTTTTCCCCGACGAGCTGCAGCGTGCCGCCTTCGAGGCCCTCGCCCGGTCCGAAAACCTCCACGAGGCGGTCGAGGCCGCCGAGGAGCACGATCCCCGGGTGGCGACCCTGCTCAGGCGTCTGGCGGTTGAGGAACCGGCCACGGATGCCGATGACGTAGTGGTGACTCTCGTGCGTAACGCCTCGCGGCGGGCCCTCGCCGTCGCCGAGGCTCAGACGCGTCTGTCTCCCAATACGGTGGGCGAGATCGCGCCCGTGATCGCACGCGTGCGCCATGACCTCGATGAACTCGACGACGGCGATCGTTGCCTCGCAGCCGCGGACCGGTTGCTAGCCTGGCTCATCGGAAGGGACGACACGAATGAGTGAGGTTCACCAGCCGGCCGGATCCGTCCGTCCACCTCCCGAAGGTGTGGCGGTCGAAGGGTTCGAGACGTTGCTCTCCGTCGGTCGTCGGCGCGGCTACCTGACCCAGGACGATCTCATCCTCGTGCTCCAAGCGGTGGAGCTCACCCACGACGTCATCGAAGATGTCGTGTTGCGCGTGCGCGAAGAGGGCATCGAGTACGTCGAGCAGACGCGCAGCGGCGCGGCACCGGTGGTGCTCGAAGAAGCAGTAGCCGAAGCGGTCGCCGAAGTGGTGGCCGAAGAAGTCGTCGAAGGACTTCCGGCCACCCTTGCCGTCGTCAAGCCCGACACCGAGCCGGCCGAAGGTGACGAAAGCGGTGACGAGAATGACGGTCCGCTGCAGCGGCTGAAACGACGCGCCTTCAAGCGTGAGCCCGTTGACGAGGTCATGGACCGCCAGACGCCGCGGCCCGGTCGGGGCCGCATCGCCTCGTACTCGTCGCCCGACCACGGTGGTGGCACCGCCGCCGACCCCGTGCACACGTATCTGAAAGAGATCGGCAAGGTCCCGCTGCTCACCGGCGAGCTCGAGGTCGAGCTGGCCAAGCGGATCGAGGCCGGGAACGCCGCCGCCGAGGAGACCGCCCTCCACGAGGCCGCCGCCGCCCGCAAGATCCCCTCCGAGGAGCGCACCCGCCTCCGCATGCAGGTCCGCAGGGGTCAGCAGGCCAAGGAGGCGCTCATCGAGGCGAACCTCCGGCTCGTGGTCTCGATCGCCAAGCGGTACCGGAACCGGGGACTCGCCTTCCTCGACCTCATCCAGGAGGGGAACCTCGGCCTCATGCGGGCCGTCGAGAAGTTCGACTACACCAAGGGCTTCAAGTTCTCGACGTACGCCACGTGGTGGATCCGCCAGGCCATCACCCGGGCGCTGGCCGACCAAGGTCGTACCATCCGCATCCCCGTCCACATGGTCGAGACCATCAACAAGGTGGTGCGCGTGCAACGCCAGCTGCTCCAAGAGCTCGGTCGCGAGCCCACGGTGGAGGAGATCGCCAGCCGCGTGGAGTTCCCCATCGAGCGCGTGCGCGAGATACAACGCATCAACCAGGACACCGTGTCGCTCGAGCAACCCATGGGCGATGAAGAGGACTTCAGCCTTTCGGACCTCATCGAGGACCAGGGTGCCGAGGTCCCCGACGACGCCGCGACACGGTCAATGTTGCACGAGGCCGTGCGCGACGCGTTGGCGACCTTGCCCAAGCGCGAACGCGAGGTCATGGAACTGCGCTTCGGCCTCGAGGACGGCCGAGTGCGCACCCTCGAGGAGGTCGGCAAGGCGTTCGGCGTCACTCGTGAACGGATCCGCCAGATCGAGGCCAAGACCCTCGCCAAGCTCCGTCACCCCAANGCGGCCCAGCCGTTGCGAGATTTTCTCGACGAGGTGTGAGAAGGCCCGCTGCTAACGTTGTCCGGCCGGCGCCGGACTGTATGGTCCAGATTCTGTGGTCCACGCGGTGGCGCCATTCCGGGGTAGCTCAACTGGCAGAGCAAGCGGCTGTTAACCGCTAGGTTGAGAGTTCGAGTCTCTCCCCCGGAGCTTGCGGCGGCAGCGGCCCCCNCCACCGCCGAGCCCCTTCGACGTGCGCTCCCCGCTACGCTGATCGCTCCGACCCGGGCGGGTTCGCGTCAGGCGGAGAACAGGTGAGGGGCCGTAGCTCAGTGGTCAGAGCAGGGGACTCATAATCCCTGGGTCGGAGGTTCGATCCCTCCCGGCCCCACGCT
>JGI12269J14319_10005412_pt1 | contig 11327 bp, 9 predicted proteins | sample PeaSoiSIISIP2007_FD_14319 | JGI IMG/M metagenome (IMG submission 14319) | reverse complement strand
AAACAAATTCGTAAGCAGTTGAAAAATATGGAAGGGTATTGAAGCTCATGCCAACCCACCCATCGGACAAAAACAAAGACGTCCGATGGATGGGGCACCCAGTTTCATACACGGTGGGTCGGCGAAGCCGGTGGGGGACTGAGAAGAAAGTCCTGCCTTAACTGAAAGCTACCGCCCAGCCCACGCCGATCAGCACAAAGATCGCCCACCAACCGAAGACCGCAATGTACGCCGAGCTGCGTTTGACTCCAGCCACTATTGCCGTGCCAATACTCAGCAGAACCAGAGTCCAGATAGTCACCGCGTCCAGCTTTGTGGCCAGAAGATAAAGCGCCCTGTTAGTCTCGACTGGATTGAGAAACGCGCCGAGATTGGTGGGCGCGAAGTTTTTGATATTGAATGACTCAGGCGCTGCCCCGGCAAAAAGCACAGCCGTCCCCAGCAGGGATTGGATGATGGTTGGCAAGCTTGCAAAGAGCCAGACCGTGAAGATGCTTCCGTACCTGGCTTTTCCGCCAAAGACGAGGTTGATTGTACCCCACAGGCCGAGCGACATCACTGCCGTGGTGAGAAGAATGATCACTGGAGTGGCAACAAACGATCCCTCGATAGAGTATTTAGTGAACTTGACAATGCTCTCGCGCTGCTCCGGCGTTGCCTGTTCCATGCGTTCAGAGGACTTTGGGTCCATCCGCGTGATATTGTCCGCCACTTGGCCCCAGCCTACCTTCATGCTGATGCCAGCGAACAAAACGTAGGTAAACAGGGAGAGAAGAATCAGCGGTAGCCACCAGCTTTTGTTGCCGCGCATGATATCTTCAAAGGTCTTCGACGGCGCGGTAAAGATATTTGTAACGCGCTCAATCTGCGACAGGCCGGTGCCCGCCGCCGATGCTGGTTGTATGACTACATCGCTCATCACTCCGCCTTTCCTCAACTGCCTGAGAATTCTCCCGAGTGCGCGCCCAGGCAGACAGCCGCCCCGCGCGCGGATGCGTTCCTCTCCTCACTACGCAGGCAACGTGAGGTTGGTTCCCGGTAGCTTCAGGCGAAAAACGCTTTCGGCGGCAATTGTACCTTGGTTCGGCACGGATGGAGAAAGGAATTTTATCCCTGCGCTGCGTCCGGCTACGCTCCGGGCGAAGTGCTTTCGGTTGCCGGGGGCTGTTTTCCGGGCTTGGTGGGCGGAACCTCTTTGGGCTGTGCTTTGGTGGGCGCGGTGGCATCGCTCTCGCTGCCCTGGGGCGCATAGCTCTTGTAGACCGTGATGTGGAAGCAAGCCTGGCGGAACTCCTCTTCCACGTCGATCTTGCCTGCCTCTTGCAGCGCGAGCAGATGAGCGCGCATCCAGGCCATCTCCTTGCGGTTCAGGCCCTGCTTGGCAATATCCACGGCAGCGCCGGTCAGGTGTGGGCTGGCCACGTCACCCTCGGCCTGTGCGGCGTTGCCGTTGGTGTGCATCAGGCGCTTCTGGTAGTCCACGGTGCGCACGGCGGAGCTGACCACCAGGGGACGATTGAACTCCGCTGCGTGATCGTGCGCCAGATCGTTGAGAAACTGCGCCGTCCAGGGGCGGCAGTAGCGGCGATTCTCGGGCAGATTGCCGTTCACCGTCAGATGCGCGGAGGCTGGCAGCGGCGTCAGCATTCTGCGCGCGATGCGATCATTCAGATCGTCATCGTCAAGGATGCGCTCCAGATTATCGTCTTCGGTTTTTTCGTTTTGGCGGGCCAGCGACTCGAAGGAACCCCGCAGCGGAGACGGCATCGCGGTTCGCGGCATCTCGATCGAGGCATTTTCGACGGTTGCCGGAGCCTGGTCGGAAGCATCGGCCTGCTCAACCCGGCGCGAGCGACCATGCCGCTGGAGCACCGCCGAGCGCAGCCGTCCAGCGCCGCGCCGCACCTTAGACGAGGCGCGAAACGAGGAACGCTGAGCCGCATGGGCAGCAGGTTTCTGTTTCTTTTTGGTGGAGAGAGAAGCGGGGGCAGAGACGTGTTTGTGCGTCCGCGAGGCGCGGGCCGCAGGGGCGCTGACAAAAAAACCGCAAAGCAGGGTCAGCAACAAGACGATCTGAGGGATTCGGCGCATAAGGGAGTGCGCGGAGAATCCAGAGCAATTCCAGTGTAAGCCCAAACCGTCTTCGCCTCCAAGTACCTGAACAGGTACCCTCATTGAGTTTCTTGTGGAATTTCCTTCGGGCTGTGGAATGTGCCCGACATTCGCTGAACGGCATATTGATCGAGTTGCGAAAAATCGAGCAGAAAGCAGCAATGGCATTGGCAGGGCCTAAAGGCCAAAATCAATAATTTCAGCGGTTTCGGCACGACTCAAGTCGTGCCCTTGTTACAAAACTTTTCATCAAGCAAAATTACGAAGCAAATTTCTTACGGAAGAGTCACTTGCGAAACGGACGTTCGCGAATGGAATTTTGCAAGTGATTTCTTAGTCTGATCATACGCTAACAAGAAACAGGCGTGGACCAGGAGGTCCACACTACAGCCGACCGGGAGGTCGGTGCTACGGTTCATACGCGGCGTGTCGGCAATGCCGGTGGGGGACTCATTGGCAATCTACCGTAGCTGTGCCCAGCGCGGTTGAGTACCAAGCACAGTTCAGCAGATGCGCGGAAGCTGTTCGCCGATCTGGATGGGAATCACTCGGTTGGCACCCATTGAGGTGCGGGCCACCAGCAATCCGACGTGCTCGGCGGTAACCTGGCCGATGCGCGCAGCCTCCCGGCCCAACGGGTGGGCGCGCATCACGTCGAGCACCGCGTCGGCGGCCTCCGGCGCAACGAAACAGACGACCTTGCCCTCGTTGGCCACGTAGATGGGGTCCAGGCCGAGCAACTCGCAGGCCGACTGCACTTCTCTGCGCACGGGCAGACTCGGCTCGTCGATGAGCATTCCGACTTTGGAGGCTTGCGCAATCTCATTCAGCGTGGAGGCCATTCCGCCCCGCGTTGGGTCGCGCATGGCGTGAACAGCACCGCCCGCCGCGTCCAGAATCTTGCCGATCAGCCCGTTCAGCGCGGCACAGTCCGAGCGGATTTGGCTCTCGAACTCCAAGCCCTCGCGCACACTCATAATGGCCATTCCGTGATCGCCGATGGTGCCGGAGACCAGAATTGCGTCGCCGGGCATTGCATGCAGCGGACTGAGTGAGATTCCGGGGCGCAACACACCTACGCCCGCTGTGTTGATGTAGCAGCCGTCGCCGTGGCCGCGCTCGACGACCTTGGTATCGCCGGTAACTATTTGCACGCCGGCTCCTTGCGCGGCCCGCGCCATGGCCTGGACGATGGCGGCCAACTGTGCCAGCGGGAAGCCCTCCTCCAGAATGAAGCTGGCGCTCAGATACTGCGGCACAGCCCCGGAGACGGCCAGATCGTTCACCGTGCCGTTCACCGCCAGATCGCCAATGGAGCCGCCAGGAAAAAACAGCGGCTGCACGACGAAGGAATCGGTGCTCATGGCCAGCCGTCCGCTGGGCAGACTCAAAATTGCCGCATCGCCCAGATTTTCCAGCGCTGGGTTGCGGAAGGCGGGCAGAAACAGGTTTTCGACCAGCTCGTTGCCCAGCTTGCCGCCGCCGCCGTGGCCCATCACGATGGTGGGGTAGTCGGCCAGCGGGAGTGGGCAGGACCAACCGGAAAAATCAGGTGAAATCTTCTCAGCCATTTGCAATCTCCGTCAGAAAAGTTTTGAAAGGGCTCGACTTTAGTCGTGCCGCAAATGTAGCAAAATGAACAAGGGTTTTAGCCCCTGAAGGAACACCGATGTTTGATCGGAAGGGTCTCTCTCGTAATACCCTCCTGATTTATGAATGATTGATGGACTATGACCTTTAGTCGACGGAAATGGTAATTTGTTCGAGTAGCAGGAGGTAGTGAACAATCGAGCAGAAAGCCGCAACAACATTGGCAGGGCCTAAAGGCCAAACTCAATCAATTCAGCAGTATCGACACGACTAAAGTCGTGCCTTTGTTACAGAACTTTTCATCATGCAAACCTCCGAAGCAAACTTCTCACCAAGAGATGTACCTCCAAACAATCCTTCGTCGATTGAATTTAGCAAGAGGCTCCAACTTATCGATTGGATATTGTGGTTCCCGCCCCTGCCAATTCCTCCGGCGACAAAAACCGCCCATAATTGAAGTATGCGGCGCAGGCTCCTTCGCTGGAAACCATGGTTGCGCCGAGCGGGTGCCTTGGGGTGCATTGCTTGCCGAAGGCGGCGCACTGGGCGGGTTTGATGGCGCCGCGCAGCACCTCGCCGGCGCGACACAGTGGAGACTCTGCGGTACGAATGCCGGAGATTTGAAAGCGATCTTCGGCATCGAAGGCGCGATAGGCCTCGCTTAGCCGCCAGCCGCTCAGCGGAATGACGCCGATGCCGCGCCAGGCCCGGTCGGTGACCTCAAAGACCTCGGACAGCAGCTTCTGCGCGGGGCGGTTTCCTTCAAAGGTGACGATGCGCTCGTAGGCATTCTCGACCTCGTGCCGCCCGGCTTCCAGTTGCACGACGGCACGGCGAATCCCGTCTAGCAGATCGAGCGGCTCAAAGCCGGTGACCACAATGGGGACTTTGTACTTTTCGGCCAGAGGCGGGTACTGCCAGTAGCCCATCACGCTGCACACGTGCCCAGCGGCCAAGAAGCCCTGTACCTGATTGCCGGGAGCGTCCAGAATCGCGGCAATTGCCGGGGGCACCAGCACGTGCGAAACCAGCAGCGAAAAATTCTTCAGCCCGCGCCGCTGGGCGACGTGAACGCTCATGGCATTGGCCGGAGCGGTGGTCTCAAAGCCCACGCCGAAGAAGACGACCTGCTTGTCCGGGTTTTTGATAGCGAGTTGAACCGCATCGAGCGGCGAATAGACCACGCGCACATCGCCGCCCGCGCCTTTTACCTGAAACAGATCGCCCTCGGTGCCGGGAACGCGGAGCATATCGCCGAAGGAGCAGAAGATCACGCCCGGCTGGGCGGCAATGGCCAGAGCTTTGTCGATCAGCTCGAGCGGCGTGACGCAGACCGGGCAGCCGGGGCCGTGAATCATCTCGATGCCGCTGGGCAGCATCTGGTCGATACCGTTGCGAATGATGGAATGCGTCTGTCCGCCGCAGACCTCCATGATCTTCCACGAGCGTGTGGTGATGGCGGCGATCTCCCGCGCCATGCGCTGGGCGATCTCGCCATTGCGGAACTCGGTCAGGTACTTCATGCGCCGCAGCTCCCATGCGGGGGGAGGCAATCCGGGCAAACAGATGGCGGCTGCTGGGCCGCGCGAGCAAAGGCATCCTCGCCTTCGGCCAACTCCTCGTCCAACACGCCCATCTGGCGGAAAATCGCGAGCGTTTTTTCTGCGGTCTCCTCGTCGATCTTGGAGAGCGCAAAGCCCACGTGAACGATGGTGTAATCGCCCACCTCGACCTCCGGCACGTAGTCCAGGCAAACCCGCTTCACAATGCCGCCAAAGTTTACCTGACCGATGCGCAGATCGCCCTCGGTCAAAATTTTTTCTACCCGTCCTGGAATTGCCAAGCACATGGAATCCACCTTATACCGTCTTCGATGCGGCGTACAGTCTTTGATCTGCGCGGCTGGCGGAGCGCCAGTGAAAGAACCAACAAATCTCACATTTTGCCGCTAGCAACGCTCAGAATTGCTCAGTTTCCGCATTGCATTGCCTCTACTGTCAAGGTGGTGCAGGCAGCCTTGAGGTCGTGAGGAGCATTAAAATTCCGGGCAAAACTGCCCCGCACCAAAACATCCCCACGAATCAGAGCTTCAAAAATCAAACTACTTGAGAGGTAACAATGCGAAGGACTTTACTGTTTGTTCCCATCCTCGCTGGACTCGTGCTCATGGCCATTCCAGCATCCGCAACCCCCATCACAGGTATCCTGTCGATCTCCGGCAGCGACTACTACTCCAATAGCCTCCATACCGTCACATTTGCCGGCGACGGCGTAATTGGCGGCATCAGCACCGGCTCGTTGTCTACCTTTACAACCGGTAATGCCGTAACTTTGTACAACTTCAATTTTGGCACCGTCGTGGCGGGAACTGAGATCGCCTCCTCTACCGAAGCCGGCAAAACTGTATCTTACGACCTTCTGAGCGCGACTTACTCCATCGGCAGCGGCGGACTGACCATCGACGGTGTCGGCACATTGAATGAGACTGGCTACGCCCCCACACTAGCCGACTTCACCTTGACCACGCAAAATGGCGGCCAGGATATCAATGACGTTTCATTTTCGGCGACCACGATCATTGCTCCGTCACCCGACATTTCAACACCTGAACCGGCCAGCATGGTCCTGTTCGGCACCGGCCTGCTGGGGATGGCAGGTGTGCTGCGCCGCAAGCTGCTGAGCTAAACGAGCCTTCCTGGCAAACAAGATAGAAGCCTGTGCGACCCGAATCGTTCCTCAGGCCTGGCCCTCCCAGGTTTGGGGAACAAAAGATTTGGGGGTCCGCATTAGACTTTGCAGTGAAGTGCGGAGCAGTTACAAAGATCGGGTTCGTAGGGACAACCTGATCCATTTTCTAGCAAGCCGAACTTTAGCAGGAGCTAAAGCCTATCTATATTTTCAGGCGTTTGCGGCATGACTGAAGTCGTACCCTGACGCTTTCTGCTATCCCTGCCGAATATTGTCTGCACTTCCTCTGTAAGATACTTTCAAAGAGGATTTCCGCCGTGCGCCACTCGCTCTCCGATCTGCCCCATGCCACTCCGCGTCTTGCCCTCAGCCAGCTTGCTCCCGGCGTTTTTCAGTCGGAGATTCGCGCCATGACCACCGAGTGTGACCGCATAGGCGGCATCAACCTGGCCCAGGGGGTTTGCGATACGCCGGTTCCCGCGCCGGTTGAGGAGGCCGCGATCCGCGCCATTCGCAGCGGCGAGAATATCTATACCCGGCTGGACGGCATTGCCCGGCTGCGCCACGCGATTGCCGCCAAGCAGCGCCGCGACTACGGGCTGGAATACGACCCGGAGACAGAGGTTCTGGTCTCCTCCGGCGCTACGGGCGGGCTGCATGCCGCCGCGATGGCGCTGCTGAATCCCGGCGACGAAGTCCTGCTCTTTGAGCCGTATTACGGCTATCACGTGGCTACGCTCAAGTCGCAGCGCATCACGCCGGTGCTGGTGCCTCTGACGGAGCCTGATTTTGCTTTGGACCTGGCCGCGCTGCACGCCGCCGTCACGCCCCGCACCCGTGCGCTGCTACTGAATACCCCCGCCAACCCTAGCGGTAAAGTTTTCTCTCGCCAGGAGATCGAGGCGATTTCCGCCGTCTGCCGCGAGCACGATCTGTTCCTCATCACCGACGAGATTTACGAGTATTTTGTCTACGACGGCCAGCGGCACATCGCGCCCGCGACGCTGCCGGGGATGCGGGAGCGCACGATTGTGCTGTCGGGATTCAGCAAGACGTTTTCGGTGACCGGGTGGCGGCTGGGCTACGTGACGGCGGCGGCGCGGTGGATGGCCGCCATCTCTTATTTTCATGATTTGACCTACGTTTGCGCGCCCTCGGCCTTGCAGCACGGGGCAGCGGCTGGGTTGGAGCAACTTCCACCCAGCTTTTACGAGCAACTGGCCGCAGACCACCAAAGCAAGCGCGGACGGCTGGTGAGCGTGCTGCAAGCGGCGGGCCTGGAGCCGAGCATTCCCGCCGGAGCCTACTATATTCTGGCCCGCGCCGAGCATCTGGCCGGCGAAACTGCGGCGGAGAAGGCACGGAATCTGCTGGCCAGGACGGGCGTGGCTGCGGTGGCCGGATCGGCGTTCTTCCGCCCCGGCCACGGCGAAAATCTGCTGCGATTCTGCTTTGCCAAGAAAGACGCGGAACTGGACGAGGCCTGCGAACGGCTGCGCAGACTCTAAATCAGTCCTTCAAAGATTCAGCAAGCCTGGGTACTTTCTGGGAAAATTAGACAAAGCCTACTGAGGGGATTCTGGTGCAAACAAACCAACTCGACCGAAATCAGACGAAGCAAGCCGTCCTGCTGCTCGCCCACGGAACTCCCGAGACCGTCGCGCAGATTCCTGACTACCTGCGCAACGTTACTGGTGGGCGTCCGCTGCCCGCCGCCGCCGTCGAGGAGATTCAGCGGCGTTACGCGCTGATCGGCCACAGCCCTCTGACTGAAATCACACAGCAGCAGGCCCGCCTCGTCGAGTCCGCTCTGGCCACAGTCGGCTTTCCGGTTCCGGTCTACGTTGGCATGAGAAACTGGCACCCGTATATCGCCGATGTCATGCGCCAGATGCGCGCCGACGGCGTAGAAGAAATTGCCGTGCTCTGCCTTGCGCCGCAAAACTCGCGCACCAGCGTCGGACTCTATCGTCGCGCCGTCGAAGCCGAGGCCGAGGGCCTGCGCATCGACTTCACCGCAGGCTGGGCGCAGCATCCCTTGCTCATTGAAGCCTTTGCCCAGCGTCTGCGGCCCGCCTGGACGAGGCTCAGCGAAGAAGAGAGTGGACCGGTTCCGGTCCTTTTCACTGCGCACAGCGTTCCCTGCCGGACCATCCTGGCCAGCGAAGGCCAGACAGCCGATCCCTATGCCGAAGAGGCCAAGCGCACGGCACAGTTGGTCGCCGAACAAGTCCCGGAGATTCAGCAATGGTGGTTTGCGTTTCAGAGTCAGGGCATCAGCGGTGGCCCTTGGCTTGGCCCCACGGTCGAAGCAACCATCGATGCAGCGGCGGCTTCGGGCCATCGCGCCCTGCTCCTGCAACCCATTGGCTTCCTCTGTGACCACGTCGAGATTCTCTTCGATGTGGATATCCTCTTCCGCGCCTATGCCGAAAGACAAGGAGTACGCCTCGAACGCCCAGAGTCCTTGAACGGTTCGGAGTTACTCGCCCGCGCAGTCGCCGACCTGGCCGCGCAGAGTCTGCAACGCCTGCGCGGCTGATTGGGTTTGTCTGAGTCGTCGAGGATAAGTGGATCGACTTCAGACAGCGTTTTGAGGCCCCAAAATCGAGCAAAAAAGGGCGTTTTTGAGGCAAAAAACGGGATTTTTGGGGTCAAAAAGGGCTAAAAACAGGCCCTTCTGTTTACTAGTCAGTCACTATGTAATATTTACAAGTGGTTGATTCCTTAGGTCTTGATGGGTTTCCTGGGGGGTAAAATACGATTTCCACAGGGGGAGGGGGTGGGGGTACGGTGAAATTCAGGTTGGATTGGGTTCTGCGGAGGGATTTCCCTCATCTCTTTATTGTGCGCGTTGCGACGCGAATCGTACGCAAAAGGTCGTAAATTTGTTTCGGCGGAGGGATATTGCAGGAGGCTCCTGAGGGGATTTCAGTGGGAGCGATTCACTGGGCAGATTGAGTTCGGAGGTTTCCCAGGTGCCCAAAAGCGAGGCACCTGGGCCACCCAGCTTCAATCGGAATGCTCACTTTTCAGCCCCGGCACCTGGGCCACCCGCCGATAGATAGGTCCTCAAATGCCGCCAAAGCGGTTGAAACCTTGTGCCCACTCGTTGCGCAATAGGCAGCGAATGCATCCAAGAGAAACCCTCACGACTGCGGACTGCGCCTTTTCTGTTGAGGTGGTCCAGATCTGGATTTACAGACCTGGGGCAGCATGTTCGTAGAAAATATTGGCTCGGTAGCACATCAAGCTGGTGTAAAGTGGTGTATGTACCAAAGGGGAACTCCGATGGCTCGTAAAGTCGAAATCGAACCCTCTACTCGCACCTCTGTAACAATTCCCACGGAAATTTACAGCTCTCTTGAGATCATTGCGAAGAAGAAAAAAGTCTCGACGGCGTGGGTGATTCGCGATGCAGCAGAGAAGTATGTTTCCGAACATTGGCCTCTATTTGCAGGAGCAAAACGTGAGTAGTATCAAGGTGATTTCTGCGAGCCGCAATTCAGTACCCGCCGGAGGTAGAGCGCGGGGCAATCGCCTGCTGGAATTGGCACCCACTTCCAGTTTGCCCATCACTTCGGCTGGAGAAGATTTGTTGAATTTAGTAAAGGGTCGCAGATTTGGCACCATTCTGGCAGATCCCCCATGGCAGTTTCAGAATCGTACCGGCAAAGTTGCTCCTGAACATAAGCGCCTTTCCCGGTACGGAACGATGACCCTCGACGAAATTAAAAGGCTTCCGGTTGCCGATGTTGCTAGTGATCCGGCTCATCTCTATCTTTGGGTTCCCAATGCGCTTCTTCCAGATGGCATCGCAGTCATGCAGGCTTGGGGTTTTCAGTACAAAAGCAATCTGGTGTGGCACAAAATCCGAAAAGACGGCGGATCGGATGGCCGTGGAGTTGGTTTTTACTTCCGCAATGTAACAGAGTTGATTCTGTTCGGTGTGAGGGGCAAAAATGCACGCACCCTCAAACCGGGCCGTACGCAAGTGAATTACCTTAGCAGCCGGAAACGGGAACATTCACGCAAACCAGACGAACAATACGAACTAATCGAGGCATGCAGTCCCGGCCCGTTTTTGGAACTTTTTGCTCGTGGCAGCCGGAAACATTGGGTAAATTGGGGAAACCAAGCTGATGATTCCTATGAACCCACGTGGAAGACCTACGCAAACCATTCTCAGAATGACAGGCTGTTGGTTGCGAATGGTGACTAGGATTCCTCTATGCCTGCATCGAAGGCTTCGACTGTGTCGTTTGCAGCAAAAGAAACAATTGAATCAGGCAATCCGATAAGTAGTAAAGGGCAGGGGTTTCCGACTCCTCGGCTGATCCGCGCAATAAGTTTATCCCAGTGAGTAGTCGCTTCGCCAAACTTATCACTAACGAACTTGTCAGCCCATGCCGTTGGAAATGCAACAGGCTCTTTTGGGCGCGAAGTGCGTTTTTTGATGGCCGTCTTTTGTTTAGGGGTGAGTCCGATCTGCAACCGATCAAGATCGTCAAACGATTGAATATTCTGCTCGACAGCATATCGATAAACAAAATCCCACAATTGAGAATGCAGGGATGACCCACGCGTAACAATCACTCCTACGCTGATTGCTCCCTCGGCATGCAGTCTTTTGAAATTCTCCAAATCACGGTCAAAGAACGGGTCTTTGTTGTTCCATTCGATTTCTAGAGCAATCAGTTTTTTGCCTTCAAAATCACCCGTAAACGCCTTTACGTGATCGATTTCATGAGTCGTAGATTCACGTTCGAGCCGGATTGGTTCAGTGTCAGTGTCAACCTCGGAAAATTTGATACTTTTCTTGATTTCAAAATTTACTTTGCGCCAGCCTTGATCGTTCAGGGCATGGCGAAGTCGCTGCGTTCCCTTGGTCTCTCCTCCACCCGATCCAATGATCTCTGAGATGGGGATCTCGAATT
>JGI12269J14319_10005406_pt1 | contig 11342 bp, 12 predicted proteins | sample PeaSoiSIISIP2007_FD_14319 | JGI IMG/M metagenome (IMG submission 14319) | reverse complement strand
GCTAAAAGGACGCGCCCATCGGGCAGGGCGTATTCGCCGCCGTGGCGGAATTCATACTCCCGCTTGCCGACGATCAACTTTCTTCGCTGCAGATATTTGAGATAGGCGTCGAATCCGATTCTTCCCAGAGCAACGATGACGCGCAGATCTTTAAGTCCCTCGATTTCGCGCTCCAGAAACGGAGCGCAGTTGGCCAGTTCCTCGGGCAGCGGCTTGTTGTCGGGCGGCGCGCAGCGGGCGGCCGCGGTTATGTAAAGATCGCGCAGAACAAGCCCATCGCTTCGGTCAGTGGCTGCGGGCTGATTCGCAAATCCGGCTTCGTACAACACCGGGTACATGAATCTGCCGGAGGCGTCTCCGGTGAAAGGGCGGCCGGTGCGATTGGAACCGTGGGCGCCGGGAGCGAGTCCGAGCACCAGGACGCGGGCATGGGGATCGCCGAACCCCGGAACGGGCTTGCCCCAGTATTCGCAGTCGCGGTAAGCGCGGCGCTTCTCGCGGGCAATGCGCTCGCGATACACGACCAGACGCGGGCAGCGCGTGCAGGCGATGACTTCGGCGTTCAGAACCTTGAGCCAGGTGGGGACGGGCATTCCGCCTTCATTCTGTACTCGGGTTTGGATTTGCGCCCACATCGTCATTGTATTTCGGCGCAGAAGTTTTGCGGGTTAAGGCCGGTCCTGAGCGGCGTGGTAAATCCGCAAGACTTCAATGCAGCGACATCCCCCTTGGGACGGACGTAGATACTTGACTAGTTAAGTGACTATGGTTAATATTGTGGTCACATAAGAACCACGGTCAGCGGACTTGCGGGGGTAACGGTATGAACGAAGTTTCCATTTCAGAATTTAAGGCCAAGTGTCTGGGCTTGATTGCCGAGGTCCAGAAGACACGGCAGCCCTTACGCATCACGCGTCACGGAAAGCCAGTGGCCGAAGTGATTGCCGCCGGCCCCGATCGCACGCGCAAGTTTGTGGGCGCCGGCTTGGGAACGGGAAAGATCGTCGGAGACATCGTATCGCCGGTCATCGATTTTGGCGAGATGGAGGTTTACCGCCGGTGAATTTTCTCCTGGACACCCATATTTGGCTGTGGAGCCAATTGGAACCGAAGAAACTCGGACGGCGGGTTACGGCCGAGCTCTCGAATACCGCCAACGAACTATGGATATCGCCCGTGAGTGTTTGGGAGGCCCTTACCCTGATGCAGAAAGGCCGCGTACGCGTCGAGAATCCCTATGGCTGGGCCAAGCGATACTCCGAACAACTGCGAGAAGCGCCGCTGACCAGCGAGATTGTTATGGCCGGCTTGGCGCTCGGTCTTCCCCATGCCGATCCGGCTGACCGCTTTTTGGCGGCAACTGCCAAGGTGCTGGGGCTAACGTTAGTCACGGCGGATCGCAATCTATTGGACTGCAGCGAGATCACTACTCTTCCCAACCGCTAGGGCCCCCGTGGCCTACGTGAGATTCGTATCAGGGCATGCCTTCAGGCATACCGTATGCTGTGTTATGAGACCGCCTTCAGGCGCCGGCTTGGGCGCTGGAGTTTCACCACCGGCCGTTAGGGTCAGTTCCTTACACCAGAAAAAACTTGAAATCCCCCTCCGCCGTTTGACGTTGCTCTTCGGGAGTCTTTACACTCAAGCTTACGGCACGAGGCGTCGCCGCGGAGCCCCTTCCCTCCCGACTCTGCCGCCGCACGGGAAAGGTAATTGTGAGCCCTGCTGAAATCAAAGACGGCACGACCAAGGAGAGCACGACGCCGGAAATTGCAACCCCGGAAAGTACGACGAAAGCCAGCGCCACCAAGCGCGAGATTGCGGTGGAGATTCCGGTCGAGGATGTCAACCGGCAGACCGATACGCTGATCCAGAAATATCAGAAGGTGGCGCGCATTCCCGGCTTCCGGCGCGGTCATATTCCGGCTTCGATTATTCGCCAGCGTTTTTCGGAAGAGATCAAGACCGACATGGTCGAGGCGCTCGTCCCGCGGTTCTTCCGGCGGGAGGCGGAGAGGCTGAGCCTGCATCCGGTATCGCAGCCGCGGGTGACGGACCTGTACCTGCACCAGGGCGAACCGCTGCGCTTCAAAGCCGCCTTTGAGGTGTTGCCGGAAATCAAGCTGGAAGGCTACAAAGAGCTGCGCGCCGATAAACCGGAGATCGCGGTTTCCGAGGCTGATGTGGAGCAGGCGCTCACCGATCTGCGCGAGCGTCATGCCAGTTTCAATCCCGTGGAGGGCCGCGCCCTCGCCGATGGCGATTTCGCTCAGGTCTCGCTCGACGGCAATCCCAAGGCCGAACAAAAGTCCGGCGATCAAAAGTCCGGCGAAGGAAAGTCGGGCGAAGGCCAGCCGGTTCACATGGATGAAGTGCTGGTCGAAATCGCCGGCAAGAACACCATGCCGGAATTCACCGAAGCACCTGCGCGGGTCGATCGCCGGAGATGAGCGGACCTTCGACGTGAACTATCCGGAAGATACCGAGGACAAGCGCCTGGCGGGGAAGGCGTTCAGTTACGCGGTAAAGGTACAGTCGATCAAACAGAAGAGCCTGCCGGAACTGAACGACGAGTTCGCCAAGCAACTGGGCGAATTCCAGACGATGGACGATGTACGGAAGACGATCCGGGAGCAAATGGAATCCGAGCGCAAGCATGAAGCCGAACATGCCGCCAAGGACAAGCTCGTCGGAGAACTGATTCAGCGCAACGATTTTGAGGTTCCCGATTCGCTGATCGAACAACAGATTGATATCCGGCTGGAGCGGGGACTGCGCGCGCTGGCGGCGCAGGGCCTGACCGCCGAGCAGATGAAGAAAATGGATTTGCAGCGTCTGCGCGCGGGACAACGCGAGCAAGCGATTCACGATGTAAGAGCGGCGCTGCTCCTGGAAAGAGTGGCCGAGGAAGAAAATATCCAGGTCGGCGATGAAGAGTTCGATCGCGAACTCGAAGCGCTGGCCAAACAATCAAAACAGACGTCCGAAGCCGTACGCGCTCGTTTGACACGGGATGGGGGCCTGGATAGGATACGAACAAGAATCCGCAACGAGAAGACCCTCGAATTTCTGTATCATCAGTCCGCGTAATAAAAGCGCGGACCATTTCGATCCTCCCCTGAGCCGCCGCGAGACCGACTTAAGGGCTGGAGTGTGGAAAGGGAGAACGTGAACACGAAAGACCCACAAATGATGCTCGTACCGATGGTGATCGAGTCGACGGGCCGGGGCGAACGGGCGTATGACATTTATTCCCGGTTGCTCCGCGACAACATCATCTTTATTGGCACGCCAATCGATGACAACATCGCCAACCTCGTCATCGCCCAGATGCTGTTCCTGGCCCAGGAAGACCCGGAGAAGGACATTCAGCTCTACATCAACTCGCCGGGCGGGTCGATCACGGCGGGCATGGCGATCTACGACACCATGCAGTATGTGAAGAACGACGTAACCACGATCTGCATCGGTCAGGCGGCTTCCATGGCGGCGCTGCTGCTTTCGGCGGGCGAGGAAAAAAAGCGGCTGGCGCTGCCGAATTCGCGCATCCTGATCCATCAACCTTCGATGGGCGGGCTCTCCGGGCAGGCGACCGACATTGACATTCATGCCCGCGAAATTCTCCGCATGCGGGAGATTACTAATCAGTTACTGGCCAAGCACACTGGCCAAAAGCTGGATAAAGTGGAGAAGGACGTGGAGCGCGACTTCATCATGAATTCGCAGCAGGCTAAGGAATATGGAATCATTGACGATATCATCTATAAGACGCGATAGCGGGCTGGTCCTAATATATGATCGTCAGTTCGTGACGCCGTTCGTAGAGACGCGGCTTGCCGCGTCTTCGCCTGGAGCGGGAGCCAGACAGCGGCCGGGCGCCAGAAAAGGAGTAAGGCCGAGTGAAAACCAGATCGGGTTCGGATGAGATGCTGCGCTGTTCGTTCTGCCACAAGGCGCAGGACGCAGTAGCCAAGCTGATCTCATCGCCGAGCGACTATCCCCGGGCATACATCTGCGATGAGTGCGTACAGGTCTGCAACTCGATCCTCGAAGACGATCGCACCGCGACTCCCGCAGCGGCGGTCCCGAACCAACTGCCCAAGCCGCTGGAAGTAAAAACGTTCCTCGACGAGTACGTCATCGGACAGGAGCAGACCAAGAAGAAGCTGGCCGTTGCCGTCTATAACCATTACAAGCGCATCTACATGAACCGCCAGCGCACCGGCGATGGCGTCGAACTGACCAAGTCGAACATTCTGCTGATCGGGCCCACCGGAACCGGCAAGACGCTGCTGGCGCAAACCCTCGCCCGCATGCTCGATGTGCCCTTCGCGATCGTGGACGCGACCACGCTGACCGAGGCCGGTTACGTGGGCGAGGACGTCGAGAACATCATCCTTAAGCTCCTGCAGTCGGCCGAAGGCGACGTGAGCCGCACCCAGACCGGCATCATCTATATCGACGAAATCGACAAGATCGGGCGCAAGGACGAGAACCCCTCGATCACGCGCGACGTGTCAGGCGAAGGCGTGCAACAAGCGTTACTGAAGATTCTGGAAGGAACGATTGCGAACGTGCCGCCGCAGGGTGGGCGCAAGCATCCGCACCAGGAGTTCACGCCCGTCGATACCACGAACATCCTCTTCATTTGCGGAGGCGCCTTCGTCGGCCTGGAGAAAATTATCGGGCGGCGCATCGGCAAGAAAGCTCTGGGCTTCCGCATGGGCGAAGATACGGAGACCGAGGCGGGCGTGGCGGCGCTGCGCAACTTTGAACTGGTCTCGGAAGCGCAGCCCGAGGATTTGATCAAGTTCGGGCTGATCCCCGAGTTTGTCGGGCGCCTGCCGGTCATGGGAGTTCTGCAGCAACTGGATGAAAACGCGCTGGTCGAAATTCTGACGCGCCCGAAGAACGCGATTGTGAAACAATATCAGCGCCTGTTCGAGTTTGAGAACGTGCGGCTGAAGTTCAGCGATGACGCCAACCGGGCGATTGCGCGCCAGGCGATGGCGCGTAAGGTTGGAGCTCGCGGCTTGCGCATGATTCTCGAAGAGCTCATGCTGGAATTGATGTATAGTCTGCCCAGCCAGAAGAAGGTTAAGGAATTTGAAGTGACCCGCGAGATGGTGGAGAAGCGGAACGTCTCGCTGGCGATGATCGAAAAAGCGGCAAGTTAAACTGCGGCCAGTTAAGCTGCGGCAAGCGAACAAGCCGTGGTGCAAGGCGGTGCAAGTACGATTCGTATCAGGGTACGCCTTTAGGCATACCACAAATGCCGCGTTATGAATGCGCCTTTAGGCGCTGGTTTCACTACAGGTTGTTAAAGTTAGAAGCGCCCAGAGACGGGAGACTGCGTTGCCGAACCCTAAGGAAAAGTTCGAGAGCAAGAAACTGCCCATGATGCCCATTCGGGACGTAGTCATCTTTCCGTACATGATGACTCCGTTCGTGGTGGGCCGGGAGTCGAGCGTACGCGCGCTAGAAGAGGCTCTGGCCAGCGATAAGAAGATATTTCTCGCCACCCAGCACGATGCCAGCATCGACGAACCCAAGGCCGGAGACATCTTCCAGGTCGGCACCATCGTCAATATCGTGCAGAGCCTGAAGCTCCCCGACGGCAACATCAAGGTGCTGGTCGAAGGCATTGAGCGCGGCAAAATCCTGCAGGTCGTCGAAACCGAAGGTTATCTGCAGGCCACCGTGCGCGTCGCCCGTTATGCCACCGAAACGACGGCGCAGATTGAAGCCGGCATGCAGCGCGTCACCGGCATGTTCGAGCAGTATGTAAAGCTCTGCCAGTCGCTGAACTACGAAACCATGATCGCGGCCGTGCGCATGGAAGATCCGGCGAAGCTGACCGACACCATCGCCGCCAACCTGCAGCTCTCGATTGAAGAAAAGCAGGGCCTGCTCGAAATCTTCGATCCCGCTGAAAGATTGAACCGCATCGGCGACGTGCTCGATGTCGAGATCGAAAAGCTCAACATGGACCGCACCATCCAGTCGCGCGTCAAGCGGCAGATGGAAAAGGCGCAGAAAGAGTATTACCTCAACGAGAAAATCAAGGCCATCCAGAAGGAACTGGGACGCGGCGAAAAGAGCGAATTCGACGAACTGAAGAAGAAGGTCGAAGCCGCGGGCATGCCGAAGGATGTTCGCGACAAGGCGCTCCAGGAACTGAAAAAGCTGGAAGCGATGCCGCCCATGTCGGCGGAATCAACGGTCTCGCGCAATTATCTGGATTGGCTGCTGGCGGTGCCGTGGAAGAAGCGCTCGAAGGAAATCCGTAATATCACGCGTGCCGAGAAAACTCTGAACGAAGATCATTATGGCCTGGAGAAAATCAAGGAGCGCATCCTCGAATTTCTCGCTGTCCGCCAGTTGGTGAAAAACCCCAAAGGCTCGATTCTGTGCTTCGTTGGACCTCCAGGCGTGGGCAAAACTTCGCTCGGGATGTCGATCGCCAAAGCCACCGGCCGCAAGTTCGTGCGCATGTCTCTCGGCGGCGTGCGCGATGAAGCCGAAATCCGCGGCCATCGCCGCACCTACATCGGCGCCCTGCCCGGCCAGATCATCCAGATGATGAAAAAAGCCGGCACCAAGAACCCGGTGTTCATGCTCGACGAAGTCGACAAAATGTCGATGGACTTCCGCGGCGATCCCTCGGCGGCGCTGCTCGAAGTGCTCGATCCCGAACAGAACTTCATGTTCGTCGATCATTATCTCGACGTCGAATACGACCTCTCGCAAGTCTTCTTCATCGCCACCGCAAACGTAATTCACACCGTTCCGCCCGCGCTGCAGGATCGCATGGAAGTGCTGCGCCTGCACGGCTACACCGAACCGGAAAAGGTCGAGATCGCGAAACAATTCCTGATCAAGAAGCAGATGTTGCAGGCGGGCCTGACGGAGAAGAACGTGCAGTTCTCCGACGACGCCATCCGGCAAATCATTCGCGGCTTTACCCGCGAAGCCGGCGTGCGAAACTTGGAGCGCGAAATTGGCAACATCTGCCGCAAAATTGCGCGCAAGGTGGTGAAAGAAGGCGCGGGCTTCGCGGCCGCGATCCAGCCGGAAAAGATTGGAGACTGGCTCGGCGTTCTGAAGTTCCGCGACACGCTGGCCCACGAGAAGAGCGAAATCGGTCTGGTAACCGGCCTGGCCTGGACCGAGGTTGGAGGCTCGATCCTGAGCACCGAGGCTGCAGTGGTCGACGGCAAAGGCAAGCTCACCCTAACCGGCCAGCTAGGCGACGTAATGCAGGAATCGGCGCAGGCGGCCATGTCATACATTCGCTCGCGAGCGGCGCGCCTCGGACTGCCCCGAGATTTCTACCGCAACCAGGATATTCATGTGCACGTGCCCGAAGGAGCGATTCCGAAAGATGGCCCCTCCGCCGGCATCACCATCGCCACCGCTCTCGCCAGCGCGCTGAGCCGGATTCCCGTGCGCCGGGATATAGCGATGACCGGAGAGATCACGCTGCGCGGCAAGGTGCTTCCCATCGGCGGACTAAAAGAGAAACTCCTAGCCGCCCATCGCGCCGGATTGTTCGAAGTAATCCTGCCGCAAGAAAATGAAAAAGATGTAGCCGAGGTCCCGGAAAACCTGCGCAGCGCCATGAAATTGCACTTCGTGGATAACATGGATCAGGTGCTAGCCGTCGCGCTGGAAGGCCCGCTGCCGCAAATGCCATCGGAGGCCGAGACCACCATGGCTCCTATTGCGACACCGCCTGCCGGTGAGATTCCTACGGCTCGACAGTAGACTGGGTCTGGTCTGCTAAATGATCTTGGGCAAATGGTCTTGGGAAGGACCCGGCTTCAGCGCGCCGTTGAATCCCCTGAAAATGCTCAATCTCGTGTGGAGCGGGCGCCCTCGCCCGCGGCTGTTGATTTTGGGTGGCGCAGCGGTTCACCGCTGCGATCACTGGTTTGTTTTCTGAAACCTCTTGAGGCACCACCTCCCGCGATCTGTCCTCTAACCTTTTTCATCACACCGCCGGAAGCCTGCTGTTGATCGCCGCCCGCGTCCGCAGCAGTTCTGATTCGCAGAGGGAGACGGGGCAAGCCCCGTCTCTACAAGACGGCGCTAAAATAAATTCATGGAACCGGAATCTGGCAGCCGGTCTGGGTTCAGCCTGAAGGGATCGGCGGGTCTCATCATCGCGATTGTTGTCGTCGCGATTCTGCTGATCGCGCTGCCGGCTTATCGCTGGTTCTTTCTGATCAGCCTTCTCATTGGGCTGGTTATCGCGGGCGGGCTCGCGCTCTGGCACAAACTGCATCCGATCGAGGAGCAGGACGTGGAACATAAACGTCCGCTTGGGCTTTAGCGTTTGCGTGAGAGTTCGGCCGTCCCTCCGGGACTTGAATCATTCTTTCGTCCGCCTCCCAGCGCTGAAGCGCTGGGCTAAGTTCGGCCGCCCCTCCGGGGCTGGTTTCCTGCTGGGCCTTGTTCGGCCAGGCTGTCCGGAAGCGAGTTCTCGCACGGAACGCTCTAGCAACTTATTTTCCTTCGGCACTTGCCAGTCGTCACCCAAACACCGGAAACTGTCTGTATGCGGGTTCTGGCGCGATTTATGCTGTCGGCGAGCGACTTGACGCACTTCCCTGCCCCCGGCGTGCCGGAGATCGCATTTCTCGGACGATCCAACGTCGGGAAGTCGAGCCTGATCAATGCGCTGGTGGGCGCGAAGCTGGCCCGCACCAGCAATACTCCGGGGCGCACGCGCAGCATTAACTTTTTTGAGGTCCGCAGGGCGGGACAACCCGCGCCTGAGTTGCTTTTCGCCGACCTGCCGGGATACGGCTACGCTAAAGTCTCGCGCGAAATCTCCGAAGACTGGGCCCGGTTTGTGGATCCGTACCTTCACCAACGCCCCACCCTGGCGCTGTGCCTGGCGCTGGTGGATTCGAACGTTCCTCCCCAGGAAAGCGACCGCCAGTTGCTGGAATTCCTGACATCCAAAGGACGGCCGCATGTAATTGTGGCCACCAAGTGCGACCGGCTGTCTGGTAACCAGTTACGGCAGTCGATGCACACGCTCGGGCAAGCATATGCCGGGGTGCCTATTGTGGCGTTTTCGACCAAAACCGGAGCCGGCAAGGAGGAACTGTGGCGCCAGATTCAAGCTGCTCTGCCCAAATTTCCAGCGGGCTAAAGTTTTCCCGCAATCTTCCGATCGTACTAATAGCAGCCCAGCTAAGAGCAGCCCAGTTGCCGCCAAAGGTTATACCAGACCGCCAAAATGGGTTCGCCGGTCCTGAATCCTTCCTCCAGGGATTGCAGCGACTGGCGGCCGTTTGGCGGATTCCGGAAGCAGAAGTTACTCCGCTGAGGGCGCTGCCCTCTGTGCCGGACGAGTTCATCCGTTATCATCAACAAGCATATGGCTAAATATCTTGTGACCGGTGCTGCCGGCTTCATTGGGTCCGCGCTGGTGCGCGCTCTGTTGGAACGCGGCGAGCAGGTTCGGGGCATCGATAACTTTTCCACCGGCAGACGCGAGAACCTCGCCGAAGTGCTGCACCGGATCGACTTCCGCGAAGCTGACATTCTCGATCTGGAGGCCATGCACAAGGCGTGCGCCGGCGTCGATTACGTGCTGCACGAGGCCGCCATNCCATCGGTCCCGAAATCGGTGCTGGACCCTCTCGCCAGCAATCGCGCCAATGTCGACGGCACGGTCAATGTTCTGGTNGCGGCNCGCGACGCGAAAGTNAAGCGAGTNGTGTATGCCGCCTCATCTTCNGCGTACGGCGANACGCCGACGCTCCCGAAGCATGAAGCCATGNTCCCCAACCCGATCTCACCCTACGCNGTGGCCAAGCTNGCCAGCGAGCTTTACATGGNGTCGTTCTACCNTTGCTATGGCCTCGANACCGTNAGNCTGCGCTACTTCAACNTCTTNGGGCCGCGGCAGGATCCTTCTTCGCCATACTCGGGCGTACTCGCNAGATTCAGTATGCAGATGCTGCGTGGAGAACAGCCCACGATTTTTGGCGANGGCACAACCAGCCGTGATTTCACCTACATCGACAACGCGGTCTCGGCCAATCTGCTGGCCTGCGCGGCCCCGGCGGCGGAGTGTGCCGGGCGCGTTTTTAACTGCGCCACCAGCCAGCGCACCACGCTGAATCAAACTTTCGATGCCTTGAAAAAACTGACTGGCTACAAGGGCAGCGTCAAGTACGGTCCGGAGCGTGGCGGCGACATCCAACATTCGCTGGCGGACATTACGCAGGCGCAAAAGCATTTGGGATACAAGGTTCTGGTGAACTTTGCGGACGGCCTGCGCCCTACGGTGGAGTGGTACAAGAACCAGGCCCGGACGGTCGAAGCCTGAGCGCTGGCGCAACGGATCGGAAATCGGCGGCGGTGTAAAGGTAAAATAGCTGGCGGATGACTCGCAACACCAGATACGAAAGAGCTTCTCATGCCCCACATCGAAATGCTGCTTAGTGGCTTTCCTGGGAAAAGCAGCCGTGGCTTCCTTGGCTGGAGCGGTTGCTACCTTGTAACCACGGCAAGTGGGCGGCGGCTGCTTTTCGATACCGCCGGTTACAACGAGCGCGCTACAGTCATCAACTCGCTGGCCAAGCTCAGTGTCGCACCCGAAGCTGTGGATTTCGTAGTGCTGAGTCATCTGCACTTCGATCACGCNGCCAACTGGGACCTCTTCCCCAANGCCGAAATCATCGTGCATGAGCGCGAGATCGCGTATGCGGACTCCCGCGGGGCAGACGGGGCCGTGCTCCGGTATCACACGCCGGTGTTGCGGGCGCATGGCCGCTTGCGCTTGATTTCTGCCGAGACTGCTCTAGAAGATGGCGTCCAGGTCATACATGTGCCCGGACATACGCCCGGCTGCATTGCTCTGTCGATGGGTAAGGAAATCCTCTGCGGCGACGCCCTGAAGAGCCGCTGGGATCTGAATGGCCCCATGGCTCCGCCAGTCTGGGATGCCGACTTGGCGCGCCAATCCATTGCGAAACTGAAGCGACTGGCAACGCGTCTCTATCCCGGTCACGATATGCCGCTCGAACTGCTCGCGGGGATGTGGTGCGCCTCTGGTCCACCGAGCGTGAAGGTCTTGTTCCCGGATGGCAGCGAGCAGGTTATTTCGCCTCCCAACCTGTAGGCGGTTGAGAAAATCCCGACGCGGCATCACGACAAGCCTTGCACGCGCGCGCCTGCTGCTTTGAGCCGCTGATTGACCTCGCGTGCAATGGCTACGCTGCCCGGCGTGTCGGAGTGAATGCAGATGGTGTTCGCTTCAACCGTTAGTTCGGAGCCGTCGCTAGCGATAACCCTGTGCCGAACCGCGATGTCAACGGCTT
>JGI12269J14319_10005403_pt1 | contig 11343 bp, 9 predicted proteins | sample PeaSoiSIISIP2007_FD_14319 | JGI IMG/M metagenome (IMG submission 14319) | reverse complement strand
GGCGGCGCCTGTCCGCCCGTCGGGGACAAGCCGCACCACTACATCTTTACGATCCACGCGCTCAAGGTCGAGAAGCTCGGTGTCCCGGCCGATGCCACCGCCGCGCTGATCGGCTACAACATCAACGCCAACCAGCTGGGATCGGCGACCCTCAACGCACGCTTCGGTCGCTGAGGACCGTCGCGCGGCGACCGACGGCCGGCGCCCCGGCGCGCGTCCCGGGGCGCTAGGGCCGCGCCGGCAGCGTCTCTGCGGGTTTTCGTTCGCCGTCCTCGCGCGCGCCGGCCATGCGGGCCAGCGCGCCGGCGGCGGTGACGAACTCGCTCGGCAGCATGACCACGGTCATGGTGTTTTGCTCCGCCCCGATCTCGGTGAGCATCTGCATGCGTCGCAGCTCGAGCGCGGCGCCCGAGCGGCTGATTTCGTCGGCGGCCTGCCGCGACTTGACGGCTGCCTCGAACTCGGCCTCCGCCTTGATGATGCGCGCCTGTTTTTCCCGCAAGGCCTCCGCTTCCTGCGCCATGGCCCGCTGCATCGTCTGCGGAATCTCCACGTCCTTGAGTTCGACGCGTTCGACCGCCACGCCCCAGGGCTCGGTCACCTTGTCGATGCTTTCCTTGAGGCTGACCGAAAGCATGTCCTGCTCCTTGAGCAGTTCGTCGAGCGAGTGCTTGCCCATGACCATGCGCAGCGCCGTGAGCGAGGTTTGCGTCACTGCCGAGACGAACGATTCGACCTCGATGAGCGCGTCCTTGGGACGCGTGACGCGGTACCAGACGACGGCACGCACCGTCACCGGGACGTTGTCCTTGGTCATCGTCTCCTGCGGCTCGACGCTGAGCGTCACGACCCGTACGTCGACGAAGCGCGCCAGATCGATCACCGGGATGATCCAGGTGAGCCCCGGCTCGCGGATCGACTGAAATTTTCCCAGGCGGAAGATGACCGCGCGCTGGTACTGCGTGACGATGCGCAGTCCGGCGACGAGCAGCAATAGGGCAAGTGCAACAACGATGATCATGGACAGACTCCGGCGGACGCAGTTGCGCGCGGCGGGGCTGGCGCGTCGCCGGCCCCGCCGCAATCTCTAGATACCGGCGATCGCCAACCCGCCAAAGGCCAGACCAGTCAGGGCAACCAAGCCTACGCCGTACAGCAGCCAGGTCTTGCGCGACAGCAGGACGATGGCGGAAAGGGCGATGGCGATCTGCATCGCCGTCGCCCCGAGGGCCCAGCGGTGGTGCAGGTGCATCTGCTCGGCGCTTTGCTTGTCCCAGTCCGTGACCTCTTCTTCGAGCTTTTCGGCCTTGGCCTTGATGTCGGCCTGGTCCTTGCGGTAGCGCTCGGCTTCGGCCTTGTAGAACTCGATGCGCTCCGGGCGCGTCGACATCGAGGCGCCGAATTCGGCCATGTTGTGCTTGATGCCCTTGGCCTCGTAGTAGTTCCACTGGTCGTTGGCCTTGGTCTTGGTGATCGAGGCGGAGTTCTTGTAGAGCTGGGCCTTGGCTTGCGTGTCGCCGCCGGCAAAGGTCATCAGGGCGCCCAGGGTCGCAAGGACCGCCGAGAGGACGGCAACGCGCCCCGACAGCGAGTCGACGCTGCCGTGCTCGGCAGCGTGCTCGATGGCATGGTCGTGCACGCCGTGCACATGAAATTCTTCATTGGGCATCCGGGCCTCCGGGGTATGGATGTGGATTGCGCTGCGCAATCGCCTCGTAGTGGACGAAATCGAAGCCGAACGAGCGATCGCCCGCAGGCGCGAAATGCTCGCGCGAACGCTCTTGCCAGCGCGCCGGATCGAGCGCCGGGAACCGCGCATCGCCCTGGAAATCGGCGTCGATCTCGGTAAGGAATATTGTATCGACATGCTGCCGCAGGGCCTGGGCGTAGAGCTCGGCGCCGCCGATCACAAATACGTCGGTTTCGGCCGCCGGCGCGTTCCCCGCGCCGGCATCTTGCGGCGCGGTGCATTTTCGCCGGGCGTCCTCCAGGCTGGAAGCGACCTCGACCCCCGGGGCCCGCCACTGCGCATTGCGCGTGACGACGATGTTGCGCCGCCCCGGCAGGGCCCGGCCGATCGACTCCCAGGTCTTGCGCCCCATGACGACGGCATGTCCCATCGTCGTGTGCTTGAAATGCGCCAGGTCCTCGGGCAGCTTCCAGGGCAGCGCCCCGCGATCGCCGATGACCCCGTTGCGCGCCCGCGCAACGATCAAGTGGAGCCGTGTCACGGCGTCACACGGCAACCGGCGCCTTGATATGCGGGTGCGCCTGGTAATCGAGAATTTCAAAATCCTCGTAGCGGTACTCGAAGATCGACGGCGGACGGCGCCGGATCTGCAGGCGCGGGTAGGCAAACGGCTCGCGCTGCAGCTGCTCGCGCACCTGGTCGAAGTGATTGCGATAAATGTGGCAGTCGCCGCCGGTCCAGACGAAATCCCCGGGGGCCAGGTCGCACTGCTGGGCGACGAGGTGCGTGAGCAGGGCGTAGCTCGCGATGTTGAAGGGAACCCCGAGAAAAATATCGCAGCTGCGCTGGTAGAGCTGGCAGCTCAGGCGACCCTGGGCGACATAGAACTGGAACATCAGGTGACAGGGGGGCAGGCGCATGCGCGCAAGGTCCGCGACGTTCCAGGCCGATACGAGGAGCCGGCGCGAATCCGGATTGGTGCGTATCTGCTCAAGTACCTGCGCGATCTGGTCGATGTGCGTGCCGTCGGGCGCCGGCCAGGAACGCCACTGAACCCCGTACACCGGGCCCAGCTCGCCGTTGGCGTCGGCCCATTCGTCCCAGATGGTCACGCCGTTTTGCCGCAGGTAGGCGACGTTGCTCGAGCCCTGCAGGAACCACAGCAGTTCGTAGATGATCGAGCGCAGGTGCAGCTTCTTGGTCGTCACCAGGGGAAAGCCCTCGGCCAGCGCAAAGCGCATCTGGAAGCCGAACACCGAACGCGTTCCCGTTCCGGTGCGATCGCTCTTGTCGACGCCATGTTCCAGAACATGACGCATGAAATCCTCGTATTGGTGCATGCAAAGTGCCGCGGCAGTGGCCTACGGGCAGTATAGCCGGGGCGCGTCCTAGACCACGAACTGCAGTGCCGCCAGGCGTGCGTACAGGCCGCCGCGTTCGACCAGATCCGCGTGCACGCCCTGTTCGACAATGGTGCCGCGGTCGAGCACGAAGATGCAGTCGGCACGCTGCACCGTCGCGAGCCGGTGCGCGATGACAATGGTGGTGCGCCCGCGCATCGCGGCCTCCAGCGCATCCTGCACCGCTCGTTCGCTCTCCGCGTCCAGGCTGCTGGTGGCCTCGTCGAGCAGCAGCAGCGGCGCGTCCTTGAGCATCGCGCGCGCGATGGCAATGCGCTGGCGCTGCCCACCCGAGAGGCGAAGTCCGCGCTCGCCGACTGCGGTGGCGTAGCCATCGGGCAGTTGCCGGATGAATTCGTCCACGTTGGCGGCGCGTGCGGCGGCCAGGGCCTCGGCCTCGGAGGCGCTACCGCGGCCATAGCGGATGTTCTCGAGCACGCTGCCGGAGAATATCGCCGGCTCCTGCGGAACCACGGCGATGCTCCCGCGCAGCTCGGCCAGCCGCAGTTCCCGCACCCGGACGCCGCCGACTAGGAGTCGCCCTTCCTCGATATCGTAAAAACGCTGCAGCAACTGAAAGATCGTGGTCTTGCCGGCACCGGATGGCCCGACCAGGGCGACCGTCTGCCCGGGCGCGATGGACAAGGTCAAGCCGCGCAACACGGGATGCGTCGGCCGCGACGGGTAGCGGAAGCCGACGCCCGCGAATTCCACCCCGATGGCCCGTGCGCCCGCCGCCAGACCCAGCGCCTGCGGCTGCGGCGGGTCGGCAATGGGCGAGGTAACCGCGAGCAGCTCCATCAGCCGTTCGGTGGCGCCGGCGGCACGCAGCAGTTCCCCCCAGACCTCGGCCAGTACGGCGACGCTCGAAGCGACCAGCATGATGTACAGAGAGGTCTGGCTGAGTTCGCCGGCACTGATGCGCCCGGCCAGAACGCTCTCGACCCCGCCATGCAGGCCGTAGAGCAAGGAGCCGAAGACGCCGACGATCAAGAAGGCAGTGAACGCTGCGCGCGTGCCAACGCGGCGAATCGAGGTGGCGAAGGCCGTCTCGTTGGCGATGGAAAAGCGCCGCGCCTCGGCCGTCTCCTGCGTGTAACTTTGCACGACCGATACCGCGTTGAGCACCTCGCCGGCGATCCCGCTGGTATCGGCGATGCGGTCCTGGCTGGCGCGCGAGAGCCGCCGGACACGCCGGCCGATCCAAAGCGCGGGCAGCACCACCAGGGCGATGATCCCGACTACCGTCAGCATCAGGCGCGGACTGCTCGCGATCAGCAGCACGATCGCGCCGATGCCTATTACAGCGCTGCGCAGGCCCATCGAAATGCTCGAGCCGACCGCATTTTGGATGACGGTGGTGTCCGTGGTCAGGCGCGACAGAATCTCCCCGGTCTTGAGTGACTCGAAGAACTCCGGGCTCTGCCGCAGCACGTGCGCGTACACCGCCAGGCGCAGGTCGGCGGTCACCCGCTCGCCGATCCAGCTGACCGTATAAAAGCGCGCCGCGGTGAAGACCGCCAGCGCCACGGCGACCGCGAAGAGATCCAGAAAGTAGCCGTTCACCGCCAGCATCCGGGCGCCCAGGTCGACCGCCGCCGGTTGCATGAGGCCGCGGTCGACCAGCAGGCGCACCGCCGCGGGCAGTCCCAGCGTCGCGCCGGCGGCCAGGACCAGGAAAACCAGCGCCAGCAGGACCTGGCGCCAGTACGGCCGAACGAAGGGCAGCAATGCCCGCAGCGGTCCGAGCTTCGGGCCGGCTTGTTTGGGCGGCGGAGTGTTCAGCGGCAGCCTTCAGAATCGCCGGCGGGCGCCTCGGGATGCGTGCGCAAAGCCCCTCAGGATGCGAGCAAGGAGCGCGCGACCTCGACTGCCGCGTCCAGCAGCAGCACGGCAAAGGCGAGGGTGGAGACTCCGTAGCCAAGGCCGCGCTTGGCCGGATCCTTCAAGTAGGCAAGGGCATAGACGACGCGCCCGCCGATCCAGACGATCCCGGCGAGCGCGATCAACGTGGCGGCACCGTAGAGCGCCGCCAGCCATACGACGGGAAGAAATATCACGGTGCTCTCGATCGTGTTCATCTGCACGCGGAAGGCGCGCTCGAACATCGGGTCGCCGGTCGTCGCCGGGGCGACGATGTGGTACTTGGCGCGCGCGCGCCCGACCAGCGCGCCGACCCCCAGCAGCAGCACGATGTTGAGCAAGGTGATGATTGCGGGCCAAGTGTAGGAAAGCATGCGATGCTCCAGTCAGGATGGGTGATGGCTAGGTCGTCCCCGGAAGCCGCGCGCGCTTGCGCCGGCGGCCGCGGACCGAATTCAAGATTGCGCCGCGCCATCGAACGACGGATCGCTCAGACGGACGATGCGGTCGACGTTGCGAACCGTGTCTGGCCGGTGGCTGACGATGACGATCGCGAGGCCGAGCTTCCTCAGGCGTTCACTGATCTCTTGCTCGCGTGCCAGATCGAGCTGGTCGAAGGCCTCGTCCAGAAACAGCGCCTGGGGCTTGCGATAGAGCGCGCGCGCGAGCAGCACCCGCTGCTTCTGGCCTCCCGAGAGCGCAACGCCCAGGCTGCCAACGATCGTGTTGTATTGCATCGGCATGGCCATGATGTCAGTGTCGATCCCGGCAACGTTGGCTGCCGCGCGCACCAGGGCCGGCTGGTGTTGCGGATCAAAGAAGCTGATGTTGTCCTCGATCGAGCCGACGAAAAGAGGGTCGTCCTGCATCACCACCCCGAGTCGCGCGCGATACGAGCTCACGTCCCAGTCGCGCACATCGCGGCCATTGGCCTCCAGGGTTCCCTCGGTGCGATCCAGCAGGCCGATCAGCACCTTGACCATCGTCGTCTTGCCGGCACCGGAGGGCCCGACGATCGCCACGACCTCGCCGGGCCGAATGGAAAAATCGACGTTGCGAAACGCGAAACCCTCGACACCGTAGGCAAATCCGAGGCCGTGCGCGTTGATCACCAGCGGCGCGTCGGGAGCCGGTGCGCTCGGCGGGCGCGCTTGCTCCGCCGGGGCCAGGGCAATGTCAGCGATTCGTTCGGCATGCAGGTCGAGCATGCGAAACTCGATCCACTTGTCCACCAGGTTGTTGACCCGCGTGAGGAAGAGCAACTTGAACGACAGGAAGCCAAAGAGCATGCCCACCGAGAAGCTGCCGCCGACGACCAGTTGCGCGGCCAGCCAGACGACCGCGACGTTTTCCAGGCCGAAGATCAGGCCGTTGGCCGCCCGGTTGAGAATCACAAGCCGCTGGACCAGGACCCCCGCGTTGGTCTGGTCGATCACCAGGTTCTGATAGGCCGACCGCCGTTCGCGTTCGCGCAAATTGAGCTTGATCGCCATCATGCCGCGCAGGGTTTCGATGAAATGCGTGCCCGCCTTGCCTTCATGGACCAATTGCTCATCGAGCGCGCGGCGCTGCGCCCCATAGAACAGCCAGCGCGTTGCGCCGTATGCCAGCGCGGCGGCCAGCACGATGGCCGCCAGCACGGCGCTGTACCAGAGCATGACGCCCAGGGTCAGGACGACCATCACGCCGTCGACCAGCGTCTCCAGGAAGGTGACGCTCAAGGTGCGCTGGATCGCATCCACGCTGCGAAACCGCGACACAATGTCGCCGATGTTGCGCTTTTCGAACCAGACCAGGGGCAGACGCAACAGCTGACCGAACAGGGCGTCGAGCAGGCGCACGTTGAGCATGGTCGAAAGGTAAACGCCCAGCCATCCGCGCACCGCGGTGACCGCCACCTGCATCAGCGCGAGCAGGGCAAAGCCGATGCCCAGCACCGTAAGCAGGTCCTCGTCGCGGCCGACCACGACGCGATCGACCACGATCTGAACAAAGAACGGCGAGGCGATGGCAAAGACTTCGAGCGTGATGGAAAGCACCAGCACCTGGGCAATCGCGCCCTGCAGGCCCTGCGCCGATCCGAACAGCTGCCGCACGGACACCTTCTCGCGCTCGTCGCGGGGGGCAAATCCGGTCGCGGGGGTGAGCTCCGCGGCCACCCCGGTGTAGTGGCGCGAAACCTCGTCGAGCGCCAGGACGCGCTTGCCGCGGGCCGGGTCCATGACCGTGATCTTGCTGCCATCGACGCGCGTGAGCACCACGAAGTGATTCATGTCCCAATGCAGGATCGCCGGCAGGCGCAGCTTGCCCAGTGCCGACAGCGGCGCCTGCACGCCGCGGAAGGACATCTTCAGCGAATCGGCGATGGCGGCGATGTGCTGCAGCGTGACGCCTTTCATCGACGACTCCAGGCGAAGCCGCATCGCCGACAGGTCCGTGCGCAAACCGTGGTAACTGGCGATCATGGCGACGCAGGCGATGCCGCACTCGGGCGCTTCGCTTTGCAGGATCATGGGCACCCGGCGCCCGAAGAGGCTGTCGAACATGGCTAGCGCAGGCGCTCGCGCAGCGCCAGGACGGGCTCGAAGACCCATTCGAAAACGGTGCGCTTTTCCAGGAGGATGTCGGCATTGACGAGCATGCCGGGCCGCAGCGGGAACTCTTGCGCCCCGGTGCGTACGGTCTGGCGATCGAGGGCGACCTCGATGCGATACACCGGTTCGCGCACCGTCAGCGGCCCCACGCGCTCGCCCGTCGACCAGACCGTGCGTCCCACGCTCGTCACGTTGCCCCGGTACTGCCCGAAGCGCTGAAAGGGGAAGGCATCGTAGCGCAGCACCACCTGGTTGCCGGCCTCGATGAAGCCGATCGCCCGGGTGGGCACGAGCAGCTGGGCGTGCATCGCGCTGCCCTTGGGCATGATCGTTGCCAGGGTCGCGTCGGCGGCCAGCGACGCGCCGCGCGAGGCGGCGATGTTGGTGACGATGCCGGCGATCGGGGCGCGGATCTCCGAAGCGCTATGCGCCTCCTCCTGCACCAGGCTCTGCTGTATTTCGCTCTTACGTTGCTCGACTTGCTGAAGCTGGGTACGGGTGCGAATCTCGATCAAGGGCAGCTCGGCCTGAGCGGCACGCAACTCGCGCTCGATGGCAGCCCGGTTGCCGCGAAGGCTCTCGAGCTTGGTCGTCTGGTCGAGCAAGTCGTTGCGCCGATCGCGCGCCATGGCTTCCGAGGCAAACCCCTCCTTCACGAGTTGAGCAAAGCGCTGCGATTCGAGCTGCGCCGAAGCCAAGCGCTGCTGCTGCGCGCGCAATTCGGCGTCCGCCTGGTCGAGCTCCTTTCTCAGGTCATCCACCCGCTTGCGTGCCTGCGCCGTCTGCTGCTCCCCCAGCATGGCTGCTTGGGCCAGCTCGGACGAGAGCGACCGCAGGCGCCCGCTCAGCTCCTGCCGGACCAGCTCCGAGGCGTTGACCCCGCCCGCGGTGGTTCGCTCCTGCGATAGCCGGGCGATCGGCTGTCCGGCGGCGATCTCGTCGCCTTCCTTGACCATCAACTCGGCCACGACGCCGGCCTCGGGGGCGCTCACCCGGGCCGTGCCGACATCGAGCTCCAGATAGCCGTCCACGCGCTCGCGACGGGTGTATTCGCCCAGAAAGGCAAACGCGATCAACGCCCCGGCGATGCTGGCAGCGAGCAGGGTGAAAACCCACATCGGCACGGGCCGCGCCTTGGACACTTCACCCAGCAGCCTTTCTCGCTGGGCATCGATCGCCTCCTGGCGAAACAATGATCGTTTTGGTGTCGGGCTCAACGTGGGTCCGGCGTCAGGTCAAGGGCGCGTCACGCGTGGGCCGTGGCCAGCATTACTCCGTCATTCCAGCGACGACCCGGTTAAAGCCCGCGTCGACAAACGTGATTTCGCCCGTGATTCCGGCCGCCAGGTCGGAGAGTAGGAAGGCCGCGACGTTGCCCACGTCATCGATCGAGACATTGCGCCGCAGGGGAGCATTGCGCTCGACCAGGTCAAGGATCTTGCCGAAGTCCTTGATGCCGGCCGCCGCCAGCGTGCGGATCGGACCCGCCGAGATGCCGTTTACCCGGATCGAGCGCGGCCCCAGCGCAGCGGCCAAGTACCGCACCGACGCCTCGAGCGAGGCCTTGGCCAGCCCCATCGTGTTGTAGTTGGGCACGACGCGCTCGGCACCCAGGTAGGTCAGCGTGAGCAGCGCGCCCGAGCGGCCCTGCATCATCGGCGCAGCCGCCTTGGCGAGCGCCGCGAAGCTATAGGAGGATATGTCGTGGGCAATGCGAAAGCCCTCGCGCGACAGGCCTTCGAGAAAATCCCCGGCGATCGCCTCGCGCGGCGCAAATCCGATCGCATGCACCAGTCCGTCCAGGCCGTCCCAAGATGCGGCCAAATCCGCGAATACGGCCCCAATCTGCGCATCGTCGCCGACGTCGCACGGAAATATCAAGGTCGAACCGAATTCGCGCGCAATGTCCGTGATGCGATCCTTGAACCGATCGCCGACATAGGTGAACGCCAGATCGGCACCCTCCCGCCGGCAGGCGCGCGCGATGCCGTAGGCGATGGACCGATTGGAAAGGACTCCGGTAATCAGAATCCGCTTGCCGGATAGAAATGCCATGAAGGAGCCTGTTGTCTGGTCGCGCCGCTCGGGAGGTGGGATTATGCCGCCGACAACCTGCCGGCTGCCCGCGTGCGCAATTATGCCGCCGGGCGCCGAGCTGGCGCCGGCGCCTTGCTTACCTACATGCGCGAGGGTGCGGCCACGGCAGGGGCATGCACCGCCGCTGCCGCGTTTGCGCCGAGGACCGGCGTAGCCCTCTTGGGGTTTTTGTGCGAGCCGGCGGCCGCGGGACGCGCCACGGTCAGTGATAGCCGCTGTCCGGTAAACAGCATCATCGAGTGCAGCTGGTTCCAGGCGACGATGTCGTCGGCCTGCACGTGCCAGCGCCGCGCCACCGACGCCAGGGAATCACCGCGCCGGACCCGGTACGTCACTTGGCGCAGGTTGCCGCTCTCGGGAATCAGCGAAAACGACGCCGAGACGAAACCCGGCGCAATGTCGTCGCTCATCGTTTCGTCGCGGGGTATGAGGATGGTCGAGCCGGCCGCGGGACGGTACCGCGGCGGAATGCGATTGGCCTCGCGCAGCTGCGCTTCGGTCAGTCCAACCCGCTCGGCGAGCTTTGCAAGAACGTCGCCCGCTTGCAGGGTGTACGCCGTCCAGCTGGCCAGGGGTTGCCCGGTCGCGTCCCACGCGGCAAGGTTGCCCTCGAAGGTGTCCACCCGATCGGCGGGAACGAGGATGGTCGGCGACGATGCGCCCAGGATCACGGGCCGATTGAAGGCCGGATTGAGTGCGCGAAATTCGTCGATCGGCATATCCGCCAGCTGTGCGGCGGTGGCCACATCCATGTCGCGCGTTTTGTTGACGGCGACGAAGTAGGGCTCGTTGCGGATGTCCGGCAACTCGATTCCGAAACGCTGCGGATCGGCAACGATGTTCTTGAGCGCCTGCAATTTGGGCACGTAGTACTGGGTCTCGTTGGGCAGGCGCAGATCCTTGTACGCCAGCGAACGATGCGCCGCCCGCGCCCGCGCCAGCGCGCGCTCGACGCCGGCTTCGCCGCAGTTGTACGCGGCCAACGCCAGCTGCCAGTCGCCGAATTCGGCGTAGAGCTTCTGCAGGTAGTCGAGCGCGGCGCGCGTCGATTCGATGACCCCGAAGCGCTCGTCCTTCCACAGGTTTTGTTCCAGCGAATAGAGCTTTCCGGTAGACGGGATGAACTGCCACAGACCGGCGGCTTTGGCAAACGAAATGGCCTCCGGCTGCATAGCGCTTTCGACGAATGGCAACAGGGCCAGCTCCGTGGGCATGCCGCGCTTCTCGATTTCGTCGACGATATGAAATAGGTACATGCTGGCGCGGCCGGTCATGCGACCAATGTAGTCGGGCTGCGCGGCGTACCAGCGGGTGCTCGCCTGGGCGCGCTTGGTGTCCAGGTCCGGCATCTTGAAGCCACGCCGGATGCGGCTCCACAGGTCCTTGTCGTCGGGCGCGGCAGCCGGCGGACTCTCGCTGGCGGCTGCGTCGGCGGGCTTCGCACTGCTTGCGTCGTCCGCTGCCGTGTTTGCCGCCGGGGGCGCAGCGGATGGCTCCTGTTGGGTCGCCTGCCCAGGGACAGGCGTTGCGCCGGTCGCCGCCTCGGCCGCGGGCAAGGCTGCGGCGCTGGCGGCCTCGGGACCGGCCGGGGGCGCAGCCGAGGTGGACGGAGTCGCCGGTGCCAGGGACGGCGGCCAGTTCGAGGCAATGGTGAAAGCGGCCGGCGCGTCCGAGGGAGCGGGCGTCGCCGTTTGCCTCG
>JGI12269J14319_10005398_pt1 | contig 11348 bp, 15 predicted proteins | sample PeaSoiSIISIP2007_FD_14319 | JGI IMG/M metagenome (IMG submission 14319) | reverse complement strand
GCACTAGCGAAGGTGCGCGTGGCCCTCGGCGAGCAACAGCCCGACGTCGACGACCGCGATCACCAGGGTCAGCTGGAACGGGAGGCGTGACCGACCGTCACGCGCCGCTCGCAGGGTCGCGACGGTGAGCGCGGCGGAGGCGGCGAAGCCGGCCAGCTCGAGCGCGCCCGGCGAGCCGCGCCCGAAAGCGAGAAGGCTCGCGCCGCCGAGCAGGACCAGCGCGGTCGCCCCGAGGCTGCGCCGTCGCCCCAGGCGATGGCCGATCCCGGCCACGCCGAGCGCGAGGTCGTCGTCGAGATCGGGGAGCACGTTGGCGAGGTGCGCCCCCACGCCGAGCAAGCTCGCCGCGCCCACCGCCCACCAGGGCGGGAGCGGCGAGGCGGGAAGCCCGAGGACGACGAAGCACGGCAGCAGGCCGAAGGAGAGCGCGAACGGCGCGAACGACAGGGGCGTCGCCTTGAGCCGGGCGTTGTAGGCCCACGCCGAGGCGACGGCGGCCAGATGGACGGCCCCGGCTCGCCAGCCCGACGCCAGCGAGAGCGGCACGGTCGCGGCCAGAGCCGCCAGGGCGGCCGCACCCACGACCGGGCGCCTGACGGCGCCGACGGCCACGGGCTTGTCAGGGCGACGGGCCACGGCGTCGCGCTCCGCGTCGAGGAAGTCGTTGTGCCAGCCGATCGAGAGCTGGCCCGCGAGGACGGCCGTCCCGACTGCCGCCATCCCCGCAGCGCCCCGTCCGACCACGGCGGCGTAGGCGACGCTCACGCCCGTGACGGCGACGACCGGTCCGGGATGGCTCGCGCGCGCCAGCTCGAGTAGGAGCGGGCGACGTCGCGCGAGTGCCACGGCCGCCGATTCTTGCGCTCCGCCAGTCACCTGTCGCGCAGGGCCGGAGCGGGGACCCGCCCGAGGCCCGGAGCGGCGTCAGTTCGTCGAGCGGGCAGCCCGACGGGCGGTGGCGGCCGGACCCCAGATGTCGGCGCACTCCTCGCAGACCGAGGCCGGGACCAGTCCGACCCGCATGGCGAGCGCGAACACCTGGCAGCCGACGCAGTAGCCGAGCGCCGCCTCGAGGAACGCGGGCACCGCCAGGACGGCCAGCAGGACATAGGCCCCCGTGGCGTGGCCGGCGAGCCAGAGCGCCAGCGCGCCGAGGGTGAACGCCGCGCCGATCGCCTGGGCGAAGCGCTTCGGGGGGCCGGGCACCAGCTTGACGTGCCTCGCGAGGCGAGGTGCGACGAGGCGCGTCGCCAGCTGGCCGAGGGGGCTGAGGCGCGGGCCGCTCAGCACCCGGGCGACGAAGCCGTAGGCGAGGGGGACGGTGAGCCAGGGCAGGCGGGCGGCCACCGCCACGACGGCCATCACGACGACGCCGGTCGCGACCGTCCGCGCGGCGACGTCGTTCACAGGGTTCGGGAAGGTGAAGAGGGATCGAGCCACGTCGTCAGTGTACGTCGGCGCGAGACAAATGTTGATAGATCGGGTCGGGATTTCCGAGCGGGGCCGGCGTGGCCGCGGTGTACCCGCGACGATGCTGGATTGGCCGGGGCTTGTCCAGGACCTTGCCTGCGCTTTACCTGATCAGCGGCATCATGGAGCTGTGGATGTTCGCGACGGGACATGGCGCGCGACGCGCGCTCGGGCGGCCCGGCGCTCATCGGGCTCTCGCGAGGCTCACATGCGACGCACAACTCCCGCGCCGAGAATGTGCTCGTGACCCCGACCTCAGGCGGCGGCCATGCGACGACCCCGGGGACGTTCCGCGCCCCCCGGCCCGCCCAGGGCCGCCGCCCGGCCGTCGCCGGCCGTACCAGCCCGGCTCGCGCGGACCGCCCGGGCGCGCACCGACCCGTCGAGGCGGCGTCGCCAGCGCACGCTCGCACCCCGGCGCGGGCGCTGACGCGCCGGGCCGCCCGGCCCCCGTCGCGGCGGCTGCCGGACGTCTTCCTCGCGCTCGCCGGCCTCGGGTTCGGGGCGACTCTCGGTCTCGCGGTGACCGCCGAGACGCGTGGCGCCCTCGTGGCGCCCGGCGGGATCGCGACGGCGCTCGGGCGCCTCGCGGGCCTGACGGGCGCCTACCTGATGCTGGTGATGGTCGTACTCATCGCCAGGATGCCGTTCCTCGAGCGCGCCGTCGGCCAGGACCGGCTGCTCCGCTGGCACCGCCGCATCGGCCCGTGGCCGATCTGCCTGATCGCCGCCCACGGGGCGCTCATCACGCTCGGCTACGCGCAGGCCGCGCAGACGGGCGTACTCCACCAGTTCTGGATCCTGGTTGACTCCTACCCGAACATCCTCGCCGCCGTGGCGGCGTTCGGGTTGCTCGTGGCGGCGGGGGTGACCTCCTTCCGGCTCGCCCGGCGCCGCATGCGCTACGAGTCGTGGTGGGCCGTGCACCTCTACACCTACCTCGCGCTCGCGCTGGCCTTCGCGCACCAGATCGGCACGGGCGCCTCGTTCGTCGGCCACCCCTTGACCCGGATCGTGTGGTCCGTCGCGTGGGCGTGCACCGCCGGACTCGTCCTCGTCTACCGGATCGCCCTGCCCCTCTGGCGGAGCATGCGCCACCGCCTGCGCGTGGTGCAGGTGCGCGACGAGGGCCCGGGCGTCGTCTCGGTCGTCTGCGAGGGACGCCACCTGGAACGGCTGGCGGTGTCCGGTGGCCAGTTCTTCCAGTGGCGATTCCTGAAGCGCGGCATGTGGTGGCAGGCGCACCCCTATTCGATCTCGGCGCTGCCGCGCCCGCCCTACCTGCGCCTCACCATCAAGGCCCTTGGCGACCAGAGCCGCTCCCTGGCCGCGATCGAGCCGGGCACCCGGGTCGCGATCGAGGGACCGTACGGCACGTTCACCCACCACGTGCGCGAGACGAACGGCGTCGTGCTGATCGGTGCCGGCGTGGGCGTCACGCCGCTGCGGGCCCTGCTCGAGGACCTGCCCGAGTCCGTCGACGTCGTCGTGATCCTCCGTGGCTCCAAGCCGGCCGACCTCGTGCTGCGCGACGAGATGTCCGCCCTGGTCGAAGAGCGCGGCGGCCGGATCCACGAGGTCGTCGGCCAGCGCGGCGACGTCCGCTTCGACGCCAGGGCGATCCGCCACCTCGTCCCCGACATCGCCGCCCGCGACGTCTACGTCTGCGGCCCGGACGGCTTCACCGCCTCGGTGGTCGCTGCGGCGGAGAAGCTGCGCGTGCCGCCGGAGCGGCTCCACACCGAGGCCTTCAGCTTCTGATGACCGCCACCCTGCTTCGCGTCGGGATCCGCCCGGCGTCACGCCGCGACACCGCGTGGCGTGACGCCGGGGAGCACGGCGCGCCCGGCCGCCGTCCGGGCGAGACGACCATCCGCACGAACCGGAGCAAGAACGAGCCGTGAAACGCGCCCCGATCGTCCTCGGCAGCACCGCCGTCGGCCTGGCTGCCATCCTCGGCTTCCACACCCACAGCTCGAGCGTCCCGCTCGTCCAGTCGAGCGGGACTTCTCCTGGCACCTCACCGTCGCCGGGGACGCCGGTCTCCTCGGCCACGTCGGGCTCCTCGGCGACCGCCACCACCGGCGCCCTGTCGTCGGGCACCGGGACGACCGGCTCGGCCTCGAGCTCGTCGTCGACGCCCCCGACGACGGCCCCCGCGACGACGACGCCCGCCTCGTCGACACCGAGGACGACGACACTTGCCTCGTCGTCCCCGCCGAGCTCGACGTCCACGTCGACTACCACGACGACGACCTCCGCCGCCCGCACCGCGACCGGAGCCGACGAGCAGACCCAGTACGGCGCCGTGCAGGTGCAGGTGACGGTGGTCGGCAGCCGGATCACCCAGCTCCAGACCGTGCAGCTGACCGCGTTCGACCCGCGCTCGGCGCAGATCAACGCCGCGGCGGCGCCGCTGTTGCAACAGGAGGCTCTCTCGGCCCAGAGCGCCAACATCAACGGCGTCTCCGGGGCCTCGTACACCAGCGCGGCCTACATCGCCTCGCTGCAGTCGGCGCTGGACAAGCTCGGCTTCAAGTGAGCAACGGGGTCGCCGCGCGGGCAGCCGGGGGCGCGGTGCGCCACATCGAGCACGTGATGGGCACGGTCGTGTCGTTCGACGTCCGCTTCGCCCCGGCCCTCCCCGAGATGCCGTGGGTAGCGCTCGCCCGGGCGCGCGCCGCGCTCCGGCGTGCCGACGCCGTGTTCAGCACGTGGAAGGAGAACAGCCCGATGAGCTGCCTCCGCCGCGGCGAGATCGAGCTGTCCGATGCCCCGGAGGTCGTGCGCGTCGTGCTCGAACTCTGCGCCGAGGCGCGGCGGCTGAGCGGTGGCTGGTTCGACCCGTGGGCACTGCCGGGTGGCGTCGACCCGACCGGTCTGGTGAAGGGCTGGGCCGCGCAACAGGCCCTGGACGAGCTGGTCGCGGCGGGCGTCTCGGGCGCGCTCGTCAACGCGGCCGGGGACCTTGCCGCCCACGGGGGCCCCGAGCCGGGGCTGCCGTGGCGCGTCGGCGTCCGGGACCCCTTCGCGGCTGATCGGCTGGCATGCGTCGTCGAGCTGACGGAGGCGATAGCCACCTCCGGGACCTACGAGCGCGGCGCGCACCTCGTCGACCCGCGCACCGGTCAGCCGGCCGCCAGGCTCGCCTCCGCATCGGTCTGCGGTCCCGACCTCGCCCTCGCCGACGCGATGGCGACGGCGCTCGTCGTCGCCGGCGAGCGCGGCATCGACCACCTCGCGGCCCTCCCGGGCTACGAGGCCTACCTGATCCGCCTCGACGGCTCGGTCCGGGTCACCCCCGGCTTCCCTATCGTCGCCGGTGCCGGGGCCTGATCAGCGGCGGCAGGCGAGGTCAGCCAGGCGCGAGCGGAGCGCATTCGCTTCGCCAGCGAGCTGGCGCACACTTCGCTCAGCGCCTTCATGGTTGACGCCGCGGCGGAGAAGGCTGAGGAGGTGATCGCCGCGCACGCCTACACCGTGGTCCCGAGCGAGTACTTCGACGAGCTCCTGGCGGCGCTTGACGAGGAGCCCGTGGCGATCCCCAAGCTCGTCGAGGCGGCGGCGCGGACGCGCGGGAAGCGACCCTTCCGGCGAGGCTGAACCTTGCTCCCGGAAGGACCGTTCGTCTCCGAACGCATCAGGGCAGACCACGTCCTCGGTTGGTTCTCGTGCGGTCAGCCCGTCCTGGACCGCTGGCTGGCGCAGAATGCGCGCACTGCCGATCTCGCGGGAACGGCTCGGACGTTCGCCTGGGCCGACGACGGGGTTGTCGTCGCCTACTTCAGCCTGTGTCCCCACGAGGTACGCCGGGCAGTGCTTCCTCGGCGCATTGGCCGTGGTGCGCCTGATGCAGTGCCGGCGATCCTGCTCGCCCGGCTGGCGTTGGACAGCTCGTTACAAGGACAGGGCTTGGGCGAATCGCTGCTCATCGACGCGCTGGAACGCGCGCGTGCCGCAGTGAGCGCCGCTGGCGGGCGTCTCATCGTCGTCGATGCGATCGACGGCGATGCCGCGCACTTCTACGAGCACTACGGCTTCCTTCGGTGTCCCGACGTGCCGCTCAGGTTGGTGCGCAAGGCGTCCGACGTCCTCCGCTCCCTGGGAGGTTCCTAGCCGGCTCAGCTCGTGGCCGGTCGGGAGCGAAGTGCCACCACCTTGTCCTGTCGTGCCGCCTTGGCGGTGCGCCGCCGGAGCTCGTCGAGATCGGCGGTCAGCGACTCTTGCACGCCCTCGAAGAGATGGCCGTAGACGCGAAGCATCACGGCGGGTCGGAGTGGCCCATACGTGGGGGGTTCAGTGGACCTCGACGATCGCCGGTCAGTCGGGCTTCCTGGGTCTCGTCCACCGCTGGGTCATCTGGTGACGGCTTGAAGCGACGATGACGTGGGATTCTTAGGTGGTTGGTCGCCTCCGATAGCTGGTCGGAACCATGGGCGGCAGATCGAAGGGGTACGAGGAGGTCCGATGCAAATCGGCCATCGACGTCCGAGACGGAATTGGGCCGATGGGCAACTAGCGGCGCTCCAACACGATCCACGTCGACGACTCGCGCCCGCCGTTCTGGGCGTCACGCTGGCCATAGGGGCATTCATGCTGGTCGGGTGGTCCAGCGACGCGCAGGCGACTCGTTCGACCACGACGACCACGGCGTCGCGAACCTCACCAGATCCCTCGGTCGTCGCCCACGACGAGGCTGCGGTCGCCGCTATGTACGGTGACTGCGGGGCGTTCTCGCCAACTCGACACTGCCCCTTCGGCGCCGTCGCGACCACTACGGACGGCTCGGGGGGTCTCCTCTACGGGATCCTCCTCACTGCGCAGACCGGAGACGACTGCGAACGCGGCATCGCGTTCATCTTCCAGGTCGAGCGACTCCTCGGAAGCACGAGTGACGTCCCGCCGTACAGTGGCGGCGGCGTGGTGGCGCTGAAGGCGGCCGGTCCTCAGCGTTTTGCCGTCGGGTACGGCGTCAGTCCCTCGACCAACACGAGCTGTGCAGAGAACGGCTCAGCAGGAACCGACACCTACGTCTACGCGTGGAACGGCTCGGCATTGCACCTGGTCTCGGGCGAGAAGCCGCCATTCCCTGAGGTCATCGTCGGCTACGAAGTACCAGTGGCCCTTGGAGCGAGTACGGCGCCGAACCCGGTGGCCGTATGCCGGCAGAGCGCTCCGAAGAGCTGCGGCGGCTACCCATCTGCCTCGTCGCCCACCTACTCGATCGTCGTGGCGAACACGGGCTCAGTCCCGCTCCCCAACGCAGGAGAGAGCGCCATCACGCTCACAGTCTTTCTTCCCTCCTTCGTCTCCCACCTGCACGGCGACTGGGGTGGGACGAACCCGCACGGCGCCCACACGGCCTGCCAGTTGGAGCCGGCTGAGGGCGTCGGACAGGACGTGATCTGTCAGCTCGGCGTGCTGGCGCCCGGGGCCGCCTGGTACGCGTCTGTCATCGGCACCGTCACGGCACGCCGGCCCGGCGGCCAGTTCGTTATCAGCGCCACCGCGGCCGTCCGCTCGCATGGAAAGGCGCTGATCGCGTCGGAACAGGTGACCACGCTGGTCAAGTGAGCGAAGGAAAGTGGCTCCTGTACTGCAAGAACGACAATGACACTGACAGCGGGCAACAGCAGCAGTCGCTCGTTGGCGGGAAGCACCTCTTCCGAGGCACTCGCAGCTTCGAGAAGCGCCGACTTCCCGGTGCCGGTGTCACCGGAGATGACGACGACGCGGCGCTCGTTGCCCAAGAGCGCATCGAGTTCGTCGTCGCGGCCGAAGAGTGTCAGCGTGGCGAGTCTCGCGCCTCGGTGCTCCCTTCAGCGGTCCCGCGGCAGCATCGTTCCTCGATGTGTCCCTGTCGGGGCAGACGCGAAACAGAACGTGGCCCCGAATGTCTTGGGGCGTCGGGTACCACGCCCACGCAGATCGACTCTCCACCGGGGCGCCGGCCAACTCGTCCTCGACGCCGACTCCCGCTCAGGGCGCTCCCGGTGAACTTCGCGCTCGTCGTGTGGCCCGGTCTTGGAGGTCATGGAATCTCAGTAGTAGATCCACATCGCTGTCCCGATCGGCGCAAGGTTCGCCGACCAGACCCAGTCGATCGCCTCGTCGCTCACACGCACACATCCGTGGGATACCGGTTCCGGCGGCACGTAGGAGTCCCCGTGGAACGCGAAGCCCTCGTAGAAGTACTTCGGCCGCCACAGCTCGCCGAGGGGGTCGACAACCAACCCGTCCACCTCGTCGTAGATGGTGAAGTGCCCGACCGGGGTGTCTGCGACAGCGCAGGAGCCCTCGACGCAGTACGTGTAGCCGCCGCCGGTCGAGGTGTTGAGCGCCCAGTCGAGCTTGCCGTTCGTGACGAACATCAACACGTCGTCTTCGAGGTCGACCTCGATTTCGTAACCAGTCTCCGGCAGCGGGTGCGGCTCGACGCCTTTCGTGAGCGCCGCCTCGGTCTTCGGGCCGACAATGCCGTCGCGCGTAAGCCCTGCGGCCTTCTGGAGCGCGTAGACCGCCTGCTCGGTGCTATCACCGAAGCTCCCGTTGGGCGTGCCCAACCAGTAGTGAAGGGCGACGAGACGTCGCTGGAGCGCGAGCACGGCCGGGCCGGAAGAACCCGGACCGAGCAACGTCGCAGAGCGTGACGTCGGCGTCGTCGTGGTCGTCGCGGTGCTCGGATCGGATACCGCGCCCGCCGCTGGCACAGCGGAGATGGCGAAGCTCGCCAGCAAGAGCGCCGAGAGCCCGAGTACCCCGAGCGCGTCGGCCCTCTTCGATCTGGAGATGACCGAAGACCTGGTCGACGCGTCGCTCATTAGCCGATGATGACGACAACGCCTGAGAGGCGCCAGGGGTAAATGTCACCTCGGCACGGCGCGAGCAAGGCGAGGGATCAGGAGGCCATCATATGACATGCGTGCTCTCCGGCGACTTCTCCTCGGGCTCGCGCTGGCCGCGTCGGTCGCCATCGCGCCGGCCCTACACGCTGCAGCGTCTGCGGGGGCCGCGACTCCTTCCTGGGTACGGGTGTCCGTGGCAACGGTGTGGTACCTCCCGTCGAGCCCACAGCTGATCGACGCGCCGGCGCTCGGGAACCCGGCGAGGATCGAGGCCTGGCTCACTCGACTGAGCGTGACCGACCGGCTCGGCCTGGACAGCCGCATCAACACCCAGGTCCTGCTCGGCCAAGAGGTCCTCGTCCTCGCGCGCCGGGGGCGATGGAGTGAGGTCGAGGTCCCCGACCAGGGCGGCTCGGGTTATCCGGACGGGATCGTCGGCTGGGTGCCGGGCGTCCAACTTTCCGCCGTCGCACCTCCGGTGAGCTCGCGAGAGGTGATCGTCAGCGTGCCGACGACGTGGCTGTTCGAGGTGACGGACGGCACGGTCGGCCGGCGCCGCTTCCTCGTGAGCTACGACACCGAGCTGCCCGTTGTCGGGACAGCGCCGGGCTACCTCGTCCTCGGACTGCCCGCGGGAGAAGAGGGAGCGATCGCCGACAATGCCCTCAGCCCGGACCATCTCGGCGCCGTGTCGGGGACGGTGGTCGCCGTGCAGGCACGTCGGTTCCTCGGGCTTGCCTATCTCTGGGGCGGGACGAGCGCCTTCGGCTACGACTGCTCCGGCCTGGTGTACTCGCTCTATGCCCGCTACGGCCTCTACCTGCCCCGCGACGCGGGCGACCAGCAGCACGTCGGCACCCCGGTCCCTCTCAGCAAGCTCCAGCCCGGTGATCTTCTCTTCTTCGCCGGACCGGGCGGGAAGGGACCCGCCGACCACGTCGCGATCTACGTCGGAGGTGGCCTCGTGATCGACTCGCCGTACACCGGGGCCTCGGTTGAGATGGTCCCGATGACATCCCTCCCGGTCTGGGACGAGTTCGCCGGTGCGACGCGCGTCGCGAGCGCGGCGTGAGATCGTGCGCGTTCGGCGGCGGCCTAAGGGAGTCAATCGTTTCGCTGTGAACCTTGCGTGGCGATCTGATCCTCGCGTTCGCTCTGGTCATCGTGAAGATCGTCGAAGTCGCGATCGGGAAGTGACTGGTGTGGATCGGAGCAGCGCCCAGATCGCCAGAGTTTCGGCGGGCAGATCATCCGACATGCGCCGCGGGCATCCACGATGCGGATCGGTGGGGCATGGTCGGGAACAGATCGACGCACCGAATCCCGGCTCGACCACAAGGGCGTAGGCACACCGATCGAGGCCTCTTTGTTGTCAAGAGGCTCTTCGTGCTTTTTTGGCAGTTGGCGCTGACGCCACGGGCCGCGAGCGGCCTCGAGGGCGTCGCAGGCTGGTAGCGGGTTCGGGAGTGGCTTGTCCGAAGAGCCGGCGCTCGGGGTGTGAGCCGGCCGCGCTGGCGAGAGAGTCGTTCCCCGGTTACCCTCCCGGGCCCACTGCCTCGCGACTGGCCGCGATCTTTCGGGCGTCGGCTTGGAGGTGGGCGAAGATGACGTCGCTGATGCGCCGTTTGAGGCAGCGCAGCGCCTCCGTGCCGGTCTTGCCCTCGGCGACCTTGCGGTCGTAGTCGACGCGGCCTTCGCTACCCAGATTGCGGATCTGAGTGACGGCGACGATGTGGATGGCGTGGTTGAGACGCCGGTTCCCGCGCCGGGAGAGGCGGGAGATCTTGCGGTTGCCCGACGAGACCTCGATCGGCGCAGTGCCCGTTGTAGGCGGCGAAGTGGTCCCAGCTCGCGAAGCGGGAGACGTCACCGATGTCGCCGATGACCGTGGCGGAGAAAGCGCATTGCTGTCGTCGTGGCGGCGTCTGGCACCAGTTCGGTATTCAGGGCGAAGTCAAGAAGGGCGCCGACGGCGGGATCGATGGCGAGCTGATCCGCTACAACGTCGGCGGCGAGGTCGTCAGGGCGATTCTGTCCGTGAAGGGCGGCGGCGTAAATGTGGAGTGCGCTCGCTTTGGGCCGTGGTCGATCGCAGTGATGCTCAGATCGGTGTATTTGTCTGCAGGGCGACGCCCACGCCAGCCATGAGAAAGTTCGCCGCTTCGTGCAGACTAACGAAAGAGAGCATCCTGAGGCTGCAGATATTGACAGCTAAGGAGATCCTCGCTGGTGCGCTCCCGCGTCTACCACTGCCGATTGAGGTTGGCGTGTCTACGGCCGCGAGCGAGGACGTTGCGCCTGCGGTGATTCCACTTCGTCGGGCATCAGATCGGCAGGCTTGACCGTCAGTACCTGGCGACCATCTCATCGTTGGATGCTCGCGCAGCTACCTACCGAACCGGTCGCTACGTCGTCCAGAACTCGAATGGCTCAAATCTCATCGTGCTAGTACGGCGGCACGCCTCGCAGAACACAACCGGCGGGAATTGCGTCGCGACATTCAGGGACTCGCTTTTGAGGTGGCCCTGACCCACTGACGGCGCCCCGCACTGTTGGCACAGCGGTCTTTGCGGGCCGCCAGTTTCTGCGGAGCCGTCTTCTTGGGCCAGCCAGACCGCCGCAGGGATGGCTGGCTCCGGTCCTTCCTCGGCGGCTTCGCTCTTAGTCATTGCTAACCCCTCTTACCGCTTCTTCGACTTCTTCTTGGGGGTGATCTTGACCCCCTTCTTGGAGGTCGACACGGTCACTTTCTTGGTGGCGATGATGCCCACTGCTGATCACCCCTCGCTGGCCTGATCCGTTCCGTTCGGACTAACGCAACAGTGCGCCTGGGAGTAGAACTTGTCAACTACCTGCGACAACGCACCCCGCCTGAGCTGCGGGTGAGTCAAGTAAGTGACTGCCGGAATTTCGATGATCAGCTCTGGGGAAGTTCCCTGATCGTCGGCACCATGAGGTATGACCTGAAGTTGTGGATCGCCCACTCGCCCGGAGACGCGGCGTACCTTCCTCGTTGAGATCAGAACGAGCAGC
>JGI12269J14319_10005397_pt1 | contig 11350 bp, 13 predicted proteins | sample PeaSoiSIISIP2007_FD_14319 | JGI IMG/M metagenome (IMG submission 14319) | reverse complement strand
CCTAAATTCTTGAAGGGATTGAGGCGGGCTGAAGAGGTACCGGCCAGATCTATGAAACCAAAGGGGTTGCTGGCAAAATCCTGGGAACAAAGGGGTTGCGGGGCGGGAGACACCTGGAAGCGGGGACTATTGGGGAGGGCTGAGGGCATTTGGGTCTCTCTTGTTTGGGAATATGTGTAGTGTTACATATATCTTAAAGTAAAGTCAAGGGAATAGTGAGAAAAGTTGGGGGCGGAGTTCCAAAATGGGAATGGGGGGGCGAGACTTCGCGGGGCCGAGGCAGCCCCGGTCAATGAGTGTAATCGGGATTTTACGCCAGTTGACAACTGTGGACGCCGCATCCGCTCCGGTGTAACATCGCGAAAAGCCACGCTGCTCATGGCTTCCCTTTCCATTATGAACTTCGATAAGCGCCTCGGCTCCCGATCCGCGTATTTGATCTGGTTGGCAATCATTTTGGCAACGGCTTCGCCCGCCTCGGCCGACTGGAAGGAGAAAGTGCTTTACAGCTTTCAAGGAGATTTATCGCCAGTTACCCTGGCCTTTCGCCAGGAGTATACTGGCAGCCGCCTAGAAATGGGGTGTCCCGAAAGCTCGCTCGAGTATTTGCACGCATTCTGAGGAGGTACGAATGCCAAGCAACAGAGCTTTGATCGCTGCTGTCGCCATCATAATGGCGACTCTTTTTTCCGCACTGCCCCCAGCCGTTGCCGCGTCCGAAGAGAAGGTGCTGTGGGCCTTCAACCACACAGACGGGAACGATCTGACAGGCGGCCTGATCTTTGACGGTGCGGGGAACTTGTATGGGACGACACGCTGGGGTGGTGGGGCGGATGCCGGTGTCGTGTTTGAGCTTGTGCATGGAAAGAATGGCTTATGGACAGAGAAGGTCCTACACGAATTCTGCGGAAGCAACAAATGCGTGGATGGCAACTGGCCCGATGGCGGTCTGGTTTTCGACGCTCTTGGGAACTTATACGGTGCTACCGTCTACGGAGGCACTCATAACAGCGGCGTTGTCTATGAACTTTCCCCAGGGTCAGATGGCACCTGGTCCGAAACAGTTCTGCACAATTTCGGCAATGGCGGCGATGGAGCCCAGCCGTTTGGAAGCCTGATCTTTGATGCGGCTGGCAACCTGTACGGGCCCACCGACGGCGGTGGCAGCGGAAGCTGCTCCGGGGGATGCGGCACAGTCTTTCAGTTGGAGCCAGGCAAGGACGGTACATGGACCGAGAAAGTGTTGCACAGCTTTGACAACGACGGGAGCGACGGGTACCTTCCCTCTTCCGGCCTGATCGTCGACGCGACCGGAAATTTGTTCGGCACTACTTATTACGGAGGCTCCTCTGGCACAGGCTGTGGCGGAAGCGGTTGCGGGACGGTGTTTAAACTAAACGTCGGCGCGAACGGCAAATGGAGCGAGAAGGTCCTCCATTCCTTCGACGGCCGTGATGGGTTTCTTCCCTGCTGCTCCCTCTTGGCGCAGGAGGGAGGCAATCTTTATGGTACAGCGGATGGCGGTAGGTACAATTTTTTTGACTGTAATACTGGCTGCGGAGTTGTCTTTGAGCTTGTCCGGGGCGGTTACGGTAGCTGGACGGAGAAGGTGCTGCGAGCGTTCTACCACTGGAGGGGGCCAGTTGGGGTAATCTCCGACACGGTTGGAAACCTGTACGGCGTGACCGTTGGCGGCGGCCGCTTTCACAGCACCAACTGCGTCGATGGTTGCGGTGCTGCGTACAAAATGAGTCCCGGTTCGAACGGTGAGTGGACATTGACGGCCTTACATGATTTCGGCGGAACCGGAGACGGAATTGTGCCGATCGGCAATCTGATCTTCGACGAAGCGGGAAACCTGTACGGCTTGACCTTCGGCGGTCCCGGTTCGGGTTGCGGGACACAAGGCTGCGGCACGGTCTTCGAGATCACGCCGTAGCCGGGCGCATGGTCGTAACTTCCGAAATCAGGCCATTACACTCAAAACCCCGAGGGGGAGTCAACGAGCGCTATCGGGAAGTTACGGCAACAATCTCCCCAAAGGGCATCCTTCTTGAGTGATAGGTGAGTGCGGAGAGATTTTACAAATTCGTGACAACTACATTCTGTTCAATTGATACAAGGTGGCGAACGTCGCCGTCCGGCACAGTCTGCGCGGCTTGCGGGAGGTAGTCCAATGACGAAGAAACTGTTAGTCGCTCTTCTTACCGTGCTTTCGGCAAGCACTGCCTTTGCCGCCAATCAGCAACCCGTCCCGGTGTACACCTTTATCTGCAACGTCGATCAAAATGGCAGCGGACCGTGTCCGAGTGGCGGCATCCCTGCCTCACTTTTCCAGGGATCTGACGGAACTTTCTACGGGACCGCCCAAACTTCCTCGCTATTAAGAGACACAGCAGGTCCCGGCGGGACAGTATTTTCATTGACGCCGGGCGGAACCTTGACCGTTCTGCACACATTCCTTCCTGGACCGGATGAGACGTACCCGAACGGCAGTCTCCCGGGTTTGCTGGTGGAAGGCTCAGACGGCGAACTCTATGGGGCGACCGTCTTTGGCGGAGTCGACGGCTGCAATGGCTACTGTGGCGATGGCGTGTTGTTCCGCTTGAACAAAGACGGTTCCGATTTCCAAATTGTCCACAAATCGTGCTCTCGGACGAATTGTACAGACGGAGGCGGAGTCACTGCGTTGGCCGTTGCAAAGGACGGCAATATCTACGGCACGGACTTCGGTGGAGGGCTCAACCGTTGCGGTGATGGTGGCTGCGGCGCCATTTTTCAAGTTACTCCATCGACCGGGGAGTACAAGCTTGTCTTCAGCTTTAACGGCACCAGCGATGGATACGAGCCCGTAGCCCTCATGCCCGTAGGCGCTCTGCTCTACGGCAGTGACGGAAAGTTGTTTAGATACAATCCGAAGACAGGGGTCTTCAAAATCATCAACGAGACGAAGCTTCTCCCGGATAGCCGTAGGCAATCCGGCGGGGCGCCGGGAGCCATCGGTCCCGACGGCGAACTTTACGGCTTTCACGGCGTCTGGGGAAAGGACGGTATAGGACTCTTTGAGGTTCGCTTGAATGGCAAAGACCTGCAGCTTTTCCCGTTCTACAACAGTCTGGTAGATGGGGGCCAACCCGATGGACTTCTATTGGCCACCGACAAGAACTTCTGGGTGGCTGATTTCCATGGCGCAACCGGCTATGGCGATATCATCACGCTTTCGCCTACCGATGGGTCGCTCCTGCAAACCCTGACTCCTTTTAGCACGTCATCTCCGGTTGGCGCTTATCCGGTGGGGATTATCCAAGCTAACGATGGCGTCCTGTGGGGATCGACTTACGTAGGCGGTAATGCGAGCGACGGACAAGCGGCCGAGGGCACGATATTCACCCTGAATGTGGGCTTGCCACCTCGGTAGGCTGCACCTTACCACTAATAGCGCCTGCCTTTGGGCGGGTCTTCTTTGTGTATCAAACCAAAGGTGGTTGTGCGAGTAACTGTTGTAACCAGGCCATTACACTCAAAACCCCCGGCCCGCGGTCACCTGTATCGGCGCTTGCAGTAGTGGAGCACTACAACTATGAACGCCAGCACATCAACTTTTGAGAAATTGCAGTGAGATGACGAACAGCCGGGGTGGCTGTCCGACATCATCGTTCCGGCCCCTGCCGGCAGCCCCCAACCCTGGCAAAACCCGCAAGGGGCGCGGCATCCGGCTCGCCGCACATTTGTCGCCGGGCCATTGACCCTCCGCTGATTTCGTGCAAGTATCACACTCGTGCTCTCTTCGTGCTCTTCGGGCACAGGGGTTTTTGATGAAACTAAGTCGTACAGGGAAGCTTTCTGCGGGTCTGCTTTTCGCGGTCGCGGCTGTGGCTATTGCCTCGCCAGCCCAAAGCATCATCTCGTTTAACGATCCGCACGCAGGCACAGCCTCTGGGCAAGGGACGGTTGCTGTCACCATCAACACGGCGGGCACAATCACGGGAGCCTATGTCGACAAGGACACCGTCGGGCACGGGTTCGTGCGCACCTCCAAGGCCAAGTACACCAGCTTCGACGCGCCGGGTAATGGAGTTAAACTCACGGCTGGAACCGGCATCAACGCAGGGGGTGTGATCGGGGGATTCGACATTGATTCCGCCAGCGTGCTGCATGGCTTCGTGCGCACGAAGGCCGGCGTGATTACCACCTTCGACGCGCCGGGCGCGGGCACAAACCGGGGACAGGGAACCGAGCCCTACAGCATCAACACCGCGGGCGCGATCGCGGGATTTTACACGGACTCCGTTGGGGCGCATCACGGCTTCGTGCGCTCCACGACCGGGACGATCACCACCTTCGACGCGCCGGGCGCAGGCAATGGCAATCATCAGGGAACTGTCGCGGACGGTATCAACACGGCGGGAGCGATTACGGGTGCTTATTTCGACGCCCACAGTCATTATCACGGCTTTGTGCGCGCTGCCAACGGAGCGATTACCGACTTCGACTATCCGAAAGCAAAGGGAACCTCGGCTACGGGGATCAACGCGGCTGGGACGATTACGGGATTCTATAAAGACACCAACGGAATAACGCATGGCTTCGTGCGCACACAGCAAGGTGCGTTCACCAGCTTCGATGGTCCGAAGAACCCACACCAAACCGCCGGCTGGGCCATTAACACGGCCGGGGTGATTACGGGACTCTACCAAGATGCCGGCGGCGGGAATCACGGCTTCGTGCGCGCCACCGATGGAACGATCACCACCTTTGACGCGCCGGGCGGGGGAAGGCTCGGAGTTCTCATCCCGGGAGGCTTCGAGATGGGCATCAACACAGCAGGGGATGTCGCAGGTTACTACCTTGACGCGGGCAGTGTGTTCCACGGTTATTTGCTGACTCCCTGAGCAGAGGGCGGCGCAAATGAAACTCAACAAGATGTCTGCGGTTACAACAGGTTCAACGTAGTTTTACGCTGCCCTTAGGAATCGCTGCTCTTTCACAGCCGCAGCCCGGACCAGCATCGCAGGAAGCCGCACGAGCCGAATCCCGGATTCTTCCCTGGTCCTCACATGAATGGCAAGACCCCCGTCATGGGGAAACGGGTCGGACACAATATCAAATTCTTCGCCGTAGATTCGTATACGTTTGGAGGGTGCGTATCCGAGATTCTTCACCCTGGTGCAGACTTCGCTTAGTGAGATCTCATCGTAGCTGGTCATGACACGCCTTCGCCTTTCGTGGCTACCTGGCTACCTGGTGAAACTGGGAAACTTGCTTTCTCGTGGGACAAGTCGGCTCGACTTAACCTAACAAACTTCATCGAGCCTTGTCCGTGATGGAGCTCACAGGTAGTCGTAATGCCATCCCCCTTTTTGAGAGTAAATGACTTACAGGAAAACGAGAGCATAACTGCCGAGCCTTTGTCCATCAGGGCTGTCGCGGATTTTGCGACAATCGAGAGACCGCGCCGAGTCTAGTCTTGCGGGAGAACCAAGCGTCAGGAGCTAGTGACTGGTTGTTACCGTTTGTTTCACGCGCGATGCCGACATCGCTGGCGCTCCTGCTGCTAATGCCCCGAGGCTGCCAGGGTCCCGTACCAGATCATCCGCTCCTTTGGTTTCGCCAGCGATGATTGACTTGTTGGGGATGGTTTCGTAGGCATAGCCGTCCAAGGTCGCGGTGAAGGTGTTATTTTCGCCCTCTTCGACATGTGTCTTTATGCAGAGCCTTATCCACCCGTAGTGAAGCTCGTTATGGATCTTAAATCTGACCCCAAGATAGCCAGCCTTGATGCCCTTCCCGTCGTCCACCCAGGGTCCTAGCCACGAAGAAACGAAGCTGTTGGCATGGGCCATTGATTGCGCCTTGCCCATGCTGCCAAATTGTTGTCCTTTTCCGATCGGGGCGCCCTTTCGCAGGGCGGCGGCAAATTCGCCACCACTTGTAGCGATGGCCGCGTGAGGAAAATAGGTTCGTGACTTACATCACGCTTGATTACGGCTTCTGGGTTGGCCGTAGCAGGATCTCGCTTACGAATGATTGCGGGGCTTGGGTGACCAGCATTGCTACTGCGTGGGCTACGTCTGCGGGTTGCAGCATTTTGGCTTTGTCTTTTCCGGCGTGCGGGCTTAATTCGGTATCGACCGAGCCGGGGCAGACTACCGAGACTCGGATGTTGTGGGTGCGGAGTTCCTCGGCTACTGAATAGCTCAAGCCGTTCAGGCCCCATTTCGATGCGGCGTAGGCTGCGCCGTTGGGCAGGGCGTTTTTGCCGGCTAGCGAGGAGATATTGATGATGTGTCCGCTGCGGGCGCGAATCATCATGGGAGCGAAGGCTCTGATGCAGAAGTAGACTCCGCGCAAATTCGTATTCAACACTTGGTCCCAGGATTCAGGTGGTAGCTGGTGCAGCGGGCCTCCGAAGCCGCCTACGCCGGCGTTGTTGACGAGGATGTCGAGCCGGCCGAGAGTCTGGTCGACGTGCCGGGCTGCGGCTTCGACAGAGCGCAAGTCGGTTACGTCACAGGGGAGCGCTTCGGCGCGGGCGCCGGCTTTCGAAATCGCTTGAGCGGTCGACTGCAGCGTCGCCTGGGTGCGTCCACAGAGCACGACGGCCGCTCCCATGGCGGCGAGTTTGGCGGCGATGGCGGCGCCGATGCCGCGCCCAGCGCCGGTGATCACTGCGACTTGACCGCCGAGATGGGTTGGAATCTGCTCTTCCACTGGGACCTCCGGGCAATTTCTTGTTATCTTGAACGCGGGCAGCCGAAAGCACGCAACCTGACATCTTACAAGATAGGGGCGCGGGAGCCTGCAAAGTAAGCTTGCCTAAGTCGAGGTACATACTTATAATCCGGCTCACTGGAAATAAGTGTCCTGGCCTCGTCGGCGTTACCGGGCGAGCGCTGGGTTTTCCGGGTCGGTCGCGTGAGCGTAGCTCATGCTCTGGAGAAGCCGGGTATTTGAGCTTGGGTTTGCCCGGGTAGGAATGCCGTCTGTTTTTCCCGAAAATTCAAGGAGCCATTTCAAAATGAAGACCAGTCTAGTGGCGGTTGTGATTGCGTTTGCTGGAATAGCCTCGGGTCAGCAAGCCACAACGCCACCGCCAACCACCACCACCGCCCCTGGACAGACGCAGCCTGCCGCGTCTCAACCGCAACAGAAGAAAGAGATCAAGGATCCGGCAGAGTACAACGCCTATGTTGGCGCGGTGCAACAGGCGGATGCAGCTGCGAAGATTAGCGGCCTGGAGGCGTTTCTCGCGCAATATCCCAACAGCGTGATGAAGGAAGACGCGATGGAACTGCTGATGGGAGCCTACCAGCAGGCGGGCAACCAGGCGAAGGTGATTGACACTGCCAACCGGTTGCTGGCCGCGAATCCGAATAACGTTCGCGCGCTGGTGCTGCTGGCCTTTAACGAGCGCGCTGCCCAAAAGTGGGCAGACGCCAAACAGCACGCCGACCGGGGCTTACAGGCGCTGCCGACGATGGCCAAACCGGACGGGGTCTCGGACGCGGATTTTGAAAAGCAGAAGACCCAGATGGGCGGCCTTTTGGACAGCGTGGCCGGATTTGCCGCGCTGCAGTTGAAAGATAACGCGACTGCGGAGAAGGATCTGCGAGCGGCCGTGGAAGCTGATCCAAACAACGTCGAGAACGTTTATCCTCTGGCTCTCGCTTCCCTGACGGCCACTCCCGAGGACGATGTGAATGGACTGTTTTTCATCGCTCGGGCCGTGAACCTGGTGAAGGATCCGGCGGGCAAGGCGCAGATCACGAAATTCGGCCACAGCAAGTACGTCAAGTATCACGGCTCAGAGGATGGCTGGAACGAACTGCTGGCACAGACGGCAACCACAACGCTGCCGCCGGCCGGGTTTACCATCAAGCAGTATGTTCCACCGACCCCCGCCGAGCAGGCCGCTGACCTGGTCAAGAACAAGGCTCCGAAGGACATGAGTTTCGCCGAGTGGGAGTTGGTTCTTTCTGCCGGCGCACCGGCGGATGCGGACAAAGTGTGGTCTGTGATTAAGGGCGTGGCGCTGCAGATGGAAGGCACGGTCATCAAGGCGTCGCCGACCGAGGTGCAGATCGCGGCTAGTCAGGATGACATCGACGCAAAACGGGCGGACATCGTGGTCACGATGGGTGGAACGATTCCGGCGAAACTGATGCCGGCGGAAGCGTCGACGCTGGACTTTGAAGGAACGCCTGTGTCCTACACTGCGAGCCCGTTTGTGATGACCATGGAGAAGGGTGCATTGCTGACCAAAGCTGCGCCGGCCAAGAAACCGCCGGTACATCACAAAGCTACGAATTGACCGCGGGATTTGTAATTCCGGGATTTGTAATTAAAGAGGGCTGCGTTTTGACGCAGCCCTGTTTTCTTGTTTGTCTTGTCGCGACTTCCTAAAGACTACGAGCAAATCTTCAGCGGGCCACTTTCTTATCGTAAGCGGCGGGACGAGCGCTGCGGGGAGGACGTTTCACGCCAGCTCGCAGTTGGCGGATGTCAATCTTCAATTCGGAAATGGTGCGGCTTAGAGTGTTGCGGTGCATGCCCAGCTGGCGGGCCGCCCGGCACTGGTTTCCGTTGTTTTCCTGCAGCACTGTAAGGATGAACCGCTTCTTGAATTCGCGTACCGCCTCGGAGTACAGAATATTGCTTTTGTACATCTGCAAAATAAGTGCTTCGAGTTGATCTCTCACGGCATCCCTCTTTCTTTTGAAAAGCTGCCAAGGGCGCTTTTCTCTATTTGCCAGATTCCGTTTCGATGCTGCAGACGTCTGTTACATGTGCTGCTGTTCACGGCGGAGCAGATCGAGTCCCTGATAAAAACGGGCGCGCAGTTCCGACGGTGCAACCCAAATGGCGGCGCGTCCCGCAACCAGGAAATATGGTGCCAGTTTCGAACCTTCCAACCACTGCGAAGTAGGCGTAAACGCGGCCATGCTCATCAGGATTACCGCTACCATCAAACTGCCGCGCAGCAGCCCCAGCGCTCCGCCCAGGACGCGATCAAAGAAACTGAGCCCAGCTTTTCTTACGATATGACTGGTGATCCGTCCCGCGATTCCTGCGACCACGAGCACTGCCAAAAAGATAATCAGAAAAGCCGCGATTTCGCCCAACCACATAGCTTTCAGATTGGGCGCAAACCGCGCCGCCAGGGCCTGATAATTCCATGCCGCCAGCAGATAACCAAAGATCAAACCCGCGATCCCAAAGGCTTCATGGAAGAAGCCAGAGATCGCCGCCTGAATTACCGACACCAAAATCACAGCCACGATGACCCAATCGGCCCCCGTCATCGCGTTCTCCAGTTGATTGTTTCGCTAAACATCCAGCTCGTGTCCGGTGAGCTGGTGGAAAGCCTCCAGATATTTGTCGCTGGTGCGGCGGGCCACATCTGCGGGAAGCGCCGGTGCGGGTGGCTGCTTGTTCCAGCGAATTTGCTCAAGGTAATCACGGACGTATTGCTTGTCGTAACTTTCCTGCACCCGACCGGTCTGATATTTGTCCGCCGGCCAGAAGCGGGAGGAATCGGGAGTAAGAACTTCATCCGCGAGGGTGATGCCCTTGGACGTCATGCCAAATTCAAACTTGGTGTCGGCAATGATGATGCCCTTCTGCAGGGCATAGTCGGCCGCCTTGCTGTAGATCTTCAAACTGAGGTCGCGAAGTTGGCGGCTTAACTCGACACCGACAATCCGCGTCATTTCCTCGAAGGGAATATTTTCATCATGCCCCGTTGTTGCCTTGGTGGACGGAGTAAAAATTGGTTGCGGCAGCTTGCTGGACTCCTTGAGTCCGGTAGGAAGTTCTATTCCGCAAACGCGGCCGCTGGCTTTGTACTCTTTCCATGCTGAGCCGGAAATATATCCACGAACCACACACTCGACCGGGATCATTTCGGCGCGCATCACCATCATCGAGCGCCCTTGGAGTTGGTCGGCATACTTCTGCGCCGTCGCAGGATATCGTTGCACATCGGCCGTGATCACGTGGGTGGGCACGACGTCGCGCAGGAAATCGAACCAGAAGAGTGAAATCTGGGTCAGCACGCGGCCCTTGTGAGGGATGCCCGTGGCCAGCACGTAGTCGAAAGCAGAGATGCGATCGGTGGCGACAAAGAGAAGATGGTCGCTGTCGAGATGGTAGACGTCACGGACTTTTCCGCTGGCGTGGAGCTTGAGTTCGGGGAAGTCGGTACGAAGCAGAACGGAGTCGAGAAGCTCAGTGCTCATGTTGGAATTTTACAGTTAGAAAACGTCGCGTATTCTAACCTGCCAGAAATATTTGTCAACGATTTAAGTTGCTGAGAAAAAGCGGGACGGTGCATTCGCTTGAAAGAAAAAGCGTTGACAGGTGGGGAGGGCTTGAAATCGTGCTACGGGTGCGGTCTTCCCATGGATGCACTTTGTGGAAAAGCTGAGGAAAGCGGAGGATAACCGGGCCTACACAAAGACTCCGTCGAAGGGCCGGTGGTGGGGAATCTTCAGTGGTGTGTCCAAACAGCTCTAGAACTGCGTGGGCCATTTGCGGGCGGCATGAAAGACGCGCAATATTTCCAGGTTATTGCCGCGTACGCGGTAAGGAACGATATACGGGGTGCCAGGAACCACCAGTTCTCGGGTGCCGATGACCCGTCCGGGGCGGCCCGACGCGGGATATGTCTGGAGGCGCTCCACGGCGTCGATTATTGAAACGACCATGCGGGTTGCTGCCAAAGGATTGTCCCGCGCGATATATTGGGCTTCGGCATCCAAGTTCTCGCGGGCGGCTCGGAGCCATTTAACCCGCACGACCGGTCCATTTCTTCACGGTGCGCTCCATTTCCTTATCGCTGGCGAAGTCACCCCGGCCGGCTTCAGCTATGCCCTTCTTAATTTCTGCGATCTGCCAGTCGTTCAGGGACACGTATTCGCGAATTGCCTCCGCTGCCACAAACGAGCGGCTGCGACTCATTGAACGCGACAGGCGATCCAGTTGTTTCTTAAGTTTGGGATCAATACGTAAGGTCAGAACAGAAGATTCCGGCATGCCGACCCCCTGTATACATTCTATACCATCTGTATTCGGGTGTAAACATTAGGAGGGGGCGCGTCCCCGTAACTCGCTGGAACTAGGCGGTCGCCCCAAAGCGTACCGAGACCAGTTTGGATACGCCCGGTTCCTGCATGGTGACGCCATACAGTACCGGCGCGATGCTCATGGTCTTTTTGCTGTGGGTGATGAGCACGAACTGCGTCTTGATACTCATCTCTCTCACCAGTTCGGTGAAGCGGCCGATGTTGGATTCGTCAAGTGGTGCGTCGACTTCATCGAGAATGCAGAAGGGGCTGGGCTGGTACTGGAA
>JGI12269J14319_10005392_pt1 | contig 11360 bp, 14 predicted proteins | sample PeaSoiSIISIP2007_FD_14319 | JGI IMG/M metagenome (IMG submission 14319) | reverse complement strand
CCTCGGCCCGCAGCATCATGCGCTCGTCCAGATGATAGTCGCCGGCAGCAGCCGGTCGAGCGCGTCCTTCACCTCGGTATCCGTGACCTCGGCGAGAAAGCCGAAGGCGCCGAGGTTGACGCCGAGGAGCGGGATCTCCCGCGGCGCCGCCTCGCGGGCCGCGGCCAGAATCGTACCGTCCCCGCCGAACACGACGAACACGTCCGCGCGCGCGGCGAGCGCGGTCTCCGGCACCCCCAGGTCCCGGAACCCGAGCGGCGCGGCGGCGCCGTCGTTCACGAGGACGGCGACGCCGCGCTCGACCAGCATCCCCACCGCCTCGCGCGCGAGCCGCGCGACCTCGGGATTCTCCTCGAGCTTCCCGGGATTGACGTACAGCGCCACGGTGGTCACGGGCGCGTCCGCTCCGGCGCCAGCCGCGCGTGCGCCTCGCGCACGACCGCCGCCACGTCCGGGCGCGCGGCGGACGGCGCCGCGCGGCGCAGGTGCACGAGATACTCGATGTTGCCCGCCGGACCGGTGATCGGGGACGGAATCGCCCCCGCCGGCACCAGGCCGTGCGCCTCCGCACCGCGCAGCACGTCCTCGAGCACGGCCGCGTGCACTTCCGGATCGCGCACGACGCCGCCCCGCCCCACGCGGGCCCGGCCCGCCTCGAACTGGGGCTTCACCAGCACGACGACGTCGCCGTCGGGCATCACGAGCCCGGCGATCGCCGGCCAGACGAGCCGCAGGCTGATGAAGGCCAGGTCCGCGGTGACGAGCCCCCGCGGGCCTCCGACGGCGTCCGGCGTCAGGGACCGCGCGTTCGTGCCTTCGAGCACGACGACGCGCGGATCGGTCCGCAGCGTCCACGCGAGCTGTCCGCGGCCCACGTCCACCGCGTACACCCGCGCGGCGCCCCGCTGCAGCAGGCAGTCCGTGAAGCCCCCGGTGCTCGCGCCGAGATCGACCGCGACCCGCCCGCGCACGTCGAGCGTGAACGCGTCGAGCGCCGCCGCGAGCTTGATCCCCCCGCGGCTGGCGTACGGTCGTGCGGGCCCGTGCAGCACGACCGCGGCGTCCGGGCCAACGTGCCGCCCCGGCTTGTCCGCGCGCTGCGTGTCCACGGTTACGAGGCCGGCCATGATCGCCGCCTGCGCCTCCTCGCGCGTGGCCGTCAATCCCCGCGCCACCAGCCACTGGTCGAGGCGCATGCCCACCGCCGGCGCGGCCCGCGTCGTCATCGCTCGCGGTGCAGCAGAAACTCGGCGAGATCGCACAGCCGGTCCGCCGGGGCGCCGAGGAACGCCAGCGCCTCGACCGCCTGCCGGGTCGCGTCCTCGGCGATGGCGCGCGAGCGCTCGACGCCGAACACCGACGGGAACGTCACCTTCGCCATCGTCGCGTCGCTGCCGGTCTCCTTGCCGAGCTTCGCCTGCTCGCCCACGACGTCCAGGATGTCGTCGACGATCTGAAAGGCGAGCCCGACGTGCGCGCCGTACCGGCCCAGGGCCTCGAGCGTGGCCGGCTCCGCGCCACCCAGAATCGCCCCTACGCGCAGGCACGCCCGGATCAGCGAGCCCGTCTTGAGCCGGTGCATCTCCCGCACGGCGGCCTCGTCGAGGGGCCCGCCGACGGCGAGCAGATCCAGCACCTGCCCGCCGACCATCCCCGCCGTGCCGATGCCGTGCGTCACCTCGCCGATCGCCCGCAGCACGCGCGCGGGCTCGATGCCCGGCACCTCGGCGTTGCGGACGAGCAGCTCAAACGCGAGGGCGTGGAGCGCGTCCCCGGCGAGCACGGCCATCGCCTCGCCGTAGAGCACGTGGCAGGTCGGGCGGCCCCGCCGGGTCGGCGAGTTGTCCATCGCGGGGAGATCGTCGTGGATCAGCGAGTAGGTATGGATCAGCTCGATCGCGCACGCCGACGCCATGACGTGCCCGGGCGGCGCTCCGACGACCCCCGCGGCGGCGATGACGAGGATCGGGCGGAGCCGCTTGCCCCCGGCGAACACGCTGTGGCGCATCGCCTGGTGCACGGCCTGCGGCGGTGTGTCGGAACTGGGGAGATAGCGATCCAGCGCATCCTCGACCAAGCGACCGTGCTCAGCGAGGAGCGTTTCGATGGCGGCCGGTCGGCGCGACGTTCCCTTCATCCTCACCTAGCGGATGGTGAACTCGCGCGCCCCGGCGCCGGACGCTCCCGCCTCGGCGGCGTCGACCCACTCCACGGCGACGCCGCGGACCGCCGCTCCGGCCGGACCCTCGCGCAGCACGGCCAGCAGCGCCTCGAGCGCCCGATGATCACCCGCGGCAGAGACTTCGACGCGGCCGTCGGGCAGGTTGCGGACGAATCCGCCGACCCCGAGGCGCGTCGCGGCCGAGCGGGTGAAATAGCGGAACCCGACGCCCTGCACCCGTCCCGACACGACTGCGCGCACCTGCATCGGCCGCCCCCGCCCCTCATACGTCCGCCGCCTGCCGCAGCAGCGGCGAGGGGCCGGATCGGGCGATTTTGCCGAGCATGCCGTTCACGAAGCGACCGGATTCCTCGGTGCTGTAGCGCTTGGCGAGTTCGACGGCCTCATTGATGACGACCCCGACCGGGGTGTCCCCGGACTGCAGTTCGAAGACGGCGAGGCGGAGGATGTTGCGGTCGACGGTCGCCATGCGCTCCAGCGTCCAGTGCTCGGCGACCCCGGTGATCACCGTGTCGATGGTCTCAAGCCGCTCGCGCGTCCCGCGCGCGAGGGTGACGATGAACGTCCAGTCGTCCGGCGGCCAGCCCTGCCCGCGGATCGACTCCAGGGCGTCGTCGAGCGACAACTTCCCCAGGTCCATCTGGAACAGGACCTCCAACGCCGCCTCGCGCGCCCGCCGCCGCATCGTCACCGTTCTCCGAATTGCGTCCCAAACAAATTGACCACCGCGACGGTGGTCAGACTCGTGGCCGGGGGCTCCTGCAATGCCCCGTGGTCTTCCGCGCCCCTCCGGTGGCCCTCCGGCACTACCGTATTATACCCGGTCCCACCCCGGCAAGCAACTGCCGCGCCTGCTCGACGTCGTCGTGAATCTGCCGCACGAGGGCGTCGGCGCCTGGAAACGTGCGCTCCTCGCGCAGCCGCTGCACGAATGACACGACGGTCGTGCGCCCGGACAGCTCGCCGGCGAATCCCAGGAGATGCGTCTCCACCGTCACGTCGCCGCCGCCGAACGTGGGGCGCCGCCCCACGTTGGTCGCTCCCCCGTACCGCCGCCCGTCCACGTCGACGATCGTCGCGTAGACGCCCTGCCCCGGGAGCACCTTCCGGGCCGGCGGGACCAGGTTGGCGGTGGGAAACCCGATCGTGCGGCCGCGGCCCTGCCCCGAGGTCACGGGGCCGCCCAATCCGTACCAGCGGCCCAAGAGGCGCGCCGCCTCGTCGACGAGCCCCTCCCGCAGCGCGGTGCGGATCCGACTGCTGCTGACCGGCTCGCCGCTCACCAGCACCGCCGGGATCAGGTGCACCTCGACCCCGCGGTCCCGGCCCCACTCCGCCAGGCGCGCCGCAGTACCCTGGCGCCGGTGCCCGAACGTGTACGACGACCCGGCGAACACCGCGCGCGCGTCCAGGCGTCCGGCGAGGATCTCGTCGAGCCACGTCTCCGCCGGGATTTGCGCGAACGCGAGGTCGAAGGGAAGCACAACCGTGAGGTCCACGCCGGCGTCGTCCAGGAGGGCGAGCCGCTCGTCGAGGGTCGTCAGCAGGACCGGGTCGGTGCCGGGCCGGAGCACCTCGAGCGGATGGGGGTCGAACGTGACGACGACCGCGGTGCCCTCGAGATCCCGCGCGCGCGCCATCGCGCCGCCGATCACCTGCCGGTGCCCCACGTGGATGCCGTCGAACGTGCCAAGCGCCAGCACGGGCGCCGGGAGCGCCTCGGGCACCTCAGCGAGGCCGCGTGCGATGCGCAACCGACCCTCCCCCGGGTCCCGCGAGCACCTTGAACGGCCGCAGCGCCCCGTCCTCGATGCGCGCCAGCGCGATGAGGGTGCCCTGCCGGCTGCGGAGCCGGACCGGACTGTCGTCCGACACGCGGGCGTCTCCCAGCTTCCATAACGGCACGGGGTGACCGTGCAGCACGTCCGTCACCGACCGGTCGGGGAGGTCCACCGCCGGCAGGTGGGTGACGGCGCGGTCCATCGACGCGAGGGCCTCGGCCAGCGCGTCGCGCGCTTGGGCCGCGGCCAGCTCTTCGAGCGTCCACGCGTCCTCGAGCTCGAACTGCCCCGCGCGGGTGCGGATCATGAAGTGTGCGTACCCGCCGACGCCGAGCACGTCGCCCACGTCGGCGCACAGTGTGCGGATGTACGTCCCCTTGCCGCAGGAGACGTGCAGCAGGACCGTCCGCCCATCCTCNGAGGCGCGCAGCACGTCGATGCGGTAGATCGAGACCTTGCGNGCGTCCCGCTCGACCACCTCGCCGCGGCGCGCGAGCTGGTACAGCCGCGTCCCGCCGTGGTGAATCGCCGACACCATCGGCGGGATCTGCATGATCTCTCCCGTGAACTGCCCGAGCGCCTGGTCCAGCGCCGCGCGGGGCACGGGCCGCGCGGCCTGCTCCGCGTCGGCGGGCGGGAGCGGCTCGCCGTACGCGTCCCCGGTGCTCGTGCTCATCCCGAGCCGAAGTTCCACGCGGTACTCTTTGTCGGCGTCCATCAAGAACTCGCTGAGCCGCGTGGCGCGGCCGACGCAGCACACGAGCACCCCCGCGGCGCCCGGGTCGAGGGTCCCGGTGTGCCCGACCCGGCGAATTCCCACGAGGCGTCGCACGACATCCACGACGTCGTGCGACGTCATGCCCGGCGGCTTCAGCACGCAGAGGATTCCGTCCACCGGCGCCCCTATGATTCCGACACCGCGCCCAGCTCCCGGCGCACGACGTCGAGCGTCTGCCGCACGATGTCGTCCAGGGTGCCGTGGCCGGTGAAGCCGGCGGCAGCGGCATGCCCGCCCCCGCCGAACGCGCCCGCGATCACATGCGCCCGCACGCGGCCCCGCGCCCGGAGGCTCACCCGAATGCCGTCCGGTTCCTCCTTGAACAGCGCGGCGACCTCGACACCGGCGATCCCACGGAGCGCCCCGATGATGCCTTCGGAGTCCTCCATGACGGCGCCGGTCTCCCGGAGCATCGCCTGCGTCACGACGGTCCACGCGACGCGGCCCTCTTCCGCCAGCGCGCAGCGGTCGAGCGCCTTGCCGAGCAGGCGCAGCGCGCTGGCGGGCCGGTTCTCGTAGACCTGCTCGTACACCTCGGCCACGCTCGCGCCGGCGGCGACCAGGTCCGCGGCGATGCGGAACGTGCCCGGCGCGACGCTCTGATACCGAAAGCTGCCGGTGTCCGTCAACAGCGCGCACAGCAGGCACGTCGCCGTTCCGGCGTCGAGGGTGGGCAGAAATTCTCGGACGATCGGATAGACGAGCTCCCCGACCGCGGCGGCCGCGGGATCGTGGTCGATCAGGTCGCCGAACCCCGAGTTGCTGACGTGGTGATCGATATTGACCCAGAGCGGCACGCCGGCGGCGCGGGCCGCGAGCGCCCCGGCGCGCTCCGGTGAACTGCACTCCATGAACACGACCGCATCGTACGTGGCGTCGTCCGGAAGGGCCGTCTGAATCCGCTCGCTCCCCGGCAGAAACCGGTACATCGTGGGCACCCCGTCGGCGCTCCCCACGGTCGCGTGCTGCCCGCACGTCCACAGCGCCCGGGCGAGTGCCAGGGTGGACCCGAGGCTGTCGCCGTCGGGGGAGACGTGGCCGAGCAGCAGCACGTGGCTGCGGCCGCGGAGGGCCTCGGCGATCCGCGTGGCTGGGGTCATGCAGGGTCCCGCGGGGGGTCGGGGGGCTTCACCTGCCGCAGCAGGCTGTTCACGCGGGCGCCCCGCTCGATCGACTCATCCATCTGGAAGTGCACCTGAGGGAAGTACCGGAGCCGGATCCGACGGGCCAGCTCGGTCCGGATGAATCCCCGCGCGCTCGTCAGCGCCGCCATCGTGCGCGTCTTCTCGTCCGCGTCGCCATACACGCTCACGAAGATCTTCGCGTGCCTCAGGTCACCGCTCAGCTCCACGTCCGTGACCGACACGAACCCGACGCGGGGATCGTTCATCGACCGCTGAAGAATGACGCTGGCCTCCTGCTTGAACAGTTCGCGTAATCGGGCGATCCGTGGGGACGCCATGGTGTTTCACCGCATCTCAATGTGGTAGTCGAGCAGCACGAGATCCGCGTGCAGCTCGATCGCGTGCGCGACGTGCGCCAGCACCTCGTCGGCGTGGCGTACGCTCGTACTCACGCACGCCACGGCCAGCCCCGCCCGTCGCCACGAGTCCTGGTGCGCCACTTCGGCCGCGGCCACGTGGAACCGATGGTGCAGCCGGTCGAGGAGCGACTTCACGACCCGCCGCTTGTCTTTGATGCTCTGGGTTCCAGGAAGGCCGCACTCGACGTGCAGCACACCGACGACCATCGCGCCATCCCCGGCGGGGATCTGATCAGGCGGCCGGTTTCGTCTCGATCGCGTACGTCTCGATAATGTCCCGTTCCTTGACGTCGGTGAACCGCTCCAGGCCGATGCCGCACTCGAAGTCAGCGGTGACCTCGCGCACGTCGTCCTTGAACCGGCGCAGCGACCCGATGACCCCCTCGTGCACCACGACGCCGTCGCGGATCAGCCGGCACTTGCTACCGCGGGTGATCTTGCCGGAGAGCACGTACGACCCGGCGATCACGCCGACGCGGCTGATCGAGTAGACGCGCCGGACCTCCGCGCGGCCGGTGATCACCTCGACTTCCTCGGGCGGGATCAGGCCGGTCGCGAGCTTCTTGACGTCGTCCAGCACTTCGTAGATCACCCGGTAGAGCCGCACGTCGGCACCCTCGGTCTCGGCGAGACGCCGCACCGGCGGCTCGGGCCGCACGTTGAAGCCGATGACGGTCGCGTGGCTCGCCGCGGCAAGCATGACATCCGACTCGGTCACGTTGCCGACCGCCGCGTGGAGAATCGTGATGACGACCTCCCGCGTCGTCACGCGCTCGAGCGCGCCGACGAGCGCTTCGACGGAGCCCTGCACGTCGCCCTTGATGATCAGGCGCAGCTCCTTGCGCTCGGTCTGGGAGCCGGCCTCTTTGGAGATCTCCTCCACGCTGAGCTGCCGGATTTGCGTCTGATCGGTCGCCCGGCGGCGCTCCCGCCGCTCCTCGGCGACGGCCTTGGCGATGCGCTCGTTCGTCACCACCTCGAGCAGGTCGCCGGCGGCGGGGACCTCGCTCAGCCCCGTCACCTCGACCGGGATGCTGGGCCCCGCCTCCATCCGCCGCACACCCTTGTCGTCCGTCATGGCCCGGATGCGACCGTACGTCTCCCCGACCACCGCGGCGTCGCCGGCGTGCAGCGTGCCGTCCTGCACGAGCACCGTGGATACCGGGCCGCGGCCCCGATCGAGCCGCGCTTCGATCACGGTCCCCCGCGCCGGCCGGTCCGGCGTCGCCCGGAANTCGCGCAGTTCGGCCACNAGCAGGATCATCTCCAAAAGCGTGTCGAGGCCGGTCCCCTGGCGCGCCGAGGTCGGCACCATGATCGTGTCCCCGCCCCAGTCCTCGGGCACAAGGCCGAGATCCGACAGTTCCTGCTTCACCCGGTCGGGGTTCGTCTGCGGCAGGTCGATCTTGTTGATCGCCACGATGATCGGCACCCGCGCCGCCTTCGCGTGATTGATCGCTTCGATCGTCTGCGGCATCACGCCGTCGTCCGCGGCCACCACCAGCACGACGATGTCGGTGACCTGCGCGCCCCGCGCCCGCAGGGCGGTGAACGCCTCGTGGCCGGGCGTGTCGAGGAACGTGACCGGCTTCCCGCCGACGTCGACCGTATAGGCGCCGATGTGCTGGGTGATCCCGCCGAACTCCTGGGCTGCGACGGACGCTTTCCGAATCGCGTCCAACAGGCTCGTCTTCCCGTGATCGACGTGGCCCATCACGGTGACGACCGGCGGCCTGGGCGTCGTCCCCTTCTCGTGGGGCGCGACCTCGGCCGCCTCCAGCGTGGAGGCGACCTCGTTGACCTGCACCACTTCCGGGGCCTTGACCGAGAAATTGAACCCGGGGGCGATCTTGCTGGCCACCTCGAGCGGGATCATGTGGTTCACGCCGGCCATCACGCCGCTCTCGACGAGCTTCTTGACGACCTCACCCGGGCCCACGCCCATCCGCACCGCGAACTCGCCGACCTGGATCGGCCCGTCGAGCTCCAGATACCGCACCGGTGGCGGGGCCGCCGGGGCCGGGGCCGCCGGCGTCGCCGGGGGCATCGCCGCGGCTGCGGGCTGCGGCCGCACGGGCTCGACAGGTTTCGCCAGCTCGGCCGCCGGCGCGCTCGCGGGGGCCGTCTCGGGAAGCGGGCGCGTGCCCGCGTCGGCCGTCCCGGCCGCGTACCGAGGTGCCTTGCGCACATCCCCAAAGCGCACGGTCGGCTTGTCCTTCGTGGGTGCGGCCGGCGAGGCCGCCTGGACCGCGGCCGGCGCCTGCGCGGCGGGCCGCTGCTCCTTGGCCGGCGCCGCCGGGGCGGCCTTCTTGAGCTCAGGCCTCTTGGCGGGGGCCGGGGCTCCGGGACGCACGGGCGCCTTCTGCCCCGCCTTCACCGGGGCGGCCTCGGCCGGCACCTCCACCACCTCGGGCGGCGGAGGCGGAGCCGCCTCGACGCGCTGCGCCCGGATGACGCGCACGCCCTTGATCTCCGCTCCATAGTTCGTCTGGAGGAAGGCACTCTGCTTGATCTTGTCCTCGTCCACGGCCTTGGCCGGACCGCGCGGCGGCTCGGGTGCCGCCGGCGATGACGCGGCGGCCGCCGCCACGGACGGACCGGACGCGCCGCGGCGCAGACGCGCCACCGTGTCGTCGTCGAGCGCGCTCATGTGGTTGCGGACCGGGACCTTCATCGCCTCCAGCCGCGCGATCAGCTCCCGGCTGGTCAGGCCGAGCTCCCCGGCCAGCTCATGCACCTTCACAAGGATCCCTCCATTTCATCTCCGCGCCCGTTCATCCGTTTCGTCCCTCCGGCTCTCCCCGCAGGGCCTCTGCGGCCTGGCGGAGCGAGATCCGACGCACGACGGGGGCGCGGGGCGTCGTATCCCGCGACACCGCCTCCCTGAGGGAGTCGGACAGGGTCTCCGGCAGCGGCCGCTCGAGAATGCCCGCGAGCCGGCCGTCGCGAAGGGCGCGGTCGACACAGCTCGGGGCCGGGCACACGTAGGCCCCGCGTCCGGACAGCTTGCCCGTCGCGTCCACGCGCACCTCCCCCGCGGGCGTGCGGACGACGCGGACCAGGTCCCGCTTGCTCCGCGTCTCGCCGCAGGCGACACACTGCCGCTGAGGAATCTTGCGTACTTTGGGCATCGCTCACTCCGCCGCGGTTTTCTCCTGTGCATGAGCCTCGACCGGAACCGCGGCGGGCTCGACCGCCGCGGTCTCTTCGGGCAGCGGGGCCGGTTCCCCCTCGGCGGGCAGCTGAACCTGCTCTTCGACCGGCAGGTCTGCGAAAATCTTGCGCGCCTCGAGCTCCCGGATCTGCGACTCGCTCTTAATGTCGATACGCCACCCGGTCAGCTTCGCCGCCAGCCGGGCGTTCTGCCCTTCCTTACCGATGGCCAGCGACAGTTGGTTGTCGGGCACGATCACAAGCGCGGTCTTCGTCTCCTCCGTCACCTCGACGCGGATCACCTTGGCCGGGCTGAGCGCGCTGGCGACGAACGTCACCGAATCCGCCGCCCACGGCACGATGTCGATCTTCTCGCCGCGCAGCTCGTCCACGATCGACTGGACGCGCGAGCCCTTCGGCCCCACGCATGCCCCGACCGCGTCGACGTTCCGGTCCCGGGACACGACCGCGACTTTGCTGCGGGCGCCCGCTTCGCGCGCGATCGCCTTGATCTCCACGATCCCCTCGTAGATCTCGGGGACCTCCAGCTCGAACAACCGCTTGAGCAGCCCCGGATGCGTCCGGCTGACGACGATCTGCGGGCCGCGGTTGCCCTGCTTCACCTCGACGACGTACGCCTTCACCCGATCGTTCTGGCGATAGCCCTCGCGAGGCACCTGCTCCGTCGGCGGCAGGACCGCCTCGATCCGTCCCAAGTCCATGTAGACATTCCGGCGTTCGACCCGCTGCACGGTCCCGGTGACGATGTCGCCCTCGCGGTCGCGGAACTCCTTGTAGACCATGTCCCGCTCCGCCTCGCGGATCCGCTGGACGATCACCTGCTTCGCGGTCTGGGCGGCGATGCGCCCGAAGTCCTTGGGCGTCACCTCGACCTCCACGATATCGCCGACGCGGCTCTCAGAATCCCACGTCTGCGCCTCCGCGAGCGGGACTTCCGTGTTCGGATCGTCCACCTGCTCCGCGATCGTGCGCACGCTGTACACGTGCTGCTCGCCGCTCGTCCGGTCCAGCTCGACGCGGATGTTCTGGGCGGCCGCGCCGAAATTTTTCTTGTACGCGGACAGCAGGGCGGCCTCGATCGCCTCGACGAGCACGTCGGTGCCGAGTCCCTTTTCCTCTTCGAGCTGCCTGATCGCCTTGATGAGCTCTGTGTTATTCACCCTGGCGTCACCCCCACGCCTCCGGCGGCCGCCCTCCCGCACCGCCCGGAAGCCTGTCGTCCAGCGTTATGACCGTCTCAGATCCGCCCGCAGATCGTCCATCCCGACCACGAGCCTCGCCTGCGCGATGTCCGAGGGCGGAAATCGCACCTCGCGTCCATCCTCGAGCCGCACTGTCACCGCCCCGTCGACCAGGCCGAGCAGCTGGCCGCGAAACCGCCGCTGCCCGTCTACGGGCGCGAACGTCGTCACCGACACATTCCGCCCGGAAAACCTGATGAACTCCTCAGGCCTCCGAAGCGGCCGGTCCAGACCGGGCGATGCCACCTCCAGCGTATAGGTCCCGATCGGGAGGTCGTACAGGTCCATCTCCCGCCCGAGCGCCTCGCTGAGCTTCGCACAGTCTTCGACGCCCACGTCCCCGTCCCGCTCCACCAGCACCCGGACCACCTGGTGCCCCGCGGCGCCGGCCAGTTCGACGTCCACGATCTGGAGGCCGAGCCTCGCAGCGATCGGGGCCGCCAGCACCGTCACCTGGTCCGCGATCTCCCGGCGTCTCATCCGTTGCCCTCGCGTGCCCCCCTCCTCCGGCGTTCCGGTAAGAAGGAAAAGAGTGGGTCCCGAACTACCCACTCCCGATCACGCCACGATTGGGGCCCGCCCTTACTTCGAACCTTCGTCAGTATATCACAGGACGTCGATTACTGACAAGAAGCGCACGGCGGCGGCAGCAATTTCGCAA
>JGI12269J14319_10005389_pt1 | contig 11366 bp, 13 predicted proteins | sample PeaSoiSIISIP2007_FD_14319 | JGI IMG/M metagenome (IMG submission 14319) | reverse complement strand
GCGGCCTACAGAGGCTGGCGCATCGCCATGCTCGTCGAGGGGCGCAAGATCGAGATCGTGGGCCTCGACGGGTCACCACTGCGGCGGCTCGTGCTCGACCCGTCCCGGGACTACCAGCCCCAGGCCTGACCAGGGCGTTTCTGGGTCTACGATGTCTCGCGACATCGGTCTCCGATGTCTCGCGACATCACAGGGCGCCCCCGGCAGGACTCGAACCTGCGACGCACGGTTTAGGAAACCGACGCTCTATCCTCTGAGCTACGGGGGCTAGCTGGGGTTTTGGGTCTTCACCTGAGTTTGCCCTGGGCCCGGCCCACAGACCCATCGGGACCATACTTCCACGCCCGGCGCGCCCTACAACAAGGGAGCGTCTTCGATCCGGCGCCACGCAGCAGCGACGGTGTTGTGGAACGGCCCCTACGGCGAATCGACGCAGACCTCCCCGTCTGTGTTCCGCACCATCACCCTCAGAATGTCGAACGCCTTCCGAGCAGGAGTCTTCCCCGTCACGCGTACGATCTCGTCGCGGAACTCCTCGGCAACGGCCTCGGAGTCCTCCAGGCCGTCTTCCCAGAAAGACATGGCGACGATCTCCGGGCGCGGCCCCACTTCGGACTGCAAGGCGACAAAGCCGAGAAAGTGTGGCAACTCGGAGAACCTCGGCAGGACCCCCTCCTGCACCTCTCGGATCACCAAGGGAATTTGGTCTTGATCGATGAAGAAGCTCATACTCCGGCTCTTCATGACGGCAGGTGAACAGTTCCGACGATCATGAGGTACGTACCCACTCCATCACCTCCTGAGAAAGCGCGTCTCCACCAAGGAGAAGCATCCTCCACAGTATGACCGAGACGCAGAACATGCTCTAGAGCGTTTTGCGGGCAAAGGGCACCACGACGGTGTACCCCATCGGCGGTACTCTTGCGAACATGCGACCCCTTCGGTACTCCATCAACGTCACGTTGGACGGGTGCTGCGATCATCGTGCGATCCCCGCCGACGAGGACCTGCATCGTCACGCGGTCGAGAACCTCAACCAGGCCGATGCCCTTCTCTTTGGCCGGGTGACGTACGAGATGATGGAAGCAGCGTGGCGGCTGCCGGCGCCGACGGGACCGAGACCTGATTGGATGGAACCCTTCGCTCAGACGATCGACGCGGCGAAGAAGTACGTCGTGTCGAGCACGCTGGAGCAGGTCGATTGGAACGCGGAACTGGTGCGCGGGGATCTGGGCAAGGCCGTGCAGCAACTCAAGGGGGAGTCGGGCAACGGGCTCCTCGTGGGAGGTGTGAAGCTCCCACTGGCGTTGGCGGAGCTGGGATTGATCGATGAGTACGAGTTCGTGGTGCATCCCAGGCTGGCGGGCCACGGGCCGACGTTGTTGGCGGGGCTATCGAAGCATGTCGACGTGAAGCTCGTGGGCCGGCTGGAGTACGGCTCGGGGGCAGTGGCGATGCGGTACGAGCCGACAAGGTAGCCATACACCGCTAGCCGGCAAAGCGCGTCTAGTCGAGACAGGCCGCGCTGTTGAGCAGGCCGATCTCGATCACGCAGGTCTCCTCGTAACGGATCGTCTCCGCCTTCGTCCAGCCTCCGGCCCGTCGGCTATCGCCCATGACGTCGAGCATGTGGCGGATCCGTGCCAGGTCGTGTCGTTGCGCCTCGAGGTGGTCCATCCCCCCTGTCTAGGGGAGCGCCCGCCCGGACCCCAGGGTCCAAAGCCCCTTGCTGCGCCTGGGCCAATGGCCTCATTCCACGCGGCACAGGGCGCGTCGTGAGATGGGTCACCCGGGGAGAAGACGCAGGTCGCCGACCCTGGTGTGACCCCGGACACCGGCATCCCAAGGGGCACAAAGTGAGAGCGACATCGGGACGTTGTCCCATGGTCGACCGGACAGCTCGGCGCCATGATGCCGCTATGGAGAGGCCCTCCGAGTCCGGCTGGTGCAACGGCACCGTGGTCGTGCACGACGACCGCACGTTCACCTGCACCGACCGTGCCTGTCCTGATCAGGCGCCCATCGCGGTCGTCGTGTCGGCGCACGCTCGGTTCCTGTCGTGTCACAACGTCTTCCTCGACGCCACGTGCCCGCGCTGTCGAACGTAGTCCCGTGAACCGGACGCCCCGCACCCGCGGCTGACCCTCCGCGCCGGCGGACCCGTCGAGTACGGTCGAAACCGTGCCCGAGCACCCCGTGATCATCGTCACCGGGCCGCCAGGAGCGGGGAAGTCGACGGCGGCCCGCCTGGTGGCGGAGCGGTTCGACCGCGCCGTGTGCATCGAGTCCGACTGGTTCTGGACCACCATCGTCAAGGGCTTCGTCGCCCCCTGGAAGGAGGAGGCCGACGCCCAGAACCGCGCCGTGCTGCGCTCCTTCGCCGCCGCCGCGGCCACCCTGGCAGCCGGTGGCTACGGCGTCGTGGTGGAGGGCATCGTCGGTCCGTGGTACCTCGACATCGTGATCGACGAGCTCCGACGGTCGGCGGTGGACGGGCACTACGTGGTGCTGCGGCCGCCCCTCGACGTGGCGTTGCAGCGGGCCACGTCGCGAGCCGGTGACGAGCGCATCCCCGGCCATCGCGCCCTGGTGGACCCGGAGCCGATCCGCCACATGTGGGAGGCGTTCGCCGAGCTCGGGCGCTACGAGGCGAACGTGATCGACAACAGCGGCCTCACCCCCGACGACACCGCCGCGCTCATCTGGGAGCGCTTCTCGGCGCACGGCCTGAGGCTCTGACCGGTCAGGTCACCCCCAGGATCCAGCCCTCCTCGACGACCTGGTCGTGATGCTCGACGGCGGCGGCGGGCGACAGCCAACCGGCCAAGGTCCCCTCCTCGTCGGCTTCCGCGTAGGCCTCCACCACCCGCAGCACCTGGGCGGCGTCGCGCACGGGGTGCCGGGCGAGGTCGACGCGGAAGATGGTCGGCCAGATCTCCACCACGGTCACGGCGCCGCCGTCGGCGAGGACCTCGGGCTCGAACGGCCACACCCGCAGCCGGCCGGCGAAGCGGGCGCGCAGCCGTTCCAGATGGGGGATCCCGAGCAGCGTTTGGCTGCCGACGCTCCCGGCGTAGGCCAACTTCCACACCGACTGGATCGCCCCCCCGACCCCTTGGGCCCGCCGCTCCGTCAGGCGGAAGCGGTCGAGGTGCTCGCCGCGCTCGAGGAGCCCGGGCACTTCCTTGTCCCGGCTCGACAGGACGTCGTCGGCGATGGTGTCCGGACAGCCCCAGAACAGCCGACATCCCGTTTCGACGTTGAGCGCCCGGGCCACCTCCCAGCGGTTGTTGGTGTTGTCGGGCTCGTCCCGGATGCGCTCGGTCAGCGTGCGCCAGATCGCCCGCCAGGCCGGCCCGTCGCCGAACACGGCCGGGTACGACGAAACGAGGCCGGCGGGATACGACAGCGGGAAGTCGAAGCCGACGACGACCCGGCGCCCGCCGGCGAGCCGCTCCTCGATCATGTCGCCGAGCTGTGCCATGGCGTCGTGACGGGTGGCGGGGTTGGTGGGCTCAGGCACGACCAGCGAACCGTGCTGCCAGCCGCCGGCCGCGATCCAGATGCTGTCCTTGCCGGTTCGCGGCGTCGAGTTGGCGCTCCAGTCGACCGCCAGGTAGTCGTCGAACACCCGTTGGCTGCCCACCGATCGGAACAGCCGATCGTCGGGCGTCGTCCCCGACCGGGCGATGAAGACGTTGGCCGATCGGTGCCGGGCGGCCTGCTCGATGTCGAGAAGATGGTGCTGGGCCTCGTGAGCGTTGCCGCGGATGACGTCGGCGGCGCCGATGGCCCCGAGCTCGGGGTGCCCGGTGCGGGCCTCGGGGGGCGCGTCGGCGGCTGCCTTCACCCAGTCCTCGACAGCCCGGCCGTAGGCGAGCACCCCGGCCTTGGCCGACAGGTCGCCGTAGCTGCGCACCCGGGCCAGGTCGTTTTCGTCCCAGGCCGGCACGCCCGCCTCGGGGTCGACGGTGAGGGTCCACAGCCGCTCCGTGCCGATCCTCACCACGTCGACCATGTGCCACAGGTACTCGACCGGCGACCACACCCCGGACTGAAAGGAGACAGCGGGGTCGACGAGCACGAGCGCCTGGGCGAACAGGCTCGGCGAGTCGGCGACCATGGCGACGGCGTCGTCGACGCCGGTGTCCCACCGGAACCCGCACTCCGGGCACCGTCCGTGGTCCGACGCGGGCATGACGCAATCGTAGGGTGTTGCCCGCCGTGTTCCGGCACCGTCGTGGCCGGTGCCCGTGGGCGACCCCTCAGGAGCGCTGGAACTCCCAGTACTGCAGCTCGCACAGCATGGGCAGGACGTAGCCCAGATAGATCGAGTGGATCTTGATCGGCCCCTGGTCGTCGACGCGCAGGTCGATCAGGTCGACGCGCTGATCGTGCTCCTTGAAGGCCACGGCCCGGTCGCGCGCCGCCACCAGCTCGTCGACCGAGCCCACCGCCAACCCGAAGTGGTCCATGCGGGGGCAGCGCATGGGATCGTCCTCGGCGATGAGGAAGATGAACTGGTCCCAGTGCACGCACGAGAAGATGAGACGCTTGCGGTCGACGGTCATCGTCGGCATCTCCTCGAAGCCGAGGACCTCTCCCCAGAAGCGGCACAGGTCGGCCCGGTTGGTCTCGTCGAGGAGATCGGCCGGCACGCTCATGGCGACGTGGTTGAAGCGGGGATTGCCCGACGGGTAGTAGGGATGGGTCATCGGTCCGTCCTCTCCCGAAGGCCGGCGGCGTCGGTGGCGCCGGACCCCGGCACCACCATGACCTTGCCGGCGATGTCGCCGGTGGCGAGCATCTGCATGGCCCGCCCGAGGTCGTCGAGGCGCACGTCGTCCGGGTCGATCAGGACGTCGGTGGGCAGCAGCCCCGACGCCAGCAGCTCGAGCGCCCGATCGAACCCGTCGGCGTCGTAGACGAACGACCCCGTCACGTGCAGCTCGTTCAGGATCATGCGATTGGGGTCCAGCTTCGGTGCCTCCATCCCCGCCCCCACCAGCACCAGGCACCCGCCCCGGCGCAGCTGGTGGAAGCCGGTCTCCATGGCGGCCTTCTTCCCCGAGCACTCGAACACCACGTCGACCGCCCGCGGCGACTGCCGTTCGGGCTCCCACGGCGGGTACGTCTCGAGGTCGCCCGGCGCCAGCACCTCGGCCGCGCCGAGCTCGGCCGCCAGTCGCCGGCGGGTCTCGCCCGGCTCGACCACCACCACGGGCCCGATGCCCTTGGCCACGAGGGCGGCGATGGTGAGGGCGCCGATGGGGCCGGCGCCGAAGACCATGGCCGAGTCACCGCGCACCGCACCCGAGCGCGTGATGCCGTGCAGCGCCACCGCCAAGGGCTCCGCCAGCGCCGCCACCCGGGGGGACATGCCGTCGGGCAGCGCCAGGAGGGAGCGGGCGTCGGTCACCACGTAACCGGCGAAGGCTCCCCCGACATTGGCGTCGACCGGGGCCGACCTGTTCTCGCACTGCGACGGCTTGCCCTCGCGACAGCGCCGGCACGTGCCACAACGCGGCGAGGGCCCGCACACCACCTCGTCTCCCACCCGCCAGGCGTCCACCCCGTCGCCCACCGCCGCCACCCGGCCGGTGTACTCGTGTCCGCCCACAGCTCCCGGCCGTCCCCACCCCTCGATCACCAGATGGAGGTCCGACCCGCAGATCCCGCAGTACGACACCTCGACGAGGACCTGCCCGGGCCCGGGCCGGGGCACGGGCCGCTCCTCGACCCCGACGTCCCCCGGGCGGCGGTACACGGCGGTGCGCATGGTGTCGGGGACGTCGATCACGTCGGCCTCCGCCGCGTCGCCACACATCTGTCGTCGGGCATCATCACGTCGGGCCTCCTCGGGATCAGACGGTCTCGGGCACGAGCTCGATGTCGGCCGGCGGTCGGAGCGCCTGGGCGGCGGCCCGGCGCCGGGAGTAGAAGTCCTTGCGCCGCACCAGCGTGGCGAAGGCGGCACCCACGAGCACCGTGATCGCCCCCACCAGGAACAGCTCGTTCATGGCCGAGGCGAAGGCGACACGGGCGGCACCCACCACCACCGCACTGCCCCTGGAAGCCGTCGTCGCCCCGCGGATCCCCGCCGCCGCCACCTGGCGGGCGATGACCGGAGCGGCCTTCCCTGCCGCGGCGCTCAGGCCCGTCGTGAGCCGGTGCTGGAAGACGGCACCGATGGCCGCCACCCCGGTGGCCACCCCGCTGATGCGGAACGTGTTGTTCACACCCGACGCCATGCCGCTGCGCTGGGGGGGGACGACGCCCAGCGCGATCTTGGCGATGGCCGGATTGGCGAGTCCCACCCCGATGCCGCACACGAGCAGCCCGGGGAGGAGGAAGGTCCACGTCGTGCCCACGGTGACCCCCCGGAGCAGCCAGAGGCCGCCGGCGCAGACGACCAGTCCGCAGCACAGGGCCAGGCCGGCCGGGACCCGCTCGGTGACCGGATGCGACGCCAGGGGGACGAAGAAGGCCATGAACGTCAAGGGGAGCAGCCGCACCCCGCCCTGCAGCGGCGACAGTCCCAGGTCGTTCTGCAGGTACAGCGTCAGGTAGGTGAGCAGGGCGAACATGCCGCCGCCGATCCCGAAGGTGGCCACCGAGACGCCGGCGAACGCGGGCTTGCGGAACAGCGAGAGGTCCAGCATGGGGCGGGCCTGGAGGAGCTCGGCGACGGCGAAGGTGAGGAGGAGGGCGAACGCCCCGGCGAACATCGACAAGACGGACCTGCTCGTCCATCCGTCGTCGTTGCCCCGGGTGAGGGCCAGCACGACCAGGAACAGTCCGCCCGACAAGGACACCAGGCCCCACCAGTCCAGGCGGGTGGCGCCCGGATCCCGCATGTTCACCATGCGCAGCGATATGGCCAGCGTGAGCAGGCCGACCGGAACGTTCACGTAGAAGATCCACTGCCACCCGAAGGCACTGGTCAACGCCCCGCCGACCAGGGGGCCGATGGCCACCGCCCCGCCCACGGTGGCGCCCCAGACGGCGATGGCGCTCGCCCGCTGCCGGCCCTGGAAGTCCTGGCCGATCAGGGCGAGCGAGGTGGCGAACATGGCCGCGCCCCCCACGCCCTGCACGGCCCGGGCGGCGATCAGCGCGTCGGGGTCCCTGGCCAGGCCGCACGCCAGCGAGGCCAAGGTGAAGACGATCAGCCCGAAGATGAAGATCCGCTTGCGCCCGAACCGGTCGGCCAGCGAGCCCTGGCTGAGGATCAGCGCCGCCAGGCTGAGGGAGTAGGCGGAGATGACCCACTGCAGTTCGGTGAAGGTGGCGTGCAGGGCGCGCTGCATGGTGGGCAACGCCACCTGGACGATGGTGATGTCCACGAGGAGCATGAACGTCGCCCCACAGACGGCGATCAGCGTCCACCACTGACGTTCCAGACGCCCGGCGCGAGCCTGGCCCGACGCATGGGACGATCCCCTCGCGGCCAACTGGCCTCCTCCCGCGTGCGGATCCCCCCTGGTACCGCACTGCGACTCGAACGGAAAGTCTCCATCGCGGCGGTCGTCGGTGTCCAGGACCGCCGACACCCGGCCGGCCACCGGGCGGCGCCGGGCGCGCCCGCCGTCCGGTTGGCATCGGAGGCCTTGGGTAGCCTCGGCGGGGTGCGCACGGCGTCCACCTCCCGGCACGGGACGCAGGCAGGGGCGGAACCGACCCCTCGGCGCCCGGCCACGGCGTGGACCTCGCGGCGCGCCGTCACGACGCATGTGGTGGCGGCCGTGGTCGTCCCCGGGTGCCTGGTCCTGGCGTGGTGGCAGGCGACCAGGGCGCTGTCGGGCAACACTCTCAGCTGGGCCTACACCTTCGAGTGGCCGGTGTTCGCCGGCTACGCCGTCTACATGTGGTGGAAGCTCGTCCACGACCAGCCGGCCGACACCCCGGGCCCCGCCCACGCCGACCCGGCCGTGGCGCGTCCCCCGGTCGGCGACCCCGGGCCCGCCCGCACCGCCGACGACGACGCCCGGGCCCACCCGGCCGGGGTCGAGGACGCCGGTCCCGACGGCGGCGTCGACGACGGGCTGGCGGCTTACAACGACTACCTGGCCGCGCTCCACGCCAGCGGACAGCGCAAGCACTGGGCGACCGGGCGGCGTGCCGAGGGGGATCGTTAACAAAAAAATCATGCGCACGCTCTTGCGCCGTCACACCCTGTCGACATCATTAGGGAGGTGAAGGTCAGGGGGGTCGTCGATCGGATGCCGGACACCGCTCGGCGGGTGCGATGAGCACGCGCACGCCACGCCGCCCCCCCGTCGAGGTCCGCACCAGCCCCCGTCGCCGGAAGACGGCCAGTGGGTTCTGGCAGGACGGCCGGGTCGTCGTGATCGTCCCCGCCCGCCTGTCGACCGCCGACCGGGTGGAGCTCGTCGAGGGCCTGGTCGAACGGGTCCTGGCCCAGCGCCCGCACGTCACGTCGTCGGACCGCGACCTGGCGCTGCGGGCCTCCGCCCTGGCCGACCAGTACCTGGGCGGGGTCCGCCCCACGTCGATCCGATGGGTCGGCAACCAGCAGCGCCGCTGGGGGTCGTGCACGTCACGGACGGGGGAGATCCGGATCTCCGAGCGCCTGCGGGTGGTGCCGAACTGGGTGCTCGACGCCGTCCTCGTCCACGAGCTCGCCCATCTCATCGAGCCGACCCACTCGTCGCGCTTCCGCCGGCTGGCGTCCCGGTACCCGAAGATGGCCGAGGCGGACACGTTCCTGGCCGGCTACACCCTCGGCCTCGACACCCCCGTCTGAGCAGCCCGATCCCCGGCGCATGCGGTCGATGACCGACTGGGTGCTCCTGCACGATCTGCGCGCCCCTTCCTTCGGCGCGCCCCGACCGGTCCTGTACCAGGCCGCCCTGGACATGTGCGCCTGGGCCGACGACCGCGGGTGCCCGCGGGTGGTGCTGTCGGAGCACCACGGCTCCGACGACGGCTACCTGCCCTCCCCCTTCGTCTTCGGTGCCGCCGTGGCGGCCCGGACCGAGCGGATCCGCATCATGGTGTCGGCCCTGGTGCTGACGCTGCGCGACCCGGTCTCGGCCGCCGAGGACGCCGCCGTGCTCGACATCGTGAGCGGGGGCCGCCTCGAGCTCACGCTGGCGGCCGGGTACGTGCCGGCCGAGTGCGACATGTTCGGCGTGCCCTTCGCCCAACGGGGGGCGGTGTTCACCGAGAAAGCGGCGGCCTTCGTGGAGGCGCTCACGGGGGAGCCGTTCACCTACCGGGGCCGCACGGTACGGATCACCCCGCCGCCCGTCCAGCGCCCCCGGCCCCTGGTGGTGATGGGCGGATCGGCCCCGAAGCGCGCCGCCCGCCTGGCCGACGCCTACCTCCCGCCGCTGCCCGACCGGTCGCTGGCCGCCGCCTACACGGCCGAGTGTCGGCGCCTCGGGCGCGGCGACGGCATCCTGCTGTGGCCGGACGGGCCCGCCTGGGTCTTCGTGACCGACGACCCCGAGCGGTCATGGTCGGAGCTCGGTCCCCACGTCCTGCACGAAACGAACGCCTACGCCGCCTGGTCGGCGCAGGTGCCCGGGGCCAACCCGTGGTCCCCGGCCACCGATGTCGACGCCGTCCGGGCGGCCGGCACCTACGCCGTGGTCACACCCGAGCAGTGCGTGGCGCTGGCCAGGAGCCTCGGGCCGGGGTCCGCCCTCAAGCTCAAGCCGCTCGTAGCCGGGCTCGATCCCGCTTTGGGCTGGCGATCGCTCGAGCTGTTCGTCGACGCCGTGCTCCCCGCGCTGGCGGCCGAGTAGCGCCGGCCGGGGTCAGGCGCAGGCGGCGTCAGGCGCAGGCGGGCGCGGGGTCAGCCGCGGTGGTCCAGCACCGCCGCCGCCACCAGCTCCTCGAGGTAGCGCGTGTCCCACCACGACACCTGGAGCTGCTTGGCCCGCCGGAAGTACAGCTGGATGTCGAAGTCGACGGTGAAGCCGATGCCCCCGAAGACCTGCTGGGCCATGGCGGTGACGTCGCGGAAGGTGCGGCAGGCGAAGAGCTTGGCCATCGGGGCCAGGCTGGCCACCGACCGGCCCTCGGCCCGGGCCCAGGCGGCCTCGTGCACCAGGGTGGTGCCCCCGTCCACGGCGGTGACGGCGTCCGACAGGTAGTGGGCGATGGCCTGGAAGGCACCGAGGGGCTTGTCGAACTGCTCGCGGTCCTTGGCGTACTGCACCGTGATGTCGAGCGCCTGCTGGGCCCCGCCCATGGCCTGGGCGGCGAGGAGGATGCAGCCGTCGTGCATCACCGCGTCCCAGGTGGCCCAGCCCGAGCCGGGCCCGCCCACCCGCTGCGCCTCGTCGACGTGCACGCCGTCGAAGGTCACCTGGTACTGCGTGTCCGACGCCACCGAGAACTGCTGGTGCAGGCGGACGCCCGCCGCGGTCGGGTCGACGAGGAACAGGTCCACGTCGGCCGGGCCGTCGCCCGTGCGGGCCAGCACCACGAGCGCCGCCGCCGACGAGGCGAAGGGGACGTGGCGCTTGGTGCCGTCGAGCCGGAAGCCCGAACCGGCGGGCACGGCCCGCAGCTGCACGCCGCCCGGCCCGCAGCTGTTCTCGGGCTCGAGCCAGGCCGGTGCCAGGACGGCCGCGCCGCTCGCCACCCGCGCCAACCACGCCGCCTGCTGCTCGGACGACCCCGCCAGGGCCAGCGCCCCGCCGCACAGCACCGCGCTCGGGAAGTGCGGGGTGGGGGCGAGGGCCCGGCCCAGCTCCTCGTAGAGCACCACGCCCTCGAGCGCGCCCATCCCCGTCCCACCGTGCTCCTCGGGGAGCAGCAGCCCGATCAGGTCGAGCTCGCCCAACTGCGTCCACAGCTCGGACGGGTACCCCACCGGGTCGTCCTCGAGCTCGCGCACCACCGCCAGCGGGCTGTAGGTGGCGCACACCTTGCGCACCGTGTCCCGCAGCATCTCCTGCTCCGCACTGAAGTCGAGATCCAGCAACTCCCAGCTCCTCTCAGGGCTTCCACTGCTCGAGGCGCCGGCGCCACGGGTTGTCCCCGTCGTCCACCGGGACCGCCACCCGCGCCGTGCACGTGCTCTTGACGTCCCCACCCACCGACAGGGTGAGGTCGAGGCCGATCCATCCGCAGCCCGTGTCGTCCACCGAGATCGCCGACACGGCGCCGTCGAGCACCATGGTGTCGCCCGGGAACACCGAGTCGAGCATGCGGAACGTGACGCGGCCCAGGCGGCCGTGGGGACCGGTCCAGTCCGTCACGTAGCGCTCGAACCACGCCGCCTGGTTGGGCGTGTTGAGGAAGATGTCCCGGGTCCCGTTGCGGTTGACGGCGAAGTCCTTGTCGTGGTGCATGGGCCGCCAGTCGCGCGTGGCCAGGGCCCCGAGCAC